>Ga0102936_1000722_pt1 | contig 13275 bp, 16 predicted proteins | sample SalPon2_A_H2O_MG_FD_78502 | JGI IMG/M metagenome (GOLD analysis project Ga0102936, IMG submission 78502) | Salt pond water microbial communities from South San Francisco under conditions of wetland restoration - Salt Pond MetaG R2_A_H2O_MG | ecosystem: Environmental > Aquatic > Non-marine Saline...
CGCCGGATACGAAGACGACTCCCTGTTCTCGCAGGACGGCTGATGGCCGTCACAGTCGTCGATACGGGCGTTCTGATCGGGATGGCGGACGCCGACGACGAACACCACGGTGGCGCTACGGAGATCGTTCGTGGGATGGACCACGGCGACCTCCCACCCGGGCGAGTGACGAACTACGTCGCCCTCGAAACTCTGAACTGGATACACGACCGGAAACGTCACGAGAAGGCGGTAGAAACGTACGAACGGCTGAATCAGTCTGCCGGTTTCGAGGTCCTGAACGCCCCGCAGAAGGATTTCCCTACCGCCGTCGAACTCTTCGAGACCCACGAGGGTCTGTCGTTCGGGGACGCGACGATTCAACGGTCCGTATGAAGACTCGCGGATGTGTGCGGGATGGTCCGCGTGGGCTCGTCGGCCGGGCGGATATCGAACCACGCGGACTCGCTCCGCTCGTCCACTGGGCCGCGAATCCGCGTGGTATACTCGACGCTCACTTCGTTCGCGCAGAGTAGTCCCGGGCGGATTCGAACCGCCGTCGTAGGCTCCAAAGGCCCACGCAGCTCAAAACGGGTTTGATACTTAAATCGGCGCTTTCTTAGCCGTTTTTGTGGGCTTGAAATTAACCCGTTTCGGTGTTTGAAATCGTGGGACAGCTCCTAGTTTTGCCCTGTCAGCAGCCTTAGATTGTCCTCAACGACTCAAAGGACTGTAGTATAAAAAAGGCTTCGTCGTGGGCATAAGGCCCAGTACGACTCAAAGGATTTATTATGAGACTCAGAGGATGAAATAAAATCAAATTTTGAGTCTCCTAGAAGACGTCACATACAGATAGGGATCGCTCAGGATACGAGAGTGCTATCTCACAGCAGATTGAAGTCCATTCACAGTTATACCGCGATTTTGCAGGAGACAAAGGTTGCAGTTAGCGACAACTGCTGATAGTTCTAATACCAAATCCATAACCAAAACTATCCGTGATCATAGTGGCAATTCACAAGGCGACGATGAATTAGCCGTATCGATATCCCATAATTAGATCAAGAAAACAACATATAATCAGTTACGACAGGGTGGACAAAGTCTTACGAATTCAAGTTAGGAACATACTCTCGGCAGGGTATACCGCGCTTGAGCTAATCACGCGTAGGTTTTAGATTATCTGGGTTAGTCATTATTCTCTCGGCTTCGCTTGGAGGAGTGTAAAAAGCACGAATATCATAAAATCCGTGTTCAGGAAGACATATATTGGCAGCCTTGGCCACTGCTTCATCATTCGTGTGGATATTCACATAGACCGATTCATTCTGAACGAACTCTTGTGCAGCCGCTCCAATCAGCGTTACATCCTCCTCAACTTTGATGGTCTTTGGGTGGTTTGACTCTTCTTTTATTATCTTCTCAGCGTCGCTTATTATTTGTTTAATTTTCGGTGTTTTTTCAACCGAATTCTTAACCGTAATCCACCCTTCCTGGATTCCATCGTCTACATAAGCACTTCCGGAGGGATAGTCATCAGCGCTCGGATCACCCCCAAGTTCAGAGTATATCAGCGGCGGGAGCTGTAAAGTTGTATCCACCTGCTGAACAGTCGCCCGTAACGAATCAAATCCCTCGCATGGGGGTTTACCTATACCAACGAACATCCCAGTATCGATTATGTTGGCGGTGTAATCAATATGAGATGGCGCCATTACCGATCACTGGGAACCGTCTGTCAGCAGTGAATCGCGAGCTTCCGCATTTATGTCGTCAGGATTAATGATACGTGGTTCTGATGCCACTTGACATTCTGATTTGATCGTATCTAGCACTTCAAGAATAGTGAGTTTGGGGACTGAAAGTGCATCAGCAATCCCACGGAAAGTTGCCTTCCCGTCTGCGTGCTTCGGCGCCAGATCAATTAAATCTGCAAGCGTCTGTATCCCATATTCAGAAATGTACTCGTCAACTTCCGGGTAAGCGGTTCGCTGGTTCAGCATTCTCTGTACTCTTGGCTCCGTCACTGATTGGGTTGCCGAGTACTGATGATTCGCATCTGGGTACTTTTTGAATTCCCGTAACAATTCGACAGCTTCGCAGATATCCCTGAAATCCTTCTCTTCAACCCTCGCTTCGAATTCCTCTTCAATCGTATCAATATTCTCCCCTGACCAATCTAAGACATTCTGAATATTTGGTCCATCAGCACTGGCTCTTGAGAGTCGGTGAGCTATCAATGGCCAGACGAAGTCATTGTACAGACGAACCAACTGATCAATAGCAGTTTGTTGGCCAACGCTGATATTGTTAGCTCCTATATCACTTAGTGCCAGCACCGAGTCACGAAAGAGTTCATTGAAATACCGGACTCTTGAGTACTCTTCTTGAACTGCCTCCGTATTCAATACCGCATACTCAAGCTCGGTTGTGCTATTACAGACTTTCTTATAATTCTCTAGTCCAATTACATCGTTACGCTGTTGAACAGCCAAGTTGATCAGATCAATTTGTTTTTGAATATCAATATTTGCGAGATAGAGCTGACGATACTCGTTCGGAGCGTACTCACGATAAAATTTCTCAAGGAATGCAAGTTGATCTTCTTCCCAATATTGTCTTATAGGTAGCTGGCTGGAAGCATCTAGGATTGTTTCTTTGATTTCGTCAAGATCCTTCTCAAGGATCTCTTGAGCACCAGTAGTTCTGGTTTCTAATGACGCTCCATGCGACCCATTACTCTTGCCAGCAATAGCACTCGCACCCCATTTGAACCAGCTATATGTAACAGGAAACTGGCCGTCTCCAGCGAATTCTTTAGCTGTGAGGTAGGTGTACTTTTGATATTTCACTGAGGACTGATTACTATCCAGTCCTAACTCCTCGACCACTTGATCAAGCGCGGTCTCAATCCGTTTGAGGACCATACTTTCCGTGATCGGAGCGTCCTCATGATCCCAGTGATGAATACGAGTCATTGTCGAAAACACCGCCATAAGATCGACAGGCGGTCGCGTCGCTTGTTGCTGTCTACCTACAGATCAAGTCGGCAAGGCATAAAAGCTATGGGTCGAAAGCTGTCAGTCGTAACGGCCGATTCACTTCTGTGTGTCTGTTCCTATTATTGGAGTTGCCGCTCTGGTCCGGATTCGATGTGATTGAGTCGGATTTCACTGTAAGGTGGTGAGATATCTCTCCGTGTCAGGAGTAATTTCAATACAATAGAATATTCATTACGCAAGTATGAGTTCAGATGAAAGCTCAGACACTGAATCGAATCCTCTCGAAGATCTGTATGTAGATGCTGACGCTATAGATCAGGAACGAATCCGCGGTGCCTTAGATGGACTAATCGGTATTGATCGTAACAGCGGTGAACCTCGTTTCTACGAAAAATTTGATGAGCTTGATACAAAAAGAAAATTTACTGCATTGCTTCTTTACCGTCGTGCCCTTGCAGCATTAGGAGACCTCGAAGACGATGAAAGCCTTGGCACTGGCTCTACATATTTTGCGGATCTTATTGATGTAGATAGCAGTACTATTCGGCACGCTTCCAATGACCTTGATTTTGCGACGAATGATGATTCTCAAGGTGGATACTATATTCCTGCTCACAGGATCAAAAGTGCAGCCAGTTTCCTTGAAAGCGATAATTCTTAGCTAATGACTATTGAAAGACCGCCTAGGGATGCTTCTGTAGATAATCTTCTTGAATTGTGTGAAGCACTTCGTGAGGGCGAAAAATCACGCGAAGAACTTCTTGAATCAGTAGATCAGGGTAAAACCTTAGTTCGAGATAATATTCGGTATGGGATTGGTCTCGGATTTATATCCGAGTCAGAAGATGGCGTTAAGGCTACATCACGGGGTATAGAAGCGAGCTACAACCGCGATGCCCCGGAGATGTTAGCTGAGCAATTCAAGAATGGTTTAGGAGAATTTCAGCTATACAGATCTACACTAAATGATCTTGTATCAGAGGGCTTCTCAGAAGATGGTTCGCCGATAAAGAAGAGTGATGTTCTCCGTGTTTTCCGAACCTCGCTTGGTTTGGAGGGTAGCGAAAATACTCTGAGTGGTGCTGCAACTACATTTATTGATACGCTGCAGGCTGCTGGTTTGGGAGAGTACATTATTGGTCGTGGAGGTAATGAAAGTCGTCTCGAAATTAACGAGGAGTTTGGTAGAAGCGTTGAAGAGATACTTAGGACTGAGGACGCAGAGGACGGAACAGATGAGGAAGAATCAGAAAAAAGTACAGGCGTTTCTGGATCCCAGAATAAGCAAGTCGTAGGAACGACGCCGAGACAAACAAAAACCACAGAAGTTCCTTTAGACATACAAGTAGAGTTGTCTGGAGATGAGGATCCGAATAAAGTTGAAGAACTAATCGTGGGTATTCGTCGAGGTTTGGCTCGCGATCTTGATCTTTCTGAACCAGATAGTGATGAGGGTGATACAGGTGATGAAGATTTGAAGAAGCCGGAGGATGTTCCTGAACAAGAATTGAAAGATGATTCTGAGTCTAATGACGAGAAGACTTCTTCAGATCAATCTTTGGATACTTTTGTTGAATCCAAGTCTGCTGATGAGGAGGTCTAATCACTCTTCTTTGGTTTTTCAAATTGCACAGATATGACAATTACACGATAAAATTATGTGGCCGGAGAATAATATCCACATAGAGTCTAATCTATGTCCAGTGAGGGAGAATCAAAGAGTGATACAACGAACTCCCGAGATACTATCGCCATCAACGAGTCGGGCGAGTCTCTGCCGGTTGTAGAACTACTTACGGGGAGAGGTGTTGTTCTGGGTAAATCAGGAAGCGGTAAAAGTAATAGTGCGAGTGTTATCGTAGAGGAGTTGCTTGATGATGGATACCCTGTTCTAATCGTTGATGTTGACGGGGAATATTTTGGATTGAAAGAGGACTACGAATTACTTCATTTGGGTGCTGACGAGGATTGTGATCTGGCGGTCGGCCCAGAACACGCTGAGAAAATAGCTGAATTAACTCTTGAAGAAAATATTCCAGTCATACTTGATGTCTCCGGATATCTTTACGAAGATGAGAAGAGAGAATTAATCAAAGAGGTTGGACGCCATCTTTTCACGAAAGAAAAAAAGCTGAAGAAACCTTTCCTAATGCTGGTTGAGGAGGTCCACGAGTATATTCCAGAATCTGGGCTTGATGAAGTTGGTCAAATGTTGATCAAGATCGCAAAGCGGGGGCGAAAACATGGTCTTGGTCTCTGCGGTATATCCCAGCGTCCAGCCGATGTTAAGAAAGATTTCATAACTCAGTGTGACTGGCATATTTGGCATCGATTGACTTGGGATAATGATACGAATGTTGTCCGCCGAGTTCTTGGATCAGAATATTCAGATTATGTCCAAGAGCTAGATGATGGTGAGGCTTTCCTACACACTGATTGGGATGATCAAATTCGGCGGGTTCAGTTCCGTCGGAAATATACTTTTGATGCTGGGGCAACGCCAGGGCTTGAAGAGATTGAGCGTCCAGATCTGAAGTCGGTCAGTGAGGATATTGTTTCTGAGCTTGAGACGATCTCTGAGCGACAACAGGCTGAGAAAAAAGAGGTTGAACGGCTTCAATCGAAGTTGGAAGATCGTGAGGAGACAATTGAAGAGCTGAGAGATGAGTTAGAGAAGGCGCGTGATGTGAGTGAATTGGCGGAACGGTTTACTGATGCGATTGCCCAGAGCGAGTCTACAAGCAGCTCTGCTGCGGATCTTGAAGATACGGTAACAGAGATTAGAGAGGAGAAGAATGAAGAAATTCGCTCCGTCAGAGAGGAAAACCAGCGTCTCCGAGATGAAAATAGGGAGCTGCGCAGCCGCGTTGAAGAGTTGGAAGAAAACTCAGAGCGAGTAGAACGCTTAGAAAATCTTAACGAGAATATCGACGAGGTTGCAGAGGCGTATACTAGAATGGGGGAAGCTCTGGGCCTCGAATCTGAACACAATGAAGCAGATCGTCTCCGTGCTCGAGTTGAGAAACTTCAAGAAACGGTTGGAGAGCTTCGAGAGCACCAAAACGAGCAATCGCCTCAGAATACTGAAGAAGAGATTTCGATCTACCGCGATTTCCTTCAGGATGAAGCAGTCCAAGAGAGAATTAATGCTGCAAAAAAAGAAGCCTCCTCACCTAGGTATGTAGAGGGTGTCATCACCGCAATTATGGCTGAGAACGAGCCTGTCACCTATGATGAGATTGCCGATGAACTTGGGATTAATTCTACCGGCCATGTTGCATCTGCGGTTAATGCACTAGATGAACGAGATATTGTGACCAAGTCAAAAGATGGTCGCATAACGAAAGTAGACCTCAATATTGATGAGCTAGATGAGATTAGAGCCGCTGCTCAACGCCGTGAAGCCTCGCAAGAACTTATGAGCAGTATCTAACCTATTGATACGGATTCGACTGCATCGGGTTCTGATCCGGGCTGCAGGTATCCACGAGACCGCTCTTCGAAGAGTTCGGTAAAAAGCAGCCAAGAATAGAGCCTCTTCGCACGGGTCTCTATCGTAGTATTACTCCAACCTTTGGCATAGTCCTCAGAAATCTGTTTCATTATATCTTGATTTCTGAACTTTTCATCAGGTGCTCTATCACAATATGCCTGAACCAGAGGTACCTCGTATAGAGCTTTCTGGAGGATCTGTTTTCTATTACCGATGCTCTCCTGCTGAATTTCCTTACCCCGATCGGTTAATTGTGGTCCGTCACGCGACGATTCTGTGATGCCTAAACCATAGCAAGTCGTTAGAATCTTCGACACTTCCCGATCTGAGTATCCGGATATATCCTCAATTTCCTCACGCGACTTCCCTTTCGAGACCAAAGGTATAATTTCAAAAACTTTCTCGGGTCGTACTCTCGGACAATTTGCGCCACGCGGATTCTCCAGCGGCCCCAGATCTTCGCTACTATCGTCAATCTCACCTACAGCAACCAATCCCTCCGAGTAATTGCCCAAATCAAGATATTCGATCCATTCTGCATAAACGCGACCGTAATTTTTGAAAGTGCTTTCGGCGGCTGCATTCGACTCAGTTTCGAAGCTAATTATACGGCCTATTTGTTCCACTCCGACCTGCTCTTCTTCTATCCGATCCAAAATCTGATCTACGCCAGCGAGGTCGCAAAATGCAGTTTCAAGAGGTGAAGTATCTTTCAGTTGAACAACTCTCCGTGCGTCTTCAGTAATAGAGAGTTTGCTATCTTGACGTTCTACCAGCCCAAGAATCACCGGATCGTGGACCTTGTTTGAAGCGGTCCTAGTGGCATAACCAAGACCATCAGCGAGCTCCTCAACTGTTGAAGCTCCGCTAGTAACCTCCTGCAGAACCTCCTCTGTATGGCTTGGTGGATAGTACAACCGCGAGGTCATACATCTCGACCTCCAGCGGCTTCCTCAATTTTATCCAATGCATCAGGAAGATTTTCCGCAATCAATCGGTGTTGGCTCTGACTTTCCTTTTTAATGAAGCCATCCTCACGAAGTTCTTGGAGATAGTTCCGGATGGTACGATCGCTTTTATCCATACGATCGTAGAAGAAGGAGGACGCCAGACTTTCATTTTCGGATAACTCCCCTTCGTAGGCAAAGCGCTGACCGATGAAGTAAATGAGTATCTGAAGTTCCGGATCTATGCTCCTGTATTTGCCCTCTATGTTGATTGTGCCGTCCTCGTGGAGACGGAAGAGTTGTTTGACTCTCTCAAAATTCGATTCAAGAATGGTCTCATCATCTGTAACCATCTCGTCTTGGATTTTATCTTTAAGAGCCATTCTTCACCTCCTCTTCGACAGTGTCTAATGCGGTAGCTGTAAGTCGCCATAACTGAGTTTGGCCTTCCTTCCCATCTCGAAGCAGCCAGTCTCTCTCTTCCATTCGGCCGAGCACATCACTCATATTACCTGCTGGTTTCACCCGGCATTCGCGGTATCCACCTTCGATATCCTCCACAGTGAAACTCTCTTTCCCTCGGTAGTGTTCGAGATAATATGCTATACTGAGAGATCGTTCTGTGTGAGATGACGGCTCAAACGACTCGACGAATTCACGGATCCCTTCTGTAGATTCGTTTTCAGCTGTTCCGTCTAGACGGTTTTCTAGTTCGGTTACTCTCTCTTTCAACTCAGTGACTTGAGCTCGAAGCTCCTCTACTTCATTAGTCATCGTTATCATCCTCTTCGATAAATTCGCGTGCCCGTTGGAGGCTATGTGATGGAATCCGGTAGCTCCCATCGTCGTCTTCTGCTAGCCCATTGTTGCTGAGTTCGCGGACAGTGGGATAGACAGTTCCCTTCTTTATTCCACTCTGTTCACTGATCTCGGATGGAGTCATCCATTCACTCTCAACCATATCGAGCTTGTTTCTTGCTTGTTGAGATAACAGTACGATTACGACCTTTTGTTTTGCCGGGATCTCTTGAAACGGTTCCCTGGGTATAAGGTCTCCACTTTGCTTGCCAATCTGGATATACTCTCTAAGGAGATTGTGGAGAATCTCCTCGCTAATCTCTTCCTCATCAACTAGCAGGTTTTCGAGGGTTTGCTGGTTATCAGCCATCGTCCACCTCCACCAATGAACTGCTCCAACTTATATTTTGGTGTCCTTGTAGAATAGAAGCTAGAGTAAGTAGACCGGAAATGCACCGGTATATAAATGATTCCGAATTTCCAGGATAGAGTACCTGTTTCCAAGCCTCCAAATATTCACAAGTCCCCCATAATATATAAATAAAGGCTGAAACGGGTGGAAGACTTGAAGATATCTCTCTTTCCTGTTCGTAATGGTATTCGAGCATTAGAACGAATATAGGAGATTGGTTAGCGATCCAGATTGTCCGGCAAACTACAGAAAGACTGTGAACAGTGGTATTTTGAAAACAACAATTATGCTACTGAGTGGAGAGATAGTCCATAACGATCTCAGTTTGGTCCCTCTTCGTATGACTCCCTACTACTGTTCTGCCATAGCTTCAGCCGTCATCCATCTTTAGACGTCAAGCTGGAGTCTGTAGTAAAGCGATTTTCCAAAAAACCAACAAACTCCTCAATGTAGTTCTGAGCTATTTTGTGCTTACAAGGCTGTATGTCTTCAGGACAGTTACAGTCCAGTCTATGGAACGCATCTTGTTTAGCCTCAAAAAGTTCTTGTTGGATTTTACTTTCAGAGTGTAACGGTGTCCAATACTCGTCAAATCTTGGTGCAGCATCGCCCAGAGCCGATTCTATAATATCCCTGTCGACTTCGGAGTATGCCTTGATACACATATCAGCGTCGCCGATCAGACCGAATGCTTCAGCCTCGAAATTAGCCATAGGTTTCTCTCACCTGCATTGCGCCGTGATCGAGATAGGTGGCGATCACATCAGCGTGACAGTCTTTGGGTTTGCAGTGGCAGCCGAGCTTCTTCAGCTCCAGTTCTTCGACTGCTTCTTTGAATTCCTCGTCGGCAGCTACTTTGTGCAGGAACCATTGAGCGTAGAGTTCTACCACTAGCCGTCTTGCTCTCTTGCTGGAGAACTCGTCTGTGAAGTCCTCGATCTTGAATGGATTGCCGAACCTGCTGCGGCGGTCCACCCATACATCGCATTCTTCTTCGTTTCCGTTGACGACCTCGGTTCCGACACTCATGATACTACTCAACTCTCACCACCTTTCTGCTTAGAATCTAGTAGGATTTTGATAGGCCGTATTTGGTCAACACCGTTCCTAACTTTGTAGACTATCGGCCCGTCTTCCTTACTGTGCAGACCGTTGTGGTCGCAAATATTTCGGAGTGGAGAATTTGTTCTGGTACTATCAAAGGAGCCGCATTTCAGGCAGAAAGCTACCTTGAAATAGTTCTCCTCTTCGACCTTTGATATTGCCCTCGAACTTTGTTGTCGGATCAGACTGTAATCTATCACTCGCAATCACCAGATGTCGAACTGTTATCTGGTGACTCAGGTTTGTAGAATACAAACCAGCGTGTCTCTACCCTTTTATTTTGAGTCGTAATAGTTCCAAACATCGGATCTTCAGAAAACACGGCCAAGACATCTTCAAAATCAATAGAATTGTTAGCGAACTTGAAAATAAGTGTCCCACCAGGACTCAGTACTCTCCATAACTCTTCGAATCCCTGTCTAAGATCATTTTGCCAAGTCTCTGCATGCAAAGCTCCGTACTTTTCCTCAATTATACCTGTAAGCTGTTCCATTCCGCGATTGTTGATCTTATGCGGGGTAGTGTTCAGATAAAGATGAAAGGTGAGGCGGTGAGATTTCTGAGTGGTCTATGCCCGAAATCACCCGCCTCGTCGGTCGTATCGATTACTTTGAGTTAGATTTTGTGGAACGAGAGGCGACACCCGAGCCTGCGATGAAGCTCGGTATTCAGCTTCATTTGGCTGGACTCTCACTTTCGAATACCATCTCGATTCTTGATATATTGGGTGTCAATCGCTGTCGCTCCACCGTTCATAATTGGGTGCAAAAAGCGGACCTACAGCCTGCTGGCGGTGCCGAGCCGGATCACGTTGCGGTTGACGAAACCGTGATCCAACTCAACGACGAACGCTTCTGGCTGTACGCTGCGGTCGATTCTGCGACGAACCGCTTGCTCCACGTAAAGCTCTCTCCGACGAGAAACCAGGCGATCACTGAGATGTTTCTTACTGAACTCCGCGAGAAACATCTCGTCGATGACGCGGTGTTTCTCGTCGATTCTGCACCGTGGCTGCAAGCGGCTCTCCATCGACACGGCCTCGATTACAGACACGAGAAACACGGTAATCGCAACAGCGTCGAGCGTGTCTTCAGAGAATTAAAACGCCGAACAAATCAGTTCTCAAATTGTTTCAGCCACGCCGAAGCAGATACTGCCGAAAATTGGCTTCAAGCATTCAGCTTCGTCTGGAATCAGCTAATCTGAACACTACCTTATGCGGCGGGTCCCAGACTATCAAGTTGAAACTGTTATCTTCGTATTTTAGATCTCGGAAGTCCTGCTCCTCGTCAGGTTTAATTTCTACATTCGGATGATCTTCAGCTGCAAATCCTTTGTCCTCTTCTCTACGGTCGACATATAGGACATCGTCTCTATCTCGCTGGGTCTCATACCAGATACTTCTCGGACCGCAAGTAGGGTCAAGCACTTCTTGTTCCACTATTTGTTCTCACCTCCAGAGTTTATTTTTGCAGAGTCTGGGATCTTGACTGATGTTTTGCAGGTAGGACAGGTAGCATAATATTCAGAATCTCCTGTGTAGATCCATACTTTGTCGCACTTTTGGCACTCAAGGGTTCGGCCCATACAGAATTACTACCTACTACCATTTTTAAAACTAACCTCTAACCAAGCACCCGATACTCGAAATCACTCCAACCGTATTGCAATTAGGTGGGGAAGTCCCCCCGTTTTTCTCAGATATCAATGTAATGGGCTTTACAAAAGACTCGTACCCTCGTGGAGTAATGCGATTTTCCGATTACCGCGAGTGTTGTGGGCCTAAAACGAGACTATTTTTCACCAATCACCTATATTGAAAACTGCTGTACGGCGCGAGAATCGTATAGTCCCGGACGGATTCGAACCGTCGTCGTAGGCTCCAAAGGCCCACATGATTGGCCACTACACCACGGGACTCCAAGAGGAACTCACGCCGGGATCTTTGAAAACCCATCGGGTCGCCCGGCACCGACGATAGCCACGCCTCAATCCGCCCGCTGTTCCCCGGCTTCGACGTGCTCGGCGACGACTTCGAGGTGGCAACACGCGTCGGCCTCGGGGTCGAAACAGTCCGGGCAGTTGGGGTTGCGGTCGATGATCGTGTCCAGCCGCTCGGCCACGAGGTCGTCGATGACGGGTTCGAGTTCGCGGGCCTCCGAGCGGAACTCGTCGACCGAGAGGACGTTCGCGAGGAAGCGCTCGATGATGCAGTACGTCTGGAGCGCGTCCCGGGCGCGGACGATCCCCTCGTCGGTGAGGGTGACACCCTTGTACTTCTCGTGTTCCGCGAGCCCGCGGGACTCGAGTTTTCCGATCATCTCGTTGGCGCTCGCGGGGCTCACGTCCAGCCGGTCGGCGAGCGCGCCCGTCGAGGCCGGGCCGTCCTCCATCTGTTGGAGCAGGTAGATCGCCTTGACGTACTGGTCGGCCGTGTTCATCGTCTTCCCCCGTCGTGCGTCGTGGTGCGTCTCATTGCCGGGTGTTCATGAGTTTCGTGACCTCTTCGACGCCCTGGGCCTCCTCCTCGCGGATCCCCACGAGCACGTCGATCAGGCGGTCGCGGTCGATACTGAACGACGCCTCCGACGCCCGGAGCGCGCCGACGAGGTCGTCGTAGAACTTGTACGCCGTCTCCTCGTTACACAGCTGGTCGTAGAGGATGTCGTCGAAATCCTCCGGTTCGGTCGCGCCGTACTGGGCCTCGACGAGCGCCTCGATCTGCTCGAACGGCACGCTCTCGGCGTCGAGCTGATCGATCAGGTCCTCCAGCCGTTCGCGGTGGCCCGCGGACTCCTCGGCGGCGTCTTCGAGCAGCGACTCGATCGCCGGGTCGAGCCGCGGCTCGTCGTCGAGCGACTGGTAGTGGTGGTACGACCGGGCTTCGACCACCTCCTCGAGGACGATCCCGATCTGGAGGAGCCGGGCGAGCTGGTGGTCGGAATCGACCTGGTGGCCGACGCTCACGCCCGCACCACCCGGTTTGCGGACGATACTCCGTTCATACCGAGTGGGTGGGTACTAACGGACTTAAGCGATTCCCTCCGTCCGGGCCGGCGGATCACTCGTGGTCTTCGCCGGCCAACGCCGCCTCCCGGAGCTTCTCACACCGCTCGGAGCCGACTTCGAGTTCCGGGACAGGCGTCGGATCGCCGTCCTCGTCGGTGGCGACGAACACGAAGTACGAATCGGTGGTCTGCTCGCGCTCGCCGGTGCGCGGGGACTCGTGGAACGCCTGCAGTCGGACGCGGAGGCTGGTCCGCCCCGTCGCGTAGACGTAGCCCGTGATGACACAGGTGTCGCCCTGCGGCACCGGGCGCTTGAAGTCCAGGTTGTTGACGTAGGCGGTGACGCACGTCTCCCCGGCGTGCCGCATGGCACACAGCGCGCCGATCTCGTCCATCCAGTGCATGATGTTGCCGCCGTGGGCGCTGCCGTAGTTGTTGGTGTCGTTGGGCTGGATCCGCTCGCGGTTCTCGATGTGGGTCTCGCTGATCGTCGCCATACCTCGATGTGGGGGTCCGCACGCAAAACTCCCCG
>Ga0102936_1000723_pt1 | contig 13254 bp, 10 predicted proteins | sample SalPon2_A_H2O_MG_FD_78502 | JGI IMG/M metagenome (GOLD analysis project Ga0102936, IMG submission 78502) | Salt pond water microbial communities from South San Francisco under conditions of wetland restoration - Salt Pond MetaG R2_A_H2O_MG | ecosystem: Environmental > Aquatic > Non-marine Saline...
GGGTCGTTTCCACGCGCTTGACGCTCACGCCGACGCGGTAGTCGGCGCCGGCGTTCTCGGCGCGTTCGCGGAGCCAGTCGTCGAACTTCGCCCGGTGGAAGGTGTAGCCGAAGGTGTCGTACGACGACTCGATGCCGGTGCTCTGCAGGACACAGGATTCGTTCGGCCCGACGAACGTCGCCCGGTCGAGTTCCGACAGCAGGATGTCGTCCGGGAACTCGTCGGGATGGATGCCCATAATGTCGACCCAGTAGTCGAGGATGCCCGCCGCGTCGGTCGAGTCGGGGCCGAGCCCCTCGCGGTCGGCGCGGGGGACGCCCTTCTCGAAGACGAGTGCGGACGCGCCGGCCTCGGCGGCCGTGTGGGCCGCCGACGCGCCGGCCGGCCCGCCGCCGACGACGGCCACGTCCACGTGTTCCATACTCTACTTCCAAACGGGCGGAGGTATTAATGACCCGGAATGGCCCGCCCCCTCGTAGCCTCTTTAACGGTGGCGGCTGCATCGCCTCGCATGACCGATCCGGACGTCGTCGTCCTCCGCCAGAAGGTCCACGGGATGGCACCGTCGTCGTACGGGGCGAAACTCCGCGACCGACTGCCCGAGCACGAGGTGGCCGTCGCGACCACTCCCGTCGAGGAGCGGGAGTTGGTCGAACGCGCCCGCGTAGTGACCGGCATCGACTTCGATGTCGAGTGGCTGGACGCCGCCCGAAATCTGGAGCTATTCGCCTGTGCGTACGCGGGTACCGGACACCTCGACGTCGACGCGCTTGCCGACGCCGGCGTCGCCGTCACGAACGCCGCGGGCGTCCACGGCCCCAACATCTCCGAATACGTCATCGGCGCGCTCGTCGCCCACGACCGCCGGTTCAGGCAGGCGTGGAAGCACCAGCAACGCAACCACTGGGAAGCGTACCCCGTCCGCGAACTGCACGGGAGCACGGCCGCCGTCGTCGGCCTCGGCGCCATCGGCGAGGCGCTGGTCGAACGGCTCGACGCCTTCGGCGCCGAGACGCTCGGGGTGCGATACACGCCCGAGAAGGGTGGGCCGACGGACGAGGTGCTCGGCTTCGACTCGATTCACGGCGCCCTCGCCCGCGCCGACTACGTGATTCTCGCGTGCCCGCTCACCGACACGACGCGCGGCCTGATCGACGACGAGGCGCTGGCGTCGATGCGCGCCGACGGCCTCCTCGTCAACGTCGCCCGTGGTCCGGTCGTCGACACCGACGCGCTGGTGACGGCGCTTCGCGACGCCGAGATTCGTGGCGCGACGCTGGACGTGACCGACCCCGAACCGCTGCCCGACGACCATCCGCTCTGGTCGTTCGAGAACGTCCAGATCACGCCCCACAACGCCGGCAACACGCCGAAGTACTACGACCGCCTCGCCGACATCCTCGCGACGAACCTCCGGCGGCTGGAGGGGACCGGTGAGGCCGAGAGACTGGAGAATCAGGTCGTTTGATACGGTCTATCGGAGCTATTTGTCGCGGGTCGCTGTATCGTCTCGGCGACCCGCCGGTACTGACCGACAGTAAACCGTATGACGCCTACTCAGCCGGCGGCGCCACGTCGTTTCGCAGCGTGCCGACGCCCTCGTAGGTGATCTCCACCGTGTCGCCGGGTTCGATCACGCCGGGGTTGGCCGGACTGCCGAACGCGATTACGTCGCCGGGGCGGAAGGTGAAGCGCTCGGAGAGGAAGGAGACGATTTCGTACGGATCGAACAGCATCAGTTCGGTGTTGGCCTCCTGTCGTCGTTCGCCGTTGATTTCGGTGTGCATGTCGATGCCGTGGGGGTCGAGCTCGGTTTCGAGCCACGGGCCGAGGGGCCCGGAGCCGTCGAACGCCTTTCGCGCCGTGCGGCCGGGCTGATCGAGGGCGTCCACGTCGTTCATGATGGTGTAGCCGCGGATCACCTCGGGCACCTCCTCGGCGTCGAGGCGGTGGCATCGCTCGTCGATGACGGCACAGAGTTCGCCCGCGTACGTCACCTCGTCGGAGAAGGTAGGGTAGGGGATCGGCTCCTCGTGGGCGACGACGGAAGCCGGTGGCTTGATGAAGAAGGCCGGCTGGTCCGGCACGTCGTACTCCATCTGATCGAGTGTCTCGGCGAAGTTGCGGCCGGTGCAGTAGAGCGCCGACGGCTTGCACGGCGGCGCGAGGTCGCCGTCCTCGCCGACGACGAACGCGTCGTCCTCGGTTTCGACGACGCCGTCCCGGTACTCGCCGGCGTGAATCTCGCCGTCGACCGCGATGCGTGCGTGTTTCATACAGCCCCCGTCCCACCCGACCGACTAACCGCTTGTGGATTCGGGTGCCGGCCCGCGGCGGACGACGAGGACGGGCGCGATGGCCCCCTCGGCGACGCGTTCGGTCTCGTCACCGACGAGGGTCGACCACAGCGTCTCCTCGCTCTCGCCCATGACGATGGCGTCGAACTCGCCCGAGCGAGCGACGATGTCGGCGACGGGGCGCTCCACCGCGGCCGTCTCGGTCGCGATCCGGTCGGCCGACACGCCGCGGGTCCGGAGCCGTTCGCGAACGTCGGCGACGGCGGCCTCGGCGTCGACGTCGGCCCCCTCGGAGGTCACGCCGAGCACCGTCACCCGCTGGGTTCCAGCGCCGATCAGCGTCGCGACGAGGGCGGCGAGGCGGTCGGCGTCGATAGCGCCCCGCACCGCCACCAGCAGGTCATCCACCTCGCCAACTGGGTTCGGGAGGAGGACCGCCGTCGCGCCGACTTCGGTCGCGACGCGTTCGACGGTCTGGTCGCGGTCGTGTGTGAAGGCCACCCGCGCCTCGGCCTCGCCGCCGGCCTCGCGGAACGCGCGAGCGACGTTCTCGACGGCGGACTGGGCACGCTCCTCGAACTGCAGGCTCGCCTGCTCGGCCGGCGTCTGTTCGGGCAGGACGTGGTAGCCGAGGACGACCACGTCCGCGGGCGCGAGGAAGGTGGCGAGCGTCTCCGGGAGGCCCTGTCCCTCCAGTACCTTGACCGGGACGAGTATCGTCGGCGTCGCCGCGTCCTGCGTGTCGCGCATCTACAGTGCCCCCTTGAGCGACACGTCGCTCGCGTAGTACTTGTACCACCCGGCGGTGACGACCATGATCGCGACGCCGACGACCTGCGAGAGCGGTTGCATGAACGCGATCAGGCCGAAACTGGCGACGGCGCCGGGAACGGCGACGAACGGATAGGCGGGCACCCGGAAGGCCGGCGCGTACCACTCGGGCTCGTCCCGGCGCAACACGACGAGCGATACGCAGATGAGCCCGTACATGACGAGATGGAGGAAGGAGGCAACCTCCGCGAGCACCTCCACCTCGCCGAGGGCGACCAGCGCGAGCGTCGGGCCTCCACCCAGCGCGAGGGCGACGTGAGGCGTCCCGTACCGGAGGTTCATGCGTCCCGCCGCGGTGGGGAGAATCACGTCCCGACTGACCGCGAAGACGGCGCGGGAAGTCGAGAGGACCGACGCGTTCGCGCTGGAAACCGTCGCCAGCAGCCCGGCCAGCAGGATGGCGACGGCGCCGGCGCGACCGGCGAAGGCACGCGCGACTTCGACGATGGCCGTCTCGCCGAAGTCGGAGAGCGCCGCGCTCCCGAACGCGCTCGTGGCGACGAAGATGGTTGCGACGTAGAGGGCCCCGACGGCGAGGACCGAGCCCACCATCGCCAAGGGGAGGTTCCGGCCCGGCCGTTTGATGTCGCCGGCGACGGTCGCCACCTGCGCGAAGCCGAGATAGGAGGTGAACACCAGCGCGGCGGTGGTGAACATCGGGAACGGCCCGAACGGCATGAACCGCTCACGCGTGCTCGGGGCGCCGAACACCCCGAGGGCGTCGAGGCCGCCGTAGCCCAGAAAGACGATGAGGATCGCGAGCAACAGGCCGACGACGTAGTTCTGGAGCGTCGCGGCGTTCTCGGTTCCGAAGACGTTCAGAGCGGTGAGCAGGACGCCCGCCACGAGCGCCAGCGACACCACGGTCGCGTTTCCGATCGGAACCCCGACTTCCGCGAGGATGCCGGCAGCGTAGTTGCCGAAGCCGACGAGGTAGAACGCCGTCGCGAACACCAGGCCGAGCCAGATGCTGAGCCCGACCACCGCACCGGGGAGGGCGCCGAGCGCCCGCGAGACGAAGTAGTAGCCGCCTCCCGATTTCGGCATCGCCGTCGCCAGTTCAGAGGCAGGTAGAGCGACCAGCAGGGCGACGACTGCCCCGATGGCGAACGAGCCAGCGGCGGCGGGGCCGGCCCGCCCGGCGGCCAGTCCGGGGAAGACGAAGATGCCCGCGCCGATCATCGTTCCGACGCCGATGGCGAAACCGCCCGCGAGGCCGATGGTCCGCTCCAGTTCCGTCCCTTCCTCGGTGACGGACGCCTCGTCGGTGAGTTCGGTCGGACCGGTGACGACGACCCCGCCGTCGCTCTCGCGGCTACTCTCGTCGGGCACCATGTGTCAGTGATCGAACGTCAGTGTGCCGCCGTATAAATCCACGACCGGATCGTGTCGGCGCTCGGACCACGAAATGCTCTTGTATGTGTACTGGTAACGTCTACCGTACCCCTACCCACGGCCCCCGATCCACGTCAGTTTTTACCCGTCGGTGGGAACGAGCGGGTAATGGACTCCGAACTGCGCGAGCGCGTCGAGCGCGCGGCGCGGCGACACGCGCTCCTCAACGCGGTGAAGTACGACAGCGACGCGGACGTGGGTGCGGTGATGGGCCCGCTGATGGGCGAGAACCCCGACTTCCGGCCCCACGCCGACGAGATTCCGGGCGTCGTCGGCGGCGTCGTCGCCGAGGTGAACGGCCTCTCCGCCGCGGAGAAGCGGTCGGAACTCGAGGAACTCGCCCCAGCGGAACTCGCCGACATCGAGGCCGAGGACGAGGGCGAGGAGCATCCGCTTCCGGACCTGCCGAACGTCGACGACGGCGTGGTGATGCGCGCCGCGCCGAACCCGAACGGCCCGTGGCACCTCGGTCACGCCCGGATGCCCGCCGTCATCGGGACGTACAAGGACCGATACGACGGCCGGTTTATCTGCCGATTCGACGACACCGACCCCGAGACGAAACGCCCCGACCTCGACGCCTACGACGCCATCCTCGACGCCATCGACTACCTCGGCTTCGACCCCGACGAGGTGATTCGGGCGAGCGACCGCCTCGAAACCTACTACGACCACGCCCGGGAACTGATCGAACTGGGCGGCGCCTACACCTGCTCCTGTCCGCAAGGCGAGTTCTCGGACCTGAAGAACGCGGGCGAACCCTGTCCCCACCGCGAGAAGGACGCGGCGACGACTCGCGAGGAGTTCGAGGCGATGGTCGACGGCGACTACTCGGCGGGCGAGATGGTTCTCCGGGTCCGTACCGACATCACGCACAAGAACCCCGCGCTCCGCGACTGGGTGGCGTTCCGCATGATCGACCGTCCCCATCCCCGACCGGAGGCCGAAGCGTATCGCTGCTGGCCCATGCTCGACTTCCAGTCCGGCGTCGACGACCACCTCACTGGCGTCACCCACATCATCCGCGGCATCGACCTGCAGGACTCCGCGAAGCGCCAGCGGTTCGTCTACGACTACTTCGGCTGGGAGTATCCCGAGGTGATCCACTGGGGTCACGTCCAGGTCGACGAGTACGACGTGAAACTCTCCACCTCGACGATCAAGGAGTTGATCGAAGCGGGCGAACTCGACGGCTGGGACGACCCCCGGGCGCCCACCCTCGCCAGCCTGCAACGCCGCGGCATCCGCGGCGAGGCAATCGTCGACGCGATGATCGAACTCGGCACTTCCACGAGCAACGTCGAACTGTCGATGAGCGCCGTCTACGCCACCAACCGCGACCTGATCGACGACGACGCGAACCGCTACTTCTTCGTCCGGGACGGCGTCGAAACGCCCCTCGACGGCGGCCCGGACGCCGGTCATCCGCCGCTCCACCCCGACCACGAGGAGCGCGGCCGACGGGACGTGCCCGCCGGCGACGCCGTCCTCGTCGAACCCGCGGACGTGCCCGCGGACGGCGAGCGCGTGTGGCTGAAGGGACTCGGCTGTGTCCGTCACGTCGACGGCCGGTTCGAGTACGTCGGCGACGACATCGCGGCCGTCCGCGAGGAGGGCGTGCCCGTCGTTCACTGGGCGCCCGCCGACGGCCTCCCGGTCCGTATGCGGACGATGGACGGCGACGTGACAGGCGTCGCGGAACCGGCGTTCGCGGACGCCGCCGTCGACGATGTGGTGCAGTTCGAGCGCATGGGGTTCGTGCGGGTGGATCGCGCGGCGCACCGCGACACGGACGGTCGGTCGTCGGCCGACGGTGACGAGGGGGCCGTCGTCTACTTCGCTCACGAGTAAGCGGGGCCGGCGACCAAACGTTTATTCGCCGCGTTACCGAGGAACACGTATGTCCGAACAGCGCCCACAACCGGTATCGGACCCCGTGACCGGGGCGATTCCGCACTGGTCACACGGCGACGACGACGTACTCACGGTCGTCGACGGCGACGGGGTCACCGTCTACGACGACGACGGCAACGCGTATCTCGACTTCCTGGCACAGCTCTACTGCGTCAACGCCGGCCACGGCGAGGAACGGATCGTCGACGCCATCGCGGAGCAGGCCTCACGGGTCGCCTACGTCGCCTCCTCGAAGGACAACGACGCGCGGTCGGCGCTCGCCGACCGCCTCGCGGCGGTCACGCCGGGCGACCTGAACGACGTGTTCTTCTCCGTCTCGGGGAGCGAGGCCAACGAGTCGGCGGTGCAGTTCGCCCGCGAATACACCGGCGCCCGCAAGGTGCTCACGCGCTACCAGTCGTACCACGGCGCCACCTACGGCGCCGGGTCGCTGACGGGCGACCCCGAGACGCGCAACGCGGTGGGTCGGGGCGCCGAGACGACGGGGGCGGTGAAGTTCTGCCCGCCGCTGACGCACCGGTCGCCGTTCGACGGCGACACGCCCGCGGAGATTGCGCGACAGGCCGCCGACCATCTGGAGTACGTCATCCGTAACGAGGGGCCGGACTCCATCGCGGCCATCCTGATGGAGCCCGTCGGCGGGACGAGCGGCGCGTACCCGGCGCCCGCCGACTACTGGCGGCGGGTGCGCGCGCTCTGTGACGAGTACGACATCCTGCTGATCGCGGACGAAGTGATCACCGGCTTCGGGCGCTGTGGCGAGTGGTTCGGCATCGAGACGGAGGACGTGGTCCCCGACCTCATGACGTTCGCCAAGGGGGTCACGAGCGCGTACGTCCCGCTCGCGGGCGTCGCCGTCCGGCCGGAAATCGCCGCCCACCTCCGCGAGGAGGGAATCGACGTGGGCCAGACCTTCGCCGGCCACCCCGTCGCCTGCGCGGCGGGCATCGCCGCCCTCGACGTCTACGCGGACGGCCAGATCGAGAACGCGCGGGAGCGAAGCGCCCACCTCGAATCTCGCCTGCGCGAACTCGACGCCCACGACGCCGTCGGCACCGTGCGCGGTCGGGGTCTGCTCTGGGCGGTCGAGTTCACCGACCCCGAGACTGGCGAGCCGTACCTGAACCCGTGGATCGAGTCGGGCGACAACCCCGTCGACGACGTGATCGACGCGGCCCAGGAGCGGGGCGTCCTGTTCGGCGGCGGGCGGCCGCGCACGCAGGTCATCGTCTGTCCGCCCCTCCCCGTCACCGACGCGGAGATAGACCGGGCGGTCGACGCCCTCGACGCGGCCATCGGTTCGGTGTTCGACGGCGACGAGTAGCGGCCGATCCGTCGGCGACGCAACCGTTTAATAACACGGGGCGCCCGACTCCTCCTATGCTCCACATGGAGGGCCCCCTCCTGACTATCGACGTGGGATCGCGGCGCGTCGAGACCGAGTCCGTCGACGACGTTCTCGGCTCCTTTATTGGCGGCCGTGGCGTCGCAACGCGCCTCGCCCACGAGCGGATCCCGTTCGACGCCGATCCGTTCGGCCCGGAGAACCGCCTCTACTTCACAACGGGGCCGATGCAGGCCTCGTCGATGAGCTTCACCGGCCGTACCTCCGCGACGGCCGTCTCGCCCCTGACCGACGGCCTGCTCTCCGCCAACGCCGGCGGCTTCGTCTCCCGCAACCTGACCGGCACCGGCAACGCCGTCGTCGAACTCGTCGGCGAGAGCGACGACCTCCTGATGGTCCACGTCCGCGAGGACGGCGTGACCTTCGAGGCGGTGCCGAAACTCGCGGGCGCCGAAGTCCCGGCGGTCACCGAATACGTCGAGGCCGAACACGGCCTCGGCCCCGAGAACGTCGTCTGCATCGGCCCGGCGGGCGAGAATCTGGTCCGCTTCGCCTGCATCATGACGAGCGAGACGCGCGCGTTCGGCCGTGGCGGCCTCGGCGCCGTGATGGGCGCGAAAAACGTCAAGGCGATCACCTTCGACGGCGACGCGAGCCCCGACGTGGAGGTCGACGCCGAAGCGGCGACCATCCACCGCGAGGCGGCGACCAGCGACCACATCATGAAGCGTCAGGGGACCGCGAGCGTCACCGACCTCGCCAACGAAATCGGCTCCTTCTCCACCCGCTACTTCGAGGACGTGCGCTACGAGGCGTTCGAGAACATCAACGGCGACCGGGTCGAGGAAAAAAAGTACAAGAAAGGGACCTGTTCGCAGTGTGCCTTCGCCTGCAAACTGCCCACCCGTGACGAGGAGTCGGGCGTCGAGACGGAGGGTCCGGAGTTCGAGACGATCATGGCCTTCGGCGGCAACTGCGAGGTGGACGACATCGTCTCGATCATGCAGTCGAACCAGCTCTGTGACCGGCTGGGGATGGACACCATCTCCTGTGGCAACGCCGTGGCGGCCTACCTGAAGGCGAACGATGCCTTCGGCGACGACGAGCTGATCCACGAGACGGTGCAGAAAATCGCCGCCCGCGAGGGTGATGGCGACCTGCTGGCGGAGGGTATCCACCGCTTCCACGACGAACTCGGCGTCGAGGACTGGACGGTCAAGGGCATGAGTTTCTCGGCCCACGACGGCCGCACGCTCAACGGACAGGGGCTCGGCTTCGCCACCGCGAACCGCGGCGGCGACCACATGTACGCGACGTTTTACGCCTACGAGTACCCCCTCGTCGACGCGTCGGAGGCCTTCGAGCCGTCAGGGCTGTCGGCCGCCAAAGCCGAGAAGTTGGTCGAACTGGAGAACAAACGCGCGCTGGAGGACTGCGGTGTAATCTGCCGGTTCTCCCGCGGAATGATGACCACCGAGCGCTTCGAGGCGCTGTTCGACGCCGACTTCGACGACCTGCTCGACGTGGGCGCGCGCGTCGTCGAACTCGAACGCCACTTCAACAACCAGCGCGGCTTCGGCCGGGCCGACGACACCCTGCCGTACGACCTGCCCGACTTCGACGCGGCGCTCGATGTCTACTACGAGACGCGGGGCTGGACCGACGAGGGCGTCGTTCCCGACGACGAACTCGGCGCGGTCAGCGCGGACTGACCGGAACGACCCCCGCGTTCGGTCGTAAGTTTATCCGTCTCGGCCGCGGAGCGGGGAGTATGGCTATCGATCCGAACTTCGAACGAAACAGAGAGCAGGTCGACGATGAAGACGGTGTCGCCGTCTGGGGCCCTGTCGACCCGCCGGAGACACTCGGCATCCACGGGACACACGTCGCCGTCGACTTCGATATCTGTCTCGCGGACGGCGCCTGCCTCGAGGACTGCCCGGTCGACGTGTTCGAGTGGGTGGACACGCCGGGCCACCCCGAAAGCGAAATCAAGGCCCACCCGACCTACGAGGACCAGTGTATCGACTGCATGCTCTGTGTCGACGTCTGCCCGGTCGACGCCATCGACGTAGACCCGTCCCGCGAGAACCGGCTCTAATCGTCACGAACGATTAAGTGTGTTACTGTGGTACACAGATGCATGGAACTGACCGAGCAACTGAATTTCGATCACCAGGATCGCCGGGATATCTACGAGTACGTCGAGGCCCACGGGTCGGTTCGAGCCGATCAGGCACGACGGGCCTTGAATCTCGATCCGGAGGCGTTCGGTCACCATCTCACGATCCTGCGTCGCGACGGCTACCTCCGACGGGAGGGCAAGCGCCTCAGCGTCGCGTACCGCGACGAGGACGTGGAGGAACACGACGCCGACGACGTGGTCTACACGATCCGGGTAGCCGAGCAGCGCGACCTCTCCGGTCTCGTCGGCGTCATCCGACAGGTCGCCGAGGAGGGGACGTACATCGAGGCGGAGACGGTGGCCGACCTCCTCGACCACGAGGAGGTGATCCTCCGGCACACCGAGACCCGGTCACGGATGGTGTTCGTCGCCTGCGTCGACGACGAGGTGGTCGGATGGGTCCACCTCGACCTGCCGGAGACGGAGAAACTGGCGCACACGGCGGTGTTGACGGTCGGCATCCTGCCGGGCTATCGCGGCCATGGTATCGGCACGGCACTCCTCGACCGCGGCTTCCGGTGGGCGTGTGAACACGGGTTCGAGAAACTCTACAACAGCGTCCCCGCGACCAACGAGGACGCCATCTCCTTCCTCGAAGCCCACGGCTGGGAGACCGAGGCGGTCCGCGAGAACCACTACCGGATCGACGGCGAGTACGTCGACGAGGTGATGCTCGCGACCTTCCTCGACTGCGACGCGCGACTCTGAGGCGAGCGTCTCCCCCGTCCGACGACGGTCAGTCCTCCCGGTCGTACCGCCGACGCTCCTCCGCGGCCGCGTCGCCACCGTAGCGGTCCACCAGCGGCCGGTACGCCTCGCCGAGCGCCCGCATACACTGCCGCGTGGAGACGTAGCCGAGGTCGTCGGCCACCGCCTCCCAGTCGTGTGCCTGCAGCGGTTTACGGACGAGGAGCCGTTCCGCCCGACTCCCGAGACGGCCGTCCGGATCGACCAGATACGAGAGCGCCAGATCCCGGAACGCGCCGGGGGCGGCGTCGTAGAGTCCCGGGCCGAAGGCCGCGGCGGCGACGACCCGCCACTCGTGGTCGGTGAGGGCTGGGTCCGGCGCGGCGTCGGTCGTCCGGAGGACCGCCCGCGCCACGTCGGGGTCGAGGTCGTCGAGGGCGTCCGAGAGGCCGTCGCGCATCCGCGACCGGAAGCGACGCGCGTGTCGGTCGTGCAACGCCCGACCGGCGTCACTCGTCGGCCGAAGCATGATCGCCGAGTACTCCCCGCTGGTTGCGTTGCGAGTCGTCGAACAGTGGACGGTCCGGTAGCCGTTTCGCTCCCAGAACCGGATCAGCCGGGGCGTCGCGCCGTAGCCGACGCCGAACCAGTCGGCCTCGGCGTCGAACTCGTCGTGACAGCCCGCCAAGAGGCGGGAGCCAAAGCCCGCCGACCGGACGGCGTGGTGGGTGGCGATGCGGAGGACGCGGTAGCCGACCGGCGCGCCCGCGTCTAGGTCGCGCAACTGGCTCGTGAGCACGTCCGGGAGCATGTTCCCCCGCACGCGGGCGCCCTCGTACATGTCGACCCGGAGCGATTCGGGGAGGCCGCCCTCCCGCGCGAGAAGCGCGACGGCGGCGACGTGGCCGTCGACCGTGAGCGCCCGGCACGCGAGGTTGGGGGCGTCGAACAGGCGAGTCAGGTCGTCCGGCTCCGTCCGGTAGTGCGCGAGGACGAGGAGGCCGAAGGCTTCGCGGAGCAGGTGTTCGTCGGCGGCGAGGGCGGCGGCGTCGAGGGTGCGATAGGTCGCGTCGGCGGGCGTCGCGTCCTCGACGAGTTGGTCCGCGGCGGGGCGGGCGTCGAACAGGAGGGCGCGGAAGGCCCACACTTCGACGGGGTCGCCCGCGGCGTACCGGATGGGGGTGTCGAGGCGGGCGTCGGTCACCGTCCGGTCGGCGTCCGCGAGGTGGTCACGGAAGCGAACGTCGAACCCGCGGCCGGTCCCCTCGTACCCGTGGACGGTGGTGACGAAAGCGACGGCCGGGGCGTCGAGGAAGGCGGTCAGGCGGCGGACGGGCAGGGCGGCCGCCTCGTCGACGATCACGGCGTCCGGATCGTCGGGTAACGCGACGGCCGCGTCGGGGGCGCGATACCGAACCCGGCCGCCCCCGGTCGCCGTGAGGGTATGGTCGTCGCGCGCGCCCAGTCGGTCGAGGGCCGCGAGCAACGCCTCGGCGCGCTCGAACACCTCTTCGGCGTTGCGGTAGGTCGGCGCGGTGACCAGTACGTCCCGGCCCGCGGCGGCGAGGCTCCCCGCGGCGAGACCGGCGGCCGCGGACTTCCCGCGCCCCCGGTCGGCCTCGACGACGACGGCGTCCCCGTCGCGGAGGCGTTCGAGCGCGGACAGGGCGTCGGCCTGATCGGCCGTGAGACACGCTTCGTAGGCCTCGGGGGGGAAGGCGGCGTCCACCGGTATCGACGGCGCGGGCGCGGGCCGGGCCAGTGGCGGGTCGGTCAGGCCGTCGCGTTCCACGACGCCCTCGTCCACGTCGACGACGGCGACGCCCGGATGGGTGCGGAGCGTATCGATCAGTCGCCGCCGAAAGTGGCCGGTCACGTCGGCAGTGATAAACGGCGGGACGGCGAGCCGTTCGTCCGCGTACGCGGTCCCCGGCCACGCGTCGAGCGGCGGCGTCACGAGGACGAGGAGGCCGCCGCCGTCGACGGCGCCGACGACGCGGCCGAGGACGTTCGCCGAGAACGCCTCGTGACAGTCACAGACGACGGCGTCGCGTGTCGTGCCGAGGAGCCGGTCGGCGTGATCGGGGTGGTGGTGGTTGGCACCCTCGGCGCCGTCGCGGGTCGTGACGACCGTCACCTCGTCGAACGGCGCGCAGGTGTCGCGAGCGGCGTCGAGGCCGCGATCGCGGTCGCCGGCGAGCGTCAGCAGTCGCCGTTCGTTCGCCCGGTTGGCCTCGTTCCGGAGGGCGGTCACGAGGTCGGCGATGGTCATGCCCCCGCTTACCCCGGCGGCGACCAAGGGCCTTGTCCTCCATCCGGCCGGCCCGCGTCGGCGACGCATCCAAACGGGCGTGTGCCGGCCTCACACGCTGTGGCGGGTTTGAACACGCTTTTATGGGGGCCCCAGCTATTGGAGCGTACAGCCTGTCCGGGGTTGATGATGCGCCTCGCCATCAGGGACTCTACCTGGTGAGGTGTGCGAGCCCACGGGCGGGGGGTACAAACAATGTCAGTTTACGTCAATTTCGATGTTCCGGCGGACCTCGCCGAGAGCGCCATCGAGGCGCTCGAAGTAGCGCGAGACACGGGTAGCGTAAAGA
>Ga0102936_1000724_pt1 | contig 13246 bp, 9 predicted proteins | sample SalPon2_A_H2O_MG_FD_78502 | JGI IMG/M metagenome (GOLD analysis project Ga0102936, IMG submission 78502) | Salt pond water microbial communities from South San Francisco under conditions of wetland restoration - Salt Pond MetaG R2_A_H2O_MG | ecosystem: Environmental > Aquatic > Non-marine Saline...
CAGGCGCAGACGCGGACGACCGCCGACGACTTCGGCGACGACTTCGTCGCCGCGCGCGGCAACTACCTCACCGTCTGCTCGATGAACCTCGCGTTCCGCCGCGAGGTGATCCCGGCGTTCTACCAGCTTCCCATGGACGACAACGAGTGGGACGTCGGCCGGTTCGACGACATCTGGTCGGGCCTCTTCCTCAAGCGCGCCTGCGACGTGCTGGACAAGCGCATCTACAACGGCGATCCGCTGTGCGAGCACAACAAGGCCGCGCGGTCGACGTTCGACGACCTCGCGAATGAAGTGGCCGGCCTGGAACTGAACGAGCACGTCTGGGAGGTCGTCGACGAGGCGGGAGCGGACGCCGACTCGTTCGAGGCGGTGTTCGCGGAGACGGCCGACGCGCTCGCCGAGGGCGACTTCTCCGAGTGGAACAACGGCGCGTTCCTCAACCACTGCGGCGAGTACATGCGCGACTGGCTCGAGTGCCTCGACGCGATCCGCCGGACGCCGGCGGTCGCGGACGACTGAACCGACACCACTAAGTCGATTTAGGCTACCCTAAAACATATGAACGGTTACCTCCCAGATGACGTGAACCGCCGGCAGTTCCTCGCGGCCACGGGCGCGCTCGGCGTCGGCGGGCTCGCGGGATGTATGGGCGACGACAGCGACGGCGACGGCGACGACGGTCAGTCGTCGATCGGTCAGATCGGATCCGGCCGCGCGGGGCGCGACGCCCCCGGCGGCACGTCGATGTCCGAGATGCCCGACCTGTCGGGCGAGCTCACCGTCTACTCCGGCCGCGGCGAGTTCCTCGTCGGCGACCTCGTCGAGTACATCGACGACCTGTACGACGACCTCGACCTGACGGTCCGATACGCCGGCTCCACCGACCACGTGAACGCCATCGTCAACGAGGGCGAGGGGTCGCCGGCCGACGTGTTCTACTCGGTCAACGCGGGCGCGCTCGGCGCGCTCGCCGACGAGGGACGCACGCAGGCGCTCCCCGACGAGATAACCGGCATGGTTCGCGAGGAGTTCCGGACCGAGCAGTGGATCGGCACCTCGGGGCGCGCTCGTACCGTCCCGTACAACACCGACGAGTTCGCCGCGGACGACCTCCCGGACGACATCATGGCGTACCCCGAGGAGTTCGACGGCAGCCTCGGCTGGGCTCCCTCGTACGGGTCCTGCCAAGCGTTCGTCACGGCGATGCGACTCATCGAGGGCCCGGAGGCGACGCGCGACTGGCTGGAGGCGGTCGCCGAGTCGGGAATCAGCAGCTACGCGGACGAGTTCGCCGCCTGTCAGGCGGTCGCCGACGGCGAGATCGACGCGGCGTTCACGAATCACTACTACATCCAGCGCGTCCTCGACGGCAATCCGGAGGCGTCGATCGGCACGGCGTTCACCAGCGGCGACGCCGGCGCGGTGTTCAACGTCGCCGGCGCCGCGGTCGTCGACACCGCCGCCGACGCGACCCTCGCGCAGAACTTCGTCCGGCACCTGCTGTCGGCCGAGGCGCAGGACTACTTCGCGCGGACGACGTTCGAGTACCCGCTCATCCCCGACGTGGAGCCGATCGGTGACCTCCCGACGATCGACGAGCTCGACGTCCCCGACATCGACCTGACGCAGCTGTCCGACCTCGAACCGACGATCGACCTCATGCGCGAGGCCGGCGTCGAGGTGTAGGTTCGCGCCGTCGACTCCAGTGTCGTCACCCTCGGCCCTCCGCCGTCTCCGCCGGTTTGCCCGCCGACTCGCGAGCGACGCCCGCACCCGGCTGCGTCGCGCGGACCGCCTCACGATGGCCGCGGCCCTCGTCGCCGCCGCGGCGGGCGCACTCACGTTTCTGATCGCCGCAACGGTGTTCCGCTACCACTCCGTCAACCACGACGAGGGCGTCTACCTCATGCAGGCCGCGTTGCTGCTCTCCGGCCAGTTGGAGATCCACGCCGGCGCGCTGGCCGACGCCGTCCGCCCGTGGTTCTTCGTCGAGGACGGCGGACGGCTCTACCCGAAGTACAACCCCGTTCCCGCCGCGATGTACGCCGTCTCGATGGCGCTGTTCGGCGAGCCTCGCGTGACGCTCGCGGTCGTCGCCGCCGGCAACGCGGCGCTCGTCCACCTGCTCGGGTCGACCGTCTTCGACCGGCGGGTGGGCCTCGCGGCCGCCGTCTGCTTCGCCGCGTCCCCGCTCGCGCTCGTCACCTCCTCGGTGTTCCTCCCGTACGCGCCGACGACGTTCCTGAACCTCCTGTTCGCGGTCGCGTACCTCCGGGGCGTCCGCGACCGATCGCTCCCGCTCGCCGGCCTCGCGGGCGTCGCGATCGGGCTCGCCTTCTTCGCGCGGCCGTACACGGCGGTGCTGTTCGCGGCGCCGTTCATCCTCCACGCGCTGGTCCGCGTCGCCGTCGCGGTCCGAGACGCGGCCTCGCTTCGGGCGGCCGCGCTCTCACCCCTCCCCGGCCCGGTCCGTCGTCACGGGCTCACGGCCCTGTTCGGTACCCTCTTCGTCGGCGTCACGCTCGCGTACAACCTCCGGATCACCGGGTCCCCGCTGACCTTCCCCTACGAGGCGTTCGCGCCGATGGACGGGCCGGGGTTCGGGGAGCGTCGGATCCTCGGGCACAGCGAGGAGTACACGCCCGAACTCGCGCTCCGCTCGAACGGGTACGCGCTGTGGTACCTCGCCACGCGCTGGGTCGTCGCCGGCCCGCTCGGGACCCTGCTCGCGCTCGCGGGCGGGGGACTGGCGGCGCGGCGCTGGCTGTCGGGGCGGCGGGCGGTTGGCGCCGCCGGCGACGCGGTCGCCGACCGTCGCTTCGAGCGCACCGCGGGGCTCCTCCTCGCCGGCGTCGTCGTCACCGTCGTCGTCGGGAACCTCTTCTTCTGGGGGACGAACAACCTCCTCGCGACGTTCTCGGACCCGACGGACGGGCTGGTCGCCGGCTTCGGCCCCTTCTACCACTTCGACCTCCTCGTTCCCCTCTCGATATTCGGCGGGGTCGCCGCCGTCGCCGGCGCGCGAGGCCTCTCCCGGCTCCGCTCGCGGCTCGCCTCGCGGCTCGATCCGTCCCGAGCGCGCGCGGTCGTCGTCGCGGTCGCGGCGCTCGCGCTCCTCGGCGGGGCGCTCGGGGCGGCCGCCGCGGTGGAGGCGCCGCTCGACCGGCACGGGTCGCACGGCGACAAGTACGAGGCGGCCTACGAGCCGATCGAGGCGGCCGAGTTCGAGGACGACCTCGTGTTCGTCCCCACGCCGTACGGCGACTGGCTCCACCACCCGTTCCAGCCCCTCCGGAACGACCCCGGACTGGACGGCCCGGTCGTGTACGCGCTCGACCGCGACCCGGACGAGGACTTCGCCGTGATCGACGCCTATCCGGACCGCGACCTCCGCCGCTACGCGTATCAGGGGACCTGGACGCCGGACCCGGACCGGCACGTCGACCCGAAGCTGGAACCGCTCGACGTCCGGGAGGGGACCCGGATCGACGCGACGACGACCGTCGGCGTGCCCGACCGCGTCCGGCGCGCGGTCGTTCGACTGGAGACCGTCGGCGGGGAGCCGTCCGGCGCCGGCGAGCGGGAGAGCGTCGAGTACGGCGTGCGCGACCCCGACGGCTCGCTGACGGCCGACTGGGCGCTGACGCCGGCCGGCGCGCGTCTGGCCGGCGCCCCGAACGCGACCGTCCCGATCGCCTCCGAGGGCGACGAGGTCCTCGTGACGGTGACGCTCGTCGACGCCGCGGGCTCGACGTTCACCTACCGACAGGAGGCGACGGTCCGAGCGTCCGGGGGACGCGTCGAGGCCGTCTGGCCGCCGGAGCGCTCGGTGTGTCGCCTCACGACGATCTGCGGGACCGAGGGGACCTACCTCCCCGACGACCCGGACGCGCACGCGGAGTGGGTCGCCTTCGAGACGCGCGCCGAGGCGAACGAGTCGGGATGAGTCGCTGCCGGTTGCTTATAAATAGTCGACCGTGGCTCGACGGAGAACACCGCCGAAGCCCCAGCCGCTCGGATATAAACGGGTGACTGCGGATCGGTTGTGAACACCGCCGAAGCCCCAGCCGCGAGGCGGGCGCACGCTCGCTGCGCGCTTCGGTCGCTTACTCCGTTCGCTCCCTACAGTGCTTACGTCGCCTCCGCCCGCCTCGCGACTGCCCCTTTGAGTCCCGCCCCGCACAGCAACCGCACCTCACACCTCCCCAGCCTCGTCGCCGGACTACGTCCGGCTGCAAGCGAGAGCGAAGCTCTCGTCCTGTCGGTCGCCCTCCGCGTTGCTCCGGGCGACCGGCTCCCTCGCGCTCGGATTCGCGAGCCGGAGGCTCGCTCACCGGAGCGCGCCCCCGCCGCGTTTCTTTATAAGTAGTCGCCGCTACCGCAACTCTATTTAAATACCACGTCTCTTTCGGCGGTCCGCGTTGCCGGCGAAAAGGCGCCCGTCCCCGCTACTCTGGACCGTTCCGCGGTCAGAGCCGTCGCAGCCGCTCTTCGAGGCAGACGGTGACGATCGACTTCGCGATGGCGGCGCCGCCCTCGATCGGGTCGAGTTTCGTCTCGCCGAGGCGCTCGGCGTAGTCGATCGGTCGCTCGCGCACGTCGTGCCCGCGCATCAGCGGACGAATGAGGAGTTCGGCGGAGAGGCCGGTGTTCTCGGTCCAGTCGATGTCTTCGACGACCCCGCGGCGGTACGCGCGCATCCCGGTGGTGGTGTCGTGGACGCGCTCGCCCATCAGGATCGATGCGAGGAGCGCGAACGTGTGGTTGCCGAGGCGGTTGAACGCGGGCATCGCGGTCGCGCCGTGGTAGAGGCGGTCCCCGCTGACGACGTCGGCGCCGTCGTTGATCGCCTCCAAGAACTCCGGGAGCGCCTCCATCGGGTAGGTGTCGTCGCAGTCGGTCGTGACGACGACCGGTCGGTCGGGGGTCAGGATCGCCTCGCGGACGGCGACGCCGTACCCCTGCGGCTCCTGTTCGACCACGGTCGCGCCACGTTCCCGAGCGATCTCCGGCGTCTCGTCCGAGGAGCCGTCGACGCAGACGACCTCGGCGCGGCCGCCGGTGACGTCCTCGATGTCGTCGAGGACCGTCCCGATAGCCTCCGCCTCGTTGTACGTCCCCATCACGACGCTGACGTCGTCGAAGGTGTAGCGCTCGGTCGCGCGCCCGGCGCCCTCGTTCCCGTCGGCGACCGCCGCGCCGGTCGCGCTCGTCGCTTCGTCGTCCGTCCCGTCGGCCTCGTCGACCCCGTCGGCGTTACCGTTCGTGGCGAGTGACCCGCTCATTACCTCGTACGGGTCGCCCCACGCACTTGAGTTTTTAGGTTTGCCTAAAAAAGTGTCAGAGCCGACGATCGACGTCGTCGGCGACGCGCAGCGCCAGCGCGGCGATCGTGAGGGTCGGGTTCATCGCGCCGCTCGTGGGGAACACCGAGCTGGACGCGATCCAGCAGTTGTCGAGGTCGTGAGTCCGGCAGTCGGCGTCGACGACGCCCGCGTCGGGGTCGTCGCTCATCCGGGTGGTGCCCATGTGGTGGTAGGCGGGGCCGGTCGCGTCGGGACCGGCGACCCACTCGACCTCAGCGCCCATCGCTTCGAGGACCGACCGCTGGATCTCGTTGGCGCGCTCGATGGTCCGGAGGGCCCGGTCGCCGACGCTCCAGTGGATCTCGGGGACCGGGTTCCCGCGGTCGTCGGTGCGGTCCGGGTCGAGCCCGACGTAGCTGTCGGCGCGCGGGAGCTGCTCGACGAGCCCGCCCATCGCCACGTGGGTGCCGTAGCCGTCGCGGAGCCGCGCCAAGAGGTCGTCACCCCAGTCGTCGCCGGTCAGCGCCTGTTCGACGGGCGACGGACCGGCGTAGTTGAAGAACTCCAGCTTGAACGGGGCGATATCCGCGTCGGCCTCGTCGTAGAACTGGTCGCAGGCGCTGGTGTAGAAGCCGACGTGGTTCTGTCGCGTCGGCTCGTCGAGGGTGCCGCCGGCGCCCGCGAAGAGGTGGTCCATGAAGAACTTGCCGACGGTCCCGCTGGAGTTCGCCAGCCCGTCCGGGTACGCGTCGGACTCGGAGAGCAGGAGGAGCCGGGGCGTCTCCACCCCGCCGCAGGCGACGACGAAGGCGTCGGCCTCCTGTCTGTGCTCAGTGCCGTCCGGCGTCTCGTACACCGCGGCGGTGACGCGGTCGGCGTCGTGTTCCAGCCGGTGCACGGGAGCGCGGTCGATGACGGTCGCGCCCCTCTCCGCCGCGCGCTCGGCGTGGACGGTGGCGTCGTACTTCGCGCCCGCCGGACAGACCGGCTGACAGGTCCCGTAGCCGACGCAGGCGGAGCGGTCGTCGTACGGCTCGGAGTTGCGCGCGTTCGGCACCGAGTGCATGTCGATCTCCAGCTCCTCGCACGCCTCCGCGAACAGCGAGTCGCTGTAGGAGGGCTCGAACGCCGGCATCGGGTGCGGCTCCTCGCGCGGCGGCGCGTAGGGGTTGTCGGAGGCGCCGGCGACGCCAAGCTCTCGCTCCGCTTCGGCGTAGTACGGTCGCAGGTCGGCGTAGTCGACGGGCCAGTCCGCGCCGACGCCGCGCTCCGTCTCCGAGTTGAAGTCGGCCTCGTGGAGCCGCATCACCATCCCCTGCCAGTGGAGCGTCGACCCACCGACGCCCTTGACGCGGGCGTGGTTGAGCGGGTAGTGTCGCTCGCCGGACGTGGCGAATGAATCGCGCTCGCCGCCCACGTCCCAGACGTCCGGCCGTCCGTAGCTCGGTCGGATCGCGCGCTCCTGTCGCGCCAGTCGGTCCGCGGGGTCGAACCGCGGGCCGGCGTCGAGGACGACGACTTCACGATTGGCGGCCAACCGGTCGGCGACGAGCGCGCCCGCCGGCCCCGCGCCGACGACGCAGACGTCGGCGTTTTTCACGGGAGCGCGGTCGACCGGGTCGCTCGCACTCATCGCGGCCCCCGCCGATAGCTCTCGGTCCCGCCGGGGTGCCCCTGCGGGTTCTCCAGCCCGACGAGCTCGCCGCCCGTCGGGGAGGCGTACAGCGCCAGCAACAGCTCGTTGACGACGTAGTAGCGCACCCGCTCCGCGAGCGTGCCGTCCGGGTCCTCGTCGGTGACGTCGGCGCCGACCTCCCGGAGGAGCCGGTCGCGGTCGCTCTCGGAGAGCTCCGCCACCGGCGCGCCGTGCCACGACCGGGCCACCTCGTCGAGCTCGCCGACCGCCGCCCGGACCCCGTCGGCGTGGGCCGAGCCGTCGAGCCGCCCGTCGAGGAAGCGGTCGACGAACGCCTCGACGCCCGCGACCTCGCTCGGGTAGAGGACCGCCGCGACCGCGGCCATCGAGGCGCGGACGGCCTCGTCGGAGAGCGCGTCGCCGCGCTCGCCGCCGTCACCGGCGTCCCGCTCGTCCGCGGTCCGGCGTGCCGCGAGGGCGGCCCCGCCGGTCGCGCCGACGGCGGCGAGCGCGGCCACCGCGTCGCGCCGCGTAAGTTCCATGAACGTTTTAGGTCTCCCTAAAGTATTATATCCGTCGGACCGGACCGACGACCGGATCGGAACTGCTAACGGTCGGTAACTCCTCCGTTCGGCACACATCTTCCCTCTCGGACCATGAGCCTCACACGCCGGATCCGTGACCTCCTGACAGACGGCGACGACCGTCTCCCGCTGGGGCTGACACTGCTGTCCGCGGCCGTCGCCGCGACGATGGTGTTTCCGCTCGCCTGGCTGGTGATCGAGGCCGTCACCGTCGAGCGGTCGCGCGCGCTGGAGCTCCTCTTCAGCGTCGGGACTGCGGAGGTCTTGGGAAACAGCCTGCTGTTGATGGCGGGCGTCACGGCCCTGTCGATCCTGTTCGGCGTGCCGCTGGCGTACCTCACCGCCCGGACCGACCTCCCCTTCCGCAGATTCTGGTCCGTCGTCGCCGCGCTCCCACTGGTGGTGCCGAGCTACGTCGGCGCGTTCGCGTTCGTCTCCGCGTTCGGCCCGCAGGGGGAGTTCCACGACGTGCTCTCGCCGCTGGGGATCGAGCGCTTCCCGGAGGTGTACGGGCTCCCGGGCACGATTCTCGTGATCACGCTGTACACGTACCCGTACGTCTACCTGACGACGCGGGCGGCGCTCCTCTCGCTCGACACCACGCTGATCGAGGCCGCCCGGACGCTGAACCACGGCCGGTTCGAGGCGTTCCGTCGGGTCACCCTCCCCGTCATCCGGCCGGCCATCGCGGCCGGGTCGCTGCTGGCGGCGCTGTACGCGGTCTCCGACTTCGGGACCCCGTCGATCATGCGGCTCCCCGTGTTCACCCGCCAGATATACGTCGAGTACAACGCGTTCGGCCGCGACTACGCCGCGCTGCTCTCCCTCCAGCTCCTCGTCGTCGTCCTCGTCGTCCTCGCGCTGGAGTGGCTGGTGCGGTCGGACCGCGACGCCACGGGCGACGACGCGGGCACCACCGACCGCCTCGTCCGCCTCGGGCGCTGGCGGTGGCCGGCGACGCTCCTGCCCGCGTCCGTGGCCGGCGTCGCGCTCGTCGTCCCGCTCTGGATCCTGCTCCTCTGGCTCCTCCGCTCCGAGGCCGGGCGCCGGCCCTCGATGGCGTTCGAGCCGATCCAGGTCGTCAACAGCGTCTCGGTCGCCGCCGCCGCCGCGGTCGCCGCCGCGCTGGCCGCGATCCCCGTCGCCTACTTCGCCGCGAACCACGACTCGCCGCTGTCGACGCTGTTCGAGCGGGCGACGTACGTCGGGTTCGCCGTCCCCGGGATCGTGCTGGCGCTCGCGCTGGTCTACTTCGGGTCGGGGTACGTCCCGTGGCTCTACCAGACGCTTCCGCTCCTGGTGTTCGCGTACGTCGTCCGCTTCCTCCCGCAGGTCGTCGGCTCGACTCGGACCGCGATCCTCGGCGTCGACCCCAAACTCGTCGAGGCCGGGCGGACGCTCGGCGAGTCCTCGTTGGGGTCGTTCCGCCGCGTGACGTTCCCGCTCACGCGCTCCGGGATCGTCGCCGGCGCCGCCCTCGTCTTCCTCACGACGATGAAGGAACTCCCGGTCACCCTCATCCTCCGCCCGTCCGGGTTCGAGACGATCGTCACGCAGATCTGGCGCGCGCAGGAGACGGCGCTGTACCAGTACGCGGTCGTCCCGACCCTCATCCTGCTCGTCATCTCCGGGCTCTCGATGGTCGTCATCCTCGCGCAGGAAGGCGGCAGAGAGGGGCTCTGAAACGGAGAAATACGGCATCCGGCGCGGACGACTCGACCCGCGAACCGACCGCCGCGCGGATCGACCGACGCGTACTTATCTCCCCGTGCTGACACACCTGTATGCTCGATGACTCGAACGCCCTCGTGACGGGCGGCGCTGGGCTCGTCGGGAGCCACCTCGCGGCCCGACTCCTCGACCGCGGCGCGACCGTCCGCGTCGCCGACGACCTCTCGAAGGGCGACCGCGACCGCGTCCCCGACGGCGCCGACTTCGTCGACGCCGACCTCACCGACCCCACCGACGTCGCCGAGGCGGTCACCGGCGACCTCGACGTCGTCTTCCACTTCGCCGCGTTCACCGACACGAACTACGACGACGACCGGGAGCTGTTCGAGGACAACACGGCGATGACGTACAACGTGCTGGAGCGCATGCACGACGTCGGCGTCGACCGGCTCGCGTTCACCTCCTCCTCGACGGTGTACGGCGAGGCGCCCCGCCCGACGCCCGAGGACCACGGTCCCCTCGAACCCATCTCCATCTACGGCTCCTCGAAGCTCGCCGACGAGGCGCTGATCTCGACGCACGCTCACTCGTACGGCGTCCAGTCGTGGGTGTTCCGGTTCGCGAACATCGTCGGCCCCCACCAGCGCGGCAACGTGATCCCCGACTTCATCCAGAAGCTGGACGCCGACCCGAGCGAACTCGAGATCCTCGGCGACGGCCGACAGGAGAAGTCGTACATGCACGTCTCGGAGTGCGTCGACGCCATCCAGTACGTCGTCGACAACGCGGACGCGGACCTGAACGTCTTCAACCTCGGGACGCGGACGACCACGTCGGTCACCGACATCGCCGACATCGTCGCCGACGAGATGGGCGTCGACCCCGACTACGCGTACACCGGCGGCGACCGCGGCTGGACCGGCGACGTGCCGAAGATGCGCCTGTCGATCGAGCGCCTCGTCGACCTCGGCTGGGAGCCGTCGATCGAGAGCGACGAGGCCGTCCGGCGGAGCGCGCGCGAGCTGATCGACGAGATCGTGGAGTAGGGAGCGGTCGGTTCGGGCCCGCCGAAGCGCTCGGCCGCCGACGTGCCGTCGAGCGCGTTCCGAACGCGGTCCGCACGGCTCGCGCGGGCACGCGTCTCGCGGGAAACCGGACGTCGCTCGGTCGCGCGGCGGGTTCGGCCGGGACGTCCGCACAACCCTTCTTACGCGAGCGCACCTGTTGACGGATATGCAGCTGCATTGGCACCGCCGTAACCTTCGGCCGCATCCGAACCCGGCGCTTTCGGCCGCTCTCACCGCCGCCGACCGCGACGATTGCCGCGTCGTCTCGGTGTTCGTGCTGGACGACGCCATCCTGTCGCGCGCCAACGGGTTGGGCGTCGCATTCATGCTGGGATCGCTGCGCGCGCTTCGGGACTGGTACCGGGACCACGGTAGCGATCTCGTGATACAGCGCGGCGATCCGATCGACGTCGTCGCCCGCGTCACCGATGTCGTCGGCGCCGAACGGGTCGTGTGGAACAGCGACCACTCGCGGCTGGCCCGCGAGCGCGACCGCGGGGTTCAGCGTGCGCTCGCTCGCGCCGGCGTCGCCTACGCGTCCGTTCCGAGCGGACGGCCGACCGAGCCGGCGTCTCCCGCGGCGGCTTCGTCGGACCCGGAAGCCCGTCTGGCCGACGTGGACGCGTTGCGCGTCGAGAACGAAGCGGTGCCCCGACTCGCAGACCTCGACGGAGCCACGAACGATCCCGCTCCCCTCACCGCCGGCACCGAGTCCGCTCGGAAGCGATTACGGGCCCTCTCGGACGGGACGACCTACCGCGAGTGCGACGAGCGGGTGCGGCGATGGGTGGCGCGATACGACGGCCTGTTTCGCCCGACAGCTCCCCCGTGACCCGGTCCCGCGACGGCGACCGTCTTCGACCGCCGTTCTCGTTGACCTTCTCCCCCTCTGGTCAACCCTTCTCCCCCTCTGGTCGGCCGGTCTCCCCCTCGCCTCTGGCGCCCGACTCGCTGCCGAATCGCTTCGGAAGGGCCTTTTAACTCCCCCGTCGAACGAACGGTATGTTCAGGCAGTTCCGGTCGGAGGTCGAGACGGCGCTCGCGGACGCGCTCGGCTCGCTCGACCTCCCGACCGACGACCTCGGTATCGAACGCCCGCCCGACGACATGGACGCGACGCTCGCCTCCAGCGTCGCCTTCCGACTCGCGGGCGAGGTCGGCGCCGCCCCGCCGAGCGTGGCCGCGGACGTCGCCGAGGCGGTCGACGTAACGGGGTACGACTACCTCGCCGCCGTCGACACCGCCGGCCCGTACGTCAACTTCCACCCCGGCGAGCGCTACCTCGTCGACACGCTCGACGCGGCCGCCGCGGAGGCGGGCTACGGCGCGCTCCCCGACCGGGACTCATCAGTCGTCGTCGAGCACACGAGCGCGAACCCGACCGGCCCCGTCCACGTCGGTCGCGCGCGAAACCCGATCGTCGGCGACGCGGTCGCGAACCTCATGGAGTACGCCGGCTACGACGTCGACCGCCACTACTACGTCAACGACGCGGGCCGCCAGATGGCGGTGTTCACGTGGGCGTACGAGCGGTTCGACGAGTCCGACCTCGACGAGGAGCCCGCCCGCGACCGCGCAGAGTACGACCTCGTGCGCTACTACCGGAAGGGGAACGCCTTCTTGGAGGCGGCCGACCCCGACGAGACCGAGGCCGCGGAGGCGGAGATCGCCGCCATCCTGCAGGGCCTCGAAGCCGGCGACGACGAGACGTACGAGCGCGTCGGCGAGGTCGTCGACGCGGTGCTCGGCGGGATGAAGGCGTGTCTCGCGCGGCTTCCCGCGGAGTTCGACGAGTTCGTCAAGGAGACGCGGTTCATGCGCGACGGCGCCACGGACGACATCGCCGCGCGGCTCAAGGAGACCGACCAGGCCGTCTACGAGGAGGACGCGTGGCAGTTAGAGCTCGACGAGTGGGGTATCGAGAAGAACCTCGTCTTCCTGCGCTCCGACGACACCAGCCTCTACACCACCCGCGACCTGGCGCACCACGAGTGGAAGTTCGCCAACTACGACCGCGCGGTCACCGTGCTCGGCGAGGACCACAAGCTGCAGGCCGACCAGCTCGACGCCACTCTCGAACTGCTCGGGAACGACACCGACCGGCTCGGGCACGTCATCTACTCGTACGTCAACCTCCCGGACGGGAAGATGTCCACCCGACAGGGGACCGGCGTGATGCTCGACGACCTCCTCGACGAGGCCATCGACCGCGCCCGCGAGGCGGTCGAGAGCCGGATGGACGACCGCATCCGCGACGACGACCTCACCGAGGCGGACGTCGAACGCATCGCCCATCAGGTCGGGATCGGCGCGGTCCGGTACGACATCGTCTCCAAACAGCCCGCGAAGGCGATCACCTTCGAGTGGGAAGACGCGCTCGACTTCGAGGCGCAGTCGGCCCCGTTCGTCCAGTACGTCCACGCGCGCTGTGCCGGCATCCTGAGCGAGGCCGCCGCGGCCGGCGTCGACGTGCCGGGCGTGACGGCGGATTCGGAGGGGACCGTCGACACGGACGCGCTTGACGTCGACGCGAGCGCGCTGGAGACCGACGCGGCCCGCGAGCTCCTCCGCGAGGTCGCCCGCTTCCCCGCGGTCATCGAGGAGGCGGCCGACGACCTGGAGCCGCACACGGTCGCGACGTTCACCCGCGAGTTCGCCGACGCGTACAACGCCTTCTACCGGGAGTGCCCGGTCGTGACCGCCGAGGACGACGACCTCCGCGCGGCGCGCGTCGCGCTCGTCGCGGCCGCGAAGCACACGATGGCGAACGCGCTCGACGTGCTCGGCGTCGAAGCGCCCGAGTCGATGTAGGGTCGGGACCACGGCGGCTGTCGTTCGCTTTCCCCCGCCCGTGGTGTCGCCGTCGGCGGTGCGGTGACCACCTCCAAAGCCCCAGCCGCTCGGCCGTACGTAGCTGGGGAAGGACCGCCGGTGACCACCTCCAAAGCCCCAGCCGCTCGGCCGTACGTAGCTGGGGAA
>Ga0102936_1000726_pt1 | contig 13220 bp, 17 predicted proteins | sample SalPon2_A_H2O_MG_FD_78502 | JGI IMG/M metagenome (GOLD analysis project Ga0102936, IMG submission 78502) | Salt pond water microbial communities from South San Francisco under conditions of wetland restoration - Salt Pond MetaG R2_A_H2O_MG | ecosystem: Environmental > Aquatic > Non-marine Saline...
AGGGCGCGACGATAGATGACCGAGGCGACCTCCCGTACCGAGCGCGGGACACCCAGTGCGGAGGCCATGCGGTCGATCTCCGAGAGTGCGAACTGGAGGTTTCGCTCACCGGCGTCCTTGGTCCGGATGCGTTCCTGCCACTTGCGCAGGCGATGCATCTGTGAGCGTTTCTCCGAGGAGAGCGACCGACCGTACGCGTCCTTGTCCTTCCAGTCGATTTGGGTCGTCAGCCCCTTGTCGTGCATCGTCTGCGTCGTCGGAGCCCCCACGCGGGACTTCGACTGGCGCTCGGAGTGATTGAAGGCGCGCCACTCCGGCCCGCGGTCGATGTTCTCGTCTTCGATGACGAGACCACAGTCCTCACAAACGAGTTCACCGCCCCCGTCGCTCGTTATCGACTCCGACTCACACTCCGGGCACGTCTGCTGGCCCGTGCTTTCGGACTCCTCAACCTCCGTCTGGTCCGTGTCCCGCTGGCGCGTCGGCCGTTCCATGTGTTCTTTTACGGAGAACAGCTAATCAGATATAAATGTTTGGGCGTAAGTGGTCGTTACCGCGCAATCAAATCGTGCTTACGGGGCCCGAACGGGTCGGCTAAAGGCTTACTCTCCGTGAGTGTGGTGCTGTTGGCATGGATATGGTCGTCTTGGGGACGGGACCGCGCTGTCGAACCGTCACGCGACAGTCCGTCCGCGCCGGACACTCGGTCCACCTGTATGCCGACACTGCCACCGACAGCGTCGACGACGCCGGGACACGGCGAGAGCTGGTGGCCGAAGCGGCGACGGCGATTGCCCACGATGCGCTCGCCGCGACGGGCGGGACGACCGAAGCGAACAGCCTCACGCCCGACGGGCGATGAGCGACGACGAGACCGAGGGGATGGTGACGCTGTTCGACGAACTCGAAGAACTGGAGTCGCTCGTCGATTCGGAGACCGAACGCGCACAGGTCCGCGAGACGATGCGGGTCGCCGCCGCCGCACAGGACGAGTCAGCCGTCTTCGGCCGCGTCATCTGGGGATTCGACCGCGAGGACTTCGCCGAGGCGCTGCTCGGGTCGCTTCTCTTTGGTATCCCGATGGCCGTCGAGAGCGGGACCGTCGACGCGGGCCGGCACATCGCCAGTCACCCCGTGTACTTCCTCGGAACGGTGCTGACGGCGATAGCGATGGTCATCGGTATCCTCTACGTCGCCGACTTTCAGGACGTACGGGTCACTCACCGTATCCTCGGTGTGGTTCCCCGTCGACTCGCCGGTGTCACCGTGACCGCGTTCGTGAGCGCGGTCTGTCTGTTGACCGTCTGGGGGGTCGTCGAGTGGACCACCGACCCCACCGTTCTCTGGATATCGCTCTGTGTCTGTAGCGTCGCGTTCGTCCCGATAGCTATCGGCGCGGCACTCGGGGACATCCTCCCCGGAAGCTGCGTCCAGCAATACCGTGGCACACGCCAGCACGCCGGCGGCGACGTTTGGCAACCGTTAAAAGCCGCGGTCGGATACGGTGGAGTATGAGCGAGAGCCAACAGAAACGAGCGCAGAAGTGCGTCTCGTGTGGCATCAACATCGCCACCACGAACGCGGCCGCGTTCAAGTGTCCAGACTGCGGGCACCAGATTCACCGCTGTGCGAAATGCCGCAAGCAGAGCAACCTCTACGAGTGTCAGGACTGCGGCTTCATGGGGCCATAACGATGGGGAAAGTCGCCGCCAAAATCAAGGTCATGCCCCAGAGCCCGGACGTCGACCTCGACGCGCTGCAGGACCGTCTGGAGGGTGCCGTCCCCGAGGTAGCGAAAATCAAGGGCTTCGAGCGTGAGGACGTCGCCTTCGGCCTCGTCGCGCTGTTCCCGACTGTCATCATTCCCGACGAGGGCGGCGGGACCGACCCCGTCGAGGAAGCGTTCGCCGGCGTCGAGGGCGTCGAATCCGTCGAAGTCGACACCACCGGTCGCCTGTAACTACCGGTCGTTTTCCGCGTTTCACGCTGCCTAGCCACAGCGACCGTCCCGATTCGAGAAGCGCGGGGCCGCCGTTCGCCCGCGTCGGTGCTATAGTAACAATTGAAACGATTTACACACCGACCGCACTGCCGTCGTGCGGTCGGGTGTGCATTGATTTTCAATGACTACTATATTTTTTCGTGATGCCGGTCGACTGGTCTACGTCGGTAATCCCGTCGGATTGCTCGCTCCCGTCAATCTCGTCGATGTCACCGCTGAGGTGGACCTGCTTACTGCACGGCTGGCAGTACGCGGTGTCGGAGTAGCCGTCGTGACAGGAGAGTGTGTCACACGTGCCGCACTTGAAAAATGCCGTATCGCCGCAGTAGACACAGCCATCGTACTCGTAACTGGAGACGATACCGCCCGTCACCGTCGTCCGCTCCGCGTCGCCGGGGCCGTCCGTGCCTGAGGAGTGTGACTCCCACGCCTCGATGGCCGCCCAACTCCCACCCTGTTGCTCGAACTCGACGACCATCTCGTCCGCCGTCTCCTGGCAGACGACCGGTGTCGTTATTTTGTCCATAGAATGTATCAGTAGGGAGATAGTAAAAATATTACTCCAGGAGACTATGGTACAACGCTGAGCGAACCGAGAAACCGCGCCGAGCGCTAGCGGGCGGGCCACGACGGCAGGACGCGGACCGTCGCCAGTGCATCGGCGTCACGGCGACGGAACGCACGTTTTATATGGCCGAGTAGACAATCGACGGGCAAGAATGCCTAGTTCGAACGGCCCCCTCGAAGGAACACGGAACAAACTCAAGAACAAGCCCCGCGACCGCGGTACCTCACCGCCCCAGCGCGCTGTCGAGCAGTACGATGTCGACGAGAAGGTCCACATGAAAATCGACCCCTCGGTGCCCGAGGGTCGGTTCCACCCCCGATTTAGCGGCCAGACCGGCACTGTCGTCGGCCGACAGGGCGAGGCCTACAAGGTCGAAATCGTCGACGGCGGCAAGGAAAAGACCGTCATCGTCAAGCCCGCACATCTCCGCCGACAAGAGAACTGAGCGATGACTATCTTCAAAGAGAAGGTCTCCGAGGAGTATCTGACCACCGCCGAAACCAAGGAGATACTGGCGGACTTGGAGATGGAGCGCGCGGCCGACGAAGAGCGAGAGATGCGCTACGAACTCAAGCGGGCCATCGAGCACGTCAACCGCTTCGCCCTCTTGAGCCCCGAAGAGTCCCTTGAGTTCGTCGAACAGCTACAGGAACTGGAGAAAGTCGACGAGGCGACGGCCTATAAGATTGCCAACCTCCGCCCGCTCGACCGTGACGAGCTTCGCGCTATCTACGCCCAAGAGCGATACACGCTGTCGGGCGACGAACTCGACGACATTCTCGACGTCGTCAAACAGTACGCCTGAGGTCGCCCGACCGCGGCCATCCGTGCCATTAAGTGGACTGTCGTCATACAGTTTGACATGAGCAGCACGGAGAGCGGTGGCGAGGATATGGTCGCGGCGGTACTCGATGTGCTCCCACACGGCCGCAGCGACGACGACCGGCCGCAACACCAGAAAGAGCCGCTCGCGTACGCCCTTGGAGTCGACGAGTTCTATCTCTACGAACTGTCGTTGAGCGAGGCCGACGACATCGCATTCGGCGACCGCATCGACCTGACAGCGTACGGTCGCATCACGGAAGTCGACTTCGAGGACCTGCCCAGTGGCGCACGCCAAGAACTCGAGTACGCCGTCGAAGAGATCGTCGAGGCCGACCAACGGCGGTTCGTCGACTTCTACAACGACGCCCAACCCATCACGCTCAGACTCCACCAACTGAACCTCCTACCCGGCATCGGGAAGAAACTCCGAAACAGCATCTTAGACGAGCGAAAGCGAAAGCCCTTCGAGAGCTTCGAGGAGTTACAGGAGCGGGTCAGCGGTCTCCACAACCCCAAGGAGGTGCTCGTCGAACGGATTCAGGAGGAGCTGCGGGACGACGACCTGAAGTACCGAATTTTCGTTCGGCGTTCGGAACAAGGGGAGTGAGCGGCGCTGCGGCGTCGACCGCTGTCGCTGAGTAACTGCCTTTTTCAACGACTGACCGTCTACGGGGAGTAATGACCGAATACGGGCAGCGTGACCCCGACGCCTTGGTCCGGCGGGCGGGCAAGCGTGCCGACACGCGACAGGACCAACACTTCCTCGTGGACGACCGCGTCCTCGACCGCATCCCCACTCACGCCGAGGGGATGGACATGAGCCACGTCCTCGAAATCGGCGGCGGCCCAGGGGCGCTCACCGACCGACTACTGGCGGCGGCCGAGCGAGTGACGGTTGTCGAGCGCGACCCCGACTTCGCAGCCCACTTACGCGAGGAGTTCGCGGACGCCAGAGCGGACGACCGACTGACCGTCGTCGAGGGCGACGCGCTGGACGTTGCTCTTCCCGACTTCACCGCCAGTATCTCGAATCTCCCATACGGCGCGTCGTCGGAAATCGCGTTCCGGCTCTTGCCCGCGGGCAAACCGATGGTTCTGATGTTCCAACAGGAGTTCGCCCAGCGAATGGCCGCCGGCGCCGGAACCGACGACTACGGTCGGTTGTCGGTGACAGCGGGCCACTACGCGGACGCCGAAATCGTCGAGACCGTTCCCCGAACAGCGTTCGACCCGCAGCCACGGGTCACGAGCGCGTTGGTCCGGACCACGCCTCGGGACCCCGACTACACCGTCCCGAGCGACGAGTTCTTCCTGACGTTCCTGCGGGCTGTGTTCACCCAGCGCCGCAAGACGATGCGAAACGCCGTCCGGAACACGGTCCATATCTCCGGGCTGGGCGACCCCGATACCGTCGTCGAATCTGCCGACGAAGCGCTGATGAGCGCTCGTGCGGGAAACCTCACGCCCGCGGACTTCGCGGCGCTGGCGACGCTGGCCTACGAGGTCGGTGAGCCGGAGGGGGCCGATGGGTGAGGACAACGGGCAGGGGAACGGCGATACCGACGGACGGGAGCGCGACGACGGCCGTCCCGCACTGGCCGACCAGCGCGGTGTCGAGACGGTGTACCAGCCCGCCGAAGACTCTGCCCTGCTGGCCAACACTGCGAGCGAACGCGTCGACGCCGGCGACCGCGCGCTGGATGTGGGGACCGGGTCTGGCTACGTCGCCGCTGAACTCGCGGCCGCCGGTGCGGACTCGGTCGGCGTCGACATCAGCCCGCTGGCCTGCCGCGAAGCCGACGACAACGGCGTCCCGGTCGTACGGGGCGACCTCCTCGCGCCATTTCGTGACGAGGTCTTCGACCTCGTAGTGTTCAATCCGCCGTACCTTCCCACGCCCGAGGACGCGGAGTGGGACGACTGGATGGAACACGCGCTCTCGGGCGGCGAGGACGGCCGCAGGCTGGTCGACCCCTTCCTCGACTCCGTGGCGCGCGTGCTCGCGTCCGGCGGCGAAGCACTCCTGTTAGTCAGCAGCCTCACGGACCCGGACGCAGTCGTCGCATACGCCCGCGAGCAGGGACTGGCCGGCGAGCGGCTTGCTAGCGAAAAGCATCCGTACGAAGCGCTCGTCGTCCTGCGGTTTGCCGGACCTTAATTACTATCGGGCATTTTTCTGAATAGGAAATATTAAAGCTCGGCATTTCATACGCCTTGCTAATGCCAGAGATAGTTGCGACGACACCGGGCCTGTTCCCGCTGCCGGGCTGGGCCAAAGACGAGCTGTCAGACCTGAAGGGGCATCAGAAGACGGACCTCATCAGCGGCGACGAGGGCGAGGAGATTACCGATGCCTACGAGCGCGCTCGCGAGGAAGTCGTCTCCCTCCAGACCGACGCCGGCCTCGACCGCATCAGCGAGGGCCAACTCCGCTGGGACGACATGCTCGCGCACCCCTTGGCGGTCCACGACAACGTCGAGACCCGCGGTATCGTCCGCTACTACGACAACAACAATTTCTATCGGGAGCCAGTCGTCACCGACGAGCTGACCGCCGACGGCGACGTGGCCGCCGAACTCGACGCCGCGGCCGAACTGGTCGACTCGGGTCTGCAGGCCGTCCTCCCGGGACCGTACTCGCTTGCCGACCTCGCGACGGACGAACACTACGGCGACGACGTCGACTTCCTTGCCGCCGTCGCCGAGTTCCTCGCCGGGGAGGCCGAGCAGTTCCCCGACGTCGAGACGCTGTTCTTGCTGGAACCGTCGCTGGTCGAGAACGCGCCCTGCGAGGGCGAGGACGAACGCGCCAGCGAGGCCATCGACACCGTCGCCGCCGCCGTCGATGCCGACGTGGTCGCCCACACCTACTGGGGGCCTATCGAGGAGAAAGCCTATGCCCACCTGATGGACGCCGACGTGGACGCCATCGGCTTCGACCTGATTGCCGACCACGACAAGAACGTCTACAACGTCCAGGAGTACGGCACGAAAGACAGCGTCGCGCTGGGCGTCGTCGACGGTCAGAACACGCACGTCGAGCCTCCCGAGACTATCCGGGACCGCGTCGACTGGTTCGAACAGCAGACCAACACCGCCTACGACACCGTCTACACCACCACGAACACGGAGACGTTCTATCTCCCCGTCAACAAGTTCGAAGACAAGATTCGCTCGCTCGCCAACGCGGCGTCCCTGGAGGCCCCAGAACAATGACAGGACCACGAGAGCAGTTCCGACCGGAGAACCACCCGAACGACCACTTCCTGCTGACGACCGTCGTCGGCTCCTACCCCAAGCCGAAGTGGCACGACCGTGCCCGCGAGATGTTCGAGGACGAGGCGGCCGACTTCGGTGACGAGGAGTGGGCGGAAGCAACGGACGACGCCTCGCGGCTCATCACGCACGAGCACGAGCGCTGTGGCATCGACGTGGTCTGTGACGGCGAGATGCGGCGCAACGAGATGGTCGAGTACTTCGCCCACCGCATCGACGGCTACGAGTTCAACGGCCGCGTGAAGGTGTGGGGTCATAACTACTTCGACAAACCGAGCGTCGCGGACGAAGTCGAGTACGGCGAGCAGTGGCTCGTAGAGGAGTTCGAGTTCACCGACGAGGTGGCCGACCGGCCGGTCAAGGTGCCGATTACGGGGCCGTACACGCTCGCGAACTGGTCGTTCAACGAGGTGTACGAGAGCGAGGAGCAACTGGCCTACGAACTCGCGGACTTGGTCAACGAGGAGATAGAGGCGCTGGTCGAAGCCGGCGCGCGCTACATCCAAATCGACGAGCCAGCGCTCGCGACGACGCCGGACGACCACGCCATCGTCGGTGAGTGTCTGGAGCGTATCGTCGACGAGATTCCGGACGACGTGCGACTCGGCCTGCACGTCTGTTACGGTGACTACTCGCGTATCTACCCCGAGATTCTCGAGTACCCCGTCCACGAGTACGACCTCGAACTCGCCAACGGCAACTACGAGCAACTGAACGTGTTCAAAGACCACGAGTTCACCAAGGACTTCGCCATGGGCGTACTGGACGCCCACACCGCCGAAGTCGAGTCCGTCGAGGAGATCAAGGCCAACATCAAGAGGGGACTCGAAGTCGTGCCGCCGGAGCGTCTGACCGTCTCGCCGGACTGCGGCGTGAAACTGCTGCCCCGCGAAGTCGCCCGCGGCAAGATGGAGAACATGGTCCAAGCCGCCCGCGAAGTCGAGAAGGAACTGGACGCCGGCGAAATCGACGTCGTCGCCGGCAGTGGTGCGGAAGCGAGCGCGGACGACTAGCGTGGTTCGAACAGAGTGAGAACCACGTTTTAGCGAGCGGCAAGCATCGTGAGCCGCGAACAGCGAGGTCGCATCGCAACCTCGAATGTCGAACGGGGCGTACCGCCCCGACATTTTGTGAAATGTGAGCTGAGTACTGCGGTCCACGAGCGACGAAGCCGTCACACCGACAGTAAATATAACCTTTCGAATATATTTTCTCGGCCGTTAGAAGTTCGACGTGAGACGAAATAAGCTTCGACCAGCACAGAATTTAATGGTTCTTTACTTGATGTTTTAACCGTAGTTCCGAATGTCCGAAAATGGGCTCAATACACACTTCAGTTCTTTTGCGCCGTATATCCTTCGTGAAAATATATACGTATGCCAATAGCTGTCGCTGGGAAAGAGTTTAGTGGTCCTCGACTGATATCCCAGTCGAGATACCAATGACTGACCACACACACCTCCGGGCGGAACTGTATCTTCGCGGCGACACTTACGGCACGTTCGACGCCCAACAGCAGGTGCTCAACAGGGTCAATCGGCTGGAAGCCAACGGCGTCTTCACCGAGTCGATGGTGGCCGGCGAGTGGCAGCGGATTCGGACGCTTGCTGAGGACAAGCGCTCGGGCGCGATAGCCACCTACGAGGAGTTCGCGGACTGGGCCGACCGCAACGGGTCGTCGCTGGAGCCGGCCTTCGAACGCCGAACGCGGACCTACGTTGGAATGGACCGCACCGACGACGTAGTCGTCTTCCCGGTCGTCTCGCTGGCTCTCTACGACGAGACGACGTTGGAAGCCGTCTTCCCGTGTACCGACGGGGAGTTCACCTACACCGTCGGAGATGCTCTAGACGCCTTCGAACGGGGCGACGAAGCGTGGCTGGCACAGTTCGATACAGTCACTGTGGACCGCACCGAACCGTGGCTCGACGCGGGCGTCGAAACGCTGCCCTAACCGCGCAACGCTTCTACCGGCTCTTCGCTGGCTGCTTTCCACGCCGGGTAGAGCCCGCTGAGGATGCTTACCACGACACCGAAGGTGAAGGCGGCAGCCAGATAGAACCCGTTTCCGAGTCGGAACACCGCGGTCGCGTCGTTGACGACCTGCTGATTGATGGCGAGGCCGGCCAGAAAGCTCAACAGGACGCCGGCGAGTCCGCCGACGATACCCAACAGCGTCGCCTCGGCCAGCATCACCTTCAACACGTCACGTTTCTGGTAGCCGACCGCTCGGAGGACACCGATTTCCTCGCGGCGTTCGACAGTCGACATCAGCATGACGTTGAGAATGGAGATGCCGGCCACCAGCAGCGAGATGGAGGCGATGCCGATGAGGACGGTGTTGATTACTTGGAACGTCTGATTGACTTGGTCGACGATGGAGCCCAGTTCTTCGACGTTGACCCGCTCCTCGCGGTCGTTGAGCGCGCCGCGTATCGCCATCGCCGTCTCGTTGGCCTCCTCGCCGGAGTTCGCCGTGACGTACACCTGCGAGTAGCCCCGCTGGTCGAAGGAGTTCGCGGGGACGACGATGCTGCTTCCGGGACTGAACACCGAAAAGGAGTCCTCGGATGCGAGGACGGCCCGGACCCTGACGGCGGTGCCGTTGACCGTGATGGTGTTGCCGGGCTGGATGTCGTACTCCTCCGCGATGGTCGACCCGACGAGCGCACCGCTCTGGAACGGCTCCGGAATCCGTCCGTCGGAGGCGTTGTACACCTCCGCGGGCTGTTGGAGGCCGTAGACGAGCTGTGAGGTGTTTTCTCCCCGCTCGAACGCGACCGGTTCGATGCGCTGTTTGACCGGCGACACCGTCACCCCCGGGCCGGCGACGCGCCGTATCTCGCGGATGTCTCGCTCGGTGAGGTTGTCGACGCCGGCGTCCGGGTTGGGCGAGACTGTCACCTGATTCCCGATACCGCCGAGGTTCTGGGAGATGGAGTACTGCAAGGCGACGCCGAACATGCCCAGCGAGGCGATGGCCAACACGCCGATGACGATGCCCAACGAGGCCAGCAGCGAGCGCATCTTGGTCCGGGTGAGATTCCGGCTCGCCATCAACAGCGCCGGGAAGCGACGGTACAGCGGCTCAAGCATCCAGCGCCTCCTCGCCGACGAGGCCGTCGACCAGATGGACCGTCCGGTCGACGTACTCGTTGACTAGTTCGTCGTGGGTCACGGCGACGATGGCCACGTCCTCGGTGTCCGCGATGCGTTGGAACTCGTCGAGAATCTGGCGGCCGGTGTCACGGTCGAGGCTCCCGGTCGGCTCGTCCGCGAGTACGATTGTCGGGTCGTTTATGAGCGAGCGGGCGATGGCGACCCGCTGTTTCTGGCCGCCAGAGAGCTGGTCGGGGCGGTGGTCGAGTCTGTCTCCGAGTCCGACCCGGGTCAGCAGGTCGCGAGCGCGAGCCGTCCGGCCGGGGTCGCGGTCGAACAACCGGGGCACTTCGACGTTCTCGACGGCGGTCAGCGTCGGCAGCAGGTAGAAGTGCTGGAAGACGAAACCGATGGTCTGTTTCCGGAGGCGGGTCCGCTTGCGGTCTCCGAGGTTCGTCACGTCATGTCCGTTCAGTTCGACGCGGCCCTCGGTGGGCGTCGCCAACAGCCCGAGGATGTTCAGCAGCGTCGTCTTCCCGCTGCCGCTCGGACCCATAATGGAGACGAACTCACCGGGTTCGAGCTTGAAGTCGATGCCTTTCAACGCTTCCAGTATCTCGCCGCCGGTCCGGTAGCGCTTGACCAGCCCGCGGGCGTCGACGACCGTCATATTTCGTCGTCGCTGTCGCGGCGGTATCTACGGACTAAGACGGCGGCGACGAGCAGTAGGGCGAGGAGAGCGACACCGACGACGGCGAACAGTCCAGCGCCGGGCCCGCCGCCGTTCTGGGGTTGCTGTGGTTGCGCGCCCACGCCGTCGTCGACGGCGACGGCGAACGTCTGTGTCCGCCGCGTGTCGTCGACGAGGTAGCTGACCTCGACGGGAATCGACGAGACGTTGCCGCTGGCGCGGGCCGTCAGGTCGAACGAGCTAAAGTCGCTGGCGGGCACCTGACCGACGAAGAAGTCCCGGTTGGGAGCGGCCGGGTCGACGCCATCTGTCGGAACGACGCGGACGATGACACTCCGTGCGGTCGTCATCCCGACGTTGCTCGTCGAGCCAGTAATCTGGAGGAGACCGCCCTCACTGACGACGTTGAGGCCAGTCAGTTCGATGGTGGCCGGCACCGAGCGAAGCGTCGTCGTCGCCTCCGTGCTGCGTTGGTTCGACCCAGTTTCGTACGCCGCGGTGACGGTCACGTCGGCCGTTGGCTCCGCGAGCGTGGCGTTCAGCCGGACCTGTTCGGTCGTGCCGGGTTCGACCGAACTGATGATTGCCTGTCCGACCGTCGCGTTCTCCGAGACGGCCCTTATCACGACGTCCTCCGCGACGGCGTTCCCTTGGTTGAACACGTCCACTCTGACCCGTTGGTCGGAGCCGCTGCCCTGTCCGTCGGCTTCGACGACGACACCCTCGGAGAGCGCGTCAGTCTCTATGGTCCGGTTCTGTGTCACCGACCGGTCGGTGCCGTTGGGCAGCGTGTACGACAGCGTCGCTTGCAGTCGGTGAGTGCCGGCGGTCGGGGCACGGAAGCGGAATGGGGCTTCGACCGTCCCGCCTTCCTCGACCGACGCGAACACCGTCCGGCCGTCGAGCATCGTGACGGTCGCGCCCGAGACGTTCATCTCGGCGTTCGTGAGGCCGGTGTCGAGGCCGTTGGCGACGGTGACAGTGCCGTCGGCAGCGACGCCTGCGACGGAGTCGTTGGCCTGGACGTCTATCTGCGGGTGGCGCTCTTGGACGCGCACGGAGACGGGATAGCGCAGCTGGACGGCCTCGCCCGTGTTCGCGTTCTCCGCGAAGACGTAGACGCGAAGGTCTTTCGTACCCGTCGACTCGAACGCGTGGGTCAGCGGGAGCGTAACCGACGCGCCGGGGGTGATGGTGCCGATATTGCGCACTCGGACGTACTCGGTGACGCCGCTGCCGTCGCTTGGACGCCGGAGTGCGACAGAGTCGATTTGAAGCGAGTCACCGCTGCTCTCGAAGTTCTGGATGGTCACGTCGAACGTCACCGTCTCGCCGGGGGCCGGTTCGCTCGGTGCGAGTTCTACGTCCGCGACCGTCGCGTTGACCGGGGCGGCGGCGACGGCGGCCGGGACCACAACGACGGTGACTAACAGGGCGACGATTAGACGCCGCATCATACGCCACCGTTCGACAGCGAGCGGGCGTTCTGGCAGGTGTACCTGCTAACGGGCAGCTGCTTGTGGAGGACTATCATGCACGACGATGCGGCCACAAATTTCATAAAAGTAGTGATAGTCGCCACATGCCCGTCCCCGCCACGGCGTATTCTCACTCGGGTAAGGCGTCGAGCAGTCGCTCGAACTGCTGGCGGTACTGGGCCTCGGCCCGCGCCTGCACCAGTCCGGAGTCCTCCCCAAAGACGGCGTCGAAGCCGCCCATCCGCCACAGAAGCGTCGAGAGTTGGTACAGTGGCCGCCGGTCGCGGTAGCCGTCTTCGAAGTCCATCGGCCGGTGGTCGGTGTAGCCGTCGTGGAACTCCGTCCGCAGGGATTCGCGGATTTCGGGGTCGGAAAACGACGAATCGATGAAGAGAAACTCCGTCTGTGCGAGGTTGTACTCCGGCAGGGCGGCCAGTACGTCCTGCCAGTCCAACACAGCCGTAATCGGTTCGGCGGCGTCGGGGTCGAACAGCAAGTTCGCCGGCCGGAAATCGTCGTGAACCAGTCGCGGGACGCCGTCCTCGGGGACGACTTCGAGCGCGGGTTCGATTTGGCCCCTCGCACGGCCGGCCACGTCGGAAAAAGACGTGTTATCGAGCCGCGAGAGGTGCGTTCGGGTCAGTTGCTCGAAGTACTCGCGCCAGCTGCCCATCCAGTCGCGAACGATGAGACGGCCGTTGTGGAGGTCGAGGCGGCCGAACGCCTCGAAGCCGATTTCCGAGTGTAAATCGCCCAGAATACTGCCGGCCTGGCGCATCACACGACTGCGGTTCTCGCGGGAGAGCGTGGCGAACTGCTCGGAGAGGTTCTCGCCGTGGACGCGCTCGGTGACGAAGTACGGTCGCGCATCGGCGATGGGGTCTTGTTTGAACACTAAAATCCGCGGGACCGGCACGTCGGTCCGGTTGGCGACGTACTCGTGAAGTTTGGGCTCGACGTCGAACGGTACGTCGCCGGCGGGCTTGAACTTCACGACGACCTCGTACTCCTCGCCGCCGTGGTCGAGTGTCACCATGTAGACATCACTCTGGTGGCCACCGCCCGGCGTCTCGAAGGTGAAGCCGTTGTAGTCCGGGCCCGACTCGTCGAGGACAGCTCGTATCTCGTCTTCCGGCGTCGACACTGGGCTCGGCTAAGTGGGTCGGCTAAATAAAGCTGTCAGTGTCGCCCCACCGTCACTCGCTACCGGGGCGTCTCGATCCCCCACTTCTCCAGGGCGGTCGCCAGTTCGGGCGTCGCCTCGGCGGCGGCCTCGATGTC
>Ga0102936_1000729_pt1 | contig 13160 bp, 6 predicted proteins | sample SalPon2_A_H2O_MG_FD_78502 | JGI IMG/M metagenome (GOLD analysis project Ga0102936, IMG submission 78502) | Salt pond water microbial communities from South San Francisco under conditions of wetland restoration - Salt Pond MetaG R2_A_H2O_MG | ecosystem: Environmental > Aquatic > Non-marine Saline...
CGACACCCACCTCGGGTACCGACAGTACCACAGCCCCGAGCGGCGGGCTGACTTCCTCGAGGCGTTCCGACGGGTGATCGAGGACGCGATCGAGGACGGGGTCGACGCCGTGGTCCACGCCGGTGACCTCTTTCACGACCGCCGCCCCGGCCTCTCGGATCTGCTTGGGACGCGGGACGTCCTCGAGACGCTCTCGGAGGCCGACATCCCGTTTCTCGCCGTCGTCGGGAACCACGAGGCAAAGCGCTCGGCGCAGTGGCTCGACCTCTTCGAGGCGATGGGGCTCGCGACGCGGCTGGGCGAGGCGCCGACCGTGATCGGCGACACCGCATTCTACGGGCTCGATTTCGTCCCGCGGTCCCGACGCGAGGACCTCGAGTACGGGTTCGTCCCGCACGACGCCGACCACGCGGTACTCGTCTCCCATGGCCGCTTCGAACCGCTCGTCCCCGACTACGGCAACGTCGAGTGGGACCTCGAGGCGGTGTTGGAGTCGGCGCCCGTCGGGTTCGACGCGGTGCTTTTGGGCGACGAACACGCGCCGACCACACAGGAAGTAGCGGGGGCGTGGGCCACCTACCCGGGATCCACGGAGCGGGCGAGCGCCGGCGAGCGCGACGAGCGCGGCTACAACCTCGTCGAGTTCGACGGCGACGTCCGGATCTCGCGGCGGGGGATCGAGACTCGGCCGTTCGTCTTCGTCGACCTCGATCTCGCCGGGGGCGAGGGGATCGAGCGAGTCCACGACCGGCTCCGCGAACACGACCTCGAGGGGGCGGTCGTCCACGTCACGATCGAGGGCGACGGCGAGGCCATTGCGCCGGCCCGGATCGAGTCGTTCGCCACCGACGAAGGGGCGCTGGTCGCTCGGGTGACGGACCGCCGCGAATTCGAGGCGGCCGAGGTCGACCTCGACGTCTCCTTCGGCGACCCCGACGCGGCCGTCGAGGAGCGCATCGGCGAGTTGGGTCTCAGCGACGCCGCCCGCGAGCTCGACGGGACGATCCGCGCGGGATCGGTCGCGGACTCGAACGTCGCGAGCGAGATCGAGCGCCGCGTCGGGGAACTGCTCGAGGAGCCGGGCGCCTTCGAGCCGGCTCCCCAGGGCGACGACGCGACCGGAGACGAGGGCGGGGCCGGAGCAACGCCGGACGATGCGGCGTCAGATGGCCCGGGGACCGGATCGATCGCGGGCGAGTCGGCCCCATCGGGCGCCGAGTCGGCCGACGGATCGACCGACGCCGCCGGGGCAACTGAACGCGCCGAGACGACCGACGACACCGGAACGGCCGGGACCGACGGCGACGCCGCCGACGCAGAGACGACCGGCGACGGCGGGGCCGACGCCGACGACACAGCCCCGCGCCCGGACGCCGACGGCGAGGGGCAGGCCTCCATGGAGGAGTACCTGTGAAGTTCGAGCGGCTCCGCCTCCGGAATTTCAAGTGTTACGCCGACAGCGAGGTGTCGTTCCGGGAGGGCGTCACCGTGATCCACGGCGTCAACGGCAGCGGCAAGTCCTCGCTGCTCGAGGCGTGTTTCTTCGCGCTGTACGGCTCCGGCGCCATCGACGGGACGCTCGAGGACGCCATCTCGAACGACGCCGAGGGGATGCTCGTCGAGCTGTGGTTCGGCCACGACGGCGGCTCCTACCGCGTCGAACGCGAGGTGAAGGTCCGCGGCGACACCGCGAAGACGACGACCTGCGTGCTGGAGACGCCCGACGGGACCGTCGAGCAAGTGACCGACGTCGAGGCTCACATCGAGGAGCTGCTCCGGATGGACGCCTCGGCGTTCGTCAACTGCGCGTACGTCCGCCAGGGCGAGGTGAACAAGCTGATCAACGCCTCGCCGGGGGAGCGACAGGACATGATCGACGAACTCCTCCAGTTGGGCGTCCTCGAGGAGTACAGAGAGCGAGCCAGCGAGGCCCGCCTCGGGGTCAAACACGTCCTCGACGACAAGCGGGGGGCGCTCGCACAACTCGACGAACAGATCGAGGACAAGGAGGACGAGGACCTCCACGCCCGCCTCAACGCTCTCCGGGACGAGCTCGACGAGCTCAGCGCCGACATCGAGGAGAAAGAGCGGGGCCGCGAGCAGGCCCGCGAGACGTTACAGTCGGCCGAAAGCGTCATCGAGGAATACGAACAGAGACGCGAGGAGATCGCCGACCTCGAAGAGGAGATCGCCGGCCTCGAAGAGGAGATCGCCGACGCGGAGCGCGAGCGCGAGGCGCTCGGCGAGCGGATCCGGGCGTTCCGCGAGCGCGCCGGGACGCTGCGGGCGGAGCTGGACGAGGCGCTCGCCGACACCGACCTCGACTCCGCGGACCGTGACGCGGTCGCCGAGCGGCTCGACGAGATAGAGCGGGCGGCCGAGGAGGTCCGCGACGGGATCGAGGAACGCCGGCTCGAGGCGCAGAAACACGCGAGCGAGGCCGAAACGAAGCGCGAACGGGCGGCGGAGCTCCGGGCCGACGCGACCGAGGCCCGGGAAGCGGCCGCGGAACTCGACGATGAGGTCGAGGCCGACCGGGCCGAACTCGACGAGCGGCGCGACCGGCTCGACTCCCTGACCGACGAGGCGGCGTCGCTCCGGGAGGCCCTCGCCGAGGCCCCGGCCGAGCGTGACGAGCTCGAACGCCACCGCGAATCGGTCGACGAGGAGCTGACAGCGGCGAGGGAGTCAGTCGCCGAACTGCGGGCCGACCTGGCGAACACCCGCGAGGCCGTCGAGGAGGCGGAGGCGCTTCTGGAGGCTGGCAAGTGCCCGGAGTGTGGCCAGCCGGTCGAGGGATCGCCGCACGTCGAGGGGATCGACGACGATAGAGCGCGGGTCGAGACGCTCCGATCGGAGCTGGAGGCGGCCGAGGACCGCGTCGAGCGCCTGGAGGCGGAACGCGAGCGCGCCGAGCGGTTCGTCGAGACGGCCGCGGAACTCGATCGGATCGAGGAGCGCCGCGAGGACGTCGCCTCGCTCGTCGACGGGATGGCTGAGACGGTCGAGGCGAAGGCCGACAGAGCCGAGACGCGTCGTTCGGACGCCGAGGCTGCCGACGCGAAAGCCGAAGCGGCGATCGAGGCCGCCGAGGCCGCCGAGGCCGAAGCCGAGGCTGCCCGGGCGGCTATCGGCGAGTTGAACGCCGAAAAGGCCGACCTCGACGAGCGACGCGAGCGAATCGTGCGGATCGCCGAACTGCTGGACGACATCGCGGAGCACGAACGCGAGGTCGAACGGCTCAGAGAGCGCCGCGAAAGCGTCGCGGAGGGGAACGACCTCAGGCGCGACCGGCTCGCCGACAAACGCGACCGGAAGGCGGACCTCGAGGCGGCTTTCGACGAGGCCGCGCTCGAACGGGCCGAGGCGGACAGAGAGCGCGCCGAGGAGTACCTCGACGAGGTCGAGCCGTACCTCGAGGACCGCCGCGAGCGCCGCGACGAACTCCAAAGCGCCATCGGCGGGGTAAAAAACGAACTCGAGGCGCTCGAGGCGCTCAGAGAGCGCCGCGAGGGGTTGTCCGACACCGTCGACCGCCTGGAGTCGCTCTACGAGGAGGCGCGCGACCTCCAGGGAATGTACGCCGACCTCCGGGCGGAGCTCCGACAGCGGAACGTCGACCGACTGGAGGCGATGCTCAACGAGACGTTCGATCTCGTCTACCGGAACGACTCCTACGCGCGGATCGAACTCGACGGCGAGTACGAGTTGACGGTGTACCAGAAGGACGGGACGCCGCTCGATCCGGACCAACTCTCGGGCGGCGAACGGGCGCTTTTCAACCTCTCGCTCCGGTGTGCGATCTATCGGCTGCTCTCGGAGGGAATCGACGGACAGGCACCGACGCCGCCGCTCATCCTCGACGAGCCGACGGTGTTTCTCGATTCGGGCCACGTCTCGAAGCTGGTCGAGTTGATCGAATCGATGACCGACCACGGCGTCGCTCAGATCATCGTCGTCAGCCACGACGAGGAACTGGTCGGCGCGGCGGACGACCTGATCGCCGTCCGGAAGGATCCGACCACGAACCGATCGAGCGTCGAACGGTCGGCGAAAACGGCGGCGTTACCGTAGCGCCGAGAGCGCCTCGTCGGCTATCTCGGTCGTCCGGTAGCCGCGCTCGCCGGCGACGTCGGTTTCGCGGACGAGCCCCGCAGCCCGGAGTTCCCCGATCCGTCCGTGGAGATCGGATTCACAGAGGTCGTACCGCCCCAGGAGTTCGCGAACCGAGAGCGGGCCGCGGTCGGCCAACTCGACGAGCAGCCCCAGGATCCGCTCGGAGTGGACAGCGGTGAGGAGCCGCCGCTGTGGGGCCGGAACGGCTCTCGACGCGACGGTGAGCGGCGAGTCGCCGGCGGCGGTCAGTTCGTCGTTCGGGAGGTAGCGCTCGTCGCCGGTTTCGGGATCCCGAACGAGACTCGACTCGTCGGACTGCTTCAACAGGAGATACGGATCGCCGTCGTGCTCGACGGTCCTCATCGCGACCCCCTCTCCGTGTCCGTTCGGCCCCCCGTCTCGGAGCCGTCCGTCGGTTCGGAGCGGCGGGCCGCGGCACTGTCCGCCGGTTCGGACCCTTCGGTGTCTCGCTCGCCGTCGTCGGCGTCAGATTGGCTGTACCGACCGGTCTTGACCCGCCAGTAGTACCGCGCCGTCGCGAAGGCGGCGACGGTGCCGACGAGCAACGCGGGGCCGCCGCTCGCGTAGTCGCCGCGGAAGTAGACGAGCATCGCCCCGATCGAGAGGGCCGCGAGCGCGACGTTCAAAAACAGGACCGACGCCCAGAAGGCCCGAAAGAGGTCCTCGGAGACATCGGCCGCCGCGCCGAACGACTCCCGGAGCGTCGGGGTCGAATCCGGCGTCTCGGGACCGACGTCGTCGGGGTCGAACTCGTCGGGTTCGTCCGGCCACGCGTTCCCTTCGTCCTCTTCGAGCGGGTTCACGGTCGCCTCGAGGGTCCCCGGGAGCAAAAATCACGCGACCGAGTCGAGGTCGACGACGTGGTCGGCCTGCAGCCACGCGAGTGGGTTGTCGGCGTCGTAGAACACCACGCCCGCCTCTGTCTCGTAGGATTCGGTCGAGCCAACGGCGTCGACGACCGCCGATTCGTCCGTCTCGTTCGTTCCGGCTGTCTCGGTGGATGGATCAGTGTCGGGCACGGGTTGTCACTGTCCCGACATGGGACCCGCGGGGGTAAAGCCCTCCAGTCAGTGACGGGCGACGACACGGCTCCCGAGTCCGCCGAGGCATTTATATTCGAAACGGGGAACACGAGGGCTTTTTGACGCCGAGCGCCGAGGGGTGCGGTAATGGAGCAGGGCACCCTCGGGGAGTTCGGTAGTTCGGACGCGGCCGACCGCGACCGGCCGGAAGCGGAGGCGGCCGCCATCGCGGGCGGCGACGACGGGGACGTAGAGGTCGTCGAGCGCTCCGAGGAGGCGTTTCCCGACGCCGACGGCCGCGTCGAAGTCGCCGTCACGCAGGTCAACTACACGATCGAGGGGCGCGGCGACGACGAACGCGCGGTGTTGCACGTGTTCGGCCGCATCCCGGAGGCGAACGACGACGACCGGGTCGCACACGCCCGCGTCCACGGCTTCCGGCCGTATTTTTATACCCCGGTCTCCGATCTCGATCTCGCTGCTGACGCCGAGGAACCGCTCACGGACGCCGACGTCGTCGATTCGCGACTCGACCACGACCGCTTGACCGGGATCGAGACCTACGGCGACCGGGCGGCCGAGGGGGTCGACACCGGCGCGCACGACGACCGGGAACTGGTCGTCTACGAGTCGATCCGGGGCGAGTCGCTCCTGAAGGTGTTCGGCCAGACGCCCCGCGACGTCGGGGAGTTGCGGGACCGGTTCGATCACTACGAGGCCGACATCCTCTTTCCGAACCGCCTGCTCATCGACAAGGACATCACGAGCGGCGTCCGGGTCCCGACCAGACGGCTCGACGACGGGAGCCTGAAAGTCCACCACACCGAAATCGAACCGGTCGACGTCGAGGCCGAGAGCCGCGTCCACACGCTGGACATCGAGGTCGACGACCGCCACGGGTTTCCGGAGGACGGCGAGCAGACGATCATCTGTCTGACCGCCCACGACTCCTACCGCGACGAGTACACGGTCTGGATCTACGAGGACGAGCGGGAAGGCGCCGTAGCGCCCGACGCCGTCCCCGGCTACGACCCCATCGGCGACGGGGCGATCGACGTCGACGTGCGGGGCTTCGAATCGGAGGCGGAGATGCTCGTCGACTATCTCGACTACGTCGAGCGGACCGATCCGGACCTGCTGACGGGGTGGAACTTCGACGACTTCGACGCGCCGTATCTCATCGACCGGATCGACCGCCTGGCTCACGAGCACGACCGCCTCGACTCGGATCGGCTCTCGCGGGTCAACGAGGTCTGGGACTCCGGGTGGGGCGGCCCGAACGTCAAGGGACGGGTCGTCTTCGATCTGCTGTACGCCTACCAGCGGACGCAGTTCTCCGAGCTCGACTCCTATCGGCTCGACGCCGTCGGCGAGGAGGAGTTGGGCGTCGGCAAGGAGCGCTACCCCGGCGATATCGGCGACCTCTGGAGCGACGACCCCGAGCGACTGCTGGAGTACAACCTCCGGGACGTCGAGCTGTGCGTCGAGTTGGACCGCAAACAACAGATCGTCCCCTTCTGGGAGGAGGTCGCCACCTTCGTCGGCTGCAAACTGGAGGACGCGACGACGCCGGGCGACGCGGTCGATATGTACGTCCTCCACGAGATCCACGGCGAGTTCGCGCTCCCGTCGAAGGGCCAACAGGAGTCCGAAGAGTACGAGGGCGGGGCCGTCTTCGATCCGATCTCGGGGGTCAAGGAGATGGTCTCGGTGCTGGATCTGAAGTGTTTCAGCCACGATACCGATGTGGTGACGCCGGACGGGGTCCGAAACATCGAGGACGTCGAGGTCGGCGATCCGGTGTACACGCTGAATCCCGAAACGTTCGAGTGTGAAATAAAACCGATCGTCGACACGCAGTCGTACGAAAACAGCTACGGCGAGTTGCACCATATCACGGGGACCACTCATGACTTCAAAGTGACGGAGAACCACCGGTTCCTGCTGTCGAAGACGAGGGGATGGGACGATCTCGATCCCGATGACTACGCCTTCGAGGAGTACCGGGATGTCCCGAACGCCGAGCGATTCGCCTTCCCGAACCACGAGCCGATGTCCGGAACGACTCGCGAACGATTCAGCCTGGTTGACGACCTCGATGCAGGACACGTCGCCGTCTACGCACACGAGGGATTGACATCGTTCCGTGCCGCGATGCCCGCGGGTGTCGAACCGGAACTCGACTGGGCGAACGGTACTTCGAGACTGGCGGCAACGGAAGCCAAGACCGGAAAGTATCTGCTACCGATAGACGTCTATCGCGACCACCGCTCGGCGATCGAACGCGAAGCCGACGAGGTACTCGTAAAATACGACCGAGGGCACGCCGAAATACCGACGGCGTTCGATATGGACGATTGGCTCGAGCTGATCGGCTGGTTCGTTACTGAGGGAAGCTTCACCCGGGAATCCCCCGGAATCGTACTGCATCAACAGTCGGAGAAGGGACGCGAGTCGATCCGGAGGCTTCTGGAGCGGATGAATCTGCAATACAACGCTAACTCGACCCGGTTCAACGTCTCGAACCGCTGCCTTCACGACTGGTTTATCGAAAACTGCGGCGACGGGTACGCCGAGAAACACCTCCCCGAGTGGGTGTTCGAACTCGACTCGGATCACCTGCGTGCCCTGCTCGAGACGCTTATTGACGGTGATGGGAGCCGTACCGAAAGCGGACTCCGGAAATTCTGGACGAAAAGCGAGCGGCTGAAGAAGGATATCGTTCGGCTCGCGGTCCGCTGTGGCGAAAAGCCGACCGTTTCGAAACAGTCGGATGGAACGTGGTACGTCTCGATCGGCAAACAGGGCTCTATGAAGAAGGCCAACGCGACGGTCGAGGATCACGACGGGAAGGTGCACTGTCTCACGGCCCAGGACAACCACGTCGTTCTGGCCGGACGGTGCGGCCGTTTCCAGTGGGTCGGTCAGTCGCTCTACCCCATGTGCATGGTAACTATTAACGCATCCCCCGAGACCAAGGTCGACCCAGACAGCTACGACGGTGAGACCTACGTCGCGCCCAACGGGACCCACTTCCGGAAACAGCCGGACGGGATGATCCGGGAGATGGTCGACGAACTGCTCGAGGAGCGCGAACAGAAGAAGACGTTGCGGAACGAGAACGATCCGGGGACGGACGCCTACGAGACCTACGACCGACAGCAGGCGGCTGTCAAGGTAATTATGAACTGTTTCACCCCGGACACGGACGTGTTGACGCCGGCGGGAGTTCGGGGGATCCGAGAGCTGTCCGTCGGGGACGACGTGTACTCGCTGGATCCCGAAACGATGGAGATGGAGGTCAAACCGGTCGTCGAGACACACGCGTATCCCGACTACCGCGGCGAGTTGGTCGATATCGAGACGAGCAAGATCGATTTCAGCGTGACGCCGAACCACCGGATGCTCGTCCGGAAGAACGAGACGAACGGGATATCCGAGGACGGGTACCGATTCGTCGAGGCCGGTGAGCTCGATCGGGCGACGAACTACGAACTGCCGCACGATTGGGAGGGACCCGACGGCGAGCACCTCGAGGAGGTCGATCTGACGAAACTGGTCGAGGGCGACTACGAAGTGTGGGTTCGCCCGGAGGTACACGGCCACATGTTCACCGCGGAACTCGGATGGGAGCCCCGCCGGGTTCCGAAGAACGATATCGGCGAGATGGGGTACGTGTTCGACGCTGACGAGTTCGAGACACACCGCGAATACATCGAATCGGTCTGCGATCGGAGCTATATCCACGCCGAATCCGGTCGGAAATGGATTCCGCGGACCTACGAGGGGGACGACTTCCTCGAACTGCTGGCGTGGTACATTACAGAAGGGAACGCCTACACGTCCGAGGAAAAGACGTTCGACGGAACATATCGTGGGTCGTCGACGACGGTCAAGATAGCCCAGAACGCAGTCGCCTCGGACGGAGGGGACAATCACGCTTCCATCGGGTCACTTCTAGACCGGATGGGATTCGACCACTACACCGATGACCGATATCACCAGTTCACCTCGGCGCTTCTCGGTGGTCTGCTCAGGGAACTCGGTGGGGACGGTAGCGAGAACAAGCGGATCCCCCAACTGGTCTTCGACGCTTCCCGATGCCAGAAGGAGCGGTTCCTGGAGACGCTCGTCGCCGGCGATGGGGACCGACAATCAAACTCGTGGCGGTACAGCACCGCGAGCGAACGGCTTCGGGACGACGTGTTACGGCTCTGTGCGCACCTCGGTCTGACGGCGAGCTACAACGAGGACAGCGGTGCGTACCGGATCTACGTCACTGAGAACGCGAAAAACACGCTCCGGATGCACCGGAGTTCGGAGCGGACGAACGCGGACGACGGAGCGTATTGTGTCACTGTTGAGGATAATCATACGTTGATGGCTGGACGTAACGGAAAGTTTCAGTTTGTTGGGCAATCTCTCTACGGCGTTTTGGGGTGGGATCGGTTCCGCCTGTACGACAAGGAAATGGGCGGTGCAGTGACTGCAACGGGCAGAGAGGTCATCGAGTTCACCGAGGAGTCGGCCAACGAAATTGACAAAGAAGTTACATATGGGGACAGCGTGTCTGGTGATCGGCCGATCGTAGTGCGAGATTCCGAAAACCGGATACGGATTCGTCCGATTGAGGCACTATTCGAACGCGCGGAAGATATCCCCGAGAAGTTACTCCCGGTTGCTGGGGACAGCGACGGGACGGTCGAATCCGAATGTGCGAAGGAGTTCGCCGATCTCGATGGATGGGATGCGCTGTCGCTGTCCGCGGACGGCACAGCCGAGTGGCAGCCGATAGAGTGCGTCATTCGACATCGGACCGACAAACCTGTTGTCAATCTCCAACATAAGTTCGGTGAATCAACGACAACGCGGGATCACTCATACGTTGTCGAACGCGATGGAAATCACGTCGAAGCGGCTCCATCCAACGTAGACGAACCGCTTCGGATACCGGACGTACCGACCGACGTAGGTGCGGAACCCATCGATCTGTACGAACGCCTCTCCGGGTACGAACGCGAGTACGAGGACGGCCGTGGCACCGGCGGGACGACGATAAAAACGAAGCGGATACACACCGACGACGAACACGTCTGGTTTGGCCACGAACACCACGGTGAACTCGACTCGACGATCAAAGTCAAACGGCACATACAACCGGGGACCGACGACTGTCGTTCGCTCTGTCGGTTACTGGCCGCTTATATAACCGAAGGAAGCGCGACGACGGAAGAGACCTCATCGAAGAGATACGGTGCCAGCATCTCCGAATCACGTCGTGAGTGGCTTGAACAGCTCCAGAACGACTATCATAACCTTTTCAAAAATACCACGGCGAGTATCATTGCAAGCGATACTACGGACGAGCGGACAATTACATATGACACACAAAACGGGAGCGCGGAGGTCACATACGAGGATCAAACGAAGAAGATCCAGATGATGAACGAACTCGCGGCTGTCTTTTTCCGCGAGTTCGCCGGGCAAACATCGCGCGAGAAGCGGATCCCGTCCTTCGTTTACCACCTCCCGGAGAAGGAACAGGACCTGTTCGTTCAGACCCTTATCGAAAGCGATGGTTCTCGGGAGTTCCCCCGGTATTCCGAGTCGTACGCCGAGCGAAACTTCGATTTCGAAACGACGAGCAGGGAGCTCGCAGCGGGATTGTCGATGTTGCTTATCCAGCGTGGAACAAAACATTCGTTTAAATATCGTGAGGCGAAGGAAAGTTACACGCTTCGAACCGTCGACTCGTATCGAACGGGTCGGGAGCCGATTCTCAGCGAATCGGATCACGACGGATACGTGTACGATCTAAGCGTCGCCGGAAACGAAAACTTCGTTGACGCAGTGGGTGGCATCGTTCTCCATAACACGGATTCGATTATGTTGGAACTCGGAGGTGACATCTCGAAAGAGGAGGCCATAGCGCAGTCCTTCGAGATCGAATCCCACATCAACGACGCCTACGACGAGTTCGCCGAACGGCTGAACGCCACCACGCACCGCTTCGAGATCGAGTTCGAGAAACTCTACCGGCGGTTCTTCCAGGCGGGCAAAAAGAAGCGCTACGCGGGCAACATAATCTGGAAGGAAGGCAAGGACGTCGACGACATCGACATCACGGGCTTCGAGTACAAGCGCTCGGACATCGCGCCGATCACGAAGGAAGTCCAAAAGGAGGTCCTCGAGATGATCGTCACGGGCGCCGAGCGCGAGGAGATCAAATCCTACGTGGGCGACGTCATAGAGCGCGTGCAGGCGGGCGAGGTGAGCCTCGACGAGATCGGCATCCCGGGCGGCATCGGGAAGAAACTCGACAACTACGAGACCGACACGGCCCAGGTGCGGGGCGCGAAGTACGCGAACCTCCTCTTCGGAACGAACTTCGCCAGCGGTTCGAAGCCCAAGCGCCTGTATCTCGAGAAGGTCCATCCCTCGTTCTTCAGGGAGAAAGAGGCCGAAAAGGGGCTGGACCCGTCGGTCGACCAGCTGTACGGGGAGTTCAAACGGGAGGCCGAGAGCGGCGACGCCGTGATCTGCTTCGAGTTCGACGACCAGGTGCCGGACGCCTTCGAAGTCGACTACGGGAAGATGCTCGACAAGACCCTCAAGGGGCCGATCGAGCGCATCCTCGAGGCGCTCGACATCTCCTGGGACGAGGTCGAGAGCGGCCAAGAGCAGACGGGGCTCGGAAGTTTCATGTAGGCCGCCCCGCGATCCGTGAGGAGTTCTCACAAGAAAAAATATTTTTTCGAATCAAAAAGGCAATCCACGCTGAACCCGAAACTATTATGCGCATCACGGTACCACAGTAAGGTAGACGACATCATGGCCACATTAGAACTGAAAAATCTGCACGCGTCGGTAGCCGAAGAGGGCGGCGAAACGATCCTTCGCGGGGTCGACCTCGAGGTCGATTCCGGGGAGATCCACGCCCTGATGGGGCCGAACGGCTCCGGGAAGTCGACGACGGCGAAGATCATCGCCGGCCACCCCGCCTACGAGGTCACCGACGGGGAGGTACTGCTCCACATCGAGGAAGACGAGTTCGAGGGCGTCGACGTCGACGACGACCAGCTCACCTGGGACCTGCTCGACCTCGAGCCCAACGAGCGCGCCGCGCTCGGCATCTTCCTCGGGTTCCAGTACCCCGCCGAGATCGAGGGCGTCACGATGGTCAACTTCCTCCGGACGGCGCTGAACGCCAAGCTCGAGGAGCGCGAGGAGCTCTTCGAGGGCGAGGAGGCCGACGAGGACGAGGACGAAGCCGGCTACGATACCTCCCCGATGGAGGGTGACGTCGACGAGGGCGAGGTCGGCGTGGCCGAGTTCCAGGGGATCCTCCAGGAGAAGATGGACGTCCTCGACATGGACGAGTCCTTCGCACAGCGGTATCTCAACGCCGGCTTCTCCGGCGGCGAGAAGAAACAAAACGAGGTGCTGCAGGCGGCCATCCTCGAGCCCTCGATCGCGGTGCTCGACGAGATCGACTCGGGGCTCGACATCGACCGCCTCCAGGACGTCTCCGACGGAATCAACGCCCTCCGCGACGAGCAGGGCACCGGAATCCTCCAGATCACCCACTACCAGCGGATCCTCGATTACGTCGAGCCCGACCACGTCCACGTGATGCTCGACGGCCAGATCGCCAAAAGCGGCGGCGCCGAACTCGCCGAGAAGCTCGAGGACAAGGGGTACGACTGGGTCCGAGACGAGGTCTACGAGGCCGCGTAACCGAAACCAGTTACGCACAAGCCTATAACAATCCAAACGTAATTACAACACATGAGTTCCGAAGAACACCTACAAGAGACCGACACCGAAGCCCGATTCGAATTCAAGAAGGAGGAGTCCTCGGCCTTCGAGACCGAGAAGGGCCTCACCGAGGAGACTGTCCGCATCATCTCCGAGGACAAAGACGAACCCCAGTGGATGCTCGATCGGCGCCTCCGCGCGCTCGAGCAGTTCCAAGAGATGCCGATGCCGACCGACTGGCCC
>Ga0102936_1000737_pt1 | contig 13074 bp, 9 predicted proteins | sample SalPon2_A_H2O_MG_FD_78502 | JGI IMG/M metagenome (GOLD analysis project Ga0102936, IMG submission 78502) | Salt pond water microbial communities from South San Francisco under conditions of wetland restoration - Salt Pond MetaG R2_A_H2O_MG | ecosystem: Environmental > Aquatic > Non-marine Saline...
ACAGGGCAGATCCCCGGACGGCGTAATGATTTTATCGCTAGACGTGGTTTGCCCAGGTAGCAGCGTTTCCATAGGTGAATAGCAATATTATCTACCAATATCACGGGTCTAGAAGGGTAAGGTTGAGACGCGGGCGTATATCGCGACGTGAGTCACACTTTCCGTTTTGGCGGGTTTAGCATATAAAGTAAAGCCCCTTTTCGTGGTTGTCTTTTACCAGTACCTTCTCGACGCTATTCAATGGCGTCGGTGGGAGATATTTTACTGTATTTCCCGGAAGGTTTCGACTCGGTTCGTAACTTTCTCTATGCGGTTCTGACGGAGTTGCCGCCACGAAAAGTGGTGATAGGTTCACCGACGGCCTATTAGTATATATCCAAAATTTATTACTACTCTTCAAATATTACTCACAGTGGTAACCGAACACCAATAACTCTAAACCAAAACCTGTTACAATTGTTTTAATCAAAATATATCTAGTTCTACAGAATATAAACCCAGCAGTACAGAGACTCTTGTCAGTTGTTGTACCACCAATTACAGAGATAGGTTCCGTGAAAGTATTAAAACTCTTTCCAGAACGGGTGGGCAAACAGTTCGCTGATTGTCTGGTCTCGAACGTATTGGAGGCGGTCTTTGGTTGGTGACGTCATATCAAAAATCGATTGAAACGGTGCTGGGATAGCGCCGGGAAAAGTCCGGAAGAAATCAAGCCACGTCATACCGGCAAACCATTGACCAGTTTTAATCGGCTTCGCAGCAAGCAGTTGAGTTGTCGGTATCTCCCCGTTGCTGAGGCTGACAAATGCTTTGTCGCCAACTACACCGAAGCCGGTGGGCGTTCGTGGGAGGGCGGTGTGCCAGTCCAACTCCGGCAGTAACGGTATCTCGTACTCCTGTGCGTATGCGCTAATGGGATGCGCTGTATGCTTCCCGCGAGCGAGAGCGTTCAGCAGAGCGGGGTAGCCGGTCATGTAGCCGAGCGCGACGTCGAACGGTTCGTTGCTGACTCGGTTGAGAAAGCTTCGGAGCCGTGAGTCGGGAAACCCCAGTTTTGGGAACCGTGGATGGGCAGGAGCGACCCAAGCGGCCTCGCGGCCGAGATCACAAAGTTCGTCAAGTGAGCATACTCGCGCGGGTGGGCGGTGTTCAATAGGTAGGCCACAAACTGTGATGTGGCTATCTTCGGTCTGTAATGAGGTTTCGATCCCGTTAATAACTGCTCCACGACTACCAGCTATCTTGAAGACTACGTGGGATTCGAACCGGTTGACTGTGCCCCCACGCTTAGACACACGGTTAGCCAGCCGGTCGAACCGAGCGGGATCGGCCTGCCAGTGTTCAGTACGGGTAAATATTAGATTAAGGTCCGGTGGGGCAGCTCCGACCATCGAAACGTAATCCGCGTGGTGGTTTCTATACGTGTGGCCGCTAATATTGTTTTCAGTATCATTTGAATCTGTTGTGTGAGTGTGATGGCAGAGTATTGTAGACATATCTGACCCTATGGCTTGGATGTTATCAATGAATAGGTTATGAAAATATTCTTAGCGAGTATTAATAAGGACGGCGACAGTTGAGTAATAACTGTAGGTATATAAAATATATGAATACAATTGCAACACCGGTCGGACAGTATGGACAGTTACAGGTTCGCGGCACAAAATTGTGTGACGAATCCGGTGAGCCGGTACAGCTTCGAGGGATGAGTACACACGGGATACAGTGGTTCGGATGGGGTAGTTGTGTTACTCCAGACTCGCTTGATGCTCTGGCTAATGACTGGCAGTCAGAACTTTGTCGAATTACAATGTATATTCAGGAAGGGGGATATGAAACGAATCCAGATAGATTCACCGCTGAAGTAAACACAATTATTGAAGAAGTTACTAAGCGCGGACTGTACGCGGTCATTGACTTCCATACGCTAGATCCTGGAGACCCGATGGAGAATCTCAGGCATGCAAAAAGATTTTTTAATAATGTTGCCACGGAACATTCCCACAATAATAATCTCATCTATGAGATCTGTAACGAACCTAACGGGGTTGACTGGACAATCATCAAATCCTATGCTGAAGAAGTAATTCCGGTTATCCGTGCTCATGACACCACGAACCCAATCGTCATCGGCACACCCGGTTGGTCATCACTAGGGTTGTCTCATATCGGCTCGGATGGGCCGCAAGAAATAATCAATAATCCCGTTGAAGGCGATAACCTATTATATACATATCATTTCTATGCAGCAACCCATGGGCAATGGGAGCGTAAGCAATTAGATGTAGCTGCCGAAGAACTCCCAATTTTTGTCACAGAGTGTGGCAGTATGGAAGCGACTGGAGGTGGAGACAGTGACTTTGAGAGTACTCAGGCGTTCATGGATATCATGGATGACCATACCATCAGCTGGGCATTTTGGAGTTACTCCGATGGCCCGGGGACATCTAGTCTCTGGGAAGAAGGAACGTCTGATGATGGCCAGTGGATCATAGACAACCTTACACAAACTGGGAAGTGGGCCCGAAAGCAGATACGGAATGGGGAAATGTAAACAGGCATTCGTCCTTAGTTAAGCCTGATAGTAATATTATCTTTAGTATTCTATCTAGTAGTATTGAGAAGTACTAAATGAACGATCCAAACACCGTACCCACCGAAACCAAGCAATAAACCAACCCTAGAAACAAGGTTTTCTCGCCGTAGCGGGAGTAGATCGACAGAATTCGAGCGGAAACGGAGCCTAGATAGTATTACTAAGAGTATTAACTAAAGACGGATACCAATAATCCCCAAATAATCTATGATCAATCACCATCGACATTGAATAATCAGATTTATATTTAGTAAAACATTTCTAGCGTACATGTGCCAAGAAAGTTCGAATGTTACCAGCTGTTCTTTACAGAGGCCCTGACCTAAATGTTAGATATCACAACTTTTGTAGGAGCAATTTCTATTATATCTGTGTTCTTCGGAGTAGCATGGACAATGACAAACTTCTATACATATTATCCAGTAGTCCAAGCTGGTGTCTCACGAGTTGTGACTGGCACCCGAACGAGTGATGCCTCATTTGTTGGAACAGATATGTTGAGTATGAACAAAATATCTGAATATCCAGAGATCGACGTTCTCGTTCCTGGCTATCAAGAACAAGATGTAATTCATCAAGCGATCATGTCAATAAGGGAAACTGAGTATCCACAGGACAAAATCAATCTCACTGTTTTACTTGAACCAGGAGACGAAAAGACGATTCAGAGGGTCAGATCGATCCAAACAGACGTGAAATTAAGTCTGTTGACTGTGCCGTCGGCGTACCCAGATTCACCGAACAAACCACGAGCGCTTAATTACGGCTTTGAGATGACGGACGCAGAGATTGTCGGGGTTATTGACGCCGAGAATGTTGTCAGTAAGGACCTGTTCTCACGCGTTGTGAAGGCCGTAGTAATTGAGGAATGTGATTACGTCCAAGGAATTGTCGACATGGCCAACGAAGACGATGGCTGGAAGAATCTCCTCTTTCGGGCAGAGTATGGCTACTGGTACCGATTTATTGTTCCCGCATTCAAGCGGCTGGGGTTCCCGATTCCGCTCAGCGGAACAACCTGTTTTTTCAAACGGAGCGTCCTTGAAGAGGTTTCCACACTAAGGCGTGAGCGAAAAGGAACTCGATGGGACAGTGCCGACAAATCGTGGCTGGCCGATCACAATCTATCTGGAATAACACCATGGGATGCTAACAATGTTACTGAAGACTTCGAACTCGGCCTCTTTTTATGGGTCACTGATTACGACTTCGGCCTGATTAATTCAGTCACCAAAGAAGAGTCGCCGCAGACATTCAATAATTGGATCAAGCAGCGGACCCGGTGGCAGAAGGGGAAAATATACACCTTTATCGACTTCTTCAGACATCCAGTTGGCTCATCAACAGACCGTAGCCATTTATTATGGCAGTCGTTTCTTCCACATATTGGCCCACTTAACGTTATTGGCGTGACGTTACTCGTGATTATTGGGACAGCAGTCCAGTTTACTCCCGAATTGCTCCTTGTTGTTGGCGTGCTGTCGCTATCGTTTGCGTTTTTTATTGTTGGACTGCTCTCCTTTGGCGTCGGCTACTGGCTCGTCTCAACAAAATCTACTGTCAAAAAATTACTACGTCTCATCATTATTCTTTTAACAGTTCCATTATACTGGCTCATGCAGTGGGGCGCCGACATTCGCGCATTTAAGCAACTCTATTCAGGCGACCTACGATGGGAAAAGACTATTCATAAAGATAGCAATCGACTTGAGGCACTACAAAACAGCGGTGACGAAGCGACTATTTCGGTTCGAAAATTACTCTGGAACACAATAACGAGTCATAAACTGCTGTTCCCTGTGTTGCTGCTTGGTTTGGTACTCCGTATTCCGGGTATTACTCGAAGCCTTTGGATTGATGAGATTTACTCCGTGACTGTGCGCGGTTCAATGAACCTCTTTGGGCTCATCACCACGTCATCGGATCCACATCCTCCAGTATACTATTTAGTATTGAAAGGGTGGATGTTTCTTTTCGGAAATTCACCAGTTGCAGTCCGTTCGCTGTCGGTGCTATTCGGGGTTGGAGCTATCGGCGCAGTATACATGCTCGCAGACGAGCTGTATGACAATCGAATTGGGCTGATCGCTGCACTACTGATGTCGATATCCACGTTCAATATTCAATATTCTCAAACTGCCCGAATGTACTCAATGTTAGTATTCTTCAGCGCACTGTCAACGTATTTTTATATTTTACTTATAAGAAATCATAATCTCGATAATCGGTTTGGGTATATTGTTACAACACTACTGATGCTAATGGTCCATATTTATGGATCATTTATTTTACTCGCACAATTGCTCCACCTTGGGGCCAGGGTCGTTACGAATAGAGACATACAGACAGCGAAGCGGTGGTCAGTCACACAAATGTTTGCTAGCGGACTGTTCTTACCATGGGCGGGACTCATAGCTGCCCCGAACTATTTGTTCGGTGATGGAACCGAAGTCCGATGGTTGGGAGAACCTACCTTACAACTGCTCCGGGATATTCTCTTAGCATATTCGGGACTTCCAGTAAACTACCCAAAGATCAATTTTAATTCGCTGACGTTTATCATCGGTTCACTAGTTGGGGTAATTATACTTGGCTCGCTTCTATGGCAACTCTACTCGGAACGAGAGATCAAGAGTCAGATTCAACGCTCGGTTCTACTGCTTGCTCTGTTAGTGAGCACAGTTGTAGTTCCATTCATTATCTCCATGGCGGTGATTCCGCTCTTAGAAGTTCGGTATACTATTGTCGGTTTTATCACGATAGCAATTATCCTCGCCAAAACAATCTCCGACATCAGCTATCGGCCCGCTCGATTGGCTGCGCTTATTCTCATCGTACTTATTTTCACTGCAACGATTCCGATGTACTATACTGCCACACCAAGCGAAGATTGGGACCAATCAACAAAAATAATTGAGGATGATCTCGGTGACAATTCACTAATTGTATTTAACCCAGGATACTCCGAAAATGCTGTAAATTACTACCTCAGTGAAGACAGTCAATCAGTTGCTGATACCACCAGATTCCAATCCGAACAAGCACTTTCCGACCAGATTGTAGCTGAAGAGTACGAGCAGATTTGGATAGTCAACATCCGGCCGGAGAATCTCGGTGAAGCACGGCAGTCTCTTCCATCAGTGTACAACCTAGAGCGAAGTGAGAGTGTCCAATCGACTACTATCTTCGAATATCAGCGGAATATGACACAAACGACTACCGATATTAAAGCCGAGGTGGAAAGATGACAGGTGGGTCTGTAGGTATAGTAGTTCCCGCCTATCAACCAGATATCTCTCGACTTCAGCAGTATATCGAAGCAATAAATAAAAATATATCTCCGAATGCCATTATCGTCGAAATTGATTCTCCTGAGAAAGACACGGAAGAGCAGTTAGCAAATATCCCTGCACGTGTGGAGACCGCTCCGTACCGTCGTGGAAAAGGAGCAGCAGTCACAGAGGGTTTCGAGAAACTGGAAACAGATATATTCGCCTTCGCTGATGCCGATGGAGCGACGCCAACGGATTCGTTAGCAGATGTTATCAGGCCCGTACAGATGAGTTCAGCTGATCTCTCAGTTGGATCTCGACGTCATCCTCACTCTGATGTCGATGCCCATCAAACAATTGTCCGACGGTTTCTCGGCAGTGGATTCACGTGGCTTGCTAAGACAATTTTACCTGTTAAATTATTTGACTATCAGTGTGGTGCGAAGGCAATTGATGCAAATTGTTGGGGAAAAGTACGTGAAAATCTATATGAGTCAGGATTTGCTTGGGATATAGAACTTATCGCTCTTGTCGGTACACTAGACACACACATTGAAGAGGTTCCTATTAAATGGAAAGACCGTCCAGGATCGACAGTTGACCCCGTATGGGATTCAATCGATTTATTTAAATCACTAATTACAGCCCGACATCGTGCAAAACAACTCAGTGGTGATCGGCTACACAAAGCAATCGCTGGCTACAGTCGAGATCAGACTCCGATAGTAGACTCAAAACGATGAATCCTCTTGACAAGATCCGACAGGTGATTCCGGACTATCTTGAGCCGCTTCTTTCGAGCGTCCGATTCGGACAATTTGTATCCGTTGGTGCTGTTGGTGCAATTATTGATACCACTGTACTCACAACTACTACACTCATACTTAATTTTCCAGATTTATGGGGAAAAGCTGCCGGTATTGAAGCAGCGGTTATAATTATGTTTGTTATTAACGAACGTTGGACCTTCTCAAATAAAGGCAGTCCGAAAACAATTCAGTCTATCAAACGGCTTGGAAAGTCTCATGCTGTCCGCTCAGGTGGTATAACCATTCAGCTCATAACATACTGGATTTTGATACAGTGGACCAATATATCAGTTATCATTAATCAAACTGATTTCTGGTTTCTTTTAGCTAGTTTTTTTTCTATCGGTCTTGCCATGTTGGTCAATTATACTTTTGAAAGTATATTTACATGGAAAGTTCATAACTAATGTCAGTCGACTACACCGACAGCCGTGTATTTGCTACTTCCTAGCCAAAGTAATCACCAGAATTGGATTGCCGAATCGACTACGAGAACGCTCATGTGTAGAAGATTGTTGATGGCTTGCCTTCTTACGGTTTGAATAGTCTGTCTTTGGTTCGGGAATGGTCTTGTAAACCGATCTCTGTTGAGTTTAGCACTCATTTCGAGTTCGGCTGAGTTGTATCAACAGTCTCCGCCAGAAGAGCGTAGTACCACGTTTCGGGCTTGCGGCCCTTATGTTCATAGATGGCCTAAGCACACCGGTAAAAACGTGGCTTCCGGGTTATGTGCGCCAACTTAACAGATAGATCACAACCAGCGCTGATACTCTGAATAGGCTACGAAGTACCTAACACGCGTATCACGTTGGCTCGATAGATATTCCCTCTCTGATTTACGCTCTTGTGTAGCACATTGTTGATGTAGAGCTGTCCTGCGATTCAACGTTGAATGAACTCAAACTAGAACCCGGCCGTTGGTCAATCAAAGGGATAGTTTCTGGCTCCAGTCCGCTCCGGAGAACTGTATCAATAATCTCCTACAGAAGAGTGATAGTAGAGGCTCGCTGAGAAATCGGTCAAATCAGGGCAAGGAGTCACATTCTAAGTAGTACCCGAAATTCAACAACCTGTCGCCCTCTGTCAAATTTCCCTACGTCCAGAGACACATATCTCAATCGCGCAATAGATTAAAGTGATATCGCTTATACTCAAAATCGTGGTATCAACTGAAAAGACTGCCATGATACGCTAATATATGCGAATCGAACTCTCATTAGATGCGCTTGCAGACGCCGCATACGACACGGCCGCGCACCACAAGTTGCGGGGCCGTATCTGGCGTGCGTTCGATGGACAGGAACGCTACACCGAGGTCCATGATACCAACCACGGTGTGGGATTTGCGTTCTCGAACATCTTCCCGTGGGGGGAAATCGAGGACGGGGATCGTCGATACATCCGCATCGCCTCGCCACGCCGGGATGTGCTTGATGACCTCATCGCGCACTTCGGCCGGAATCGCGAGTTCGAAGTCGGCCAAATGCGCTTCGAGGTGTCGGATATCTCCGCACATACTCCGCAAGTCGGAGAAGCCGGCTCCACCGGCCGAATCGACACCGGTACTGGTGTGTTCTGTGCACTCAGTAAGCGCCTCGCAGACGAACACGGGTTAGATACCTCGGAGATGGAGAGCGGTGATACGGAAACAGAGATGTTCTGGCGGCCAAAGCACGGGATGAAGCCCCTACAGGCTGCGATCCGCCGGTCACTTCAACAAACGCATGAGCGCTATGGCGATACGCACTACGCCGGACCCAAAGTGGTAGACGAACCCCTATTCAATGAGTTCGAGCCGATCAAGGACGACATCACGTACGCGGTTCCCTTCCAGCCAGCGACGGCGACTGACCGAACCGTCATCCTTTCGAAATGGCGCCTTGGCTACCGAGTCCGGGACGAAACGCACCGGTACCACCTGAATCTCGCGCTTGATGCAGGAATCGGTCAACGACGCGAACACGGGTTTGGGTTCCTGAACCTCCGTGAACAAGAGCCACCACGAGCAGACCAATGAGCGGCGGACCCACACGGCTGGACTTCGAAGACGCACTGACGAACTACTGGCACGACCGTCCGCCAGCCAGCCTCGAAGACCTGATGGCACTCTACGGCGTGCTTGCCGTTGCCGAATCAGGGGGTGGCCTCTACACGAGTCCGAGCAAGCTGGAGCCATTCACGAAAGACGGCCGACTGGTCGAGATTTCGGTGGACCTCACTGGGGAGGCACCAGACGTCGTTGGCCATCCCGAAGTCAGGTCCTTCCGAGAAGAGGATATCCCGAAGCTCGGATACTCACACAAGTCCTCGGGACGGGGTGCAAAGTACAGTCTAACCCAGATTGGCTCAAAGAGCGGAAACGATGGCGAAGGCGTCTCAAGTACGATTATCGGCCGCATCCGTTCGTGGACCAGACAAGACAGCGTCCAGAGTCTGACCGGAGATAACGGCCATCCGGACGCGTGGATTATTGGCGCCCTCGCGGATGTGTTCAAAAAGGATTCGGAGACACTCGATTCCATTAAGGAGGGTATCGTCGATATCCTTCCGGCAGAAGATTCGGTGCCCACCGTCGCGACAGTGCGGCTGAAACTCGACCCCGACGATGTCGAATCCGCTGATGGGACGGGACCGGGCTGGTTCTGGCCGGCAGACGTCGGCGTGCTCGAAGAGGCGATGAAGAGGTATGCGACAGCCAATGCCGCAGACAAAGCAATCGATAAAGGGTCCTCAGAGGGCCAAGGGACCGGTGTTGTCTCCGGAGAAGCTGGCCGAGTTGTCGGGACCCCAGAGAGCCCACTGGGCGTGTTCTCGGTCAAGCACCCTGATGCACAACCAGGGCTCCAGCGGACTGCCTCCTGGCGAAACTACCCTGTCAGCGAAGACGTTGCGATGCTCTTTGCAAAGGGCCAGAACCTCGTCGAGACGTGTGTCTATCGAAACGGCGGGATGGAAACATACGCCCTGCCGTACTTCGCGGGCGAGATTACGCCTGAAAAAGCCCACCTGCTGTACCTCGCGATCAACTCGGTGACTGATGGCGACACAGCCGCCCCACCGATGGCACAGGTGACGTTCCAACTGCTTGAGAGCGACAACGAAGCATATCGTGACCTCGCTGAGAGTGAATTGCGGTTCTACCTGGTTACAATGCCGATTAGCGACGACAAGAACGTCATCGCTGAGGAGCCAGCCGCCGCAGTGTACTGGCCGAATCAGATTGCTGAGGCACTCCGAACGATCATCAACGGACCGACGCTGTCACCCGAGAAAGGCGGCTTCGAGCGAGTTCCGAACTGGCCGCTACTCGACCTCGATAGCGGTGGAGACGAATCCCGTCAGCGGCGGACGGCCTACACGCGCGTTGTGAATCATGATTTCACCGACACCGTGTTCGGCTACCGCGACGAGGAGGGCGATGACTTCCGCCGTATCGTCGACCATCGCCTCCTTTCGGGGACGCCAATCGAGGCACAGACGCTCTTCACAGAGTACATCCAGCGGTACGACGACGCCTCAGAAGATGGCGACCCACCTCCTCCAGCACTCGTGGCCCAGCAGCTGGTGCACCTCGAGACACTCTCACGAGCAGGTTTACTGAGCGGTATCAACGTCCCAATTGAGCCGACTGAAACAGCAATGTCAGACACAGCAATCGACACAAGCGATATCGGAAAGATCCGTGAACAGCGACTCGAAGGGTTCCTGGACCGGCCATTGTTCGACGAAACGATCCGACAGGCCGCCGCGCTTGCGGGCGTGCTCGTCGGCCAAATCAGCTGGCACCAGGAGTCCGAACGTAACGTGGGCCGACCCCTCGATGCAGGGACGAAAGGCGACCAGCTCACCCCCAATAGCTTGGAAAATGCCCTCACGTCAGCCCTCGAGAAGGCGAAAGTGTATGCACATGACTCCGATGATGCGTACCACCGAGACTTGCTGTTCCCGGAAACGGTCGATAAGCTGCTTGAGCAGACCGAAGCAATGCCGACCGACTGGGAAATTGAAAAGTCCGAACTCCGGTTTTGTTACGTGCTCGGACACGCTCACGGACGACGCTCCATGCCAGTGGCGTTCACACTAAGCGGTGAGAACGCCAGTGAGAAAGAATCTGCACAGCCAGCAAACTAACATCGCTCCATCCACCAATGACGACACCCAACCGCTCCGAACTGCTGTTCGTGTACGACGCCCAGGACTGTAACCCCAACGGGAACCCCATCGGTGACAACCGCCCCCGCCGGGATCCAGACACCGGGCAAGGGATTATCACCGACGTCCGCTTGAAGCGGTATCTCCGAGACCAGCTCCTCGATGATAGCTTTGATATCTACGTCAAGAAGGTCGACGGCGTCGCCGCCTCCCGAACGGAACTCATCAAGGACATCCTCGAAGACGTCGCTGATGCCGAAGACATCGAGGAAGTCGAAGATCTCGGGGCTGATTTTCTCGAAGCCGCCACTGACGTTCGCTACTTCGGTGCGACGCTGAGTTTCGAGTCCGGCGAAGATGAAGCGTTCCGAACCGGGCTCAACAACGCACTACCGAATCACTACCAAGGCCCGGTCCAGTTCCTGCCCTCGAAGTCACTGAACGCGGTCGAAGAAAACGAGGAGTACGACTCACTGACCAGCGTCATCTCTACGGGCGGTGACCAAGGCGGATTCGACCTCGACGACAAGCGCATTAAGTACGGAATCTTCCCGTTCTGGGGGCTTGTGGACAACAACAACGCCGACGCAACGAACCTTACAGAAGAAGACGTTGAGCGGCTCGACACGCTCTGCTGGCGTGCGTTGAAGAACCAGACAACGTCTCGCTCAAAGCTCGGTCAAGAGCCTCGCCTGTATCTTCGTGTCGAGTACGAGGAGGGGAACTACCACATTGGCGGGCTCCACGAAATGCTCGAACTCGACGATGAGGCGAGTGCTGATTCGCTACGCTCGGTCAGTGATGTTACCGTCGACGCGACTGCTCTCGTCGATGCCCTTGAGACGGCTGCCGACCGAATCGAAACTCTACACATCGTCGGCGATGACCGCCTTTCGGTCACCGTCGACGGTGAGTCACTCAGTGGGGCTGACTTCGCAGCCCACCTCGAGGCCGCCGGACACGACGTGCACGAGATTGACGTTCTCGAGGAACGCGACCTCGCAGCCTGATTCACACAGTGGACGACCAGATGCCACCACAGATCGACGCCGACGGCGTGCCCGACCGCTGTCTCTCCTTTACGGTCAGTTCCGACTGGGGGCACTTCAAGCGCGTTGGGCGCAGCGTCACCAAACAAACGTATCGAGCACCACCACGGACGACTATTGCCGGCATGCTTGCTGCAATCGTTGGGGCCGAACGGGACACGTACTACGAGGTGTTTGGTGCTGATACCGCCGCCATCGCAATCACGCCGTTGTCGGACATCCGGACAGTCAACATCCCGACAGTTGGGCTCGGCACGGATCCCGGACAGGATGTCACGTCGACGGTCGGGAACTACTACAGCAACTACAACCTGACCTACCAGAACACCGGGAAGGACCGCCAGCTCCACGCCTATGAAGTGCTTTCCGACCCGAAGTACCGAGTCGACGTCGCGCTCGAAGACGAGGAGTTCTACACAGACCTCCGAGAGTATCTCGAGGCCGGGATGTCAGTGTACCCACCGAGTCTCGGGAAATCGGAATACCTCGCCACGATCGAGAACGTCGAAACCCAACAGACACCCGAACGAGTGGAGGCCGAAGAACAGGTAGACGTTGACTCAATCGTCCCGGGATCGCTGTCGGAAGCGATTCCACAACCGGGTGTGACCTACGGTGTGGAGCGGTCACCAGCCGTGATGGAGCAGACTGATGGAGGGCGTCGGACCACCCAGTTCGACGACTATGTGTATACCCAACAGGCCGAAAACACGGTGCGGATTCGCGACGATCGTGACGTAACTCCCGTCACAGTCGGGGATCGGACCATCGTCTTCCGATAGCGAGACACGATTTTTCGAAGGATGGATTTACCACTCATTTCACACCCCACCAGTGGGGAGTCGACAGAAACGTATCCGGAAACAGACCTGAACGCAGCCGGTGACCTACGTCTGGACGCACACAACCGCGTTGTCGCAGAGCGGGCACGCCGACTGTTCGGGGACCCCGAAACGGACGGGGGTGCCTACATTCGGGCTGCTGCAGCACTGCATGATTTCGGAAAGGCGACTCCACAGTTCCAAGCGTACGTCCGTCCAACAGAGAGCAGCAACGACTCAAACGAAGAGACAGCCCACGCCCGACTTGGAGCCCTCGCAACGTGGTACGCACTCGGAGAGTTGGGGGCGGCCGACCGAGACCGCTTGGCCGGGACGCTCGCGGTTGCACGACACCACCAAGCGATTCCGAATGCG
>Ga0102936_1000739_pt1 | contig 13053 bp, 11 predicted proteins | sample SalPon2_A_H2O_MG_FD_78502 | JGI IMG/M metagenome (GOLD analysis project Ga0102936, IMG submission 78502) | Salt pond water microbial communities from South San Francisco under conditions of wetland restoration - Salt Pond MetaG R2_A_H2O_MG | ecosystem: Environmental > Aquatic > Non-marine Saline...
CGCATAGAGGACGCCGCCGAAGCCGGCCAGCGCGCCCGACAGCGTGAAGACGGCCAGTTTCACGCGCTTGACGTTGTAGCCGAGCATCGCGGTTCGCTCGGCGTCCTCGCGTATCGCCACCAGCGCGTAGCCGTACTTGCTGTTGACAAGAACGCGAGCCCCGAGATACGACACAAGCAGCACGGCCAACGTAAACCAGTAGAACGCCGAACCCGATATGGTGAACGACGCCACCAAATTAAATTTGCGAACTTAATGAAACTAAATCAATATTTTTTTCGTCAATACGTTCGTGTATTTGATTAAGTATTTCAATGACATTTGGTGTATCACCGTGGATACAAATGCTATCAGCTGGAATATTTAGAGTTGCACCTGATTTTGATTCGATGGTTCCTTTGGTCGCTATTTCGACAAATCGATCCGCAACAAGTGCTGGATCACGTGCTTTTTTTTCTTTAGGAATAATTACACTCTTGTCGTCGGAATAATCAAGATCGACATATCCCTCAAGTACCGCATCAAGAGGATATTCTTGGCTAAGTTTATATAACCCCAAATCGCTTGCAAGATAGCTAAGTGATGGGTCAACTTCGCTAATACCTCCCATGACAGCACGAGCATGTGGTTCGCTCTCTGAAAGGATGGTATACAATGCCCCGTGTGGTTTAACATGGGTAACTGAAGTATCCCGTGCTTCAGCTGTCGCTTGCAGAGCACCAAGTTGATAAATGACGTATTCCCTGGCTTCTTTAGGTGTAATATCCATATCCCGCCGACCGAACCCAAGTTTATCTGGCAGTCCAGGATGAACACCGATTTCTACATTTTCATCCAATGCACGTGAGATAGTTTTGTCCATAACATGTGGATCGCCACCATGAAAACCGGCTGCAATATTTGCTACAGTTATATATGGAAGAACAGCGGAATCATTGCCCTTGGTATAGGTGCCAAAACTTTCTCCCATATCACAATTAATACTTATTTTATTTGTCATTAAATGCCATCCGTACAAGAGATTTTGAATATCGTAAATTTTGATTCGATTGATTCTGTGTTTTAATGTTGTTTCTTGTTTCAAAGTATTCTATCATTATATTTTACCGTACGAACAGTCAATCGCGTTAGAACTTAATATTTTGTTTAATATGGAAAATATATCGCAAACAATTAATTAAATTTATTATACATTCATATTTATTTTGTTGTGGTGAATCGCCAGACATGGATTGATTTCATCGTTTCAGAGACTGCTTGATGTTGCGAACCGTAGCTAGTCATAAATTGCTGGCGAAGCCACTAATTCCTGCATGAAGTGCAATGACTTCCTGCCGAAGGGCTATCAGTCCGAGGCACTCTTTGCTCGGCTAACATCCGCCAGCAATGAATCAACTACAAATTCGGCTGGAGTACTATCCAACTATTTGATTCGTTTGGGGAGTGCCGATTATGGTCGTAAGTATTGATGAAAGGAATAGTATTAATACAGAAGCAGCATTTTTTCTGACGTGGTTGGACATATGAGCAAAGGTGAATTCGTTTCTGCAAACGGGAGAGAAGCTTACCTCGAACGGGTAGAAGAAGCGTACGAAGAGTTCCAGAAGACGAATGTCTTCCGGTACCCGGAATGGCTTTATGGACCGCCGAAAGGCGAGTTGTTCAAAGTTGAAGTAGAAGACTGCCCAGAGTTCGGTGACACTGCATACGTCGAACTTGATTCTGGTCGGACAGCGTTTCTCTCGGTCGACATGCAGACGGACTTCTGTGGTAACGACGGCTACGTTGATGCGATGGGATACGACCTCTCGTTGACGCGTCGTGCCGTCGATCCCATCGCCAACGTCCTTGAGACAGTTAGAGAAACTGATATCGATGTCATCCATACACGTGAAGGCCACCAGCCGGATCTAGCAGACGCTCCGTTCAACAAACTGCTTCGGAGCAAGGCTGCCGGCAATGGAGTCGGGATTGGTAACACTCCTCCCGGTGGAATGGGGCCACTATTGACCCGTGGCAACGAAAACTGGGACATCATCGATGAGCTCGCACCGGAGCCAGACGAACCGGTCGTCGACAAACCGACGAAGGGAGCGTTCGGAAACACGAATATCGAAATGATACTGAAGCGACAGGGCCTCTCGTATCTTGTCATCTCTGGTATCACGACCGATGTCTGTGTACATACGATCATGCGGGAAGCCAACGATCGGGGATACTGGTGTATCCTGCTAAAAGATGCGACCGGTGCGACTGATGTCGGTAACCGCGATGCAGCGATCAAGCAGATAAAAATGCAGGGCGGCGTATTCGGGTGGGTATCCGATTCTGAACGGTTCATCGACGCTGTCGAATCAATGACTGCGGATTGATCGCCACCCATCTCGCATCGCATAGATCGATTCTATGCTGGATCCTTCGAATCGGTTTCATTCGTCTATATTTCTCAAAATTAGAAAGCAATAAATGAGTGTTTTTTACACGAATAATTTTATATTCGACCCAAATAGTCTATAGACAGACAGTAGTTGCATGAATAAAAACGAATAAATATGTGTATCGTATCCTTACTGTGTGGTAGTAAACACAGTAATTACCGGGGGGACACTAATCCAACCGGACGGTACACTTGATGCAAGTATCGCAATCGACGACGGCACCATCGTGGCGATTGGGGAGCGATCAGATCTTCCCGATGCCGAGACGACTGTCGATGCGACGGGGCAACTCGTCATGCCGGGCGCAGTCGACGTTCACGTTCATCTGGATGACATGTTTAGCAATGACACCTACGGAACTGCGTCGCGGGCCGCGGCACTCGGCGGGACGACGACGTTCATCGACTTTGCCTGGCAGGCGTGGGTGAGCGAGTCGAGTATCTTCGACGAGGAGAGCACGCTCCTCGAGGGGATTGAACGCAAGCAGGCGAAAGCCGAGGACTCAATAATCGACTACAGCCTTCACGGGGCGATCACGCGGGAAGACCCGGAGGTACTCGACGAGCTGCCGAAAATAATCAAAGAGGGTGTGACATCGATCAAGATGTTTACCGCCTACGAATTCGGGATCTCGAACGGGTTTATCAACGAAGTGTTCCAGGAGGCAGCCGGTCACGATCTTGTTGCTGTGCTGCATACGGAGGAATCGTCGATCTGTGAAGTCATCACTGAAGCCCAGAAGCGCCAGGGTAAAGGCGACCCGGAGTACTACCCGAAAGCGCGGCCGGACTACGCTGAGGCGATGGCCGCAGACAGCGCCCTTCGGATGGCGATGGAAGCCGACTGCCGGTACTACGGAATCCACACGACCTGCCGGAAGTCCGCCGATGTCATTGAGGAGTACCGCAATGAGAACCACGACCGAGTTCGGGCCGAAACCTGCACGCAGTACACTGTTGCTGATGATTCGCTGTTCGATGAAGTCGGCTTGCTGCCGATGGCCGCGCCGCCGCTTCGTAAACCCGACGACAACGATGCGATGTTCGAGCACCTCAGCAAGGGGACGCTCGACGTCGTTTCGACTGACCACTGCGGGTACACCCGTGACCAGAAACAGGTCGAAAACTGGTGGGACGGAACCTATGGGATGAACTCGCTCCAGCGGAGCCTGCCGGTCTTCTACGATGAGGCCGTCAAAAAGCGCGGATTCAGCCCATCGTTCGTCGTTTCAAAACTCGCTGCGAACCCGGCCAGAGTCTTCGGGATGCCTAACAAGGGAACGCTTGATCCAGGAACCGACGCTGATATCGTCGTCTTCGATCCCGATTCGACCGAGCCGATTACATCGGACAACAACGAATCAATGTCGGATTACTCCGTCTACGAAGGACGGGAAGTTGGACAGGTAGACAAGACCTTCGTCCGCGGGGAGTTGATAGCTGACGACGGGGATGTCGTCGGCGAATCGGGATACGGCGAGTTCCTCGAACGCGAAATTCCGGAGTGGGAGCAGTAACTCGGCACGGCACATCTCGACAGCTACCATTTTTTAATCGCCGCCCGATATGACGTGAATATCTCCGAACTCATCGCGCAGTTGTGACTCCGGGTTCTCAATCGTTGGCGAGAATCCGGAAACAAACCGAAAAAGTCCGTGGCCAGTGCAGGCCCGGCTTACAGGTCAGCCGGCGTGTACTGGGTCGTTTCTTCCTCTTCGGTCAGATCGCAGCCGATCTCTTGGAGGAACGAGGGTTCGATCAACTCGCCCTCGTCGCCGTTCAAGTACGAAATCTCGTGGTTCTCGTCCGCGCGCCCGATACGCATGTTGTGTGACATGTGATGGGTTTCGCCATTCAACGAGATGTCTCCCTCTGGCGCGGAGATCTCCATGCCGTCTTCGAGGGTTGCGATGACCTCGGGCTGGTCAGTCGTTCCTGCCTCCTCGACCGCCTGTTTGTACATGTACATCGAGAAGTAATTGTTGTGTGCACTCTGGTTGAGATATTCGGCATCTGGGAACTTCTCGTAGTATCTACTGACGAAGTCGTTGTTCCGTTCTGTGTCGATCTCCTCCATATAATTCGTCCCGATGTGGACGTTCTCCAATGCGGGGGGATCGAGACGGCGGTGTTCGAACGCCAACCCCATCGTAGTTGAGGATCCGATCGGAACATCCAGCCCGGCGGATTCCGCCGTTTCGTAGAAGCTGGTGTGGTTTGCACCGACGAGAATCGCCATGACGTAATCGGGATCGGCCTCTTGGATATTGTTGATCGAGGAGCTGAATTGGTTCTGTGAAAGTGGGACGAACTCTTCACCGATGACGTTTGCACCAATGTCATCAGCGAGGAGTTCGATCCAATCGGCACTCAACTGGCCGAAGTTGTAGTCCGCTGCGATGGTGTAGATATCGGGACCGTACTCGTCGGTGAGATACTCCATCACTGGAGTGAGTTGCTGTCGGGCCGTTGCCCCCATCGCGAACGTGTACTTGTCACAGACGCCGCCCTCGTACTGCGTCGTGTAGAAGTACAGCTGTTCGTTTTCGTCGGCGATCGGGCGAACCGCCTCGCGGACGGAGCTCCGAATACCGGCCCAGAGCGCGTCAACGTTGTCTTCGTTGATCAGCCTTCGTGCGTGTTGTTGGAACGTGTTGATGTCCGACTCGGGATCGGGCGTGAGTAGTTCAACCTCCCGACCGTTAATTCCGCCCTCTGCGTTGATCTCCTCGACGGCGAGTTCGCTCGCCTGAACCTTCGGAGTTCCGGTAAGTGCTGCGTTACCCGACTGAGAATCGATGACACCGACCGTCACCGGATCGTCACCGCTGTCAGCCGATCCGGTTGAGCCGCCCCCACCGCCGGAACAGCCGGCCAGCGATGTCGCGGTGAAGAGTGCGGTACCGCTGGTAAGATACCCACGTCGAGACAGCCCATATGTCGAATCGTTTTGGCGGTCACTCATTTGTGACTACTCCAATTTTCGAAAATACGACGTATTTGCTTGTTTTTGTGCAATCGACTTTGACTTGTTCTCTCATAGTCTCCATTTATGCGATATACTACAAGCATAATCAACCTTTCGTTGGACGCATATATTAAATTGGATTCTATTTGGTTTTAATATTGCATAGTATTCTGGGTAGAGATGATTGTATTTCGTTTAATACAGTGAAATTTTATTCATAACATAATAGAGGAGATGGAAACATCATCTCCTCAATCGCTCTTGGGTGCAGGATTATTATCTATTTAAGCATCTCTGGCTTACGGTTACGCCCTCGCGTGAACAGAAAGAGCAGCGGCGATTGGCCGTTGCTCAGGGTTTATATAAGAGTGACGGGAGACATAATGTCTCGAAACTTCGAGGAGATGATTTCCCGAGCATAATCATCACTTACGACCCCGCAGCATCGTGGCCATATTGGTGCTATCACCAATCAAAACTTGAGTTAATCGGGTCTTATGAATAAATAATCAGATATCATCTTTCCCAGAGTTATCGAACCGGAAGTGGTGACTGGCTCGTCGAGACGAAGCGGTCAGCAAAAGCAAACAGGGATGCATCGTCGTCTGCCGAACCGACGAATGTCACACCGAGTCGAGCACCATCGGGGCGGGTTCCGGACGGCACGGCGATCGCCGATAGATCGAGAAGGTTTACATAATCTGTGTAGTAGCCGAGATTACTGTTCGTTTCTTTCGGCAACTCCGCTACATCCTCGATTGTGTACGTGGTGCCGGTCGTGGGCGTCATTAGGATATCGATGTTGTCGAATATCCGCTCGACTCGCCGCATTTGACCCTTGAGTTCGTACATCGCCTCGAAGGAGTCGACTGCCGAGTAGGACGCGCCTTCGCTGATTATCTCCCGGACGACCTCGTTGACTGCGTCGGGGTTCGCTTCGATGAACTCACCAACCGCGGAGAATCGCTCGGCGACCCATGGTCCGCTGTACAGTAGCTCTGCGGTCTCTCTGAACGGCTCCTTGGGGACAGAGACGACTGTGGCATGATCCTCGGCGTCACTGACTGCGCCTTCGAACAACTCCGCGGCCGCCTCATCGCCAAAGTGCTCAGTACGTTCGAACACGCCAACCGTCGGTGAGGTCGACGCTGACCCGGTTAGTGAAATCTCGTCGGCTGCCGGTCGGGAATACGGGTCGCGATCGTCGTGTCCGACGAGCACAGTTCCGACGTGACGCGCATCTTTGACCGTCATCGCGAACACCGCGACGCAGTCGAGCGTCCGGCAGGCGGGGACGACGCCATGGGTACTGATCAAGCCCCGCGTTGGTTTGTATCCGACAATCCCGTTTAGTGCTGCGGGAACCCGTCCTGACCCTGCTGTGTCCGTGCCGAGCGCGAACGAGACGTGGCCGCGAGCCACGGCGACGCCGGATCCCGAGCTGGATCCACCGGAGATGAATGAGGGATCGTGCGCGTTCCGACAGGCTCCGTACGGGCTCCGGGTACCAACCAACCCGGTCGCAAACTGATCCATGTTCGTCTTGCCGAGCAGGATCGCGCCGGCTTCGGTCAGTGTGTCGACGACGGACGCGGTCTCGTCAGGAACATACTCGTACGCCGGACAGCCGGCCGTTGTCGGGCTCCCGGCAACATCGATGTTGTCCTTAACTGCGAATGGAACGCCGTAAAGCGGATACTCGGCGGGATCAGCTGCCGAGAGTTCAGCTGCACGGGCCCGAGCATTCTTCTCGTATTGATCGATCCAAACATTGTACTCTTCGTCGCGATCGGCACGATCAAGCGCAAGATCAACGACAGAACGAGGGGTCAACTCCCCCGTACGGTACGCGTGCTGTAGCGTCCCGACATCGAACGCGATTGGTGCATTGGTATCTGTTTTCATTTTTTGCTACCGATCGGTGATTCACGGGTGTCCGCGATCCGGTCGTAGGCGTAGGCCAGTCCGACCAGGGAGTGGTCGTCATAGGGAACGCCCACCAGTTCCACGCCGACAGGGATCCCTTCGTCGGTTGTCCCACCGGGAACCGAGATGGCTGGACAACCCGACTGGGAGGCAATGACTGTGTTCGTCGGGAACCCAATCGTGGTGTAAGTTCCGTCCCGGAGATGCTGTTCGGTCGGTGGCAACACCGGCGCATCAGGGAAGACGATGGCGTCGAGGTCGTGTTCGGCGTGGATACGGAGAATATCCCGCTGCAGTTCACCCTGAGTCGCAACCCCTTCCCAATACTCAGTCATGGTTTCTGGATCATCGGGGCCGTTGACCATCGCGTTAAATAGATATGCGACGAGTTCGTGGCACCCGCCGGCCGCATTGATCTCGGCGACTGAGTCGGCTGGTGTGTTCTCACGCTGTCCGAGGAACTCGTTTAGATCGCGCTTGCTCTGCAGAGCGTACAGCGATGTCTTGTCCAGTTTCTCGTCGAGATCGGGAATCGTGACCGGATCGACGAGCGTCGCTCCCGCATCGGTCAGCCTTGAGAGGGAGTCTTCGACGACGGCGTTTACCGGTGCCGACTCCGGATTGTCTTGACAGCCGAATGCCTGTCGGAGCACACCGATACGTGCGCCATCGAGCGCGTCCGGATCGAGTGACTCAACGAATGAGTCTTGTGTGATACCGGCGTTTGCGCCAGTCCACAGGTCGTCGCTGTCGTATCCGACGATGACGTCGAGCAGACGGGCAAGATCCTCGGCGGTTCGGGTCATGGGCCCTGGGGTATCCTGGCGGGTGACGAGCTGTGAGAATCCTGCTCGGCTTACCAGCCCTGTCGTCACGCGGAGGCCATAGAGGTTGCAGTAGCCTGCCGGCAGCCGAATCGATCCGCCGGTGTCCTCCCCAATTCCAATCGTTCCGAGATTTGCGGCGATTCCAGCACCGGTTCCGGCACTGGAACCGCCAGGGTCGCGATCGAGTGCATAAGGGTTCTTCGTGCGGCCGATGACCGAGGAGTAACCGAACCACGACGCGGCCCAGTCACAGAGGTTTGTCTTTGCCAGTACGATCGCCCCAGCGTCTTTGAGCCTTTTAACGACCGTCGAGTCCGATTCGGGGACATAGCCATCGAACACTGCGGAGCCGAATGTCGTCCTGATTCCTGCTGTCTCGGACTGATCCTTGATCAGCACCGGAATCCCGTGTAATGGCCCGACAAATCCAGACTCTTCGAACGTTGCGTCGAGTTCGTCGGCGCGATCCGGGGCATCGGAATTGATGGTGACGACGGTGTTGAGAGCCGGCCCATCGCGGTCGTAGGCTTCGATACGATCGAGATACCAGTCGACGAGTTCGCGACTCGTCACCGTTCCCGCGCGCATCGCCTCGTGAATCTGTCCAACGGTGGCTTCGATCGGATCGAAAGATTGTGTCATTGTGTTGTGTTTCGTGTGTTCTCAGACGGCTAGGAACTGAGCAAGGGTATTGTCGGTGAGTTCGTCAGCTTCGAGCTCGTCGACGATCTCGCCGCGTTCGATCGCGTAACAGCGTTCTGACATTTCTTGAATAACTCCGAGATTCTGCTCGACGAACAAGACAGTCATGCTGAGCTCGTCGCTGATTTGGGGGATATCCCGCTGGATTTGCTTGACGATCGACGGCTGGATCCCCTCGCTAGGCTCGTCTAACAGGAGCAAATCTGGGTTCCCAACCAGCGCTCGCCCGATTGCGAGCATCTGTTGTTCGCCACCGCTCATCGAGCCGGCACGCTGGCCCGCGCGCTCTTCGAGTATCGGGAAATACTCGTAGACGGTATCGTACAGTAGATCCTCGACATCCTCGTTAACCGTCTCGCCAACGAGCAGGTTCTGTTCGACCGTGAGATCCGGGAAGACGTCGCGACTCTGTGGAATGTAGCCAATCCCGCCACGAGCGCGCTCGTTGGCTGTCCACCCTGTAATGTCGGTTCCGTCGTACTCAACGGTACCGGTGCTCGGTTCGAGCAGCCCGACGAGAGACTTCATGAGCGTCGTTTTGCCGACACCGTTCTTGCCTATCACGCCGACGATCTCACCCTCGTCGATTCGCAGGTCGACATCGCGGAGGATCGGCGTGGAGCCGTATCCGACGGTAAGATTCTGACAAGTGAGCATTCACTCTCCCCCCAAGTAGATCCGTCTGACTTCCGGATCGGCCCGTATCTCCTCGATAGCACCCTCGCGGAATATCTCTCCCTGATTAAGTACTGTTACCTGATCGGCGATGCGATCAACGAACTCGATGTCGTGTTCGATTACAATGAGTGATATCCCGTCGTCGTTGAGTTCCGTGACGAGCGACGCGATCTCCTCGCGCTCTTCCATCGAGAGCCCGGCGACCGGCTCGTCGAGCAACAGGAGTGAGGGTGACAGTGCCGCTGCCATGCCGATTTCGAGGCGTTGTTGTTGTCCGTGCGAGAGGTCTGACGCGGTTGTGTCGCGCTGTTGTACCAGGCCGACCCGATCGAGCGTCGAGGTGATGGCGTCGGACAAGTCACCCTTGTCGGTTCGCTGGAGTGCCATCCGAACGTTCTCACCAGCCGAGAGTGATTCGAAGACTGCCGGAGCCTGGAATTTGATACCAATTCCGCCCCGCACCCGTTCGTGTGAACCGAGATCAGTTATTTCCGTTCCGTCGAAGTAGATGTCTCCTGCAGTGGCCTCATGGCGGCCAGTGATGAGTTTTAGCAGCGTCGATTTTCCGGCACCGTTGGGGCCGATGAGACATCTAAGCTCTCCTTCGTCGATTGCGAAGTCGATATCATCGATGGCGGTGAGTCCACCAAACTTTTTTGTGAGCCCCTCTGTCTGAAGAATAGTATCTGTATCCGGGCCTGTCGCGTAGTTAGCGGGCGTTTTTCGCACGTTTAGTCCGGATCCGGATGGCTTCGAGTCTTCCGTGGATGTAGTCGTTTCAGTGTCTGACATCATTCGATGATCTCCTCCTGCGTACTGCCTCTGGTCGGATGGTCGGGATCGTCACCTGAATCACTGTACTCCCGATAAACACTGACCGCCTTTCTGTGTACGTACGGAACGATGCCCTCCGGGAGCACGAGCACGACGACCAACAGCAACATTCCAACGACGACGAGCGCGTAGTCGCTCCCCAGGTTCGACAGTTGCTGGCGGAACCACTCGATCCCGACTGCAGCGATGCCTGCTCCCAACAGCGACTCGCGGCCACCGACAGTCACCCAGATGACGGGTAACGTCGCGAATGTCAGAGAGAAAACTGTCGGATCGATATAGTTCCCCCACGAGGCGTAGAGCACGCCCGCGACCCCGGCGAGTGCACCACCGATAGTGAAGACGGTGAGTTTCACTCGTCGAACGTCGTATCCGAGCATCTCGACGCGATCCTCGTCCTCGCGGATGCCGACCATCGCGTAGCCGAACTTTCCGTTTGTGAGTGCCCGAAGACCCATATATGAGGCGACGAGGAGGATGAGACAGAGCCAATAGAACGTCTCCCCGCTGAACGCTATCGAAGTGTTCCTAATGCCGAGGGCGATGTCTGGGATTCCGGTCATCCCATTGAACCCACCGAGTCGGGCGTCGCCAATCGCCCACTCGGAGCCGGCGGTCTGTGCCATGAATGTCTGCATGACTATCGTCGTAACGAGCGTGATGATTGCCACGAAGACACCGGTTACCCGTCCGTAGAACATGAAGTAGCCGAGTCCGAACGCGACCAGCGTGGCGATCGCCACTGCGATCGGAATCGCCGCCATGATCCCGATTGTGCTATCAAAATTGAGTGTTACGATCCCGAACGTGTACCCGCCGAATCCAAAGAACACGACTTGCCCGAAGCTCAATACGCCGCTGTAGCCCCAGACGAACGACAGCGATAGCGCGAGGATCGCGTACACCAGAAACAGTGCGGTGATCCCGGACTGATAGCCCCCGGCAGACAACGGGTACGCGAATGCGATCGTGAGTGCAGCGATGAACCCAACCCAGAATCCGCGGGAGTTCCCGATGGTATTCGGTCCCTCGAAGCAGCTGCGGAACCGCTCAACGAAGCCCTTCTCGCTCATCAACTCTCACGCTCCATCTGTTCGCGAACATTCTCGACTACCCCGGACAGTCCGGTCGGAAGGAATCGGAGGATTAGAATGGCGACAATAAGCATCGCCACTTGGCCGATGAACGTCCCGTAGAGGTTGGTAAAAAATGCGTTTGCCGAGCCGAGGACACCCGCCGCGAGCGTCGTACCGAGCAGGACGGATGTCCCACCGGACACGACTGCGACGAACGCTTCCACGAGAAAGCTTGATCCCATCCCGGGAACGATAGCCAGTGCCGGCGCGTACAGTGCCCCGGTCAGCCCGGCGAGCGCACAGCCAATGACGAATGTCATCGTGTACATGTGATCGGTATCGATACCCATTGTACGGGCGGTATCATCGTCTTGGATCGTCGCGCGAGCCCTAATGCCAAACTCGGTGCGAGTAAACACTAGATAGGCGGAGAGGAGGACAACGAGTGCGACGACCGACAGCAGCGTCCGATACGTCGAGTACGAGAACGCGCCGTACTGGATCGACCCAAAAGGTATACCAATACCGGATAGCGAGTTTCCGAAAACTATACGCACAATCTGTGTGACTGTAATCCCGAGTGCCCACGTCGCGACCATCGAATCGAGCGGCCGCTGGTAAAGTCGCTTGACAATCGTTCGCTCGATCACCAGACCAGCGGCTGCCGCCGAGATGACACCGACCACCATCGCGAGAACGAGTGGGGTACCTGCGTTGTACGCCAGTGTCGTCCCGTACGCACCGATCATGATTAGTTCGCCGTGTGCGAGGTTGATGACTCCCATCATCCCGAAGATGATTGCCAGCCCGATAGCCGACAGCACGATGAACGCAAAGCTGTCGAGGAATTGGAAAAAGAGGTTAACTCCGTTTACCATCACTACTTAGCCTCCTTGTTGAGGTAAGGAATCTCGAGACACATGTCGAAGTAGCGGTCGAACAAACTGTCATCGCCGCCACAGCCGGCGAGTGCCGCACCGACGCCGGCCACGTCGATCGTGAGGACGGATCGTCGAGAAAGATGATTGTTACTCATTGTGCATACTCCATCGTTTCGGATTGATTGTAGGCATACGCAACTTGGCCAGTCAAATCGGAGTCAGCTTGTCCGTTCATTTCGTCATATTCGTTGAGATACGTGCATTATATAAATCCTTCCAATGAGAGCGAAATAGGTGAATATACACTCAGAATAATATTGTTTTGATGTAGTATCCTTATATTTTAAACGCATATTGATGAAAGTATCTATATGATGGGGTAAATTTTGGATCTATATAATTTTTTGTATATTACTCGGTTTTTATCTATTTTTGTCGATTTGTCTGCCAACGACACCGAGAGCGAGCTCACACTGTGTCCACACGGACAGACGGCTGATCGGGGGTACTCAGCACCGAAACGCTCCGGCGCGCGCGCCGATAATAATCTCGTCCAACAATTAAGGCCGATAAGTCATCCTAACCTGCTTTGTGCTGGCATGCGCAAGAAGTAGGCTGTCGCCCAGTTGTCGACTGACGCTGCTACCGATCGGCTTCGACAACGGTGAGTTTGACCCCATGCACGCCTTTCAGTGGCCGAATCCGATCGAGCAGAGCTTCGATC
>Ga0102936_1000742_pt1 | contig 13038 bp, 19 predicted proteins | sample SalPon2_A_H2O_MG_FD_78502 | JGI IMG/M metagenome (GOLD analysis project Ga0102936, IMG submission 78502) | Salt pond water microbial communities from South San Francisco under conditions of wetland restoration - Salt Pond MetaG R2_A_H2O_MG | ecosystem: Environmental > Aquatic > Non-marine Saline...
CCGATAGTGACGAACACGCAGGTCACCCACATCCAGATCGACAACTACGGGCCCTGGACGGTCACCCCCGAACCGCGACGGGAGGTCGACCTCCAGACGCTTCAGTCCCGGTTGTACGCCGACCTCGCACAGCTCTTTGGCAACCGCGACGGCTACATCTTCTTCTCGCGGTTCGACAACATGATAGCCGTGACGAACGGGCTGGACGAGGCCGACCACGCGTTGATTCAGGAGTCGGTCGGGAACCGTTATCCCGTGACGATGAGCCTCTCGGTGGCGACGGGGACGACGCCGGTGTCCGCGCTCGGGACGGCGACCGAGCAGCTACAAGCGGCCGGCAGTGCACAGGACGACGGCCGTCGAGAGGTGTTGCGCGGCCAGACCATCGACGAGGCGTTTCGGACACCCTCGGACGTGCAGTTGGCCCACTTCGACGTGGACGACGCGACGGGCAAGTATACCGACGAACTCAACGAGTTCGACACGTTCATCCGAATAGAACAGGGGTACGCCGCGCTGATGAAGTACATGCGCGAGGCTCACGACTCGCTGTCCTTTTTCGTCGGCGGCGACAACGTCATCGCCGTCTGCCCCGACTTGGACGAGGCGGCGTATCACGACGCCTGCCAGCACGTCCGCGAAGCCGCCGACGTGAAACTGAAAGTCGGCGTCGGACGGGGCCGGACCCCCGCCGACGCGGGGATGGACGCCAAACACGCCCTAGAGGAGTGTCGAGCCGACGGAACGACGGTCGTCATCGAAGCGTGAGACGACGTTGCTGTTAGGTACCACACCACATAAGCGTGGCGGAGGTAGCTTTTAGAGCTACTCGTGAGATACTCTAACACATGGACGAAACGGTGTCCGTTCGGGAGGTGATGAATCGCGAGTACGTCGGCGTGAGCGAGTCCGATGCGCTGCTTGAAACCACCGAACTCCTGGTTCGAGAGGCGGAACCGACAGCGCTGGTACTGCGGGGCAGCGACCCCATCGGCGTCGTCACGGAGACGGACATCCTCGCGTACGTCGTCGCCGAAGGGGACCCCGAGTCCGCGACTGTCAGAGACGTGATGGCCGAATCGGTCCCATCGGTCTCGCCGGAAGCCCGCCTGTCCGAGGCGCGCGACCGAATGGCGTCGTGGTCCACCGATTGGGTGGTCGTCCTCGAAGACGGCGAGCCACTGGGAACGCTGACCGGCCACGATATCCTCTCGACGGTCCGTTTAGAGAGCGAGAGTACGACGGCGGCTGTCGACGACGGTGGGCAGTTAGCGACGACTGGGGAAGCGGCGACGGCCAACGGCACCACGGCGTCGGAAGATTCCTTCGACGAACAGGGCATCTGTGCCGCCTGCGGAACCCTCACGCGCTCGCTCGCGTCGGTCAACGGCCAAGTGTTGTGTTCGGACTGCCGGGACGTATGACCCGGACAAGGGTTTTGCCGTCGTAGCGCCCAGTGTACCCGTGGCAATCACACTCGCATCGACCGACGACGCCGACGCGGTCGCGGACCTATGGGTCGAACTGGCTCGTGGGCAGCGCCGCTACGGGTCACACCTCCTCGGTCGGGCGAACCGGTCGGCCATCCGCGAGGCTATCGTCCAGCGCATCGTCACCGACGACCTACTTGTGGCACGAAAGGCGGGAAATATCGTCGGCTTCGTCATGTTCACCGTCGAACGCGGCCGCTACGAGCAGGACGTGAAGGCCGGCCTCGTCGAGAACCTGTTCGTGAAACCACAGGCGCGTCGGGAAGGGGTCGGAAGCGCGCTGCTGGGCGCTGCCGAGGAACGCCTCGCCGAGGCCGGGTCGACCACCGTCGCGATAGAGACGATGGCCGACAACGCAAACGCGCGCGAATTCTACGCCGCTCACGGCTACGGCCCACACCGAATCGAGCTCGAAAAGCCGATGGAAAGCGATACGCCTTAAAAGGTGCCCCCGCAACTACCGGATGCGCCAGGGGAGCTTGGGTGGTCCAAGCACTCGACTTGTAATCGAGAGTTCGTGGGTTCAAATCCCACCCCTGGCTCCTTCTGTCTGCGAACAGACCTGAGCAGACTATGGCCTACACGTTGATTGTCGAAGAGCCGGCACGGTCGGCCATGCACGTTCATGTGCGGTAGTGTACATTTTGTTTTCGGCCAGAACTGACGGCGAACGGTGAAACCGCACCCGTTCGCTGGCACTCACCTGGTGTCAAACGGCGTCACGGACTTGGCACCGCCGACGACCGTGAATCTGGCACCGCCGTCGAGCGCGTCGGTGACGGAGATGGTCCAACCGTGGGCCTCGACGATGCGTTCGACGATAGCCAAGCCCAGCCCCGTGCCGTCGGTGGAGTGGCCCGAATCGAACACGTCCGCTTTCTCCTCGTCCGGAATCCCCGGTCCGTCGTCGCTGACGTAGAAGCCGTCACCGTTCGGCGAGACGCGAGTCGAGGTGGGCACCGTCTCTAACGGGCCGATACGGATGGTCACGTCGTCACTCGCGTGTTCGACGGCGTTGCGAAAGAGATTCTCGAACACCTGCAACAGACGTTGCTCGTCACCGAAGATGTTTGCGCTGCCGTCGACACAGAGCGTCGCCTCGGGCGTGTGGACGGACGACCACGCCTGTCGTGCGAGCGCGGACAGCGAGAGGGTCGTCCGGTCCTCGACGACGTACCCCTGTTCGGCCAGCGTCAGCAGGTCTTCGATGAGTGTGTCCATCCGGCCGATGGCGTCCGCGACAGCGGGGAGGTACTCGCTGTCACACTCGGTTCGGGCAAGCGCTAGATTCCCGTCAGCGACGGTCAGTGGATTGCGGAGGTCGTGTGAGACGATACTAACGAACTCCTCTAAGCGGTCGTTTTTCAGCTTCAGAGCGTGTTCGCGCTCGGCCTTGCTCAGTGCCGCCTCGAGGTTGGCCGAGAGGATGTCACTCAGTTGCTGGTCGACCGTACCGAACGCGTCCGGTTCGTCGGTCGCGATGTTCAACACGCCGTACTCACCGACGGGAAGAATCATCTCACAGGCGACCAGAGAGTCGGTGTTGTACCCCTTCTCGGCGTTCTCATCGACGCGGTAGATTCGTCGCTCACCGGTCTGGAACGCCTCCCACGAGAGGCTGTTCCCGGGGCGGTATACCACGTCGCTGTCGAGTCGGTCGCCCGCCGCCGGCGTCTCGGCGGCCTGTTGGAGTTCCGTCGCTTCTGTATCGTACAGCCAGAAACCGGCGAAGGGAACAGCAAACAGGTAGGGCACGGCGTCGACGGCCACCTCACAGATTTCCTGTTCCGTCTCTGCGTGCATGAGTCGCTGCGTGACCCGATGTAGCGCGTCGAGTCGGGTCTCGACGGAGTGGCCACCTGTCATACGTCACCTCTTCCTCGTCACCCTGTATAAGTTTGTGGACGGACTCGACGGCCGGTGACGGTGCCTCTATCGGTGGATATCGCCAGCCAGTCGCTCAGTCCGTCCGCAACGGAACGGTGAGTACCGGCACGTCCGAGAGACGCACCAGCTTCTCGGTTACGCTGCCGATGAGGTAGTGGTCGAGTCCGGTCCGGCCGTGCGTGCCCATGACTACGATGTCGATACCCTCAGCGTCGCTGTAATCGAGGATAGCCCGGTGGGGGTGGCCGTGTGCGACCACGCCCTCGATAGTGCCGACATCCGCGGCCTCGGCCTGTGCAATCACGTCGTCGATGATGCGCTGTCCCGCCTCGTCCAAGTCGTCGAGAATTGCTGCCGGCGACGACTCGTGGGCGATGCCGACCCGCGCGTCGACGACGTACAGCACGTGCAACGCCGCGTCGTACCGCTTGGCGTGCGAGATAGCGTGTTCGACCGCGCCACGGGTTCCCTCACTGCCGTCAGTCGGGACGAGCACTGCGGAATACATGTTAGTATATTAACAATCATAGTAGAAATGGGTTGCGTCCACCACCGATAAGGCGGCGGCGGCCAACCGGTCTGTATGGGTCTGGATTTGCTGGCCGACTTCGACGCGATACCCGAGTCCGGCGCTGTCGTCGACGGTGAACTGGCAGTGACCGACGACGTGCTCCTCAAGGCGTTCGCGCTCGGCCCCGACGGCCGTATCACCCCGCACGAACACGCCGACGCGACGAACGTCTTTCACGTCCTCCGCGGTACCGTGACGGTCGAACGAGACGACGAGACGGAGACGGTGTCGGCTCCCGGCGTCGTCCTCAACGAGCGTGGACAGGTCCACGGCGCGCACAACGGCACCGACGAAGTGGCCGTCCTGACAGCGAGCCTCTGTCCGTTGCCCGGCCAACAGTAGCTCGACAGACCGGAGACAGTGGCGGGCCACAGTCGAGTCGTTGTGCACAGTCGACTGCTTAGTACCACGATTCATAATCTGAACAGTACTTATACCGCCGTAGCGCCTGCCGTCGAACACACGATGTTGGTACAACTGCCAGCCCTCGACGACGCGGAGTCCATAGAAGCGTGGACCGCCGACGTGGCAAAGCGGACCGAGACCGACGAAGCGGTCGTCCGCGCCATCGCCGAACAGGTCGAAGACCGCGACCAGTCGGCCACCACGCCGTGGGACACCGAGAGTTCCGGCCGAACGTACGACTGGCCGCGAAACGAGCACGAAGACTTCTGAGTCGGTACTGCCGTCCGGCCGCTGCCGCCGCGTACCGAAGCGGCGAAGTACGCCCACTCCCCAGTGGTCGTATGCGACGCCGTCAGTTGTTGGCTGCTGTCGGAACGGTCGCGGTCGGTGGGGTTGCGGGCTGTTCGGCGTCCTCGACTACGACGCCAGAATCGTTTACCGTGTCGAGTCCGCCACTCGCCGGGGAGACGTTACCCGAACGGTTCACGTGTGACGGGGCCGGCCAGTCGCCCCCGTTCAGTATCGAGCGGGTGCCCGACCCGACTGAAGCGCTCGCCGTCACCGCCGAATACGACCGCGGCGTCATCAACGACCCCGTACTCTGGACGCTCTGGAACGTCCCCGCCGATATCGAGGCGGTACCGGCTGGGCTACCTAGGACGCCGACTGTCGAAGCCTTAGGCGGGGCGCGGCAGGGCCGCCGACAGGGCGGCGAAGTCGGCTACGAGCCCCCGTGTCCACCGGCGGGCCAGCCCTACACCCACCGTTTTCAGGTGTACGCGCTCGGCGAGAGGCTGGCAATCGAAGGCGGGACGGACCACGATACCGCGACGGAGACCATCGGTAACGCCGTCCTCGCTAGCCGGCGCTTCACCGTCGAGTACACGCAGCCAGTGACCACCGAAGCCGAGTCCTAATCACGGCCGTCAAGAGGGCAGTGACGGACCCACTCCCGCTTTCGAACGATGCTGACCGGGCAGCGAAATCGGCCAGTTCGACCGTCGGTAGGACCCTTATAACCGGAGAATTGGAGGTAAATTAGCGTAAACTATATTCAATATTTATTCGAGCAACGGCGGTACGTTGGACTGCCATGGAGGTACGAACACTGCTACTCGACGACGGGGCGGTATCGCCGGTCGTGGGGGTCATTCTACTGGTCGGCATCACGGTCGTGCTGGCGGCCGGCACCGCATCGCTCGCCTTGGGGGTCGGGGAGGCACAGGTCAGCCCCGCGCCGCAGGTGAGTTTCGACATCGAGTACGCGCAGGCAGGCTACGGAAATCTGACGTTTACGCACGACGGGGGCGACAATCTCGACCCGGGCGATATCAGCGTCGCTTCCGACAGAGACGTCTACCCGGCACCCGGCAACGACAGCGGACGCGTCTCGGGGTCGGCCGCCCGGTCGTTCGCGCTCGATAGCCGCGTCACCGACGGGAGCGGCGGCACGGAACAGTGGGTCGACGGCGAGGTGACGGCGGGCACTGGATTCACTGTGGTCGGTACCTCGGCGTCGACCAACCTCGAAGCCGCGGCAGTGAGAGTCGTCTACAGCCACGACGGGGGCGACCGCACCACGACGCTCGTCGAGTGGGAGGGCCCGGCCGCCTAGTCGTTCTCGGGCCACCACCGGAGCGTCAGCGAAACGGAGTCGTCCAGCCCGAAAACGCTGCTCTCGCGGTCGACAGTCGCAGCGCCGGGCGGAGCGACCGTCACTGACTCCGAACCGACGGTCAGCGTGACCGACTCGCTCTCGGGCAGTTCTGCAGCGAGGTCGTCCAGTTCTTCGAGGAGTTGCGCCCGACCGACGTCGGCCGTGCCGGCGGTCGCCGCTTCGATGCCACCGACTATCGGCGCGATGTCGACGTCGTCCGAGCGGTTCGAGAGGACGGCGTTGACCACCGCTCCGAGTAAGACGATGAGCCCGACGATGTACAGCCACGTCAGCAAGACGAGGATGCTCGCGACGATGTTCGTCCCCGCGCCGCCGGATTTGAGCGTGGTAAAGAGCACTTGGGCGACGGTGACGCCGACGGCGGCAAAGGCCGTGCCCGGAACGACCTCAACGGCCGTGACCGACGTGTCGGGAAAGACGTAGTACATCGGGTAGAAGACGACGAACAGGCCAACGGCAGTGGCAATGGCCCGGAAGAGCGCGCCCACGGCACCGGTGGCCGCGACCGAGACGAGACTGCCGACGAGGCTCACGCCGACGATAGCCAGCGCCACCGTTACGAGCATGAGCAGTCCGTCCGCGAGTTGGTCGCCGAAAGAGTTGTTCGCGCCCGTCTCGTAGATGTCCGAGAACGCCGTGTCGAGCCCGCGGAAGATACGAAGCGCGCCCCAGACGAGGAAGGCGAGGCCCAACACCGACACCGACGCGTCGGCCTCTGTCAGCCCCTGCTGGATAAGTTGACTCGACTCCTCTGTCAACACCGACTGCACGATGGCGACGACGGAGTCCTGCATGGCGACGTTTTGCGTCCGCTGGACGATGGTCAACACCAACAGCACGAGCGGCAGAATAGAGAGAAAGGCGTGGTAGGCGATGGAACCCGCCATGAACGTCAGTTTCTCCACTCTGGCTTCGTAGACGATGGCCCGCAGTACCTCTTCGGTTCGGTCGACCCGCTCTCCCATACCCGCGCTTTCGGAGGGGACGGCATATATGCAGCGCACGCCCGACGTGGGCTTATGCCCCTCCAGCCCCTACGACGGTTCATGAGCGAACAAGCCGACGTCCCCGAGAACGACGAACAGTGGCGGGAACTGCTGACCGACGAGGAGTACCGTATCCTGCGAGAGGCCGGCACCGAGCCCCGCTTCAGCAGCGACCTCCTCGATATCAAAGACGACGGCGTGTTCACGTGTGCCGGCTGCGGGACCGCGCTGTTCGACAGCGACGAGAAGTTCGAGTCTGGCACCGGGTGGCCCAGCTTCTGGGACATCTACGGCGAGGGCACCGTCGAGACCAAAGTCGACAACAGCCACGGGATGCGCCGCACGGAAGTCGTCTGTGCCAACTGCGACGGACACTTGGGCCACGTCTTCGACGACGGCCCAGAACCCACCGGCAAACGCTACTGCATCAACGGCGCGGCGCTCGATTTCGAGCGCGGCGAGTAGGCGGACCCGCGGTCGACCCTCTCTCGCAATCGGCCGGTCCAGTCAGGCGTAGGTTCCGTCGATACATTCGAGGATACGCGCTGATTCGGCCATCGTCACGCCGTGGTCCTCGTCGACGAGAACGGGGACCGCCCGTTGCCCCGAGACGCGTTTCACCTCGTCGCGCTCGGAGTGAAGCGCCTCGACCCAAATCGTCTCGTACTCGACGCCGACCTCGTCTAGTCGGTCGGCCACTTTCTCGCAGTACGGACAGCCGTCGAGTTGGTAGAGCGTGCGGCTCATGCGGCTCGGTACGGGCGGGAGCCTGAAAATCGGTTCGCTATTTCCGTCGACTTACTCGTACAGCCACGAACCGTCTATCTTGTCCCACTCGACGAGTTCGTCCTCGTCGAAGAACAAGTCGATTTCGCGCTCGTTGGCACCCTCGTCTTCGTGGTCGGAGCCGTGGATGACGTTCCGCCCGAGGTCGAGTCCGTAGTCGCCTCGAATGGTGCCGGGTTCGGCCTCCGCAGGGTCTGTTGCACCCATCATCCGCCGCACTTGACGTGTCGCGTCCTGTCCGTCGAGCACCATCGCGAACACCGGCCCGGAGGTGATGAAGTCGACGAGCCCCTCGTAGAACGGCTTACCCTCGTGTTCGGCGTAGTGGGCTTCCGCCAGCTCGCGGTCCATCTGCATGAACTTCCCGCCGACGATTTTCAGCCCACGGTCCTCGAAGCGTTCGAGGATTTCACTGATGAGGCCGCGCTGGACACCATCGGGTTTGACCATGACGAACGTCCGCTCTGTTTCTGGCATCGACGTAAAATTAATCCGGGGGGTGTATCAGCCTTAGGCTTGCGCTTCTTCGGCTTCTTCGTCGTCTGCTTCAGTGTCCGCGTCGTCTGCTTCAGCGTCCGCGTCGTCCGCGTCGGCTTCCTCGTCGGCCGCGTTTGCCTCCGCCTCGGCGTTTTCAGCGGCCGTAGTGGCGCGACCGGAGGCCGTCCAGCCGAGGTTGCGGGCCTCGCGGCCGAGGTCGGCGTTGTTCTCGCACTTCGAGGAACAGAAGTGCGTCGTCGAACCGTCGTTTTTCACGAGCATCGTACCCGTGCCGGGTTCGATGTCCGCGCCGCAGTAGTCACATTCTCGGGTTCGGGGCATCGTTACTGTCCTCCGATAGAGTCGGCCTCGCGGGCCGTCTCGCGCAGTTGGAGCACGTCGCCTTCGCGGACCGGACCGAGCACGTTGCGCGTGATGATGCGGCCCTGATTCTCGCCTTCTTGGATGCGGCACTTGACCTGCATGGCCTCGCCGTGCATCCCGGTCTTGCCCACGATTTCGATGACTTCGGCGGGCGTGGCACCGCTTCCTTCGGATTCCTCAGCACTCATCCGTAATCACCTCAGCGAAGCTCCTCGACCTTGTCGGCGATGTCCTCGACGTCGGCTTCGGCTTCGCCGGCGTCCGTGACGGCGGCGGCGGCCGAACCGACTTCGAGCCCGGCGGCGTGGCCGAGGTCGTCTTGCTGCTCGACGAAGATGAAGGCGACGCCCTTCTCGTCGGCCAACTCGGGAATGTGCATGACGATTTCCTCGGGCTGGACGTCCTCGGCGACGTAGACGAGGTCCGCGGAGCCACGCTCGACGGCCTTGGTCGTCTCGTTGGTTCCTTTCTTGACTGTGCCTGTGTCCCGTGCGACTTCCAGCGCGTCGAGGGCGTCGTCCTCGAGGTCGGCCGGAACGTCGAAATCTACGTATACTGGCATTTGTGTGGTCACCTCCTGTGCGCGGGCTCACGCTCCCCCGCCGTCGCGGGCACTCCCGCGGCACGCCGCGTGCGTAGTCCTAAGAAGGCTGGGAGCATCATCAACCCGGCACAGGCTGTACCCCAATCTGTGCCATCGGCCCTAAAAGCGCTTTCGAAGCCGCAATCGCGTGTGAACGCGGTACACGGTCGGAGTCGGGCGCTCAGGCGCTGCCGACCGTGGCTTCCGTCAGTTCCATACCGGCCCGCCGTCCATACCACGTATGGAACTGGCGCGCTCGCTTTGCGAGGAAGCTCAGCGGGCGAACGAGCGCCGCGTGCTCGTGCTCGCGGGCGACCCCGACGCGACGCGGACCCGCGCCGCCGACGCGCTTGACGCCGCTGGTATCGAGCGCGCGGAGACGACACTGCTCGCGGACGAGTCGTGGCTCGACTGTGAGTGTCACGACCAAGCCCGTGCCGTCGAACTGCTGGGCCGGACCCGCACCGCCGTCGTTCTCGACTGCCACGAACAACTCCGCCCGAACGCCCTCGGAACGGCCGTCGGCGTGGTCGATGGCGGCGGTCTCCTCGTCCTGCTAACGCCGCCACTCGACTCGTGGCCAGAGCGACGTGACGCCTTCGACGAACGGCTCGCGGCCCCGCCGTTCGACGTGTCCGCGGTGGCCGGGCACTTCCGCCGACGGCTCGTCGAGACGCTTCGCGCCCACCGCGGTATCGCCGTCGTAACCGTTAGCGACGGCGACAACACAGTCGAGCAGCGAGGGCTGACCGACCCGCCGCCGCGGTTGCCCGCACGCACGCCGTCGCCGCCGACCGACGCCGCCTTTTATCGGCCGACCTACGACGCCTGTCTGACAGACGACCAAGTCGCGGCGGTGCAGGCGTTCGAGACGCTACGCGACGCTGACAGCGCCGTGGTCGTCGAGGCCGACCGAGGGCGAGGGAAATCCAGCGCGGCGGGGTTGGCGGCGGCGAATCTCGCACTCGACGGGCGGGACGTGCTCGTCACCGCGCCGGGCTACCGCAACGGCGCCGAGATATTCGTCCGCGCGGTAGCCCTCTTCGAGCGACTTGGGGCCGCGTTCGACCGCGACCGGGATGACCAGCCACAGGTGTTGACCGTCGCGGGCGGAGACGGTGGTCGCATCCGCTACGCCGGGCCGAGCGAGGCGGTCGAACTACCCGACAGTCCCGACGCCGTTATCGTAGACGAAGCTGCGGCGCTACCGGTCCGGCGGCTGGAAGCGCTGCTCGCCGCGCCCGCCGTGGCCTTCACGACGACGGTCCACGGCTACGAGGGCGCTGGTCGGGGCTTCTCCGTTCGGTTCCGCGACCGACTGGCCGAGAGCGACCACGACGTGACCGACGTGACGATGACGACGCCGATTCGCTACGCCGCGGCCGACCCCGTCGAGGTGTGGGCGTTCCGCGCGCTGCTGCTGGACGCCCGGCCCCCAGTCGAGCAGCTAGTACGGGACGCGAGGCCCGAGACGGTGAGATATCGACGGCTCTCGTCCGACGACCTACTGGCCGACGGGCAGCGCTTGCGGGAGGCGTTCGGCCTGCTCGTGTTGGCACACTACCGGACTGAGCCGGCGGATTTGGCGCGCCTGCTCGACGCCCCGAACGTCGCTGTGCGGGCACTGACTCACGACGGCCACGTCGTCGCCGTGGTGCTGTTGGCCCGGGAGGGCAGCCTCGACAGCGGGACGCGCGGCCGGATGTATCGGGGTCGCCGCGTCCGCGGGAACATGATTCCGGACGTGCTGACGACGCAACTGCGCGACGAGCAGGCAGGCATCCCAGTCGGTCAGCGCGTGCTCCGCATCGCCACCCACGCGGCCGTCCGCTCGCACGGGCTGGGGTCCCGTCTGCTAGCCGAGCTACGAGAGGAGGTCGCAGACGAGGTAGACTGGCTGGGCGTGCGCTACGGGGCGACCCCGGAACTAGTGCGGTTCTGGCGGGCGAACGGCTACCGCCTGGTCCAACTGTCGACGACGCGCAACGACACGAGCGGGGAGTACTCGGCGATCATGCTCGACCCCTGTTCGCCAGCCGGCGAGAAATTGGCCGTGCGCCACACCGAGTGGTTCCGTGACCGCGTCGCCGCGGTGCTGTCGGACGCCCTCGACGACTGCGACCCGGACGTGGTCCGGGCGTGTCTACGCGCCGTCGACGGCGAGCAGACGCTCGACCTCTCGGGGTGGGAGTGGCGACTGGTCGCGGGCGTCCCCGCCGGAGCGTCCGTGCTGGACACGAACCCCGAGCCGTTCCGGCAGTTGGCCCTGCGCCACCTCGTCGCGCCGACCGATGCCGACGCGCTCACTGCCCGCGAGGAGCGCCTTTTGATACGAAAAGTGTTGCAGGCACAGCCGTGGCCGGCCGTCACCGAAGAACTGGGGTTCGTCTCGCGCCGGGAGTGTATGCGGGCCCTCGGGAACGTCGCCGAAACCCTGACGCGTCTGTACGGCCAAGCGTGGACCGTGAAGGAGTTAGACCGGTCATGATAGTCGAATCCGCGCTGGTCGTCCTCGCGTTCGGCCTGCTCGTCGGCGGCGTCGTCGGCAGCCTCGTCCCGCAGGTGCCCGGCGCGGCCCTCTCGCTCGCCGGCGTCCTCACCTACTGGTACGCAACCGGCGAACCCGGTCTCGTCGTATTGGCCTTGCTGGTTCTCACGGCCGTGCTGACGTGGGTCGTCGACTTCGTCGGCGGCGCGGTGGCGGCCCGGGTCGGCGGGGCAGCGACGACTACCGCAGTGCTAGCGGGCGTCGTCGGCCTCGTGTTGTTCTTTGTCACGGGGCCGTTTGGCATCATCGTCGGCGTCGCCGTGACGGTGTTCGCCGTCGAATTCTACCGCCAGCGGGACGCCAGAAAGGGGCTGAAAGCCGCGCTCGTGACCACTGTCGGAATGTTGGCGTCGGGCGTCGTCCAAGCGCTGCTCACTGGGTCCATACTGGTCGCGATGGTGGGGGTAGCGCTACTGTGAGTGTCTGCGAAGAAGACGGCTGTGAGGCAACGGCGGCGGTGGAGCTACACGTGCCGTGGCGGGCGAACATGCGCGTCTGTCCGGCTCACGCCCGCGTTCGGGCGCGCAAGGACGGCGTCGTGCCCGAGCCGTTGGAGGGCTACGACGGAGAGTGGCCCTAGAGCCGCCGGGCCAGCATCACCTCGTCGGCGTAGGCCTCGAACGACTCCTCGATACCACCCTCGTACGCGATGCGGAGTTCCCCGTCGACGCGCTGGACCATCCCGTCCCGCTGGAGGATGGCGACGTGGTGGCCGAACGGTCTCGGCTCCATCTGCAGGGCCTTCCGGACGTTCTCGGCCGGCACGGCGCCGTGTGACTCCACGTAGTCGTAGATGTCCCGACGGTCGGCGTGGTCGAACTGCGGCGGCTCTGTGAGCCCCATATGTGTCGGTACCATGACACAGTATTTAGTCATTTAGTATGATTGTTCAAGATAGTTTTCGGTCGGGCACTCCGGTCAGCACCGCGGCCACGTCCCGAATGTTGTGTGTATCGACAAGCAACTCGGCGGCTGTCCGGACCGAGTAGCTCCCCGAGAGGTCGACGCCGTAACGCGTCGCGTAGAGGGCGAGCCAGCGGTCGAGCGTGGCTTCGAGACGCTCGAACTCCGCGTCGGGAACCCGAATCCGAGAGTGGCCCGTACGGGCCTCACAGTATATTGACACCGTCGGTCCGACACCCTCCCGGAGCAGTTCGACCGCACGCTCCTCGTCGGGTGGGTCCGGGTCCAGTTCCGCGGCGACTCGGTTGGCGCGCCGTTCCAGCCGCCGGATACGCTCTCG
>Ga0102936_1000746_pt1 | contig 13022 bp, 14 predicted proteins | sample SalPon2_A_H2O_MG_FD_78502 | JGI IMG/M metagenome (GOLD analysis project Ga0102936, IMG submission 78502) | Salt pond water microbial communities from South San Francisco under conditions of wetland restoration - Salt Pond MetaG R2_A_H2O_MG | ecosystem: Environmental > Aquatic > Non-marine Saline...
CAAGCTCCACCGTTTCGTCATCGTCCTCAAGCAACCGCAGCATCTCCTGGATACCCTTGCGCGGGACGATCACCTGAGTCTTTTCAGCGGCCTCCTCCGACGCCGGCACCGCCGTCAGGGCCAGACGATGGCCATCCGTGGCGACCGCCCGCAGCTGCCGGGGCTCGAGTTCCAGCAGCAGCCCGTTCAGGTAATAGCGGACGTCCTGAAGCGCCATGGCGAAGTGCGACTTCTCGATCAGCCATTTGAGCTGTCCCTGCGGCAGGGAGAACCGGTGCGACGGCTCGACATCATCCGCCGTGGGGAAGTCATCCGCCGGCAGCGTTGCCAGCGAGAACCGACTCGGCCCCGCCCGCACCACGATCCGCTCCTGCTCCTGGCGCAGGCTGAGCATGGCGTCTTCCGGCAGATTGCGCACGATATCCATGAGCTTGCGGGCCGGCACCGTCACCTGCCCCGGCTCACCGCCCTCGAGGGGCGTATCGGTCTTGAGCTCCACCTCGAGATCGGTCGCTGTCAGGCAGAGCCGATCGTCGGTCTTCTCGATCAGCACATTGGCAAGAGTCGGCAGCGTCTGGCGTCGCTCGACAACCCCGATGATGGCCTGCAGCGGCCGAAGGAGGGTGGCCCGTTCAATCTGGAATTCCATGACTGGTCTCGTTGTTCTCTTATTACAGAAGTGTGTATTAAAGACTGTTGTAGTGACAAGGCCGACGGAAAATGCTGGATAACCGATTCAAGCCACTGATTAATAACGCTTTTTAGCCATTTATATCCTGTTGACGGAAAGCCCTCTCACCGGGATGGAGGCTGCATAACCTGTGGACAGAATTGGCCGGTTTTTCTGTCCACGGGTTATCCACATCATGATGACAGGGTTCTCGACAGGTTGTGATAGTCCTCATCGAATCGGGCATCCGATTCCCGCAGCGCCTGGACCTTGCGACAGGCGTGCAGCACCGTGGTGTGATCGCGCCCGCCAAAAGCATCCCCGATTTCCGGCAGGCTGTGGCTGGTCAATTCCTTGGCAAGGGCCATGGCCATCTGCCGGGGCCGGGCGATGGAGCGGCTGCGGCGTTTCGACAGCAGATCCGAGACGCGCACCTTGTAGTACTCCGCCACGGTTTTCTGGATGTTCTCGGTGGTGACCAGCTTGTCCTGCAGCGCCAGCAGATCGCGCAGCGCGGACTTGGCAAAATCCACCGTGATGGGCTCGCCGGTGAAATGCGCGTTGGCCATGACCCGGCGCAGGGCACCTTCAAGCTCGCGGATATTCGAGCGGATGCGCTTGGCGATAAAAAACGCCACTTCCGGCGGCATCGTGATCCCGGCCTGATCGGCCTTGCTCAGCAGAATCGCCACCCGGGTCTCGAGCTCCGGCGGGTCGATGGCAATGGTCAGTCCCCAGCCAAAGCGCGATTTCAGGCGCTCCTCGAGGCCATTAATCTCCTTGGGATAGCGATCACAGCTCATGACCACCTGCTGGTGGCCCTCGAGCAGCGCGTTGAATGTGTGGAAGAACTCCTCCTGCGAGCGCTCCTTACCGGCAAAGAATTGGATATCATCGATGAGCAGCGCATCCACCCCGCGGTAGTGGCGCTTGAACTCGTTGATGGCGTTGTGCTGCAGGGCCTTGATCATGTCGGCCACGAACCGCTCGGAATGCAGATAGAGCACCCGCGCATCGGGCCGGCCGTTCCTCAGTGCATTACCGACGGCATGCATCAGATGGGTCTTGCCCAGGCCCACGCCGCCGTAGATGAACAGCGGGTTGTAGGCAACGCCGGGGTTGTCCACCACCTGCAGGCTGGCCGCCCGGGCTAGCTGGTTGGATTTGCCCTCGACGAAGGTCTGGAAGGTGAAGTCGCGGTTCAGGTTGGCGTTGTGCGGCGTCGACGCCGGGGCACTGGTGCGGGCCCGCGACTCGCGCTCGTCGGCGGCCGGCGTGCGCGGTGCCGGGGCCTGGGCCCCGATGCGCATGATCAGCTGCGGCGGGGCGTCGGGGAACTGACCGGCAAGCAGCTCCTCGATCCGCGTCGAGAAATGCTCGCGGACCCAGTCGAGGACAAAGCGGTTGGGCGCATACAGGCGCAGCTGATTGTCCTGCTCCTCGGCCTGCAGTGGCCGGATCCAGGTGTTCAGCTGTTGATCGGGGAGTTCTTTCTCCAGCCGCTGCAGGCAGCCTTTCCAGAGTGATTCCGACAAGAATGCGTTTCCTCAACATCGTCGCGGGTCGCGATCGAGTCTATCGTCTGGCCTGATCGTGTACCAGCGTCGACGCCTCGGTAGTCCCCGGCGGCAATTGACACATCGCTTGCCGCGACAGTACATTTCACGGCTGTTTATCTGCCAACCCACTTGATAAGGCGGTCCCGTCATGAAGCGGACGTTTCAACCCAGTGTCATCAAGCGCAAGCGCAATCATGGTTTCCGCGCCCGGATGGCGACCCGGAATGGTCGCAAGGTGCTAGCGCGGCGCCGGGCCAAGGGGCGCGCACGGCTGACGCCCTGACGTTGGACTCGGCGACGGCGGGCAGCGCGCGGTTTCCCCGTGCTGCACGGCTGACGCGTTCCCGGGACTACCGGGCGGTGTTCGCCGATGCCCGTCGTCACGGCGACCGCCATTTCACCGTACTGGTGGGCCATGGCGGCGCCGATACCGCGCGGCTCGGTCTGGCGGTCTCAAAACGCGCGGCGCCCCGATCGGTCGATCGCAGCCGGCTCAAGCGACTGATCCGCGAGCGATTCCGCCAACACCTCGCGATCCTGCCGGCCGTGGATGTGGTGGTGATGGTTCGACCCGTGGCGCGGCAATGCGACAATCCGGCCCTGATCCGGTCCCTCGATAAACTCTGGCAACGGATATCCGGCCCATGCGAATCATCCTGATCGGCCTGCTTCGCGCCTACCGGCTAGTCATCAGCCCGCTGTTCGGGCCGTGCTGCCGATTCCAGCCCAGCTGTTCGTGCTACGCCATCGAGGCGGTCGAGCGTCACGGCGCCCTGCGTGGCGGTTATCACGCGATCCGCCGCATTCTGCGCTGTAATCCTCTCCACCCCGGCGGGCTCGATCCGGTCCCGGGCAGTGAAACCACGAGTCGTGACTCATGATGGACAACCAACGCCTCTTACTGATCGGGGCGCTCGCCCTCGTCCTGCTGCTGATCTGGACCACCTGGCAACGCGACTACAGCACCCCGCCGCCGTCGACCGAGGCGGCCGAGACCGCCAGTGAACCCGCCGGCCCGGCGCCAGCCGCCGACGCCCCCGACGCGGCCGCCAGCGAGCAACCGGCCGACGGACCGGCCCGCGAGCCGGGCGCCGATGCCGGCGCCACGTTCAGCGGCGACGTCATCGAGGTGGAGACCGACACCCTCCAGGTGCGTATCCCGTTGCAGGGCGGCAACATCGTCCAGGCCCGGCTGCCCCGCCACTCGGTCTCCGAGGACAATCCTGCGCCCTACACCCTGCTGAGCCCCGACGATCCGCTTTTCATGGCCCAGAGCGGGCTGGTGAGTGACGAGGGTAGCGCCCCCGATCATCAGGCGCAGTGGAGCGCCGAGGCTCAGCGCTACACCCTTACCGCGGGCGAGGATCGGCTCGAGGTGCCGCTGCGCTGGAGCAACGGCGAGGGCGTGGTCGTGACCCGGCGCTATATCTTTGAGCGCGACCGTTATCGGGTGCGCATGGTCCAGAGCGTGCAGAACAACAGTGATACGCCCTGGCGTGCCTATCAGTACAACCAGCTGCGGCGCTCGGCGCAGACCGAGGGCCCCGGGTTTCTCGGGGCGGCCAGCTATACCGGCGGCGTGATCTACAGCCCGTCCGAGAAGTACGAAAAGATCAGCTTCGGCGACATGGAAGACAGCAACCTGTCGCGGGACATCGACAATGGCTGGCTCGCCATGATCCAGCACTACTTCCTGTCCGCCTGGGTGCCGCCGCGCGACCGGGAGCTGCGGTACTACAGCCGCTTCGACGAGGGCGAGTACGTGCTGGGCCAGAGTTCGGCCTGGCAGACGGCCGAGCCCGGCGAGAGCGTATCGTTCGAAAACCGGCTGTTCGCCGGGCCCAAGGAGCAGAGCCGGCTGGACACTGTGGCGGCCGGCCTCGAGCTGACCGTCGACTACGGCTGGCTTACCATCATCTCCAAGCCGCTTTTCATCGCGCTCAGCTGGATCCACGGCGTGGTGGGCAACTGGGGGTGGTCGATCATCCTGCTCACCCTTGGCATCAAGCTGGTGTTCTACAAGCTCTCCGAGACCAGTTATCGCTCGATGGCGCGCATGCGCAAACTCCAGCCCGAGATGCAGAAGCTGCGCGAGCGCTACTCCGAGGATCGCCAGCAGATGAACCAGGAGCTCATGCAGCTCTACAAAAAGGAAAAGGTAAACCCGCTGGGCGGCTGTCTGCCTATCCTCATCCAGATCCCGGTGTTCATCGCCCTCTACTGGGTGCTGCTCGAGAGTGTCGAATTGCGCCAGGCGCCGTGGATCCTGTGGATCCAGGACCTGTCGGTGCGCGACCCCTTCTATGTGCTGCCGCTTTTGATGGGCGCATCGATGTTCCTGCAGCAAAAGCTCAACCCGGCGCCGATGGACCCGATCCAGCAGAAGATCATGATGGGACTGCCGTTCGTGTTCACCATCTTTTTCATGTTCTTCCCCGCCGGGCTGGTGCTCTACTGGGTGACCAACAACAGCCTGTCGATCCTGCAGCAGTGGTTCATTACCCGCCAGATCGAGGCGGGCGACCAGAAGGCGAATGCCTGACGCGACCATCTGTGCGGTGGCAACCCCGCCGGGGCGCGGCGGCATTGGCGTGGTGCGGCTCTCCGGGCCCGACACCGGGAGCCTGACCGAGGCGGTGGCCGGGCCGCTGCCCGCCCCGCGGCGGGCCAGCATGCGGCGCTTTGCCGGCGATGACGGCAGCGCCATCGACGAGGGGCTGGTGCTGTGGTTTCCCGGCCCGCATTCGTTCACCGGCGAGGATGTGGCCGAGCTCCACGGCCACGGCGGGCCGGTGGTCATGGACCGGCTGCTGCAACGGCTGCTGGGACTTGGCGCGCGGCTTGCCGACCCCGGTGAATTCAGCCAGCGCGCCTATGTGAACGGCCGCATGGATCTGACCCGGGCCGAGGCGATTGCCGATCTGATCGAAGCGGGCAGCGAGTCGGCGGCGCGGGCCGCCGTGCGATCACTGCAGGGCGAGTTCGCCGACACCATTAACGGGCTGGTCCAGCGCCTGACTGACCAGCGGGTCCATCTGGAAGCCGGCATCGACTTTGCCGACGAGCCCCTCGAAGGGCTGGCCCTCGACAATGTCACCCGCTCGATCGAGGCCATCGCCGCCGAGGTGGCGGCCACCCGCGAGGCGGCCAGCCGCGGGCAGCAACTCCGGGAAGGCCTGAGTGTGGTGATCGCCGGCCGGCCCAATGCCGGCAAGTCCAGCCTGCTGAATGCACTGGCCGGCCGCGATGCGGCGATTGTCACCGCCCTCGCCGGCACCACGCGGGACGTGCTGGAATCGTACCTGCACCTGGATGGCCTGCCACTGCGGGTGCTCGACACCGCCGGGCTGCGTGAGGGTGGCGACGTGGTCGAGCAGGAGGGGGTGCGGCGCGCGCGCCAGGCCATGGCGGCCGCCGATCGCATCCTCATGGTGGTGGACGACGCAGCCGGTGACGACGCCGCGGTGGCCCCGGCGGACTGGCCCCGAGACACGCCGGTGACGGTGGTATACAACAAGATCGACTGCAGCGGCCGCGCCCCCGGTCAGTCGGCGGCCGGGGTGGCCGTCTCGGCCCTCACCGGCGCGGGTATGGAAGCGCTACGCGATCACCTGCGATCTCGTCTGGGCGCGGATGACACCGAGGCGGTGTTCATCGCCCGGCGGCGTCATCTGCAGGCGCTGGATGCTGCCGCCGCGCACATCGATACGGCGCTCGAGGCCGCACGGGCCGGCGCCGGTGAGGAGCTGGTTGCCGAGTCGCTGGGCGCGGCCCAGGCGTCGCTGGGGGAGATTACCGGGGCCGTGACCACGGAGGACCTGCTCGGCCGGATCTTCTCGACTTTCTGTATCGGTAAATAACGGGGTGGACGCGGCTATGCAGTTCGATCAGGGCTATGACGTCATCGTGGTGGGCGGGGGGCACGCCGGCACCGAGGCGGCCCATGCGGCGGCCCGGATGGGTGCGCGCACGCTGCTGCTCACCCAGAGTCTGGAGGGCATCGGCCAGATGAGCTGCAACCCCGCCATCGGCGGGATCGGCAAGGGCCATCTGGTGCGCGAGGTCGATGCCATGGGCGGCGTCATGGGGCGGGCCGCGGATCATGCCGGCATCCAGTTCCGCACCCTCAACCAGCGCAAGGGCCCGGCCGTGCAGGCCACCCGCGCCCAGGCCGACCGCAGCCGCTATCGCCAGGCCGTGCGCCGCCTCCTCGACGACGTGCCCGGCCTGGCCCTGTTCCAGGACACGGTCCACGACCTGATCGTGGAGCACGGCCAGGTCCGCGGCGTGGTCACCGGCATGGGCCTGGAGCTGCGGGCCGCCGCGGTGGTGCTGACGGTGGGGACGTTTCTCGGTGGCACCATCCACATTGGTGACCACAACCGGCGCGGCGGTCGCGCCGGCGAGAGCCCGTCCATCGCCCTCGCCGAGCGTCTGCGGGCCATGCCGCTGCGGGTGGGCCGGCTCAAGACCGGGACGCCGCCGCGCATCGACGCGGCGAGCATCGATGACTCATCCCTCGATGCGCAGCCCGGTGACGACCGGCCGGTGTTCTTCTCGCGCTGGAGTCGCGGTGACGAGCACCCGCGCCAGGTGCCCTGTCACATTACCCACACCAACCCCGACAGCCACGCGATCATCCGCGCCGCGCTGCATCGCTCGCCCATGTACAGCGGCGACATCGACGGCGTCGGCCCGCGCTACTGCCCGTCCATCGAGGACAAGGTGGTGCGCTTTGCCGATCGCGACGGGCATCAGATCTTTCTTGAGCCCGAGGGGCTCGAAACCCGCGAGGTCTATCCCAACGGCATCTCCACGAGCCTGCCGTTTGATGTGCAGATTGCGCTGGTGCGCAGCATCCGTGGCCTTGAACACGCCCATGTCACCCGCCCGGGCTACGCCATCGAGTACGACTATCTCGACCCGCGTGATCTGCACCCGAGCCTCGAGAGCCTGCAGCTGCCGGGGCTGATGCTGGCCGGTCAGATCAACGGCACCACCGGCTACGAAGAGGCCGCCGCCCAGGGGCTGCTGGCCGGCATCAACGCCGCTGCCCGCGCCGGCGACCGGGCCCCCTGGGTGCCCCAGCGTCACGAAGCCTACATCGGGGTGCTGGTGGATGATCTGACCACCCGCGGCACCCGCGAGCCCTACCGCATGTTCACCTCGCGGGCGGAATACCGGCTACAGCTGCGTGAGGACAACGCCGATCTGCGGCTCATGCCGGTGGCCCGCGACTATGGACTGATCAGTGATGCCGCCTGGCGCGATTTCTGCAGCTACCGAGACGCCATCGACGCCGAGCGGCGGCGGCTGGAGACCACCTGGCTGCGGCCGGCGGATCTGGGCGATGACCATGGCACCCGGCAGCTCGGCCAGCCGCTGCGCCGCGAGCAGTCGCTGATGAACCTGCTCAAACGCCCCGAGATGGACTATCCCGCCCTGATGGCGCTGCCCGGCGCCGGCCCGGGGCCGGAGGATCCGGCCGTCTGCCGCCAGGTGCTGATCGGTGCGCGCTACGACGGCTATCTCAAGCGCCAGTCCGATCAGGTGGCCCGCCAGGCGCGCCACGAGGACGAGCCCGTGCCGGCGGATCTGGACTATCGCCAGGTCGCCGGGCTGTCGGCGGAAGTCTGCGAAAAGCTCCACCACCACCGCCCGGCCACGCTGGGGCAGGCCGGCCGCATCCCCGGTGTGACCCCGGCCGCGGTGTCGCTGCTGCTGGTCCACCTGCGTCGCGGGCGGACCCGCCAGAGCGCCTGAATGGCGGCGGCCGACGGCCAGGACGCGGCGCTTCTGCGCACCGGTGTGAAGCGCCTGGGCCTGGATCCGGACGCGTCCGCGCTGGCGGCGTTGATGGCCTATCGCGATCTGCTGGCGCGCTGGAATCGGGTGTACAACCTCTCGGCGGTGCGCGATCCGCAGGCAATGATCCCGCGCCACCTCCTCGACAGCCTGGCCGTGCTGCCCTGGCTGCCCGATGGCGCGCTGCTGGATGTAGGCTCGGGCGCCGGGCTGCCGGGACTGCCGATCGCCATCGCTCAGCCGCAGCGCCCGGTCACGCTGCTCGAGCCCAATCAAAAGAAGGGGCGTTTTCTCCGTCAGGTCTGTCTGGCGCTGGGGCTGGACAACGTCACCCTGGTGGCCGAGCGGATCGAGGCGTTTGATCCGCCGCAGCCGTTTGCCGGGGCCATCTGCCGGGCCTTCACCGATGCCGCCGGCTTCTGGGCGGTGGCCGCCCCGCGGGTCGCCGAATCGGCACCGGTGATCGCCATGAAAGGCCGTCCCGAGGCGGAATCATTGGCCGGGCTTGAAACCGCTGGCGTATCATGGCGGCGCCAGCCGCTGGCAATACCCGGGCTTGATGCGTCACGCCATTTGCTCATTATGGAGCGATCGATCGCTGCGACAGGGATGACCCGATGAACCAGACACTCGCCATCGCCAATCAGAAAGGCGGCGTCGGCAAGACCACGACCTGCGTCAACCTGGCCGCGTCGCTGGTCAGCAACGGACGCCGCGTGCTGCTGGTGGACATGGACCCCCAGGCCAACGCCACGGTGGGCGCGGGCATCGATAAGGACGCCGTGCGCGCCAGCAACTACGAGCTGCTCATGGGCGAGGCGACGGCCCGCGGCGTGCGCTGCCGGGACGGGCATGGCGGGTTCGACGTGCTGCCGGCCAACGGCGATCTCACCGCCGCCGAAGTCGGCCTGATGAGCGTCGGCGAAGGCCGCGAAAAGCGTTTGCAGAGCGCGCTCGCACCCTGTCGCGATGAGTACGACCACATCCTCATCGACTGCCCGCCGTCGCTCAACCTGCTGACCGTCAACGCCTTCGTGGCCGCCGATCACGTCCTCATCCCCATTCAGTGCGAGTACTACGCGCTGGAGGGGCTGACCGCACTGCTCAATACCATCGAGCGCGTCCGCCAGACCGTCAACCCGAGCCTCGAGATCGAGGGCCTGGTGCGGACCATGTTCGATGGCCGCAACAACCTGTCCAACCAGGTCGGCGCGCAGCTGCTCGCGCACTTTCCCGGTCAGGTCTATCGCACCCAGATCCCGCGCAACGTGCGCCTCGCCGAGGCCCCCAGTCACGGCCTGCCGGTGCTGCAGTACGATCGCGGCTCGCGCGGCGCGGTGGCCTATCTGGCCCTCGCCTCGGAGCTTCTGCGGCGACAGCCACGCACAACCGCCGAGGCGGGAGGATTGTCATGACGAATCGACGCAAGGGCCTGGGCCGCGGGCTGGACGCCCTGCTGGGGGAATCCGCCGAGGGCGCGGACGCCGATGATCTGCGTGATCTGCCCCTGGATCAGCTCGAGGGGGGGCGCTATCAGCCGCGCCGCGAATTTGACCCCGCCGCGCTCCAGACGCTGGCGCAGTCGATCCGCACCCAGGGCGTGGTTCAGCCGATCGTGGTGCGCACCCTGCCCGACGGCGAGCGCTACGAGATCGTCGCCGGCGAGCGGCGCTGGCGGGCGGCCCAGCTTGCCGAGCTGGAGACCATCCCGGCGATCATCCGCGAGATTTCCGATGACCGCGCGGTGGCCGTCGCGCTTATCGAGAACATCCAGCGCGAAGACCTCAACCCGCTGGAGGAGGCCAACGCCCTGCAGCGGTTGACCGAGGAATTCGGCATGACCCACCAGACCATTGCCGAGGCGGTGGGTCGCTCGCGGGTGGGTGTCTCGAACCTGTTGCGGCTGCTCGAGCTGGCGCCCGAGGTGAAGGGCTATATCGGCGAGGGCGCTCTCGAGATGGGTCACGGCCGGGCGCTGCTGGCGCTGGACGCCGGCCGCCAGGCCGAAGCGGCGGCGCGGGTGGTCAAGCGCGGCCTGACGGTGCGCCAGACCGAGGCGCTGGTGCGTCAGTGGCTGGCGGGCGATGGCACCGAGGCGGCCGAGCCGGAAAAGACCGATCCCAATATCCGGCGCCTGCAGGACGATCTGGCCGATCGGCTGGGCGCCAGCGTGCGCATCGAGCCGGGCCAGCGCGGCAAGGGGCGCCTAGTGATCCGCTACAACAGCCTCGACGAGCTCGACGGCATTCTCGAGCACATCCGTTGAAGCCCATGGGTGAGTTCATTATACTCCGAGCACTTTTGCAGCGCTGCATCGGGGTCGTGTGTCCCTGAAGCGCGTCGCGATACGGGTGATCCGCTGGCAGCTGGCCATCGGGTTCATCGCCGCCGGGATCTGGACGCTGGTCAGTGGCAGTGCCGCGGGACTGGCGGCCATGGCGGGTACGGGCATCAGCGCCTTCATGACGGGTTACGTCGCAATGCGCTGGGGCCTGAGGAGCGCGACCGAAGACGACCCGAGGGCGATCCTCGGCGCCTTCTACCGCGCGGAGATGATGAAGCTGCTGCTCGGGACGGTGCTGATTGTGACCGCCGTCTACGCGTTCCGGAGCGAAGCGGCGGCGCTGGTGACCACACTGGCCCTGACACTGGCCGCCTACGGCCTGGTGCTGCTGGGCGACATTGACTGAACGCTGACGCGACGGGACAGAAACGACTATGGCAAGTTCGGCCACGGAATATGTCACCCACCACCTTGAACACCTCACGGTGGGCGAAGGGTTCTGGACGCTGCATATCGACACCCTCGTGGTCTCCTGGGTGCTGGGCCTGATCTTTCTGGGGCTTTTCTACAGCGTGGCTCGCAAGGCCAGTGTCGAGTCACCGACCGGATTGCAGAACGTCATCGAGAGCTGTGTCGAGTTCATCGACCAGCAGGTCAGCGACAGTTTCAACGGGCCCAAGGACTTTGTCGCGCCCCTGGCGCTGACCATCTTCATCTGGGTGCTGTTCTGGAACCTGATGGATCTGATCCCGGTGGACCTGTTCCCGGAGATCATGAAGCTGTTCGGTGTCGAGTACGTGCGCATCCTGCCGTCCGCCGACATGAACGCCACCTTTGGCCTGTCGCTGACCGTACTGGCGCTGATCATCATCTACAGCATCAAGGGCAAGGGTGCGAAAGGCTTCGGCAAGGAGATGTTCTGCCATCCCTTCGGCTCGCATCCGGCGCTGTGGCCGGCCAACCTGCTGCTCAACATCGTCGAGATGATCGCCAAGCCGGTGTCGCTCGGCATGCGGCTGTTCGGTAACCTCTACGCCGCCTAAATCATTTTTATCCTGATCGCGCTGCTGCCGGTCTGGGCCCAGTGGGTGCCGGGTGTTGCCTGGGCGATCTTCCATATTCTGGTGATCCCGTTGCAGGCATTCATCTTCATGGTGCTCACCATTGTGTATCTGAGTCTCGCGTATGAGAGTCACTGAGGGGTCGGCCCGACGCCACCCAACGAACCGCTTTTAACCCTTAAACGACCCCTGTATTGGAGGAACCATGGAAGCAATCGCCCAGGTCCAGGCATTTACCGCCATCACCATTGGACTTATCTTCGCCTTCGCCGCCGTCGGCACGAGCATCGGCTTTGGTCTGCTCGGCGGGAAGTTTCTCGAGGGCATCGCCCGTCAGCCTGAAGTTGCTGGTGTCCTGCAGGTGCGCATGTTCATCGTCGCCGGTCTGCTCGACGCCCTGTCGATCATCGGTGTGGCCTTCGCGGCGCTGCTGATGTTCGCGAACCCGCTGCTCGGCGCGCTGAGCTGATCCCCTCGGACATCACGACAACCTGCCATTCACCGGCAGCCATCGGAGAGTAGACCGTGGGCATTAACGCAACGCTGTTCGGACAGATGATCACCTTCCTGGTGTTCATTCTGTTCACCATGAAGTTTGTCTGGCCGCCCATTAAACAGGCCATGAGCGAGCGTCAGAAGCGGATCGCGGACGGTCTGGCATCGGCCGAGCGCAGCCAGCACGAGCTGGAGCTTGCCAAGGAGCGGGCCGCCGAGCATATCCGCGAGGCAAAGGCGCAGGCCGGCGAGATCATCGAGCGGGCCAACCGCCAGGGTGCCTCCATTGTGGACGAGGCGCGCGAGGAGGCCCGGGCGGTCGCCGAGCGTGAGAAGGCCGCCGCCGACGCCCGCATCGAGCAGGAGGTCAGTCAAGCCCGGGCCGAGCTGCGGCGCGAGGTCTCGCAACTGGCGATCACCGGCGCGAGTCGCATCCTCGAGCGTGAGGTCGACCCGAAGGCTCATCAGCAGATGCTCGATGAGCTGGCCGATCAGGTCTGAGGCAAAAGGATATGGCGCAGGAAACCACCGTTGCCCGTCCCTATGCCGAGGCCGCCTTTCAGCTCGCGCGTGCCGCCGACGCCCTCGCCGGCTGGGCGGACGGCCTGGCAATGGCGGCGGCCGTCGTTGCCGATGACCGCGTGGCGGCGGTTCTGGGCCATCCCCGGGTCGATGACGATCGCAAGGCGGGGCTGATCATCGACGTCTGCGGCGATGCCCTGGACGATCAGCAGCGTAATTTCGTGCGGCTGCTGGTGCAGCGCGACCGGATTGCCGTTCTGCCCGAGATCAGCCACCAGTACGATCGGCTTCGGGCCGAGCACGAGAAAACGCTCAACGCCCGGATCATCACCGCCCAGCCCGTCGACGACGCGGTGCGCCAGCGGCTCGAGGCGTCGCTTTCGAAGCGGCTCGAGCGGGTGGTGAGTCTGGACACCCAGCTCGACGAATCGCTTATCGGCGGTGCGGTGATCCGTGCCGGCGACCTGGTTATCGATGGCTCGGTGCGCGGTCGGCTCAACCGACTGACCAGCGCCCTCAGTCGCTAAGAGGACAGATTAGATGCAACTCAATCCCACGGAAATCAGTGACCTGATCAAACAGCGCATCGAAGGCTTCGAGGCCGTCGCCGAGGCGCGCAACGAAGG
>Ga0102936_1000758_pt1 | contig 12955 bp, 15 predicted proteins | sample SalPon2_A_H2O_MG_FD_78502 | JGI IMG/M metagenome (GOLD analysis project Ga0102936, IMG submission 78502) | Salt pond water microbial communities from South San Francisco under conditions of wetland restoration - Salt Pond MetaG R2_A_H2O_MG | ecosystem: Environmental > Aquatic > Non-marine Saline...
TAATATTTTAATGTATCATTATGTAGATGTATCCCATTCGTATCCCACTATTCTAAATTAATTAGTAACTCATAAGTTATAGAGAATATATAAGGATTTAACCCGAATCTTTATAATAACACCCACCCTAATTATATATGATTATGGTTAAAAATTACTATGACTACATTTTAGTTTTGATACCTTTAACAATGATAACCATTCCAGTGTTTCTTATCACTATAGGAATGAATATTACAACAGCCATTCCAATTGGAGCCACTATTTGTTTGGCTCTTATTGGACATGCAATGTTTATCAATGACCCTGTATCACTTTCAATGCGGAAACACTCGATAGAAGATGAGAATATTACGGATAACGGACAGTCAGAACAAATCAGTACTTCTCACGGAGAAGTTTTTAATGAGTGATAGAGAAATCTGATGGGTTCTACAGGCAGAAAAGGGGCCGAGTTCGGTTCACATAGGGATAAAACCCATTACGAAATAAATTATAAAACCCATTAAACCAATTAACGCTAATCCGCCACCGGCTACTGCAGAAACTGATTTAAGTTCAGTTAATTCAGGCTTAGTGGCGTACTTTAGAACTCGCATGTACTCGTTTGGATTTTTACTTGGGAACATTATAATATAATATTCTCGATAAATTACTTAACAGTATTGGCAGTTGACTGGCGATATGATTATGTGGGAGTAATTAAAATATTTCATTTATGGTTAAAACTAGACGCGGTTATATTGCGGCTTTGAGTGGATTAACAGCAACATCAATCGCGGGATGTATGGGGGATGACAATCCAGATGTAAAGCAAGTTGAGAGTTTACCAACACCGTTCCTTGGAGACGAAGATGCACCTGTGACGGTCATGGTATTTGAAGATTTTAGATGCTCCTACTGTAAAAGTTTCAACGAAGAAATAGCGCCGATGCTTATTAATGAGTATGTGGAATCAGGAGAGATTCAATATCAGCATCATGATTATCCTATTCTAGGACAAGAATCTGTCATCGCAGCCAATAGTGCGCGCGCAGTTCAGAATGAAACTGATAATGAAACATTTTGGAATTATAGTCAGTTAATATATGAGAATCAAAACAGTATTGGAAGTAATTTATATGAAGAAGCTGCCAATCAAGTTGGTGCAACTGGTGAAACTGTTTCAGAAGAGGCTGCTAACTTAAAGTATCAACCAGTAATTGAGGCAGATACTGACTTAGGAGAAAGTCTATCAGTTAATGGAACTCCAACTGTAGTTGTTGAAGGAGAGAAAGTTGAACCCGGTCAAAATTATGGTCAAAGTATTGCGTTAGCAATTGAGGATAATTTGTAAGTAAAATCGTCTGAAAATCCTTGAATACGTTTTCTAAGCAGATTTGCAGTCTATTATCAATCTCGGAAAGAGAAAGAATAGAGTAGCTCATCACAGTGAAGATGACTCAGAAAGCCAATGAAAAATGCACTTCCAAGAAGTAACCCAATTACTGAAGAATATGAATACTGTAGGGTGTAAGACACATACCAGAATACGCCAATTAAACTGGTACTGAGGACTATTCCAGTTGGGAGACGATGAGTAATTCCTCGGTGTTTTGGTCGAAACCATACAACTGATTGACGACTGAGCAATCCTATCAGGAGAGATACTAATAGAATTGCTATGTAAAATTGATTCTCAGCAGATAGAGGTGTGTTTATTTCAGCTATTAATTCTTGTATTGGAAGGAAAGATTGGACGGAGAAAAAGTAAAAACTACCAATTATACCAACAAAAAACATTAGTTTCTTAAGCATTTGGTGCGGTTTAGACGCATGATGGTCAGTGTCAGGGAATATTGCACCAATAATGACAATTGGAAAACCTATCACGGATAACAAAACGCCTGTCAAAAATGAAATCGGAGTCGTAGCTACAGTTACTGCAACAGATGCAAAATACAGAATGTAAGAAGAATACCCATAGTGTAAATGCTCTTCATAATTTCCCATGAATTGTTTCGTTTCATTGTCTGTCGAATAGCATATTAAGTCTGACGCTTTTGAGACTAATTCATTGGCACACCACGTTTATATATCACCTTAAATTAGTTTTGTATAAGAGTTTGAACATGATTGGCTCAACATTCAAAGTGGTAAATGTGGTCGGCTCAGGTCAATTACCAACTGAGCTTGCAATTGAACCGTTAAAAGAAGATTTGCGCGGTAATTCTTTCGAGAATGATAGTCCGCAGCCGGGACTTCATTTGCAATTTGAAGAAGATGGTCCGATGACAACTTTTTATAAATCTGGTAAATATATTGTGCGCGCACCGAATATTGAAATCCTGAATGAAACTAAAGCCAAAGTTAGAAAAGAAATCTCCAGACTCAAACTTATAGATGAAGATTGCGACACCGATTTCTCTATCCAAAATGTTGTGGCTCTTGGACTTTTAGACGTTGATAATATCAATCTGAGTAGCATGACAATTGGATTAGGATTAGAACACACAGAATATGAGCCCGAACAGTTCCCAGCATTGACTTACCGCAAACCTGAGTATCCTTGCACGTTCCTATTATTTGCCAATGGAAAAGTAGTGATTGCAGGGGCTGATGACCCAGAAGAAGCAGAAGAATCGTTTGAAGGGTTTGTCGAAGAAATTAGCGAATGGTTGTGAATTAAGAATAACTCAATCTAATGATTTCATAAATAGATTCAGCCGTTTTCTGTCCAACTCCATCAGCTTCTTGTAAATCAGTAACATCAGCATTCATTATACCATGTACACTACCAAACTCTTGTAATAGCGACTGAGCCGTTACTGGTCCAATCCCAGCCAAAGATGATACAATATACTCTTGTTTCTCAGCATCACTCTGAGCGCTTTTCTTCCCATGATTGCTTACCTCTCTGTCGTCCTCTTGCTGCTCTCGCTTTGCAATGGTCATTAAGAGTTCGGCTGTTTCCTCTTCATCACGGGCCCACAGAACACTTACACCAAAATCAACAGCTAAACTCGAAAGAACGCCTCTAATCGAGTTTGGATGGATGTTCCGTGCATCATACAATGCATCTTGTGTCCCCTCAAGAAGGAGAATTGGGCGTGAATAGTTATTCACTAAATCTCCCAACTGCTCAAATATAGACCGTTCAGAATCAACAATCGTATCAGCAAAGTCCTGCGCACTTTTCCTCTCAATTGCAGTCCTATCAGATAAAATAAAGTCACCGACTTCGAGTTGCTCTTGTTTCACTTCGAATTCTTCCTTCAACGATATAATGCGTGGCGGATTAGATGACATCTCTCTCGTATCCGTGAGAACTTCAATAGTCTCGCTTTCAGAATCCGGAGATGACTGTTCAGTTTCAGTTGATTCAGCGATTGTTTTCTCTGCATCAACAGAGATAGTTACTTCTTCATCAGTCTCGCTTTCTGAATCAGATTCAGACTGAGAATTATACTCAGATAACGATTGCTGATTTGAACCTAACTCCTCATTCAATTCACTCGACATATCCGCAAGAGATTCAAGACCCGCTTCCATTTTATCTTCCCGAGACTTAGAGGCATGCCAGTACCCTTCATCACGAGTTCCTTCAGCAATCAAAACTTTCACTTGACCCTTATCTGCACGACCGGTTCTTCCTCGTCTTTGGATTGACCGAACCCCGGAAGGAACAGGTTCATAGAAAACAACCAATCCAACCTGTGGAATATCAAGCCCTTCTTCTGCAACAGATGTTGCGACTAAAACATTATACTCACCATCTCTAAAATCTTGAAGTATCTCTTTTTGCTGAGATTGATTCATTCCATGCCCATCATCATTATTCTGTCCAACGAACCGATGGGCATTAACCGGACCCAATCCATTTAGATATTCAACAAGTTCTAATGCAGTCTCCCGGTACTGTGTGAAAACAATAGATTGACCGTCATTCATTATTACATCCTTTAACGAAGCTAAAAGCGCCGTTTTCTTTGGATGAGTATTCGAATATGAAGCAGCAATATTTTTCACTTTCTCAACCTCATCACGGCCAACAAAACGCTTAACTGCCTTACTTGAATCAGATTCCCCCGCCTCTTTCTCTAATTTTTCTAATCTATTTTCAAGCGCATTTACACCTTGAGTCTCAAGAACCTCAATTACTGAATTAACTTTCATTGCCTCAGAGCAGAGACTCATAGCCGTATATTTCTCATCATCATCCAGTTCCCGAGCCTTCCCCATTCCACGTTGCAACTGTTTAAATCCAGTCCGATACTTATCTCTTGAATCTAAAACACCCGCATCCTTCAAATACTTCAGATTATCCGAATAAACATCATACAGCAAATCTCGCATCTCATGAATTTCGTCATCTAATGAAACCCGTAACGGTTCAACTGTTGTCTCATACAAATATGATTGTAGATTCTCATCATTTTCAGTAACAACTTCGATGTTTTTCACACCCAAGTTTTGTGCCACTGTAAGAATTTCACTACGGTCGTTCCCCGGAGACGCTGAAAGGCCAGTAACAAGACCATCATTGGTATCTTTCCAATACCTCTCGGCAATATATGTATATGAATAATCTCCAGTAGCACGATGGCATTCATCAAAAGTTAAATGCGTAACTGAATCCAGAGAAATCCGACTCGCAACCAAATCATTTTGAACTACTTGTGGAGTAGCAAATATAACCGACTTCGGACTTTCCCACTTCTCCCCTCGTTTGTCCGGACTCACATCCCCAGTAAACACTGTTATTTCATGGTCTGGAATATCCAAAACTTCTTTATAGAATTCCGCTTGTTGCTCAACAAGCGGCTTCGTCGGAGCAAGGAATAACGACCTTCCCCCAACATTTTCAAGTCTCTTTGCTGTAACCAGCAAAGAAACAACCGTCTTCCCTGTCCCAGTGGGAAGAGCAACTAAAGTACTTTCAGTTAGCGCTGAATTCGATAAGTCAACTTGATACTGCCTTTTCTCAACTTTATTGGGTTTCAATAAACTACTTTCAACGTATTCTATTTGGTCGGACATAAGTTCAATTACGTACAAACACGTACGATTTATTCACTGATAAATGATACGGAATGAGTCCAATCTCTCGATGGTTTTATAAATTCATAATCAAATAATTCATCTACAGCAAAACAATCTGATTAAAATCTGCCTGTTAATAACCCACGTCAGACAGGCAAATTACAAAAATGCCTGTAAAAACTACCCTAAAAATCCGTCCCAATGAACCATTCGATATCCCCGATAGGAGTGGATACTATATCCACAATCAAATAACTAATGATATTAATTATGAATTTAACACACTATCAATATCACTACTAACTGGAAATGATTTTGAAGTAGGAAAGCATCCTCATACAACTCGGTTAAACCCCGAAGAAACATATACTATAAAACTCTCCGTAACAGACAACTCCGAAAAAGAGAAATTTGAACATTTAACCTCAAATTATACTAAAAACAATAACTATCTTAGATTTGGAGAAAACAAATTTAATATTCTACAATCAGAGCGGAAAGAGGAAACAATCGAAGATATATATACTAAAGCTAAAAAACTCAAAAACCCAGAACTGAAATTTAACTTCAGAACCCCAACTTGCATTCTCCACCCAGCATCTGGAGTTACAGAGAAATTCCCACATCGGATAGGAATATTTCCAGATTTAGCTAACAAATGGAATGAACAATCTACAGACCACCGTATTCATGCTGACCCATTTGATGTTGGAGCAAATCTATTAGAAGAACCAAAACATTCAACTTGTGACACAGACAGTGTCCTCACAGATATAAACAAGAATCTTCCTGTATTCCGACAAGGATTTGTTGGAGAATGTACGTATAAGTTCCGAAATCCCAGCGAACAATTCGTCCAAAATATCATTTCATTATCTGTATTCTCTACATATTCTGGAGTTGGAATTGAGACTCATCGCGGCTGCGGTTCGACTTCACTCAAAATAAATGAAAGTGATTAAAAATGACACTTATCGAAACATTCATCCCACTGTTACTGAATCAAAAACTGAACGCAATCCTTGCACCGTTAATTGAGCCACTTACAAAATTTCTTGTGAATATTTTTAATGTTCAAGCGGAAACCTATCCAATTGATATTTTACGGGTAATTGTTGCAATTCCTGTCTTAATATATGCTTCATACTGTGATATCAAAGAACGAAAAGTCAAAGATGTAGTTTGGATTCCCCTATATGCATTCGGTACATTATTCATTGCGTATCACTTGTACACTGGAAATTTCCAACTTTTAGCGCCATGGATAGCTGGAAATCTACTCTTTGCGTTCCTCCTTGGTTATATATTGTACTGGACCCAATTATTCGGAGGAGCAGACAGAAAAGCCCTCATCGGACTTGCAATTCTATTCCCAACGTATCCCTTGTTAATTACCTTCCCATTAGTCACCCCTCCTGTACTTGACTATCCAATGAATGCATTCAACATGTTTTCTCTGACAATAATGGCAAACACATCATTAGTCGCTGTCATTTATATCGGGAAATCACTCGTACATAATATTAAAGATGGATTCAACATCAATCGGCCCGGATTAATGCTCACTGCCAAAAGAGTCAAACTAAACGAGGCTCCCCAAAAACATGGAAAAATCCTTCCAACGTGGACATTCAAAAGTAACACACGTCTTGGACGATTCCTTTCACTACTGAAGGGAGTCAAATACGGAATCGATACAGAATTTCTACTAGACTACGTTGAATGGCATAACTCCGGTAGTGATGAAGACATGGCCGAGTTATCTGACATTGACAACTTGTATATTGAAAAATTCATTGAGAGTGACGCAAACAAAAATGAGGATGGTGAAAAGTACTGGAAAGAAACAATGGATATTGAAAAAGCCGAAAAAGAATTAGAAACACTCCTTCAAAAGGACGAAATATGGATGACCCCGGGAATTCCGTTTATAGTTCCAATGACAATCGGTCTACTTATTTCCCTAACATTCGGGGATATCACGTATTGGCTGATAACACTAATTAATTAAGATATTTCAATTACTTAACTATCACTTTTGCTGAAAAATCGCACTCTAAAATTTCGCTTGGTTCTCCATCCCGACGTGGACGCCAACTTTCAACAGTCTTCGCAATTTCATCTGCACTAACACCAGAAATATCAAGACTTCTAATCTCATCTGCCAAAATACTGTTATCAATGCTTCCTGCGTACCCATACTCAGACCAGAACTTTGTTTTATATTCTGGGTCACAGATGTCTTCTCGAATAACAGAGGAAACAAGATTTCGATACCACTCAACAAGAGAATAAATCTCTTCATCACTCACACTAATGCCATTATCATTGAGTGAACTCTGCAGATTACCCATCGAAATTTCAGGTAACATCTTAATCTCTTCTCCAGTGCTCTCAATTGTCACAGGGCCAAATTCTGTATTAATTTCAGATATTACGAAATGCCCTTGTGCATTGAATACACACTTTTCACTTCCTTCAACCGGGGATTTAGTGAGTTGTTTCCATTCATTTGGGGCCTTTCCAATAACGGGAACATCTGCGTTGGTATTGCTCTGGTTCATGAGATTTTAAAGAGGATATTTGTTGTCAATCGAGGAGTCCAATTACATTATAAGATAATTCCACCTAGTATATTAATTCTTCTCATTTGCTTCTACTCATATTTGGTAATCAGTTCAGTTTCGAGATGGAGAGAACAAATGAAATCGATTAAAATCTACTCACTTTTCGTCAAAGGCCAGTGACAACAAATATATGTGTGTGTATTGAAATTATACAAACAAGTAAAAATTATGACAGGCATATTCATCAAAAACAAAGAACAGAGACAAAAAGCCGTCTCTGTTGTAATCGGTGTTATGCTGATGCTCTCTGTTTTTTTCATTGCGGCTGCCAATTACCAGATTGTAATTGTGCCACAACAGGAAGAGACAACTGAGGTCAGCCATTACCGAACCGTTTCAAGCCAATTGAGCGAAGTCAGAACTGGTATCCTATCAGCGTCCTCTATTGATTCCGCAAGTTCACAGAAAATAGAAATGGGGGCAACGTACTCTCAGGATTTAATATTTGGATTTATACCTGAAATACATCCCACTAACCCTGCTGGAACAATTGAAACAAGAAACTTTACCGAACGAATTGAAGTGAGAAACGCAGAAGGCGTCGGGGCCTCATCAAACTATTGGCCCGGAGTTGGAGACCCCTGCACTGAACCAAATCACTGCTTCAATACAAACAGTTTCCATTACAGCGTTGATTATAACCAGTTCCAAGACAGCCCAGAAATTGTCTATGAAAACACAATCCTTTACGACAAATATCAAAACGACCCTGCTAACAACTCAGACGACGAATATCTCATTCACTCCGACCAAAGTCTAATCCAAGGACGAACAATAAACCTCATTTCCCTCTCAGGCGACCTTGACCAATCACGAGTCAGTCCCGCGACCATTGAATCCGTGCCAGTCAGTGCCCCCGCTCAATCAATAACAATCACAGAGAATAGCACTGAACCAGTTACATTCATCGTCCCCACTCGCCTTCCAACAGACGTATGGGAAAATAGAGTCCTTAACAATGAAATTAGAAATGCAAGTAACCCTGATGGATACATAAGTGAAGTAAGAGATGGACCAACATCAAACACGATAGAAATCGAGATGGTCCCCGGAGAAACCTACAATCTCAAACTCTCCCAAGTCCACCTCACTTCACGAGAAGAAACAAGCAACGTCCCACAAACAAAAGCTGCATACGTAGCATGGGAAGGAAATGAACGAATCACCCTCAGAGAGAACGCCAGCACAGAAATTGAAGCTCAAGTCCGAGACCGATATAACAACCCAGTCCCCGGCGTAGACACAAGAGCTACAGCCAGAGACTCAAACGGCAACTGTATTGGAGACTTCCGCTCTGCAACCCAATCGTGCCCCGGTGGACAACAACAACCCGGAGACGTAACTAGCGGCGGAAACGGAGAACTCACATACTACTACGCTGCTCCTGATGTAGACTCAGACACAAGCATCAGCATCAACATTCAACTAAACGATAGCAGCATGAGTTACTCACCAAGCCTCAAAACACCCCAAATCCAACCCAAAATTCAAACCACAAACACACGCGACCCCGTAGCCACTAAACCAGACCCCCAAAGAGTCACCCCACGACTCGGTGGTACGGATTTTCCAATCCGCCCGAACGTCGAAGCTGGATACCTTAACACCGATAACACAATCAGAGTGATTGACTTCACACCCACACAAACCAGCACAAGCTTCGGGCAAACTGTACGAACAAACACAATCATAGATAACACCGGATGGCAAACTCAAACAATCACAATAAACCCCACAAGCGACAAACAAATCAAATCCACACCACAAAACTACCAATTAACACTCCAACCCGGAGAAAGAAAACGAATAGGATTTGACATTCAATTCCTCGAAAACGGACAACACACCCTCGCACTAAACGGACTAAACTCAAAGAATTACAACGTCACACCCGTCCAAAACGACATCGTCTCCGGAACAATAGTAAACCGAATCAATAAAAGCAACCTACAAAAAAGCCCCAGCGTATTCAAAGATGGAGACTCCGTCAACGAACCACAAGAAACCAAAAACATCCCACCAATCGACTACAACCCCACCACACAAACATATCAAAACACCGCCCAAGGAAACCTCTACCAATTCGAAAACATCGGCCAAAACGACAACCAAAACACCATCATAGAACCATCTCCCTCAAACAACCTCAACATCGGATTCAGTACCGGATTCACAGCAGATAACGACGTATACACCCTCGTCCTCAACTACTCATACCAAAACGACACAACCGACTACACAAAAATAAACCACAAAAACACCAATGGCGAAAACATCGACCCCAACTCAGAATACCACTTATATAACCCCGGAGCAAACACAGAAACCCAAATAGAATATCAACTCACCCCTACCGAAACCGAACAACTCCAACGCTCAAACGAATTCCTCACCACAATCAATCAAATAAGCAATGGAAACCCCACACTCCAAATAGACTCACTCAACCTCGTCTCCTCAGAAACCACCCCAAGATACACCCACCCAAACATTACCCTCCAATCAAACTCCCCAACCACAACAAAAAACACCGCCCAACCTAACGAAAAAATAACACTAAAAGTAAACGCAACAAACACACAAAAAGCAGTCGGAGAAAAACGAATCAAACTATACGAAAAAACCCCCCGTGGAAACTGGACAGCCATCCAAAGCAAACAAATCTGGGTCAACCCAAACACAACAAAAGAAATCCCCCTAATATTCGACAAAACCAACCCCGGAACATACCAATACAAATTCGGAACCGAAACCACCCCAACTACCCAACCCCTCACCATCCAAATAACAAACACCTAAATACAACTCCCCGAAATTCTTATGTGTAATAAAAACAACAGTAAACCTGATGTTCTCGAAAAATACACTCGATGATGCAGTATCGCCAGTCGTGGCTGTCATCCTGATGGTTGCAGTGACAGTAATTCTCGCTGCAGTCATTGCTTCCTTCGTCCTCGACCTCGGAAGCAACGTACAAGCAAACCCACAAGCAGGAGTAACATTCGACCAAACCGAAAATGGTCTGATTGACACGACAACTGATAGTACAGACAATCCAGCCACCCAAGAATATCAAGTGACAGTACAAACAGTTTCACTTGAAAACGCCGACTCCGTCCAAATTTCCGCCAGTGACTCCGATGGAACCGTTCAAGCCGACGGGTCTGGAGGGTCCACTTCTTACGCCCCAAATGTTGGAACTAGCAGTCTTTCATCCGCCGGATTGACATCAGAAGTTACACAATTAACTGCTGGCGATGAAATTACGGTCACAGGTGAAGTAGACGGAAAAGAAGCAGTTCTTCAAACATACACTGTCGAATAATATCTATCCATCACAATACTTATGTGTAAATATGATTAACTAATTATTGATGTTCTCGAAAAATACAATCGATGATGCTGTATCGCCAGTAGTTGGCGTTATTTTGATGGTTGCAGTAACAGTAATTCTCGCTGCAGTCATTGCATCATTCGTTCTCGACCTCGGTAGTAACGTACAGGCAAACCCATCCGCAGGAGTAACATTCAGCGAAGTCACAGATGGGTCCAGCAATAATGCTGTTGAAGTACAGGTTGTAGCATTAGAAAATGCTGACTCCCTTACAGTGACTGGAGACGTAGACTCTGATTATACAATCAGTTCAGTTGGAGAAACCGCTGTTCTTGGCGACAGTGGTTGGAGTAGTCCAGATGCAACTCTGAGTGACGACTCTTCAGGAAGTATCACTGTAACAGGAACTCTTGACGGAAAGACTTCTGTAATCCAGACGTACGATTACAATTTCTAAATTAGTATTGAAGTAACATTTATGTTGAATAATATTTATTATTATATTGATGTTCTCGAAAAACACACTTGATGATGCAGTTTCACCGGTTGTTGGTGTAATTCTGATGGTTGCAGTAACAGTAATTCTCGCTGCAGTCATTGCATCATTCGTTCTCGACCTCGGAAGTAACGTACAGGCAAACCCACAAGCAGGAGTAACATTTGATGAAACGGCATCAGATGACTCTGGTACTGCAGATACTGCAGAAGGAGAGCTTGAAGTACAAGTTGTTTCATTAGAAAACGCTGATTCAGTAAGTCTTCAGACTACTAACGCCGATTCAGGAGGCGAATCAGCCATTAGTGGTTCTTTCACCTCACCCGTGGAAGTTGGTGACACTGTAACCGTATCGAATCTTGAAGACGGAGATACAGTTTCTGTTATTGGTGAGCTTGATGGAAAGGAAGCAGTTATCCAATCTTACACGTTTGGATAATTTATAAAACATCTTTCTGGCAAAATACTTATGTGTAAATATGATTAACTAATTATTGATGTTCTCGAAAAATACACTCGATGATGCAGTTTCACCGGTTGTTGGTGTAATTCTGATGGTTGCAGTGACAGTAATTCTCGCTGCAGTCATTGCATCATTCGTTCTCGACCTCGGAAGCAACGTACAGCAGAACCCATCCGCAGGAGTAACATTTGATTATGATGGGTCGGAGGTGACTATTCAAGTTGTCTCGGCTGAGAATGTTGATAGTTTAGAGTACACTTTGAATGGTGGCTCAGCAACTGATATTGGAAGTTCAGCAGGTGATACTGCTACTGTCTCCGCTTCTAGTGGTGATACAGTGACGGTTATTGGTGAGCTTGATGGAAAGCGGTCTGTAATTCAGACTTACGAAGTGTAAGTTGAGTTGATTTATTTTTCCCCTTAATGTTAATATACTTATACTATTAGGAATTTGTATTATGTAAGATGTTTGTTCAAAAGAGTAAAGACAGTGGTGTTTCGCCAGTTGTTGGAGTTATTTTGATGGTGGCATTGACGGTTGTTCTTTCAGCCGTATTAGGACAGTTTGTGTTTGATATTGTCTCGGTTTTGAATGAGCCTCCACAGGCGGGAGTGTCTTTTCAGGAGAATGGTGAGGTGGCTGCTGGGAATCAGGTGACTGTTGTTGTTAACAGTTTGCCGAATGCAGAAGAAGTTCAGGTGCAGCCTTCGCCTCCGGTTGATTATACTGGAGGGGGATTAGCTGGTATGACTTTGGATGAAGTTGGGCAGTCAAAGACTGAAACGTATCCTGAAGGGACATTTTTGACTGTTGTGGCGTATCAGAATGGAAATAGTGTAGTTATTCAAACGTATACTGTTGGGCAGTAATTTTTTCGGGTTTTATTTTGGGTGGACCAAAGTTTAAGTAATCTGACTTAAGTACTTATTAGTAAGAAAGATTTACAGCTAAGAGTTTATGGATGTGTGCTCTTGGTAGTTCACGTGATACACTATGAAAGATGATAAAAGAA
>Ga0102936_1000759_pt1 | contig 12952 bp, 14 predicted proteins | sample SalPon2_A_H2O_MG_FD_78502 | JGI IMG/M metagenome (GOLD analysis project Ga0102936, IMG submission 78502) | Salt pond water microbial communities from South San Francisco under conditions of wetland restoration - Salt Pond MetaG R2_A_H2O_MG | ecosystem: Environmental > Aquatic > Non-marine Saline...
AGCATTGTGTGCATGATGAGCGGCATTTCGCCTGTGTCGGCGAAGCTCTCCATGTTGAAGCACACAATACGGTCGTCAAGCTCGATGTTCGTGTTGCCGTTGAGGTTGTTATTGACACTCCCTTCTTTGAACGACTCGAATTTCGGACCCAGTTCTTCAGCGATCCGAGTATGTTCATCGGATGGGTCTTTGATGACTTCTTTTGTTCTCGCCGGGCAATCAGCTAAGTCATCGATACTAAGGTCAGTTGGTGAATCTTCTGCGTCAATTCCACCGCGAGAGATTATATCGACACCTTCGATAACATCATCGATGATTGGGGATTCGTGATGGAATGTACTTGGATCGGCAGTGATTCCTTTTTTCGCGTAGGCGTAGTGGACACATTGCGTGATTACACCCTCTTCAGCAGCATCCATCCCACCCCGCCCTTCCTGCATGAAGTAGGTCTTGAAAATCTCAATTACACTTCTCACCTTCGTCGTGTAGAGATCCTCTGTATTCTGGTCGGTTTCTGGTGTCTCTAACTGTAGTGGATTAATCCGGTCTCCACCACCGAACTGGATTACTTGGCCTCCGAGTTTGTCGGCGAAGTCAACAAAGTCATCCCCCAATGGATCGAAAATGATTGTTCTGAGATTACTGTCGTTGAGTAGACGCCGGTAGATAGCCATCTTTGTGGCGTATGTCTTCCCACCACCGATCTTCCCAGTAACCACTTTTGAGTGCCCGGAGAGATCGAAGCGGTCGACGACAACCGGGCGTTTGGAGTCGTCGAATCCAACCAGAACTCCTTCTGGCATATTGACTGGTGGCTCGACGAAATTGAAGAATGTAGAGAGTGCTTCCAGCTGGACCGTGTTCCCGTTTAGGATGGGATCTGTTCCAACAGGTGCAATTGACTGTTTGGCTTTGATCTGTCTCCCCTCAACAGGGACCAGATCCATCCCTTGTTCAGAAACATTTCTTTGTACTGTTCGACTTGCTTCTTCCATCTCCTCTAAGGTATCACCGTGAATTTCGAGATAGAACGCAAGATCGAACAACTTTGTTGTCCCCTCGATTACGTTCCGCAGTAGCCGTTCTAGTTCGTGTCTTTCGTGCTCTTCTTCGTAAACGTCTGTTCTCCCACGACGCTTTTTCCACTGAATGGCCGATTTCATCTGCGTGAGTCGCTGTTGAAGTCGGCCTTTCACTGATGCAGTCTCTCGAGGTTTGATGTGCATCGAAATACGCACATCGTGTTCTGAGAGCGTTAGTGGCACCATCCACCCTGGAGTCACAAGGCGAGGGAGAGATGTAGTCGTTAATATTTGATAGAAGTCTCCATCTCTTGTATGCCATTTCGTCTCTCGCTCCATGTTATTTGGAGCGACAATTGACCGATCTACTCGGCCTCTTTCCTCACCCGTTTCGTACGCTGAATAGAGCTCCTTATCGTCATCTACATTCCGCAGATAGTATGCTGCCTCCTCAATGTTTGCTCGTTTTGTATCCTCTCCAATCGCATCTAAATACTCCAGTGCGTTTGTGAGTTCATCACCTTCCAGATCATCTATATCCACTCTACCCTGTTCTTCTTCATCTTCACCTGATTTACTCCCACCAATCCGTTTTCCGGTCAGGTCTTCTATACTGTCTTTGATGTTCTCTTTGACGCTCATGGGTTAGGTTAGGTATTTTTGATCTGTTATCGTTTTCACGTTAGGCTACGATCTGTTCGCCTGCACGCATTGCTTCTTCTTCAACATCGGGAGATTCTGTTAACCAACCGTGATCTTCTTCGATTGGCGATTCATTACCCTTGTAGTAGTAATATAGGATGTTGATAACTTCTTCTCGACCATCCTTTATATCTGTATTCACACCCGTTCGCGGAAGGGCATTGGTGACACTTTCTGCTCTGGTCCAAAGCTCGTCATATCTCTTTTCTTGATCGACGTTTTCTCGCGTTGGTTTGAGACGACTTAGGAATCCACCATCTTCCTCTTGCTCGTTCTTTTTGTGTTTCTGAGCAGTAACAACAACGAAGTGGCGACGGTCTCTGATGTCACCCATCTTGATCACGTTTTCAAGCCAATTTCGGTGTTGGCTTCGTCCGTATTCGAGAAGCTTGCTTTCACCTTCTGGCTTGTTTTGATTTGTTTTTTCGATGCTTTCTAGGTATTTTTCCACGCTAAACGGAACTGGGAGTGTGAATATTTGAATAGGCGATTTGATACCCATGAGGAACTGACTGAACGAATGGTATACCGTCTCTCTGGATTGGGCATCTAGGATGAGCCACTGTCTTGCTTCGACCTCAACAATTAGTCCGTACGCCTCTTCTGTTTCGATAACCCCGTCGTCGTGGATTGCGTTGAAATCTATATTTTCAATTGTATTTTCGTCTCCCACCATAGACCCTCCTTCGACCTTATCCTCTGGTTTGTCTTTTACATACGATTCTTCTCCGTCTTGGATTACTATATCATCATTCTGAATTTGAACTGGTTGGCGTTCAAACCGGTCTGGCCCAAGAATATACTCAATCATTCCAAGAAGGAATGCTGCTGGACTTTGGCCCTTAGGTGTTCGCACATACACGGCGATCCCAATTAGTAGTCCGACTAGTACTACTGGGGCAAAAATGAGTGCGGGAAAATTGAGGACCGTCAAGACCAGTCCCGGTGCTAGTGGTATCGCGAACGACTGCATGAGTCGCTTCAGCGAAAACCCGAATAGCTTTGTTTTTAATAATTTCTCTGCGACTGGAACTGGTTCCATCGTCAATTCCTGAACTTCATAAGCCAAAAAGATTTTTGGTTACTGATTTTACTCGATTCACCTGTTCATTTTTATCTGTTGTAGAGCTATTGAACAACGACAGGTATCTGTACCGATCAGTAACATGGTATTTGAGGCTCTCTATTGCCTTGTTAAGAGCTATCTTCAGTTTCGATTTAGCGTGCAGTTTGAGATGAGTCTTTGAAACAGGGTAAGATCGTTTCAGAAAAAACAGAGAAATGGTGATTTAGAATACGGTCAGTATGTTGTTGATTTGCATCACTAATGAAATTGTGAATAGAAGAGTGATCTGCAAAAAGTAGAGTCGACTGTTAGTCGCTCTTATATATTCAGCCTGCGCTGCCAATGAAGGCAGCCAGCTGGAGGAGGATGTCCATTGCGAGCGACAGACCGAATAGCATGAATCCTCCAACCATTGCACTGTATCCAGCTTCGGACCACTTGGATTCGTTGCTACCCAGAGCCCACAGTGTGATCCCGTGGAGTAGGATGATTGGGCCAAGCAGATATGCGATATTACGTAGGAGCTCGTGGATTCGACCAAGTAGGTTGATGACTTCCAGTTCTGTTACCGATGTCTGGATTATGGTTCCTGGTGTTCCGGTTGCTGCAACTCTACCTGCGAACAGTGTAGTGATCATAGCGATTATGATCCCAATTTTTACTGTTCGCTTAGCGTTGAATGATGTATTTGTGGATGCCATTGTCTTATTGAAGGCGTCTGGTTTGGTTGTTGAATTGAGTTAATTTAGTTTTTTTGCACTAGCCGTGGTCGACTGAGCTTCCTTCTGTGGTTGCACCGACGCGCACAGACTTAAGGTATCCAACCGAATTTTCGTCACCACGGTTGTCAGTGACGATCAGTTCGGTGTGGACGTACTCCCCGTCAAGTGGGAATGTGGCGAGATGCTCGCTGGTTTGGACCTCACCATTGAACGAGCGTGCCACTTCGCCCACGTACGCGATGTGATCGCTTTCACCCTCTTCTCGGAGTTCTTGGGCTCCTTCAGCACCTTCGTATCCCTCTTCGACGTAGTTCTTGTCATGACCGGCATCGAGTAGGTCACTACTATCCAAGTTTCCGTCATCCGTGACATATACTCTTACATTGAATGTCACTTCGTGGGTGTTTGTTTGGTATCCTGCTGTACCTTCAGCAGATCCATCAACATTGACGAATCCAGTATCTAATGAGTCTCCTAAGGAGATATGCTCGTCATGTCTGATTATCCCTGAATTACTACCCGACCCAGTGAACTGAACATCGAATGTGTCTCCGACTGCAACCGGTCTGGCTGATCCCGTTGCCCGTGAATTATCGTAGTACCATCCATCCATTGTACCAGCTTGGAACTCGGTACTGAAGTACGTCGGCGGCTCTGCCTCGAGTGCTGGATCTGCCAGTGGAGCTCGTTGTGTGTCTCCAGTAAAGATCCACGTTGCAAGATTCATCGTTGGAACTAGACCAACGATTACAATTGTTGCCACGCAGGCTCCGAATAGCATCGACCGGGCGAATTCCTGTCCTCGCATGGATTTGGTGTAACTGAACACCATGAATCCCACGATGAGGGCAGTCATACAGATGAACAGTAGTGTATCTGTCGTGATGTCTAGTGCATTAATCAGGACTTGTAGTGATTGATCGTATCCTTGTTGCGGATTCAAGGTTACTCCGTCTGGCTTGTTGTTGATCGCGAGAGGGTCACCAGCAGAGGTTTCCTCAAGTGTAGAGAACCCAACACTGTGGACATCGTACTGGCCTTTTGATTCAATTTTTACTGTTATATCGTCTGTTTCTAGATCAAGTTCTGTTGTCTCTTCAGATGTACTTTGTGGAGTGATAGATCCAGATGCAACTTCTTGACCAAATGCTTCGATTGTGTATTGGACAGGGTGTTTTGAATTTGAAGTTGCTTCCAACACAAAGTAGGTATTTCTTGCTTCGCTTATTCCTTCAAAACTGTATTCTTTTTGAATGTTTGAAGATTGAGATCGAAGCGACGTTCTTTCACCTTCTGCCGTAGGTTCATTTACAACTTTTAGTGGGTAAGGGTCTGGACCACCAAATGAATCATCTTCTGGGATTGATTCATATCCATTTATTGTGGCTCCGAAAGCATCGCTTGAAGCATCGACCCAATTCACTTGTCTGAGGCCGACAAACCCATAGTCGTTACGGTTGGAAGCGTATATTTGGGTTTTGATGAGGGTTATGTTTTCTGCGTTTGGATCTACATTGAAGATGTTTCGCTTCCAATAGATTTCCTCGGGTGCGTTATCATCAGCGGTTTTTTTGTCTAGCGTTCCTACTTTTTGGAGTTCGTTTTCTAGTGAATTGTTATTGTATAGAATCTGGGAGATCATCCGCCCATGGTTGTCGTATGGTTCGGTAGTGTAAATTTGGCCTGCACCAGTGTTTTCGTTATAGACAGCAATTTCATCTCTGTCGTCTGCATTATCTTGGTGCCAGTGATTGTGTTCTACAACTAGGACGGGATTGCTCATTCCATCTGGAACATCAAGAGTTTTGTATATCCCTATGTCTCCGTTGCAGTCACCATACCATTGGCCTTGCAACCAAGGTTTTGACTTATCACCACTCAAGTAATTACTTTGCCTTTGGGTGTCTTCACCCCCATATACTACTTCGTTGGACCAGCTGTTCCCATCGTGACAAATATTGTCATGGTTTGCTGTCCAATCTTCCTCGTTTATTATAAGGCTATTTTTGAGATCGTCGTCTGCTGATAGTTGGACAGCGGATTCATTGTACTCACTGAAATCTTCATCGTAGTAAGTGACTTCAGAGAGTATTTGTCCACTGACTGCTCCTAAACCGATTCCAGCGATCCCCATTATCGCGATCGCTACGGCTAATGTAGTGAATACACGTTTCTTATTGGTCATGTATGTGCGTTACTACGTGGTTTGAAACCTTGTGGTTTATACTTTGGGCAGAAAAAAGCCCTGAACACTTAATTAAAAATAGATTAATTGCTCTTGTATTAGTTCACGGTGAAGTCTATTTTATCTGGTGTGGTTTCTTCATTAATGGTTATGGCATCGTAGTTTTCAGGGTTCTCGGTTGACTCGAATCTGATATCAAGATCTTCAGCACCTTCGTGAGTAAACAACTCGAATCGAGTCTGCAACTCTTGGTCTTCTTCCAGGGAGAATACCTGTTCACCTTCATCGTAGACAGCTACTTGTCCCTGAGCCTTGATAGTTAAGCGGAATTCGCTAATTCTGCCATTATTTCTAAGTAAAATGTAGGTTGTACTGGCCTTCTGTGTTTGACGGAAGTTTCCAACCTCGGCAGTCACTTCAAGGATTTCTGGATCAGGCTGTGGTTCGGGTTCTGCGGTATCAGTTGTGTTTCCGCCACCCATAATTGAGTCTGGTAATCTCGACCCCACCGAATCTGGGACTCTTGATCGGACAGCTGAACAACCTGAAAGAGAGGTCGCAATTCCTGCTGCTGTCATGGCCATTAGAGATCGACGGCTAGTACTGTTTGAATCCTGTTCATCGTCATTCGTCGGTGTAGAGTTTTCCATTGTCATTGTTTCTGTTAGTCTATGTATTAATTTCTGTGGGTTCTTCTTTGTTTGATTCCCGCCGGGTTATATCTACTTTGTCTCCGGTCGCGTATTTTCTTCAACGTTCACTCTGATACGTTTTTGGTTATATTTTGTGTTGGGGGTGGCGTCTTGTTTTGAAACACTCTTACTCTGTTTTTTCTGAAACACTCTTATTCTTTATTAATTAGTTCATCCACCACTAATAGTGAATATAACGTGGGCAGCGGCCACTAATAGCCGTTCTGAGATGGAGGCGATCATCAAAAATAAAGAAGCACCCATGATCTTTCTTGATTGAGTATCGAATGTACTCTGTACTTTTGTTATGCCCCACAGAGACATGCCAAATGTAAATCCACCCATTCCAATGATCGCAGCGATCTGTGATACAGCTCCAGTTATGTTGAAGATGTCATTAGGGTTTGAGAAATCAAAGAAGTCTAGAAAGGTATCTGGGTACATATTCGTATAATCTGTACCACCGACATCTCCGGTCATGAAGTATGTTACAGATTCATAGACTCCCGTGATGAATAGTACTGTTATGAGGGCTGCTGTGCCCCCATATAGAAGGCCGAAATAGTACATACTTCGATCCGTCTTTTTTCCAGATAGAGCATATCCTATTCCACCGATAATCAATGCTGACCACCCGAATATTTCAGCAGTTACTACTGCTATATTGTATGTTTTCCATGCGAGTTCGATCAAATGGTCAGTAGCAGCCATATAGTGGAATGAACAGCTCTATCGTGATTGTGTCATTCTGTCTTGTTCTGGTTCTAATGACGGTGTAGTTCTATTCGTCTTCCTGCTCTTTTTTGATCATCTCTTGTACATCCTCGAGGGCTTCAATTGCCTCGTCTCGGTATGCTTCAAGATCAAGGTCATCGTAGACCTCATTGGCTTTCTGTGCCGTTTCATTGCTTTCATCGAAACCCTTGATTCGCTCTGCGGTCTTCTTTGCTGTTTCTGCTACCCACCGATCATAGATCGCACCGGACACATCAGTGATGCTCTCGACGCGGATCTTTGTACTGAGGCCTGAATCATTATCATTAATCCGCGTTTTTCCGGTTATAGCGACGTAAGTTGGTGTATCCAACTTCCGTATATTCTCGATAGCATCCTGTTGGAATTGTGCGGCATCAATGAAGAATTCGCCTGTAGCATCTACCATTTCTCCGCGAATATACAGATCGTTATCCTGATCGTCGATCACTTCTACTAGGGTTCCGACTGCGAAGATGCGGTTGGCCAATTCACCAGTTGGGAGGAGCATGTATTGTGTTGCTCTTTCGCCATCTCCCGGCTCTTCCTTGTATACTGCATCGTTGAATTCTGTTGCGAAGATACGACGGGCAGTTTCTCGGGTGGGCGTTTGATTTTCGCTCATGTATTATGGTAGTTCCATCATTTCTTCTTTGATCTCTTCGACTTCTCCGATTGTCGGTGGGTCCACTAGCTGTATGGTTTCAACGTCGAACCGATCTCCTCGATCCCGTCCAGTGATGTGGACGTATTCACCATGGAGATTTCCTTCAATGATTGTACTCACAACGGAACGGTCGCCGTGGTTTTGGGCTAGGTTTTTCGCTTCTTCGATTGTGAGGGGGACGATATCGCCGTCTTCATTTTGGACATTTACCAGCTGGCTTGTTTGGTCTTCGTCAAGGAAGATCGTCCAGTTGTCTTCTCCGGAGTCGAGGATTGCTTTTGTTCTCAGGTCGATTTCTGATGTCACGTCTCCACAATCAGGGCATTCGTCATTCTGTTGGAGGACTCGGTTACAGTCCGAATCTGGACCTGGACACCGATCGATTAGTCCCATTTGAGGCTGGAAGTCAATTAGTGCCCCGCTGACCGATTCAGTGAATTCATCAGGATCAATGTCGAGTGCTTCGTCACCTGTTTTCTCTTCGATTTGGGTGACGTTCTCGACCTTGATTTCGTATTCACCTTGGAATTCGTTCGTGACTACTGGTTCGAGGTTGAGGGTTTGGCCCACTTCGAATTCGTGATCAACATTTGAGCTCTTCCAGATGGTGAATCTGATGCTCCCGGTATGATCAGCAAGACGACCTTGTTGAGCAATCGAGTCGACACTGGTGTCGTATGTTTCAATCACAACACCTTCGAACTCGATCCATCTATCTGTCTCGTTGATCTCGCCTGCACCGAGTTTTTCGTTTGTTCCCCCGCTAGCAACTTGTCTGGACCCAGACGATTGTAGATACTGGCCTTTATTCTCAATATTTGCTTTATCGAGAATGTCGCTGGTTGTGTATCTGACTGCCTTTTCTGGGTCAATACGCGAATCCACGTAGTCAGTGATGACCTTAGAGATCGCTTCATCCGAAACATCGATCGTGATATCTTCTTCAGCTTCTACACGATCTAACGATTCTCTTACCTGCTCAACTTCTGATTGGTACTCAAGATCTGGCATTGTTGTTAGTATAGTCTCTCATCTACCGGAGCTACAGTCGTCTAACTCTTGCATTTTTTATCCGTCGACGACTGGTCTTACCATTATTACTCCGACAACCCATAATATAATATAGAGGGTATATTAGTCTGTGGGTGTCTTCCTTCACCCCATATTGATCCTTACCAAACGTTATAATGAGCCGTTCTAACTGTTTGGTAAGGATTGGATGAATTGCTATATCTGTTCTTTCTGCATAGTTTTTAGTGTGTGTGTATTATTGTGAACATCATATGGATGTAGATGAATCAGCTAGCCGCAGTAGAACATGGAGTGATCCATTCAAATTCGTTGATCAGGGTGAAACTGATGGGCGATCTCTAGATATTACAGAGTCTTCTCAAACAGACGAATCCCAAAACAGCAATAGGAATATTGAGGAGGACTCTACGCCACGGACAGAGGTTGAATCATCCTATATTCTGATTTATCAAGCTTCATCATTTGATGATGTGGGTGGGACAGACAGTGATAATTCTGAGGTGTGGTCACAGCTGAAACGTGGGCGTGGGTCTGGATATGTCCGTCAACTGGATCAGGATTCATCTAACGTAGATGGTCAAGAAGTAATGGAGTTCTCCGAAACTCATTTAGAGTCACAATCAGGGTACGTAATGCGTTTTGTCGGTGAGCAATATACTGATTTGACGATATTCGATATTCTTAGTATTCCAGATTTGTCTAGTTACCCGCTCAGTAGGGAAACACTTGATTCGATCCCGTCAGGTGCATATGGAAAATTGAACGAACAAGGCTATATCAAGTGCTCTGGTGTCTATGACAAGTCCTCCCAGCAGTTCTATAGTTTTGAAATCGGGTGGGAAAACAGTTCTAAGAAGCAAGCCGACATACTAGCGTCTCTGTTGGATGAGGATGATGACGGTCGTATAACCCGGTTCATCTACTACTTCTTGTATGAGTACGCTTCGGACGAATATTCAACGTATGAATCGATCGCAGAGATTAGGGATATACAACCATCAACGGTTGAAACGGAAATACACAAAGCGAGAGATTCTATAGATTCTTCCTTCTTCCCACAGTGAGTTAGATAGATAAATTGAACTACTCACTTCTTAGTCTTCGTCAGAATTGTTGAGATAGGGGTTGTCCTTTTCGACTTCAAAGTACTCTCTTTTGTGTTCATATAGGATTGGGGTTACTGCCACCAAATAGACTACTATGGCTCCAGCAAGTACGTACCACATTTGGAAGAGAAGTAGAATGTATGAGATAGATAGGGCGATTGTGGTGATTACTGCGAATTTCAATTCTGTAGGATCTCTTTGTCTGATTTCGGATAGCGTTTTAGGAATCCGCTCAAACATATAGTAGATTTCACTCTTGTCATTAGGCTTATTTACGTTATCATTAGGTATTGAGTCTTCATTGTCGGTATCACCCTCTTCTTCATTTTCAGCTGTTGTCGTGTCTTTGCTGTCTCCCATGATTGACCTGTTGCGATATCGTTTTGCTAACAGCTACTTATTCGTTATCTTCGATTTTGTTCATCATATTACTGAATAGAATGTTATCTGCACTGTTTCTATTTTTTGCTGTGATGAACTGCCGCATTTCTCTTGATTTCTCTTTTCCCCCCGTTGTGGTGGTACTCAGGCAATTCAAACACCTCCATTTTCGCTCTTCTCTGTGGTGTTTTCGTTTCTTTGTATCCTCGAGTGCGTGTTGCGTCTCACCGCAGTTTTCACACTCGACGTACCGGATTTTCTTGTTCTCGGTGTTGACCTTTTTATCGCTGATAACCCCTGGAACTATCCAAACATGTTCAGTAGGGTTATCATCCATTATTTGGTCTACTTTATCCATGTCGTTAATGACATCCCCTTTTTCGTTGAAAAGGTACTTTTCTTCAGAATCGCCACTCACCTTTGTTTTGTTGAGAGCCTTTTTCATCAACTTCTCACCGACATTTGAGTTGACTCGAGCTGTTTCTGGTAGCGTTCCGCCCCATCCGCTGGTCAGTGTCTTTGATGGCTCTCCAGATAGATCATACACTAACTCTACTTTTTGTTTTCCAGCCTCGACTTCTGTAGTAAAATCGAATGCTGCCGACCCTCTTGCTACAGCATGGTAATTCGATTTCCCGGTTACGATAGCAAAGCCAATCTGAGAGATCTTCCAAGTGAACTTTCCGTTATTTGACGATGCCGTTGAATCTCTTCGATGGTCTTTGCATCGAGCCCTTGTTGGTGGTATAGATGCTCCACAAGATTCACATGATGCTGGAGGAGCTTCGTCCATGTTCTCGAAATTCGTTGATTGTTTGTGGAATCTGCGCCCTGTAGAGTGTGGACTTCCTGCTGAACCTTTGTTTTCCTCCTGCGGAACAAATTCGTCTTGTGCTGGTCTTTCTTCCATAGATGTATTTCGAGCTTTAATAGGATAAATTTGTTTATAGAGTTAATAGATGTCTTTAGCTGGAATTAACTATCACTCTTGGTTTTCCGCGTCGAATAGACATTTGTTCTGTGCTGATTCTCCGGTTAGAGTTTGCTGGTCCTCTTGAGCATCTGCAAAGAGATTTGACTGTTCACCATTGTTGTTCTTTTGTACTTCAGGGCGATCGTCTACCATGAGGCCTGTTGCTTCTGGTTGATCGATTCGTGTTTCTCGTTCTCGCTTGTCGATGTCTACGTCGAATTCTTCGAGAGTAGTTTCTACAGCATCGTTTTTGGGTTCCAGACTACCTCCAGTTCCGAACTCCATTTGTTGTTCGGTTTTGATGTTAAATTGTTCAGTTCCGGTTTTACTGGTTTCTTCCTCTGAACTGTCTTCAGGTGCGTTATCTTCTTCGGTTTCTTTGCCGACCGACTCAATACCTGGTTGTTGATCTGCACTGTTCCCACTATCATTAGTTACTGAATCAGTAGCCATAATGACTGTAAACCTTCACTTCCACCGGGAGATAAAAACAGATATCTCTTCTAACACCAACTAAAATATCTAAGATTGTGGTTCAGAACATTACTGCTGTTCCGATTACGATGAGGATAGAAACTACACCACCTACTAAAAATCCGTAATTCCATGTTTTTGCCCCTGATTTTGTCCATCCAAGTTTGTAGCTCTTGTTTGTGACGGGCCAATATGGATTTATAGTATAGTCGTATGCTTCTGTTATGATGTCTCCGAATAGGTGGCTGAGGAATCCAATGAACAGACCAGTGAATACAATTACTGCAATGGTCCAGTTTTGGAGTAATAGATCAGTGACTTGGATGCCTGTTTTGATGTTCTCCATACCAACTGAAAGTATGATCGTAAGGACCAAACTTAGAATGGTGCTTACGATTATTCCAAACCAGATCGTGTGTGCGAACCCCCTGTGAACTAGTAGAGATGTTCGATTATCTATATCTGGTACTTTGCAGGTGACAAATGAAAGCCCCATAAGAGCAATCCCCCAATAGGGCCCGTGTAAGATGTTAAAGAGGATCGCTACTGGTGCTGCAAATATGAATGCTAACCCGATGTGGCCATACTTGTACATCGTTTCTGTCTGTATTATTGTCTTATATCGGGCGTGTTATATTTGGGGGTTCCTCGATATCAAATTTTGTTGCCCATCTAATCGTACCGAAAACTTTGTCATGCAAAAATACGTTGTAACGGTATATGCAAGAGTGCAATTATTGTGATGAGACTATTGCTACAGAAGATTCTGATAACGAACAACCGTATCTGACACACCTTGCTGATAACCATGCAAATGAGATATCTCGCATCGACGAAAAGCGACTCAAGGACCACTGGGACGGTGATTTAGAAGAGGCTAGGAGTAAAGATTACAGATTTTCAGCTGAGGCTATCGGTGCTGCTACTGGCCTATTCATCATGTTTCTCGGCTTTGTCTGGATCGGATATAATTCGTTCTTTATCGGATTTGTGCTGCCTATGATCTTGTAATTATGATTTTCAGTATCCAGCGGAACTGTCGGTGTGTGCGTTTTATAAGTAAACACCACCAGCGGAATGGTAGGTGTGTGTAGTATATAAAGAAACGGCACCAGCGGAACCAACGGAACCAGCGGAAGTTGGTGGATTAGGTTTCAATTATAGCGTAATTTTGTAG
>Ga0102936_1000763_pt1 | contig 12919 bp, 17 predicted proteins | sample SalPon2_A_H2O_MG_FD_78502 | JGI IMG/M metagenome (GOLD analysis project Ga0102936, IMG submission 78502) | Salt pond water microbial communities from South San Francisco under conditions of wetland restoration - Salt Pond MetaG R2_A_H2O_MG | ecosystem: Environmental > Aquatic > Non-marine Saline...
AGGCCCGTCCCGACGGCGGTGCCGCCGAGTGCGAGTTCCGACAGCCGCGGTCGGACATCTTTGACGCGCGCGATGCCCTTCTCGACCTGCGTGCGATAGCCCGAGAACTCCTGTCCCAGCGTGATGGGCGTGGCGTCCTGCAGGTGGGTGCGGCCGGTCTTGACGACGTGCTCGAAGTCGTCTTCTTTGGCTTCCAGCGCGTCGTGGAGCAGTGTCAGCCCCGGCATCGCGTCCTTCTCGACGGCTTCGAGCGCGGCGACGTGCATCGCGGTCGGAATCACGTCGTTGCTCGACTGGCCGAAGTTGACGTGGTCGTTGGGGTGAATCTCGCGCGTGCCGATTTCGCCGCCGTACAGCTCTGTGGCGCGGTTTGCGATGACCTCGTTCGCGTTCATGTTCGAGGACGTGCCCGAGCCGGTCTGAAACACGTCGACGGGGAACTGCTCGTCGTGGTCGCCGGCGATGACCTCGTCTGCGGCCTCGACGATGCAGTCGGCTTTATTCTCGGGGACGAGTTCGAGGTCACGGTTAGCCTGTGCAGCGGCTTTCTTCACGACCCCCAACGCGCGGATGAACCGCCGCCCGAAGGTCACGTCGCTAATTGGGAAGTTTTCTACAGCCCGCTGTGTTTGGGCTCCCCAGTAGGCGTCGGCCGGAACCGCCATCTCTCCGAGACTATCCCGTTCGGTTCTGAACTCGTCGCTCATACGCTGGGGGTGGAACTCCGCCGCGTAAAACCCACCGGTACGACACGCGTTCCCGGGGTCAGGGGCAACCGCTACGTCCAGCGGTCCAGTCCCGTCTGAACGACCGACTCGTCGATTCGCTCGAACCCGCGACGGACTTCCTCGGCGTCGACCTCCCACTCCTCGGTGACGAACTCGCGGGCAGCGTCCATGTCCGGGTCGAGTCCGTCGGGAATCTCGTAGTCGTCGGTCACTGCCGGGTCCAAAAACAGCGAGCGGATGCGGTCGGCGTGGTCGATGTGTTCGCCGCGCGCGCCGAGGGCGCTGTAGAGGTCGCCGTACTCGTTCAGGAGCTTCACCGCCGTCTTCGGACCGATACCCGAGATACCCTCGTTGAAGTCCGTCCCCATCAGGATGGCCGCGTCGACCAACTGCTCCCACGTCAGGTCGTGCTCGGAGAGTGTGGCTTCGAAGGCCATCAGTTCGGGGTCGCCACTGGAGGTGAGCTGCCGGAGCGTGTACGGCGCACCGAAGAGCAACGCGTCGTAGTCTTCGGTGCCGACGTAGTCTACGTCGCCCTGTCGGGCCATGTACGACGCTTGGCCCTCGCCCTCGGCGGGGGCGTCGACGACGGGCACGTCCAACAACGCCAGCAGGTCACGCGTCGTCTCGACGATAGTGTCGGTCAGCCGTTGGGTTCGGGAGTCGAGCTTTGCGACGCGGACCGAATCGCCGGCCTCGCGGGCGTCCGCCAGTTCGGCCTCGTACTTCTCGCGTTGCTCGCGGCGCTTTGCGACCTCGTCGTCTTTGAGGTCGGTGACGGCGCCGTCGAAGACGAACACCGGCGTGAGGTCGTGTTCGAAGAACTTCGGGAGCCCTTGGACGACGCCGATGAGGTTTGCCACCTCCTCGCCGTCAGCGGTCGTGTACTTGCGCTCGCTCGTGAACTTTACCGTCGTCGTGAGATACCGATAGAGCCAGTTGTGTGCGTCGACGGCGACGACGCTTCCCTCGACATCTTCGAAGGCCACGTCCTCGATGGCCGCCAGCGACCGGAGGTCTGCGTTTCCCATTGGGGGCCGTTGGGCCGACGCCGGTTTGAATCCCCCGGGACGGCTCAGACGGGGTTGTCGACCACGTCGGGTGGCTCCGCATCCAGTCGGTCGGTGAGATACGTTTCCTCGGCCGACGTGAGTTCGCGCCGTTGGAACGCCCTGAAGCCCGCGTGATACCGCTCGGTGTCCCTGTCACCGGGCCACTCAAGCGTGAGTTCCGCGAGGCCGCTGTCCGCACCAGTGAAACAGAAGCCCGCTCGGTAGGCCGCCTGATACGAATAGGCGTTGTTGACGCCGATTGTCACGCGCTCGTACCCCCGTTCGACGGCGCGCTCTCGAACGAACCGGAGCAGCCGCGAGCCCAGTTGTTCGCCTTTTTGCTCTCGCCGGACGGTCACGTAGCGGACGACGAGCGTGGCCGGGTCGGTTCGGTCCTCGTCGAATGCGGCGGCCGCGACCACGCCGTCGTCCCCGACCACGGCCTTGCCCGTGGAAGTCATGACGAACTTCCCCGCGTAGGCGAACTCACGGTAGTCCAGATACAGCGGATGTCGGTCCTCGGGCCACCCCAACAGCACGAACTCCATAATCGTTCATCGTGGGCCGGCCTGTTGGTTCCTCCGACGATTGTCGGACTCAGTTACTGGCACTCGCCGGAAGCGGGGAACCGAAGTAGCCCGAGTCCCAAGCGCTGATATGAGCGTTTCGACGGCACAGCGCAACCGGTTGGAACTGTCCCCGAGGACGGCCCTGTTAGCGGCCGGCGACCTCTCGGCTATCCTACTGTTCGTCGCCGTCGGTGAGTACACCCACGGCTACAATCCGTTGGTCGACGTGGGGCGGGTCGCCGGGACGTACGTCCCCTTCCTCGTCGGCTGGCTGCTCGTCGCGAGCGCAGCCGGGCTCTACGCCAGCGACACGGCGGCGACGCTCGGCCGCTCGTTGGGACTCACGCTCGGCAGTTGGACGCTCGCAGTCGTCGTCGCACAGGCGCTTCGTGCGACCAGCGTGTTCCACGGCGACGCGGCCGTCACCTTCGCTATCGTCTCGGTGGTCATCGGCGGGGCGCTGCTCTGTTGCTGGCGGGCGAGCGTGCTGCTCGTATCAGAGTAGAAAACGGCAGCCGCCGGTCGTGCCACGGTCAGCGGAGGTCGGCTACGTCGAGCGACATCGAGGACTGAATCCACGCTTGGTGGTTCTCGCGGTCGTAGATGACGAACTCCTCGTCACCGATGTTCAACTCGGCGTACCGCTTGGCCGATTGTTCCGTGGGGGCGTCGTTCGTATCGTCCGTGGCATTCGTACTCATTGGTAATTCGAGGGGCTAAGCCCCCTGATTCGTCCTCCAATACCGGTTTCCCGATACATCCGTATAAGCCCTCTCCCCCAGTTATCACATCGTAAAATCCGTCGGAGAGACAGTTCGTGACCAGTCCCACCCGTTCTCACGAACTGAAACCGGGCGAGACAAGCGCGAGGCGACAGTCGCTTTCCCGTCTCGCTGTAGGTAGTTGTCTCAGCTCACCGCCGCCGCCGTCACGACCTTCGGACGATATCGACCGTCGCGGCCGCCACAGAGCCCCGACAGGACGGCACGGAGCGTACCTGACACGCCGGAACACCATTCGTACCTTTTCATAACTTATGAAAATGTTTCAGGGAGCCTCCAGAGAAAGTACTCCATGCCTATAATGAATACTATGCGGTAATTACGGGAAACACTTATGTACCCATCTCCCATAGTATAATTCGTAATTATGACGGGTTATTATGACATCGTCCTTGGTCTTATTCCGCTGGCAATGGCCGGAATCACCGGTAGTCTGATGATCGCTGGCTTCGCGCTGACAGTTGCGATACCGCTCGCGTCGCTCGTCGCAGTCGCCCTCATCGGTCACGCGATGTTCGTGCGTGCCCCGGTCGACCCCGCGCCGACCCCGGAGACGCCGCAGTCCGAGCCGATTCAGGCCGCCGAGTGAGCGCCGCTGACCCGTCTCTCTATTTTGCGCCGAGGTTAAGGTCCAGTCGTACGAACGTCGGAGCATGTCGACGCTGTTTCTCACGAGCGAGCAGATAACCGACCTCGCGGACCCCGAAGAGTACGTCCCGGCGGTCCGAGACGGATACCGCGAGCGGGGGAACGGCGCGCCGGCCGAACCCCGGACAACGCTGTTCAACGACTCGCCGCCCGGGATACTGACCGGGTATCTCGCCGTCCTCCCCGACGCCGGCGCGATGGGCGGGTACACCTACGCGGCCGGCTTTGGCGAGACGGACGCCCACTTCGCGCTCCCCATCTTCGACGCCGAGTCCGGCGCGCCACTCGCGCTCATCGACGGGGCGAGCATGAACCCCTATAAGACCGGCGCGACCGGGGCAGTCGGCGTCGACGCGCTGGCCCCCGTCGACACCGACGACGTGGCCGTCATCGGCAGCGGCCCGCAGGCCCGCGGACAGTTGCTGGCGACGGCGGCTGTCCGGGACTTCGACCGCGTCGAGGTGTACTCCCCGACACGGGAGCATCGACAGGCCTTCGCTGCCGAGATGAACGAGCGACTCGACGCGACGGTGGCGGCTGTCGCGTCGTCTGCAGCAGCCGTCGAGGGAGCCGACGTGGTCATCACCGCGACGAACGCGAGCGAACCGGTGTTCGACGGCGACGTACTAGAATCGGGCACGCACGTCACCGCGATGGGACAGTACCACCCGAAGAAACGCGAACTCGATACGACAACTATCGAGCGCGCGACTTACGTGCCGGACCTGCGTGCCCGCGTGATGCAGGACGCCGGCTCGTTCCTCGCGGCGGTGGACGACGGTGTCGTCACCGAGGACGACATCCACGCCGAACTGGGCGAAGTGCTCGTCGGCGACGCCCCCGGGCGGGAGTCACCCGAGGATATCACTGTCTTCGATTCGGGCGGGACCGCCATCGAGACGGTCGCGGCCGGAAAGATGCTGTACGACCGCGCCGTCGACGCCGGCGTGGGCGAGGAAGTAGAGTTCGCGCCGGCGAGCGAAGCGATGTACTAGAGGTACGGCGCGAGGCCGACTGCCTCGACGAAGCCGATGCCCGCGGCCAGCGCGCCGACGACGTAGCCGGCGATAGTCCCGCCGTTGAGCAGCGGGAGGCCGGCGTGAGCCCGCCCCTTTAGCACCATCCAGAGCAGGATGGCGAGCCCGATGAAGGTGCCAACCATGGCCGTCACCGCCGGCAGCGGCAGTCCCAGTACCGTCGTGATGCCCGTGGGCGCGAAGAAGGCGGCACTCGCGACGAGCACGGTCGGGATAACCGCGTCGCCGAGGCCGATGAACAACGCGTCCCGTTCTAGCGGGCCGGCGTCCATCTCCTCGGCGGCTGCGTCGTCGTCCGGCGTCGGTTCGCTGTCCGTCGCTGTCTCGGCCTCGCCCGCGTGTTCGTCAGCCGCGGTGTCGTCGTCCGCTGTCGGGTCCGGCGTCGTCGCGTCGAGAAAGGAGTACGAAAACGACAGCGGAATCACGAGCACCACGGGGACTTTGAGGTCCATCACACCCGAGGCGAGCGTCAGCATGTGCTCGGTGCCGTAGACGCTGATGGCATCGTAGACGGCTAGCACCGACAGCAAGAGGAGGGCGGGAAGGATGCCGAAGCTGATGCCGAACAGGCCCGCGCCGGCCGCACCCATCACCGCACCGGCGGCGTCGATGACGTACCACTCGGGGTGGACGAGCAGGCCGATGCCGAGCAGCGCTGCCAGTCCGACCGCGAGGAGGTTGATGCCACCAACAGTGACCAGCGGCGGGACGAGCACGCGGAAGACGTACAGCGAGAGCCACGCCCCCGAGAAGACGATGACGCCCCGAATCAGTTGGTCGGCGTCGTAACGGAACGCCAGCAACATCCCCGCGGTCACGACCAGAATCAGGGCGACGTAGACGACGCTGTTGGTCGGGTCCGAGGGGTCTTCGACCGCCTGATACCCCGCGCTCTCGAACGGCTCGACGAGCGAGAGGGCACCCAACTGGACGAACAGAAAGATGAGTCCGATGAGCCCACACCCGGCCAGCGCACGGAAGCGCCTATCCATGGCCACACGTCCGACAGCGCCGGATTTGAGAGTTGCGTCTCACACCGCGGGCGCTGGTACCGAATCACCGCGTGTACAGCGGCGCTCCGACGAGCGTCGGCAGGTGGACGTTCGTTCCGGGCGAGACGGCCATGTACGGTGCGTCGACGGGGCCGAACACGTCGACGACAGCACCGACGGTGTCGAGTTCGTCGTTCATCAGCGACGTGCCGATGTCGACGTACTCGGCGTCGGTCGCCCGGACGACGGCGAGCCCTTGTGCGAGGCGTTCGACCGAGCCGACTCGCCTCATTCCCGAAGCACCTGAATGTAGGCCCCCACGGCCCCCAACAGGTCGGTCTTGCTCGCGTCGTCGGCGTCCTTGACGACGACGCGTCCGCGTTGTTCGTGCTCGCGAGGATACGTCTTCTCGCGCTCGATGACGGCGTCGTAGCCCACCTGTTGGACGGCCTTCGCTATCTCGTCGACCGTCGGGTCTGTGACGGCGAGGTCGCTGGCGACGCGGCGGCCCTCGCTGCGGGACCGCTCGGCGTCGAACGCGACCGGCCAGATGACGTTTTCGACCATGGGCGTGAGTGACCGCCGGAGACATATGTGCCTTTCCGACGGCCTTGCATGGGGTATACATTTACAAGATTGTACGAGATACTGAAACCCGGATGGTCAACAACGCATTACTTGGCTTAGCTGCCGTCGTCCTGGTCTCCGTGTTCGGCGTCGGCGTGTTCGTCGGAATGCAGGTTGCGGGCGGCGGTATCGCCGCGCCCGCTGAACCGACCGCCACCGCGACACCCGCCGCCGCGAGCGAGTCACTGACCACGACGTCCACGTCCGTGTCGAACCCCGACCCGACCGCCACGGGAAGCCCGACCCTGACGCCAACGCAGACGGAGGCACCCACCGCTATCCCCGCCAACGAGTTCGACGAACGGAACATCTCCGGAGACGTCCTCCAGTATCTCAACGAGAACCGGACCGAACAGGGACTGGACTCGCTGACCACGGAGGGTAACACTGCCGACGTCGTCGGAGCGATGGCACAAAACCACACCGACCGGATGGCCGAAGCGCGTGAACTGGCCCACACTATCGACGGCGTCACCAGTGAGGACCGATACGAGAACTACAACATCGAGAGCACGTGTTCGTTCGACACCACCGAAACGCCGAGCGGCAACGAACTCGAAGCCATCGCGAGGACCGTCGCCGGACAGCGCTACACAGAGGACGGCGAGCAGCGGTACAACGAAGCGGACGGGGACGTCGCCCGGGCACTCGTCGACGAGATGCTCGCCGACGACGACTACCGCGAACGGCTCCTCCAGCCCAACGCGGGTCGAGTGGGCATCGGCGTCGCCATCACGGAGTCCGGTGAGGTCTACGCCACGGTCAACACCTGCTCCTGACCGCCTCGCCTACCCACGTCGTCGCCAGAGGACGCTCGGGACCATCGAGAGAACCACGTCGTCCGTCGCTGTCGTGGTCGTCACTTCTACGTCGACTCGCCCTCGCCCGTCGTCGAACGGCTCCGTCGCGACGACTTCGGTCTCGACCGACAGCGTATCGCCCGGCCGAACCGGCGCAGGCCACCGAAGCGAGTCCACGCCCATCGCGCCCATCGCGCCCGAGTCGGTGAGTTTGTGCACGGCGAGCAGCCGCATCGTTATCGCCGCGGTGTGCCAGCCACTCGCCACTAGCCCGCCGAACATCGACGCCTCGGCGGCGTCGGCGTCCGTGTGTATCGGCTGGGGGTCGTACCGGCGCGCGAACGTCGTCATCTCGTCGCGCGTGACCTCGTAGGTACCGAAGCGGTCGCTGTCTCCGACAGTGATATCCTCGAAATACTCCATGTGAACGCGACGGCCCTCGCCGGCCTAACAGTACCGAAAAATCAGCTCGGAGTCGCCGTCGCAGTGGCGTTCGCTGCCGTGGCGTTCGCGCTGGTCTCGTTCGCGCTCGCCGCGCCGCCGTCGCTGGCCGAACTACGCTGCTCTGTGAGCCACTGGTCGTACTCCTCCTGTGGCATCACCTGTACGGTGCCGAGCATCTGTGAGTGACCCGACCCACAGTACTCCGCACAGTAGAGCTGGTACGAACCCGTCTCCGTCGCGACCGTCCGCAGTTGATTGTACTGCCCCGGGAAGGCGTCAGCTTTCAGCCCTAAGCTGGGCACGTGGAAGGCGTGAAGCCAGTCCTGAGACGTTATCCGGAAGTTCACTTCCTGATTGGCCGGTATCCGGAGTGTCCCGGTGCTGGTCACGTCCGTCGTCTCGTTGAACGACGAGCCGTTGTAGTAGAACGTCCAGCCGTAGCGGTACGCCTGCACTTCGATGTGTGCCGTCTCCTCGGTCTGCAAGTCTGCTTGGTTCGTCGATTCGGCGGTGACGAAGGGGCTTGCGAGCACCTGATAGGAGGCGATGCCGACGAACAGGAGGATGATGGCCGTCGCGATGGTCCACGTAATCTCCAGTCGACGGTTCTCCATCGTCGGCAGCGGGTCGTCGTTCTTGCGGAACTTCCAGACGGTGTAGATGAGAATCCCCTCAACCAGCACCGTGATGGGAATAGCGACGTACAGCAGATTCATGTTCAGGTCCCAAATCTGCTCGACTGTCGTCGAGGCCGATGGCTGTGCGGCGACGGGTTCGGCGGCGAGTGCCAGCAGCGCAGCGCCGAACAGCGCGACCAGACCGGCGCGTCTCCGAGTCATATCCGCGGCTTAGGATTTCGGGGATAAATAACTGCTGTCTCGGGGCGCCACCTGCTGCGCTCCCTCGCTCGGGGACAGGTGCCAACGTGTGGCTCCGACTCGGATTCCCAGACTGCTGGAAAAAGCGAGGAGTCTAAGTGTCCGCCCACAAAGGATAACTCAATGGCAGAGAACCGGACCTTCACTGGACTACTGGCCGCGACGGCGGTTGGCGTCTACCTTCTCGTCATCGCCGGTGCGACGGCGGCCATCACCGATGCTGTCGCCGCCTGTCGTGGGTGGCCGGTGTGTCAGGGACCGGTGACGCTCGCGGAGCCGGCGCTACTGATAGCGTGGAGCCACCGACTCACGGCCGTCGCGGTCGGCGTACTGGCGATTGCGACGGTCGCTATCGGACTGCGGACGGCAGCGCTCGGTCGCGTCAAAGCGGCACTGGTCGTCGGCCTCGCCCTGTACCCCGTCCAGATTGCGCTGGGCGCGTTCGTCGCCACGTCGGGCGCTGCTGGGGGTCTCCCGGGGGCCCACCTCGGCGTCGGGATGGCGATTTTCGTCGCGTTCGTCCTCGCGTTGGCGTGGCACTTAGAAGCCGAGACCGGCAGCGAGAACGAAGCGCCCGTCGACGACCTCTCGCCCGCGCCGATGCCCGACGACGCCAGCGAGACGCCCAAAGTTTCTTCCTCGCTTTCGACCCGTGAGCGGGTCGTGGGTACCGCCTCCGCCTACTTCCGGCTGATGAAACCCCGGCTGATGTGGCTGCTGTGTCTCGTCGCCGCCGCGGGGATGGCGCTCGCGGCCGGAGACGAACTGACGACGCGGACCGTCGTGCTGACGCTTGGCGGCGGCGTGCTGGCAATCGGTTCGTCGGGGACGTTCAACCACGTCCTCGAACGGGACATCGACAAGCGGATGGACCGCACCTCCGAGAGGCCTATCGCCACCCATCAGATTCCCGTGCGGAACGCGATGGCCTTCGGCGTGGCCTTGGGCGCGGCCGCACTGGTCCTCTTTTGGCAGGTCAACGTCCTCGCCGCGGCACTGGGGCTGACCGCGATTCTGTTCTACAGCGTCATCTACACGCTCGTCCTCAAACCCAACACCGTTCAGAACACGGTACTGGGTGGGGCGGCGGGGGCGCTGCCGGCACTCATCGGCTGGGTCGCCGTCGAGGGGAGTTTCGGCCTGCCCGGTATCGCGCTGGCGGGCGTCATCTTCCTGTGGACGCCGGCGCACTTTTACAACCTCGCACTGGCGTACAAAGACGACTACGAGGACGGCGGCTTCCCGATGATGCCGGTGGTCCGCGGCGAGACCGAGACCCGAAAACACATCGTCTACTATCTCGGCGCGACGCTGGTTGGGTCAGGCGTGCTGGCGGCGCTGACGTCGCTGGGCTGGCTCTACGCCCTGACCTCGGCGGCGGTCGGTGCCGTCTTCCTCTGGGCGGTCGTCCGCCTCCACCGCGAACAGACCGAGGCGTCGGCCTTCCGCGCGTTCCACGCGTCGAACGCCTATCTGGGACTGCTCCTCCTGGCCATCGTCGTCGACGCACTCGCCGTATGAGCACGCTCGAACCCGACTGGCGCGGGCTGGTCCCGGAGTCCCGCTCGCTCGCGCTGTGGGCCGTCGTCCTGAACACCGAGTTACTGCTGGTGCTCCTCTATTTCGTCTTCGTCCGCGGGGCGACGACCGACCCGGTGGTGCTTGGCTTCCCCTTCGTCTGGCTCAACGTCGCGGGCTGGGTGTTGCTCCGTGTCCGGCCGGCGCCGGCCCCCACACGTCGACGGGCCGTCGCCGCGGCCGTCGCGGTCGGCTACGGACTGGTCCTCGCCTACGTCGGCGGCGTGGTCGGTCTCGGCGGGCAGGGGACCGGCCTCCGGGCCGTCCTCGCAGCGCCGCCGGGGTTTGCCCCGTCGGTCATCTACAGCGGAGCGACCGTCGCCCTCGTCCTCACGCCGTGGAAGGTGGCGGGCTATCTGGCGCTCGCGTATCTCGTCTACGTCACGGTCGTCGACGCCAGCGGTGGCCTTGCCGGTGGCGTCGTCGGCCTGTTCTCCTGTGTGAGCTGTGTCCTCCCCATCCTCGCGTCCGTCGTGGGCGGGGCCATCGGCGCCGGCGGGGCGCTGTACCAGGTCGCACTCGCCCAGTCCTACGGCCTCTCGACTGTCGTCTTCCTGGCGTCCGTCGGACTGCTCTATGCCGTCCACCGCTTCGATACGACAGTCGTCGGCTGGCTGCGGACGACCGTGCTCGACTGACGGGTTCGGACAGACATTTACCCGCGGCGCGCGCTCGTCAGACCATGAGCAACGTCGAAATCGAGTACTGTGTTCCCTGTGGCTTTCGCGACCGCGCGCTGTCGGTTCAGCGAGCGATTCTGAACGGCCTGGAGACCGACCTCGACCGAGTGAGTCTGGTGACCGGCGACCACGGCGTGTTCCGGGTCACCGTCGACGGCGAGGTGGTCTACGAGAAAGGCGAAGACGACTACGACGTCGACGGTATCGTCCGGCAGGTCCGGGAGCGGCTGTAGCCGCCCCGAGAACGGAACGGCTTTCGGCAACCGATTCTGACCCACAGGTATGACCGAGGTACTCGTCGCCGAAGACGTCCGCCGTAGCTACGGCGACACCGTCGCGCTCGATGGCGTGTCGCTGTCGGCCACGGCGGGCGAGGTGCTGGCGCTGGTCGGCCCGAACGGGGCGGGCAAGACGACGCTCGTCCGCGCGCTCACGGGCACGACCGACGCCGAGGGCCGCGTCGAACTGTTCGGGCAGTCACCGCGAGCAGTCGAGCGGGACCGCATCGGCCTGCTCCCGCAGTCGTTCACCCCACACGAGCGCCTGAGCGCTCGGGAACTCGTCGACTACTACGCCGGGCTCTACGACGAGACACGGGACGTCGACGCCGTCATAGACGACGTGGGACTGTCCGGGGCCGCCGACACTCACTACGAGAACCTCTCGGGGGGCCAGCAGCGCCGGACCTGCGTCGCGACGGCGCTCATCAACGACCCGGACCTGCTCGTGCTCGACGAGCCGACGACGGGTATCGACCCCGCCGGCCGGCAGGCGCTGTGGGAACTGCTCGAGGGGCTGGCCGACCGCGGGGTCACGATTCTCGTGACGACCCACTACATGGAGGAAGCGCAGCGACTGGCAGACCGGGTGGGGCTACTGGCCGACGGGGCTCTCGTCGCCCTCGACGCGCCGGAGGCGCTGGTGGCCGACCACGGCGGCGACAGCCAGCTCGTGGTCGACGGCGAGTTCGACGCGGCCGCCGTCGACAGCATCGACTACCCGGCCGAGACCACGCTGCGGAACGGTCAGCTCGTCGTCTACGGCGTCCGGCCCGAATCCATCGGTGGCGTCGTCGACGCACTCGAGTCGGCCGGGCTGGGCTACGACAGCCTGACCTGGAAGCAGCCGGACCTGGAGGACGTGTATCTGTCGCTGACCGGCACCGGAGTCGGGCGGTCCGGCGAGCCAAGAGAGACCGTTTCGGCGACCGCCGGGGGGTCCCGATGAGCCGCCTGGGGCGACTCCAGTCCGAGTCCCGCGCCGCGAGTCGCGCGTTCCTGCGCCGGCGAACGGCGGTGTTTTTCACCTTCTTCTTCCCGCTCATCATCGTCGTCATCTTCGGTGTGCTGGTCCAGACGCGACCCGGCGGCGGCGGGCTGTTCACTCGCCCGCCGGCCTACTACGTCCCGGGCTATCTCGCCGTCGTCGTCCTCTTCACGCCGCTCTCGCGAGTGGGTAGCGAGGTCGCTCGCCACCGCGACGGCAACCGCTTCGAGAAACTGGCGACGACGCCGCTGACCCGGCCAGAGTGGCTGCTCGCCCAGACGCTCGTCAACACAGTTGTCATCGGGCTGGCCGGCCTGTTCCTGCTCGGTCTGATGGTCGTGCTGACCGGTGCGAACATCGCCTTCTCGCCGCTCCTGCTCCCCTTTGTCGTGCTCGGCGTCGCGCTGTTCTGTGGCGTCGGCGCGATGCTCGGCAGTCTGGCGAGCTCACAGGACGGCGTCATCTCGGCGAGCAACGGTATCGCTCTGCCGCTACTGTTCCTGTCTGAGACGTTCGTCCCGCCGGAACTGCTCCCGGCGTGGCTCCCAACCGGTCTCTCGCCGCTGACGTACTTCTCCCGTGGCGTGCGAGCCGTGAGTACGGGCAGTGGTGAGGTTCTGGTGCCGCTTGCAGTGCTCTCGGTCTGTGCCGTCGTCTCCTTCGCCGTCGGTGCCACGCTGTTGCCACGAACCGACTGAGTGTTGCGTCCGCTCCCGGCGAAAAATGGCAGTGGGCCTTACGACTCGGCCATCCCCTGGTAGGCGAGTGCGGCCCCGACCACGAACACTATCGCGGCGAGGTAGATTGGACCGAGATGGGTCAGCCAGTCGTGGGTGAA
>Ga0102936_1000765_pt1 | contig 12880 bp, 19 predicted proteins | sample SalPon2_A_H2O_MG_FD_78502 | JGI IMG/M metagenome (GOLD analysis project Ga0102936, IMG submission 78502) | Salt pond water microbial communities from South San Francisco under conditions of wetland restoration - Salt Pond MetaG R2_A_H2O_MG | ecosystem: Environmental > Aquatic > Non-marine Saline...
GTTCTAGCAGTTTTGATACTGGTCTGGATTGTATTCTCGGTAGCTTTTGGATTGAACGCTTCTTCAACCGATTACCAAAAGTTTGATGTTCTTTCAAACAACAGCGAGTTAGTCAACGCAGAATGCAGGTGTTATGGCTCATTATCTGTTCGGGAGTCTTATCCTCCACAGTATGACTGTGAGGGATACGAGATGTGCACTTCAGTTAACTACACCCGGCCAAGAAACTAGAATTTCGAATAAAAAAGTGGTAAACAAGTAATTCTGTACAAGGGCCTTTGTCATGGAAGAAAAACTGATTGAAAAGTTCAAAGAATACTGTGAATTCAGTCAAGACAATGTCTATGTTTTACTTGCTATCTCAAGAACTAAAGAGAATGAAGAACATAGTAGCAATACTGAGCCTACCATGAGAGAGGTTGTAGATAATGAAAAAGATCTTGAAGAGAAGATGAAACAGTTAGACCATGCCTCCAAAAGCTATGACTCCAAGTTCAGATTATATATCTCATCTAACGCAAGGAACTCTATGAAGGCCTTTTTCCGGCTCCGCTCGGAGATGGATGACTGGCTTCAAATGAGAATAAATGGAAATGAAGGAATAAAGAAAAAGTTCAAGAGAATCGATTCCGAGTTCAAATCTGTTCTACAGAAAAATGAATGTAAAGATGAGACAAACTTTATCTTTGATCTGGATAAGGCCTCTAGACAAGATATGAAACAGTTAGAAGATGATCTCAGAGTTTTAACAGATATCAAGATGGTAAAGAGTACTCCGAACGGGTTTCATATTGTTACAGGATCTTTCAATTATAATGAATTGGAGACAGGTATTGATTATGAGTTGAAGAAAGATGGGATGATTTTTGTAAGTTATATTGGAGATTAACAGTGGCTCTAGAGTTTTTCTTCCATTGAATTAAGCATTTTTTGTACGTGATTGTGTTCCAGTAGCATTGTGATACGGCTCTCTGAATCTGCAATCTTCATTTCAGTATTAATAGCTAGTACACAGTCTTTTTCTGGTCCGCATTCGCTGTTCATACCTGATGTAGTATGGATTGCTAGAGCATTGGTATCTAAGGTCATTAATTTTGGTTCCTCGGATTCAAGCTCTATTCCCAACAGGTTTTCTATCGCCTCGAGATAGAAGCTGCCTACCTTCTTGCTTACCTGTAAGAAGTTCCCGTTTCCTTCACCGCCAGATCCTTCTTTCCACATGTTTAGGAATCTTTGATAGTCCATCTGTTCAAATGCAAATACTATCGCGCCACCACCGTCTTTTAAAGGCATCAGTACAGCTGTCAATTTCTGATCTGACTTTTTTTTAAAAACTTGCTTGGCCATCTTCTCTCCTCCTTCTTGGAGATCTACTATTCTTACATCAGGTATCCCTATATCTACTTTCTTATCCACTAGGTCAGATAGATACCTTGATGCTCTTCCTGCACCTATATTCCCTAGTTCTTTGAGCTCGTCTCTTTCCCTTTCACTAAGTTGATGTTCAGCCATTTTGGTTTCCTCTCAAATATCACTTAAGATAAGAATTTCTATTAATCTTCCCTTACCTCAAGTTCTTCAAGTAGTTCATTTAGTTTTACTGCTTTATCTGAAAGATTATCTGCGCTTGAAGATATCTCCTGAATAGCTTCCGTTTGCTCACTTACAGCGCCCGCAACTTCCTGAGCCTCTTCAGAAGCTTGTTCACTCACTTCAGATACTTCCGAGACCTCATCAAGCACATTTTGAGATGATGAGGCCTGTTGGTCGACCGCTGAATCAATTTCCTGTATGCTTTCGTTTGCATCTTCTATCTGATCGGCGATCTCTTCTACTGCATTCAGGCCATTTTCTATTGAGCCCATACCTTCTTCAACCGAGTCTCGCATTTCTTCTACTTCTTGAACTGTGTCCTCTGTCGATTCCTGTACGTCGTTGATCAGGTTCTGCATGTCCTCCGTGGAGTCAGCTGCTTCTTCAGCAAGATTTTTGACCTCATCTGCTACAACTGCGAATCCTTCTCCGGCTTCACCTGCTCTTGCTGCCTCAACAGATGCATTTAGAGCAAGGTTGTCTGTCTCCTCTGCAATCTCAGATACCATCTTAACAATCTCTTCCAGCTTTTCCATCTTATCATCCAGCTGTCTTACTCTTTCTGTTACCTGTTCGCTCCTGTCTTCTATAGTCGCCATTTCATCTATTGCTTTCTCTGAGACTTCTTTACCTTGTTCTCCCGTTTCTGCAATATGCTGGGATTTCTTGGCCATGGACTCTGCTGATGAAGCGATTTGCTGAACTGATGCAGAAAGCTCTTGCATCTGCTTTCTAGCACTTGAAAGTGTTGCGGTCTGCTGTTGCATCCCAGAGCTAATTTCTTCCATTGATGCATCAATCTCCTGGCTAGAACTTCCAACCTGTGCTGAGCTTTCATCTAGCTGCTGACTGGCTGAAGACACGTCTTCTGCAAATCCTTGTATCCTCATAACTATGCCTTCAATTTCTTCTAGCAGAGAATTAACCGATTCCCCTACAGACGCCATTGCATCACTAGTGCTATCAGGTTCAACACGGACAGTGAGATCTCCCGATCTTGCTTTTTCCATGACTTGGCTGTATTCGGCCGCCTTTTCCTGTAAAGATGCAGACTGTTGTCTTGCTTGTGACTTTTCCTTTTCAAGTTGTTCGATTAGTTCTTCAAGATCTTCCTTCAGTTCATCGAGGTTTTCTCCAAGTTCACCTGGAACTTCTCTATCGAATTCTTCAGAGTCAAAGTCCTGTCTGGCAAGAGCTTCTGCCTGAGCTGAAAAGTCTTCCATAAAATCTTCTATAGATTTGAAAGCCGACTTTAAATCCCCAACTTCGTCTTCCCTATCCTCCTGGAAGTCAACTTCAGATAAACGCCCTTCAGAAATCTTCTTACCCTTTGAAACAAGCCTGTTGAGCGGAACCATGAGATAAAAGTAGAAACCGACAAGAACAACAGCACCGCCAAGAGCTGAAAATGCAACAGCTTCGACAATGCTCTTTCCAATCGTATACCTAGCATCTGCAGTACTACTTGAAGAAGCAGATGAAACAGCTATCGAATCATGCTCCGGCATATAAGATGCTGCAATAAATGTAGAGCCTGAATCTGTTTTAAATGAAAAAACTTCTTCAGGATTCGCTTTTGTTTTACGGACCATACCTTTCAAATCATCCGGAGTAATAGATCCTTGAACAGCAGGCGAAACACCCTCTAAACTAGAATCGGATGAGAACAAGTACCTAAAGCCATCCTCTACAGATATAACTGAAACAGTGGAATTACCGTTAGACGCATCAGATAACTTATCACCAAACTCGCTATTTGAAATATTCAGTGCATAAAGGCCTTCTGCGTATTTAACCTGCGACTGCAAATTATCTTGGAACTGATCTTGAGTTTCATCCGCCGCAGAAACATAGATATGGGTTGCTCCTACTGCCATAAAAGATACTAGTAGTATCATTCCAAGAGAGATTTTGATGCTGAAGGATTGATCATTGATCCAATTCGTTAGTTTTTTTCGAATCATACTAGACACTTATTTTGTGATGAGATACAGGATTTCGATACATACCGCGTCGTATCATATTTTAGTTAGTGGTTTTCCAATAAAAAAGGATACTAAAAATGGAAATATATTAGTCCTTCCTGTTGCCAGTGAAAGACTTCCTCACAACAACATTGCCATTTTTACAGTTAAGCCAGATAGCCCTACCCTTAGTTCCTCCAGTATCCTCTTTAGCAATATTAAGGCCTCGACTGGAAATCTCTTCTTTTACAGAACTTATATTTCTTTCTCCTATGTCAAAAGAATTATCAAACATGGAAGCTCCGCCATATATCTTGACTTCTAAATCGGATAAATGTGATCCTTTATTTTTCATCTCTGTGAATACTGAATCAAGCAAGACATCTGCATGTTTTGAGGATTCTTCTCCATCTTCTGCAGGTAGCATGACGTGAGCAAGTCCTGCTCTTTGGTTATCTTGATCGTATAAGCACACACCAACACAACTACCTAACCCCATGGCAGTCAAAACCTGATTATCTTGACCTATTTCGTAGTCACCCATCTTCACATTCACGTTTTTACTAATCCTTCTCACCTACATGTTAAACCGATAGTTTTTCCAGTATCAAGTTTCTTCCTTTCCTGCTGAAAAGAAATATGAAGTACGAATTGAGATCTTTTTTGAAATTGAACTTCGTCTGGAATAGGAGAGCTTCATCTTCATGCTGTGCCATTTTTAGAAGTATTTCATCCATTACTGCCCCCAGCATATCTGTTTTAATGTCAGGAACACCTTCTTTTAATTTGAGGTCAACCCATTCTGTCATCGCAGAAAGTGTTGATCCTGTTAAAATATTTCCTGTCTCCTTTAGTGCAGACTCCTCAGATTCAGTAAGCTGTTGTTCGATATCTATATTTTCTGTATCTCCAAGAAGGTGTCCTGCCAGTATCTTGGCTGATCTTCTATCAAGAACTAGCATAAGCGTGCCAAGATAAATTGACTCATTCTCATTTCTCTCAACATGAACCTCTACACGTACTAAGGAGTGGATCTTTGATCTATTTCCTATCTCTTCAGGTATATCCCTAATCTCATGTACTTCAATTCCAGGAAATCCAATATCTATTTTCTCATCAGTCATCTTTGAGAGAGCATTTGATGCATTTCCTGCTCCTATATTACCTATCTCTCTTAGCTTGTCCTTCTGTTTATCGTTAATATCCATTATGCACCACCTATCAATTGGTTAAAGTCCAATATAAGTAATGGATTTCCATCTGACAACATCGAAACTCCAGCTGCACCATCTATTTCCAATAGATCAAGATCTTTAGTTACAAAGTCCTCAACATCCCTGATTTCATCAACTAAAAGGCCTGCCCTGCTGTTCCCTTTCTCCACTATGATAACACTCTTGTTACTGCTATCAATCTCTTCCTCACCTAGCTCTTCAGCAAGATTAATGAGCGGTATCTCTTCTTCATCGTATGCAAATACTTCTTTATTCTCTATCTGTTTTACATCAACTTTAGCATGTTTCAGAACTCTAAGTATGGAATCGATCGGAAGGCCATACCTTGTCTCTCCTACTTTGACAAGGAAACATCTTACTACCGCAAGAGAAAGAGGAAGCCTCATCTCAACAGTAGTTCCCTCTCCTTGCTCAGTCCTGATATCATAGGATCCATGCAATTCTTCAGCAGTAGTTTTCATAACACTGAGGCCTACACCTCTACCTGAAAGCTCTGTTACTTCATCATTAGTTGAAATACCCGAATCAAAGAGAAGCATAAGTTTTTCTTTCCTTGAGAGGTTCTCGCCACTCCCTATAATTTCTTTATCTCTGGCTTTTTCAACTAAACTTTCAATATCAACTCCTCTACCATCATCAGTAACAGAAATAATCGCTTCACTTCCTTCTCTTTCGGCTTCAAGCTTTATCCTACCTTCAGCAGATTTACCCTTCTGTTTTCTCTCTTTAGGAGGCTCTATACCATGATCCACTGCATTACGTATAGCATGTATAATAGGTTCGCCAAGCTCCTCTATAATTGTCCTGTCCATCCTTAGTTCCTCTCCCTCTATCTCAAAATCTATCTTCTTATCAGTTCTCCTGCTGAGGTCACGTACCGTCCTTGGAAACCTATCAAAGACCTGAGAGACCGGTATCATCCTTGCTTGTGATACCTCTTTCCTGATATCTTTCCCTAACCTCTCAAGTTGATCAAGAGTAGCGTTAAACTCATCCAACTCCTGATCCCCACTGATTCTCCTAAGCTTTTTCTCAACAATCAAAAGCTCTCCAACAAGATTCATCAAAGTATCAAGACGCTGCACATCCACCTTGATTTCAGAAACATCCTCAAACTCTTCATCAGAACTATCTCGCTGTTCAAGCTCAATATCCTCGCCATTATAGGCCTTTTCTAGGTTCTCAATTAAACTGCCAACATCTTTTGTCGGAGGCTCCGCAGTTTTCTCTGTTTCATCAACCATCTTCTCCAAAGCATCTATAGAAGCATATAGAAGATCGAATAGTTCAGGCCTTGAGTCCAGACTTCCGTCCTTGAGTTTTTCAAAGACATCCTCCATCTTGTGGGCAAGCGTGGAAATATCATCAAACCCCATGCTCGCTGAGGAACTTTTAATAGTATGTGAGGCTCTGAACATGTCATCAAGAGCGTCTCTACTCCCATTATCCTCATATTCAAGCATGCCATCGTTTAGTTCCTTGATTTTCTCGTCTGCTTCCTCTATATACATTTCCAGCATTTCTTCGTTTACTTCAGTCATTTTAGACACCTGATCAAGGCCTGAGGTATCTCCTCAAGCGGAAGTACTCTATCTGCGTCCCCCTGGTTTACAACGTGTTTTCCCATCCCATATATTTTGCTGGTATCTCTATCCTGGACAATGACCTGGCCTTTCTCAGATTTTATGAAACGTGAACCAATCCCTGCGTCTTTCCCCATTCCAGTTAGGACCAGTGCGACAGTTCTAGACCCATAAACAGAGGAAACAGACTTAAACAGCTCATCTATTGAAGGAGTTGGCCTATTGGAACCATCTATAAGCGATATTTTTTCAGAACTATCTACTCTCATGTCTTTATCTCCCGGAGCTAAGTATACAGTAGCTCTATCAATTTCTTCACCCTGTTGTGCTTCTTTTACCTTAAGACTACAAAGAGAGTCTAGTCTTTGTGCAAAGAGCGAAGTATATGTCGCCGACATATGTTGAGCGACAAGTATAGGTACAGAAATAGTTTCAGGAATGTTTTTGAGTATAAACTCTAGCGTTCCAGGCCCTCCTGTAGAACTTCCTATGACAATAATTTTTTCTGAACTCAGATTAACCTTAGGGAAAGATAAATCTTCTGGTCTCAAATCGCTCTTTTCAGCCTTCAACGCCACACCTATGAGCGAACGAATTTCTTCTGGAGAGTAATCTGCCTCCAAGACATCTATAACACCATAGGATAAAGAACGAACGGCTTCTTCTCTCTCAAGTTTTTCACCCGAAGAAACTACAAGTATAGGAACAGGGTCAGTTTTAATCAATTTATCGACAAGATCTAGCCCAGAAATATTTTCAAACTTCATACCCATGATAAGAACATCAGGATTCGATTTACGGACCGCTTCAAAGAAGTTAGACGCTACCCTGACCTTATCAACAACATTGACATTTTTTAATAATCCAATCTTTCTTGAAAGACGATTTAATACATCTGAATCGCTGTGTGCAATTATCACATCACTCATATCTATCCTCTAAAGTCTCCTAACTAGGTATAGAATTATGTGGCTTAATTGAGTTTAAATCTTTAGCAAGACAGATGTAAACTCTTTTTAACAGAGATTGTCAATACATATGTGAAGAGCTGATAAGCTCTGAGATAAAAAAGGAAATGAGGTTATAGCTGATGACAGACTCAAGACAGTTATTCGTCTTTGTTTTGGATGGCGAAGAATACGCAGTAGATGTTAACAATGTGAGAGAGATAATAAGATCTCAAGAAAAAGATTTTACTTCCGTACCAAATGTCCCTGACTTTATTGAAGGGATTACCAATGTAAGAGGTCAAGCTGTACCCCTCATCGATTTAGAGAAGAAATTCAAACTTGAAGAAGTTAAAAATAACTACATTGTAATTATTGAACTCGGAGATGCTACTGCAGGCCTTTTAGTTGATGACGTGGAAGAAGTAAAGAATATTAATAGATCTCGTATCAAGGATGCTCCTGAAATAGTTGAGGAGGAAATACATCGGAAATACGTTGACAGTGTTGCTGTTCTAGATAATCGCATGTTAATTATTTTAGATTTAGAGGTCGGTCTTAAGGACAGTGAAGCTCTTGAGATGGAAAGAATAAATGATGAAATGTCTGAAGATGATGAACAAGAGGATGTTGATGAACTAACCGAAGAAGAAATTAAGAAAAAGGCAGAGGAAAGAGTATCAGACCAAAAAAACGAACAAAAATCAAAAGAAAACTCAAAAAAAGATGAAGAGAAAAATAAGTTTGAATGCGATAAATGTGGAGACACATTTAACACCAAGAGAGATCTAGCCTCCCACAAAGCTCAAAATCATTAATTAATTATTAGATCGGTTACCGTATCCTTGACATCTTCTTCATCAAATGGCTTGTTGATAAAAGTGTCAGCTCCTTTTTGATCTGCTTCTTCGACCATCTGATCCTGACCTACAGCAGAGACCATAATAACTCTAGTTTCACCATCTGTTTTTCTGATCTCCTCAAGAGCTTCAATACCTCCCACATCATCCATTATAATATCTAGAGTAATCAAATCAAGATCTTTTTCCTTATGCATATCAACAGCTTTACTACCATCATCTGCCTCGAACACCTCTTCGAAATCCATGTCCTCAAGAATATTCTTCATCATATTCCGCATAAAGCTAGAGTCATCAACAACTAGTGCTTTCACTGTATCACTCTAATGAGGCCTTAACTGTTTCAAGCAGTTCATCTTCTTCTACAGGTTTTTCTACATAATCCGTTGCCCCCATCTCTTTAGCTTTTTGCTTAGTCTCTTCCTCTCTTACAATAGATACCATGATAACATTAGGATTATCATATTTCTCGGTAAGCTCTTTTAGAACCTCGATACCATCTCTATCAGGGAGTCTTATATCTAGTAGGACAACATCCGGCCTTTCTTCACTGTATTCTTCTAGGCCTTCCTCAGCATTTTCTGCTTCTATAAATTCAAATTCTTCCTCTAAAGCATTCTTTAAGACCTTCCTTTCAAATCCTGAGTCATCAATAGATAGTAATTTCTTTCCCATATCTAATTCAAGAGAGAGCCTGATTAAAAAATTTATCTGGAATACATAGTTTCTGAAATCCTAGAATTACAGAAAAAAGAAAGGTATCACGAAAGTTCTACCTCTTCCCCCATACTTGTCATCGAAAGAACTTGGGATTTTGGTATCAACCATGTAGTCCTTTCATCCTCCTTATCCTTCTTGAAGACTTCCATGACTGCCTTTAGCATTTCCCCCTCCTCAAGATAATACAACTTGATCACAGTAAATGTCTCTCTAAGGCCTTTTGTCCTTCCATCGCTTCTCAAAAGGATATTGTCTCTATCCAAATTATGATCAAACCAGGGTATAGCATTTTTATCAATCTTGGCCTTATCAAGCTCTATGACTTCCATAAAAATAATAGTAGAAATGTAGGTTCTTGAATAGTTCGGTGAACTATCCTAGGCCTTTCTCACATACCAGTCTACCAGCATGGGGACTCCCTGTATAAGTCCTGCTACAGGGAATGCATAGAGCTGGAAAGCCGGATCAACAAACAGATAAACTCCTGCTAACAAATTAGCAAGTGCTGTTCCAGCATAGAGCTTCTGGGAGAAGCCACTCATCTTGTAAGCCGTGTATACAAAAAGCGCACCAGGTAAGAAGAACCATTTCTGGTAGTAACTAAATACCAGAGATTCTCCTGTTAGGGACATCTGGCCGGCAAAGTTACCTAAAAGCCCCACTATCATGAAAAAGGCCCAGATAGGATTCAAAGTTTTCCATCCAAGAGGACCTTTACCTTCCTCATAACTGTAATATATCGGCGGTATCATCAACAGAGTCCACATAATAAGTATCTGGTAGTTGAGGCCTATAGCCGAGATGTTCAGAAAACCTATAACAGGCGTCAGGAAATATGCAAGAGTAACTGTTATACCCCAAGCTGCTACCGCATCAAAGTCTCTTCTCAGATTCATTCTACCACCACCGTTCCTTCATGTTGTGAATACCTGTGGTTATCATAACCCCATTCTCCTGATTTCTCAAACGTGAAACTGAACGATTCTCCTGCTGAACATTGATCAAAGACTGAATCCGAAGTTGGTTGACCGTTTTCACAGTGCTCATTTGTAGAAGTATCATCATACTCTGTGTGCGATGGATGTTGATCCGAACCAACCCAGAAAGTTCCAGACTCTGCCTGCCACCTAACAGTATCGCCTTCATCAATAGTTACAGTCGAAGGTTCAAACCCTGAAACCGTATAATTCACAGTTACATCAGCTTCAGATCTATTTGAAGTATCATTAGCTTCAGTCTCATCCTGTTCTGTCTGTTCCAGTTGCTCATCCGGATCTAACACATCACCCTCCTCAGGCGCATCATTTTCTTCAGGATTTTCAGAAGTTGAATCAACCGCACAACCTGAGGCAACAAAAACCACTGCCATCAGGAGAATCAAACTGGTTTTCATAATAAATCATATATAATCAGAGATACATTAAACCTTCGGAAAAAAGTTAGCGGAAATACCGGAAGAGACACTGAAACCTGTTAAAGAAAGTTTTCCCAATTGAAGGTTGTTATGAAGGGAAACGGGGAAAGAGTTGATTTCTGTCAAAACTGTGGTTTCAAAATAGCCTCTATGGCATCAGTATGCACAAGATGTGGTTCAGAGGTGAAAACAATATGAAATCAGAAAGAATGAGCCGTGTAAGGCCTTTCAACGGGTTTCCGAGAAATACTGAGGCCAAAAAAGGATTCGTAGTCAAAAAGTGTAAGGACTGCAACGAGAGTATATTTGTACCATTCAATCAACTCGGTGATATGCCCAATATCTGCCGGGAATGTTACATGTAAGGCCTTTAGACGCTTTATTGAATATATTTTTGTTCAGCCTGCCGTTATAAACGAGCGGAGATAATTATAGTATATGAGTGTTTCTAGTATTTCTGCAGGACTTATTGTACGCAATAAAAAAATTCTGATGTTCAGAAACGAAGATGAAGATGCATGGGATGTCCCAAGCGTTAGACCTGAAAAAGGAGAGATTTCAGCCGAAGCCGCTCTAAGAGCATCTGAAAAATTCTCACAGTGTGAATGTGAAGTAAATAGATACAAGAAAAAGCTTCAGCTCCAGCTAGGATCAGGTAACAACTGGAACCCTTATCTTGTAGACCTGAAAGGAACTCCAGAGCGTGGAGAATGGGTTTCCAAAGATGAATTAAAAGATCGTGAACTTGTACCACACTTAGAAAGCAACAAGGAAAAATTTGTCAACAAAATCTAGTTGAGGAGTATAAATTATGAGCGAACTTTCCTCAAAAGTCTGTACAGCATGTAGTGGAGACGCAGATACGTTGAAAGCTACAGAGATCCATGAACATATGAAAGAACTGGATGATAACTGGGAACAGGAAAACAACCACCATATCCAAAGACAGTTCGATTTAAATGACTTTCAAGAAGCTCTAGAGTTAGTTAACAAAGTCGGTGAGATAGCAGAACAACAGGGACATCACCCTGTAATCAATGACTTTACATGGGGTAGAGCAACAATCAAGCTCTACACTCACAAAATCGATGGCCTGCATGAGAATGATTTCATAATGGCTGCGAAAATAGATGAAGCATACGAGGACATGGAAAATTAGAAATGTTTAAGGAAAATGTTGGAGACAGAGACAGTAAAATAAGAGTGGGCCTTGGAGCATCCCTGGTATTTTTAGGAGCGCTAGGGTACTCAGGAACCCTGCCTCTCGCAAACATTTTACCTCAGGCCTTAAGTTCGGTTACACTGACGATAATAGGCCTTGTACTTGTTATCGAAGGTTATTACAGCAGATGTATGCTGTACAAAGTCCTTGGGATTAGTACCAGAAAAGAAGATGAGTGAATTCTTCTTTTGATTTAAAAAGTTTTGTTCCGCTCTTCTTTCTTACAACCGTAAAGTGACGGATTTTCGTCGCGAGGTGTGATTTAATTATGGATGCTAAAGCAGACCCAACCAACCCTGTACTCAGGGAGACAATCGAATTCCTTAAGGAGCAGGATGCTCCAATATGGAACGAAGTAGCTGAAAATCTAGGTAAAGTTAATAGACAGAGACCTGAAGTAAATCTCTCCGACTTGGAGAGAGTTGCACAGGACGGCGAGACAGTCGTTGTCCCAGGCAAGGTTCTCGGTTCCGGACGTTTGACAAAGGAACTAGACGTTGCAGCTTTCAAGGTTTCTACAGGAGCTCGTGAACAGATCGAAGAAGACGGAGAGTTCATGTTTATCCGTGATCTTGTTGAAGAGAATCCTGAAGGTTCTGAGGTGAGAATTGTAAAATGAAAGTGATAAACGCAGAAAATAAAGTAATCGGCAGACTTGCTTCCAACATCGCTCGTAGTGTTAAGGACGGAGAGGAAGTAAGAGTTGTTAACTCTGAGAAAGCAGTTATCTCCGGAGACGAAGCCGACATTAAAGATGAATACAAGACTAAATACGATAGAGGTAGAAGAGATACAGGCCCTTACTATCCTAAGAGGCCTGACAAGATCTTGAAGCGTACTGTGCGCGGTATGCTTCCGGATCATAAAAAGCGTGGACGTGAGATGCATTCACGTGTCAAGACCTATCTCGGTGTTCCTAGCGAGTTTGAAGACGTCGAGGAAGTTGATGTCAAAGAAGGAGACGAACTGAAAAACAGGAACTATGTAAAACTTGGCGACGTATCAAAGCATATCGGCTGGACTCCAAGAGGTGAACAATAATGACAGAAACAACACATTCTAAAGGAAAGAGAAAGACAGCAAAGGCCAGAGCCACAATTAAGGAAGGCGATGGAACCTTGAGAATCAACTCCAGACCTCTCCACGTACAGAGAGATATGATCAAGGAGCGCATCAAGGAGCCACTCATTATCGCTGGCGAAGAAGTATACGAAGACCTCAGCATCAAGGTAGAATCCCATGGAGGAGGAATCCAGGGACAGGCAGAAGCCATCAGAATGGCGATCGCCAGAGGCCTTGTAGAACATACAGATAACGACGATCTTGAGCGGGAGTTCAGAGA
>Ga0102936_1000768_pt1 | contig 12856 bp, 16 predicted proteins | sample SalPon2_A_H2O_MG_FD_78502 | JGI IMG/M metagenome (GOLD analysis project Ga0102936, IMG submission 78502) | Salt pond water microbial communities from South San Francisco under conditions of wetland restoration - Salt Pond MetaG R2_A_H2O_MG | ecosystem: Environmental > Aquatic > Non-marine Saline...
CTGATCGTCGGCATACCCGAACCCACGCGCCCGGACGTATATCGCTTTTCGACGCGGTCGCGAATCACTCCGGCGCGGTCGCGGATACACAGCGTTTTCCCCCCGACGGCCGAACGTCGGGTATGGACCCTGCCGCGCTCCGTGCGGACATTCCCGCCTGCGATTCGTGTGCGTACCTGAACACCGGTGCCAGCGGCCCGAGCCCCCGCTCCGTCGTCGAGGCCGCCACCGAGGCCCAGCGACGCCACGAGTTCGACGTCTGCGAGACGGATCACTACACCGCCGCCGCCGATCGCCTCGACGAGGCCCGCGCGGCCGTCGCCGACCACCTCGGGGCTCGCCCGGCCGACATCGCCCTGGTCGCCTCGACCGGCGACGGCATCAGCCGGATCGCCAACGCGATCGATTGGGAGCCCGGCGACCGGGTCGTCAACACGGACCTCGAACACCCCTCCGGGGTGTTGCCGTGGCGGCGGCTCGCGGAACAGGGCATCGAGGTCACGACGCTTTCCTGTCCGGAGGGCCGCCTCCCGATGGACGCCTACCGCGAGGCGGTCGCCGACGCCAGACTCGTCTGCCTGAGTTCCGAAAGTTGGATCCACGGCACTCGTCTCGCGATCGAGCGGGCCGTCGAGATCGCTCACGACGCCGGGGCGCTCGTCGTCGTCGATTCGGTCCAGACCGTCGGCCAACACCCGATCGACGTCACCGAGTGGGGGGCCGACGCCGTCTGTGCGTCGGGGCACAAGTGGCTGCTCGGGCCGTGGGGAGCCGGTTTCACGTACGTCGCTCCAGACTCGCTCGACTCGTTTCGTCCCCGCCACATCGGCTATCGGAGCGTGACCGAACCGAACGGCGAGGGGCTGGAGTACCACCCCGACGCGAGCCGGTTCGAGGTCTCGACGACCTCGGTCGCCCCCTACGCCGGCCTGACGGAGGCGATCGGGGCGATCGAGGCGGTCGGCCTCGACGCCATCGAAGCTCGAATCGAGCGCCTCACCGACCGGCTCAAGGCCGGCCTCGGCGATCGGCTGGTGTCGCCTCGCGAGTACGAATCCGGACTGGTCGTCTTCGAGGCCGACGACCCCGACGCGTTCCTCGCCCGGGCGGACGAGGCCGGACTCGTCGTCCGGGACCTGCCCTCCGGCGACGTCAGGGCGTCGGTCCACGCGTTCAACACGGCCGCCGAGATCGATCGCCTCCTCGAGGTGGCGTGACCTTCGCGACCGACTTCCCGGATCGAGCCGATCGACCCCGGTCTCACATCGCCCGCCCCGGACCCGATTCGGCCGACGGCGCGCTATTCGGTACCACACTATTATTATGTGTATCGCGCCCCTCGGTGCGTGTATGCCGGAATGTCAAAACTGCGGCGCGTTCGTGACGGCAGCGTACGCACGGGTCTTCACGCCGAACGGCGTCGAGAACCCGCGCGTCTGCCCACAGTGTGAGGACAAGATCCGAGACGGCTCCGACGTCCGCGAGGCGCGCTCGACCCGTCGCACGTAGTCGGCCGATCGACTTCCGGAACCGTCCGCCCTTTTCGAACCACCTTCACCCTCACTCCGGCGACCACTCGCAGGCGTCCCCGTAGACCAACTCCGACGCCTCGACGTGTGCGGACAGACACGCGTAGTTGCAGAATCCGCCGACTGCGGCGCGCTCGCCGTCGACCGTCTCCTCGACGTAGACGGGGTCGTACGCCGAGAGGTCGCTCCCGCAGTAAACACACTCCATGCCCCGGCTTCCGGCCCACACCACAAGTGCTTTTTCCGGCTCGGTCCCACGCCCGCACATGAAACGGTCCGGCGGCACCGACGCCCAGAAGCGCCGCGCCGGCGAACGCGCCGCCGACGCCGTCTCCGATGGGGACGTCGTCGGCCTCGGGACCGGCTCGACCGCGGCCGCGGCGATCCGAGCGCTCGGCCGCCGCCTCGATTCGGGGCTCGACGCGCGGGCGATTCCGACCTCCTATCAGTCCCGAAGGCTCGCTCGCGAGGCTGGAATCCCGTTGCTCGCCCTCGACGAGGCGGCCCCCGACCTCGCCATCGACGGTGCCGACCGGATCGCGATCCCGGATCGCGACGGCCCGCCGGCCCTGATAAAAGGCGGCGGCGCGGCCCACGCCCGCGAGAAACTCGTCGATGCGGCGGCCGAGCGGTTCCTCGTCGTCGCCGACCCGACGAAGCTCACGGACCGCCTCGACACCGCGGTGCCCGTCGAGGTCCTTCCCGACGCCGTCCCGGTCGTCGAACGTCGGTTGTCGGCGCTCGGCGGCGAGCCGACGCTTCGAGCGGCCGAGCGGAAGGACGGCCCCGTCGTGACCGACAACGGCAACCTCGTGATCGACTGCGCGTTCGGCCCGATCGACGACCCCGACGCGCTCGCCGCGGAGCTCTCCGCTCTGCCGGGCGTCGTCGAACACGGGTTGTTCGTCGACCTCGCCGACGCGGTGTACGTCGGTACCGACGACGGCGTCGACGTCTATCGCGCCGGCGACTGAACGGAACGGGAGTCCGTACTCTCACCTCACCTCCGTCGTGCCCCACTCTCACCTCACCGTATCCCACCTCACCGCATCCCACCTCACCGCATTACCGCCCTCCCCCCCATCGCACGTCTCCTTTCGCCGTTCACGACAGCGGCGGCGCTGGTCGGTCCGATCGAATAAATAAAAACGCGAGACGGCTCGGCCTTACAGGTCGCGCGGCTGGACCGTCTTCCGGTCGTTCTCCTCGGCACGGCGTGCGGCGTCCTCGAGCAGCTCCTCGACTTCGCCGTCGAGAGCGTCGTAGAAGTCCGAAGCGACGTTCATGTCATCGAGCGCTTCCTTCACAGCGGCTTTGACGATCAGGTCTGCCATACAATCGACGGTTTTCCCGGGTTACTTATATACTTTCCCAAAAGGATGCGGCGTAGCAGCTTCTACCGCCCGTTTAGCGGGGGAGCTGTCTCCCCGACTTCGCTCTCCCCCGAACGTCCCTACGTATCCCTGCGAGCCGCCGCCCCGCCTTCGGGTCGAGTCGACAGCTTCGTGGCCGTCGGCCCGAACATCGCCCTATGCGCGACATTCTGGACGCCGTCGCCGACGGCGAACTCTCCGCCGCCGCCGCAGAGGCCGAGCTCCGCGGGTACGCCAGCACCGGCGCGGGCCGGTTCGACGCAGCCCGCACCGACAGAAGCGGGGTTCCGGAGGCGATCCTCGCCGACGGCAAGACCCCCGAGGAGACGGCGACGATGGCCGTCGCGGCGCTCGAGACGACCGGCAGTGCCCTCCTGACCCGCGTCACGACCGATCACGCGGCGGCGTGTCGGACCCGCGTCGACGAGCGGTTTCCCGACGCCGAACTCGCACACGACGAGCGCGCCCGGACGCTTGTCGCCCACGCCGACGGCTACGAGCCCCCGGAGCTGTCGGCCACCGTGGCCGTCGTCACCGCGGGCACCTCCGACGCCGCCCCCGCCGGCGAGGCCGCGGTCGTGCTCGAGGAACTCGGTGCGACCGTCGACCGGATCGACGACGTCGGCGTCGCGGGGATCGCCCGCCTGCTCGACCGCCTCGAGGAGGTCCGCGAGGCCGACGTCCTCGTCGTCGCTGCCGGCCGCGAGGGCGCGCTCCCGACCGTACTCGCGGGGCTGGTCGACGTCCCCCTGGTCGGCCTCCCCGTCTCGACGGGCTACGGCCACGGCGGTTCCGGGAAGGCTGCCCTCGCCGGGATGTTGCAGTCGTGCGCCCCGATCTTGGTCGTCAACATCGACGCCGGCTTCGCCGCCGGCGCACAGGCCGGCCTGATCGCCCGGTCAATCTCGGACGCCCGCCGGTCCTGACTCGCCTTTCCGGCTCTTTCTCCACCTCTCGCCCCCGTCGGGACTCCGTCCTCTCGGTTCCCAGCTCTACCGAACACTTCAACCCCCCGAACCCGGACGTTTGGTACCGTATAACGAGGATATTAGTGTCCCGAGGCCTTCTACGGACGTATCGGCGGGGTGACCCCTCGCCGAGGTCAGAATGCCAAACTGCGACCACTGCGATGCGCACGTCTCGGACCGGTTCGCCCGGGTGTTCGCCGACGAGAGTGGACGCGTGCGTGCGTGTCCGAACTGTTCGGCGAACGCCGGGATCGCCGAGGTCTCGAGGGATCGCGCACACGAGTGAACAGCCGACGGCCACGAACTCCGAACCCCACACACGAGCAGCGGCCACCGTGCCGCCAGTGCCCCGATCATCCGGGATCGACCTGATCCCGTCCGCCCGGAACCGCACAGCCGCACCTACCGGTCACGAGCAGCCACCGCGTCCGCCGGAACCGACCCGTCGATCGGATCCCGCGGAGTCGGACCCGATCCGCCGGCGTTTTGCGCCGCCGCGTCGAACCGCCGTCCGATGTCTTCCGACGACGGCCACTACGTGTACGTCCTCGAATGCGCCGACGGCTCTTTTTATACCGGCTACACCACGGACGTCGAGCGTCGCGTCGCCGAACACGACGCCGGTGAGGGTGCGAAGTACACCCGCGGGCGGACGCCAGTGGAATTGATCTACAAGGAGTCGTTCGGGAGTCGGTCGGCCGCGATGGCCCGCGAGCACGAGATCAAGACGCTCTCGCGGGCGCGGAAGGAGCGGCTGATTCGCGGCGGTTCCGGGGAGTGAGGCCGAATCTGAGCCTCGCACCTTTCATAATTAGGTCCGCGTCGAACAGATCACAGAACGAGCCGCTGACAGCTGCCACAGAGGTTCTCCTCCTTGACGTCGACCTCGCGAACCGTCGGCGAGAAGTTCATCACACACCGGGAGTTGTCGCAGTGTTCGAGCCCGAGCGTGTGGCCGATCTCGTGGACGACCTCCTTGCGGACCCGGTCGGTGAAGATGTCGCTCGCCGACCGCTTCGAGAAACCGCCGTCGGAGGACGTCTGGAGGCGATACGTGGAGATGACCGAACCGTTGCCCGAGAGATACGCGAGCCCGAAGACGTAGTTCCGCCGGCGGTAGTAGAGGTCGTTCGCCGTGATGGCGATGTTCTTTTCGCCGCTACCCACCCGGCCGGCGAGTTCGATGAACTCCTCGGCGCGGTACTGCTCGCGCCCGCCGTCGTAGGCACTCTCCGGGACGGGCTGGTTGTCGTGGATCGTCACCTCGCAGTCGTAGACGGATCGCAGCCCGCTGGAGGCTTCCCGCTTTACCGCCGCGGGAAGGTCGCCGACCGGCACGATATCGACGTGCATGGGAAAGCATTAGATACCGTTGCTGATAAACATCCCGACGTGAACACCGCGCTCGTCGGCCGGTTGTGTCGGTACGATCACCTCGTCGAGGTCGGCGTCGGCGCGCGTCCGGCGGTCGCGGCCGGGCTGGCCGAACGGGGCTGTCGCGTCGTCGCGACCGACGTCCAGGATCGATCCGTTCCCGACCCCGTCCGGTTCGTCCGCGACGACGTGACCGACCCCGACCCCTCGATCTATCGGGGCGCCGACGCGGTGTACGCGCTGAACTGCCCGCCGGAGCTGCAACGCCCCCTCGCGGACGTCGCCGAGGCGGCCGACGCGAACTGTCTGTTCACGACCCTCGGCGCGGATCCGGCGGTCGTCGACGCCGCTCCGGAAACCCTTTCGGGCGGGACGCTGTTCCGACTCAACACATGAACGCGCCGCTCGCATCCACAACATGAATACGCCGCTCGCATCCACAGCATGAACGTCGACGCAGTCATCCTCGACATCGACGGCGTGTTGGTCGACGTCGCCGACTCCTACCGCCGCGCCGTCGTCGAGTCGATCGAGTACGTCTACGGCGACACCATCGAGTACGATCACATCCAGCTGTTCAAGAACGCCGGCGGGTTCAACAACGACTGGGAGCTGACCTACGCCGCGGCGCTGTACGTCCTCGCCCGCCGGGAGAAGCCCGGACTGAGCATCGAGACCTACACCGGTCTGATCGCCGCCTCCGGGGGCGGGCCGACGGCCGCCGAGACCGCTATCGCCGACGAACTCGACCCGGCCGCCCGCGAGCAGGTCCTCGCCGAGTGGGATCGGGACCGGCTCCGGGACGTCTTCCAGCAGCTCTATCTGGGCGGCGATCTCTACCGCCGCCTCGAGGGCGGCGAGCCAGACCCCGACCTCGACCGACCGGGCTTCATCGACGACGAGCCCGTGTTGCTCGACCCCGACGCCCGCGATCGGCTCGAGGCGTGGCCTCTCGGCGTCATCACGGGCCGTCCGGCGGCCGAGGCCGACATCGCCCTCGACCGCGTCGGCCTCGATATCCCCGACGAACACCGGTTCACGATGGACGACTGGGAGGCCGGCAAGCCCGACCCCGGGGCGCTCCTCGCGCTCTCGGACCGACTGGGGGCCGACCGCCCGGTGTTCGTCGGCGACACCCTCGACGACATCCGGACGGTCACGAACGCGACGGAGGCGGACTCCTCCCGAACGTACCACGGCGTCGGCGTCCTCACCGGCGGGCTCTCCGGCGAGGAGGGTCGCCGGAAGTACCGCAGCGCCGGCGCCGACGTCATCGTCGAGTCGATCGGCGACCTCCCCGACCTGCTGAACTGAAGCGAGGCCTCGCACGGGAGTCCCCCGCGCTCGTGGCAACCCTCTCCGGTCACGCAACCGTTAATCCGCGCTTGCCCGACATAGTGGTATGCGAATCGCACTCCTCGGCGGCACCGGCGACATCGGGGCCGGACTCGCGCTCCGGTTCGGCCGCGACACGGACCACGAACTCCTCGTCGGCTCCCGCGACCCCGAAAAGGCCCGGGCGAGCGCCGACGAGTACCGCGCCGAACTCGACGACCGCGGCGTCGACGCGACGATCAAAGGCTTCGAGAACGCGATGGCGGCCGACCGAGCCGACGTGGCCGTGTTGGCGGTCCCCGCCTACCACCTCGTCGACACGGTCGAGGCGATCGCGGACCGTCTCGGTCCCGACACTGTCCTCGTCACCCCCGCCGTCGGCATGAAACGCGACGAGTCGGGCTTTCACTACAACCGTCCCGGGGCCGGCAGCGTCGCCGCCCTCGCCGCGGAGGCGAAACCCGACGCGGTCCCCCTCGTCGGTGCCTTCCACAACCTCCCCGCGGGCGGGCTCGCGGACCTCGATCGGGAGTTCGAGTGGGACACGCTCGTCTTCGGCGACGACGCCGACGCCAAGTCGACGGTGATCGACCTCGCCGCCGAGGTCGAGGGGCTCCGCCCGCTCGACGTCGGCGGGCTGGACAACGCCGCCGAGGTCGAGTCGGTCACGCCGCTTTTGATCAACGTCGCACGGGAGAACGACGGCCTCCACGACCTCGGCGTGCAGTTCCGGTAGCCGCGGGGCCGCCGTTCCGCCCGCTCCCGCTATCGGCTCTCGGCGTCGAACTCCGCGACCTCCGAGTCGAAGCTGTCGGCTCCCTCGGGGGTGTCGTGGCTCCGCCGGTAGGCCGCCTCGTAGCGCTTGAGCTTCCGGTAGAGGATATAAAAGAAGACGCCCTGGTAGACGAGGACGAACCCGAGGAACAACACGAGGACCGGCACGCCCGGTACGAGCAGGCTGACGATCCCCGGCACTACCCCGACGAGGGTGTTGTACGTCGCGTGGATGAACGCCGCGATGAGAAGCCCCTTCGCGACGATCGGTCCGGCGTTCTCGCGGTTGAACTTCGCGAGGCCGAGATAGTAGCCCGCGAAGGCCGAGTAGACGACGTGGCCCGGCCCCGCGAGCCCCCGCACCGCGGTGATCTGTCCGCCCGCCTGGAGGGTGTCCGCGAACCCCTCGACGACCCCGATCCCGTTCGATATCAGGATCGACGCCGGCGTCTGGAGGTTCTGCGTGATGTAGAGAACGTTCTCGATGGCGGCGAAGCCCAGCCCCGCGACCGCCCCGTAGACCGCGCCGTCGACGACCGAGTCGAAGCGCGAGTCCCGATAGGGGTACAGCCAGACCGCCAGCAGCTTCACCGACTCCTCGACGGGGCCGACGACGAGGTAGAAAAACAGGACGATCCCCAAGAGCGGGAACACCTGCAGGAAGCCGAACACGCTGTTGATGACCGCGGCGAACCCGGCGAAGAGCACGGCGAGGATGAACGTGACCACGAGCAGCGCCGGCGGTTCCTTGCTCGTGATGTCGGTCCGGTAGATGTACAGCGCGAGGCCCCCGGCCGGGACGATCGACAGCCCCCCCAACGCGAGGACGAACGGGTCGTCGATGATGAGTCCGCCGGTCCCGCTCGCCACGAAAATAAGCAAGAAGATCAACACGCCGAGCCCGACCAGGACCCGCCGACCGGCCCGGACGACGCCCCGGTGGGTCCGGATCGCCAGCCGATCCAGCGCCGTCCGCGGCTCCCAGGAGGCGATGTCGTAGAGGTCCTCGTCGTCGGTGCGCGCGTCGACCGGGTCCTTCATATCCGATCCTCGCGCGGCGCGCCCGTAATGTTTCCCCCGACCGTGGCGGTTCGTTTCACATCCGTCCCCCCGGTCGCGGCAGTTCGTTTCACGCCCGCCGGCCGCCGCGTCCCGAAGCCGGGACGCTTTCGGCCCTCGGTCACGAACGCCCCCCATGCACTTCGATCAGCGCACCCAGGCGGCGCTGCGGGAGTTCGGCCTCGACACCGATGAGATCGCCGAGATCTCCGAGTCGGTTGTCGATCGGGTCGCCACGGACGCCGACGCGATCGAGGGGTTCCTCTCGGGGCTCGATACGGTGTACTCCGATATGGAACTCGCCCACTCGAACGCGGAGTGTCCCGAACACGGCCTCGAGTACGTCGACCTCTACACCCACGGCGCCGAACTCCGCGGCTACGTCGCCTTCGACGGCTGGGGGGCCTACGTCGAGGGCGGCCGCGTCCTCTCGGAGTCGGTCGTCGAGTTGACCCTCGGGCCGACCGTCAACGACCGGGTCCGCTTCGCCGCCGACCCCGAAGCGTTATGAGCGCGAACGTCAGGATCCGCGGGATCTACGCGACGGCGCTCACCGAACTGCTCCGCGGGTCCCACGACGTCGTTTCGGCCTCGCCCCCGATCCGCGAGCGGTTCGGAGAGTCCTTCGGGGTCGACGTCGCCGACGCGACGGTTCGGACGACGGAGGACCGCGAGGGCGTCGGCGTCACCGGTACCGACGCGGCCGTCTCAGACCTGCGCGAGAGCCTCGGGGATGTCGGTCGCGACGCGCTCGCCTGGGACGCCCCCGCCCCGACCGGTGCGGTGTTCCGCGGCGAGGTGACGGAGACGCTCGGCTCCGGTGCGGTGGTCGATCTGGGTTCGGTCGACGGCGAGTCGGTCTCGGGGTTTCTCCCCTACGACCGGATCGACGGCTACGTCGACGAGGGCGACCGCTACCGCCTGCAGGTCGCCTCCGCGGAACCGCCCTGGAGCGACGATCGGCCGACGCTGGCCCGCGAGTTGCGGATCCCCGGCGGCCTCCTCGAGCTCCGACGCGGCGACGGCGGGGCGATGACCGAGACCGCGCGGCTGGCCGACATCCTCCCCGTCGACCCCCTCGAGGGGTGGACGCCGCGGTGGTCGAACTCCGCCGACGACGCCTCTCTCGACGCGATGGCGGCCGCCCTCGAGCGCGCGAACGAGCGCGCGGAGGACCTGATGGCTGCGGTCGCCGCGGCCGACGACGCCACGGGCCGGATCGCCGCCCCCGTCTCGGGCGCGTGGGTGTGGTTCGGCCGCGAGAGCCGCTTCGAACTCGATTCGGTCCGCCGACAGGTCGAGACGACGATGGCCGGCCACCACCGAACGAAGGCCGCGACGGAGGCCGCGAGCTCGGCCGTCGACTTCGTCGAGGCGCTCTGTGGCCCCGACGCCGAGAGCGCGCCCGACGACGCCGACGTCGACTTTCCCTTCGATGTCGTCACCCGGCAGTTCGGGCCGCAGACGGGGGATTCGGTCGCGATCAGCCACGGGAAACCCGCGGGCCGAACGATCACGCTCGGCCGCGGGGAGGTCACCGAACGCGACCCGACCGGATCGGTCACCGTCGAGCGCGAGATGTCCGGCGGCGGCACCTACGACGCCATCGGCGTCGACCGGGTGGCCGGCGACGTCGCGAAGACGACCTTCGTCGAGGGGCGGTGGTGGTACGCGACGGTTTATAAAGGATCGAGGGGCGAGCGACGCGGCACCTACGTCAACGTCTGCACGCCCGTCGAGATCTTCCCGCGGGCGGTCCGCTACGTCGACCTCCACGTCGACGTGGTGAAAGGTCCCGACGGCGGCGTCGAACGCGTCGACGACGACGAACTCGACGCCGCGGTCGAGGCCGGACGGGTTTCCGAGGCGCTCGCCGATCGCGCCCGCGAGGTGGCCGCCTCCATCGAGAACGTTTTATAAACATCCCTCGTCCCCACCGAGACTGATTTATAAACAGCCCCGCCAGCCCCCACCTACTCGATCTCGTCTTCGAGTTCGATGTCGGCGCTCTCGACGTCGAAATCGACCTCCCCGCTTCCGTTCCCCGCGGCGAGTTCCTCGATGCTGTCGATGCCGAGCATCTCCCGCGTCTCGCCGTCGAAGTCGAGCGACTCCAGTTCCGTCCCGCCCGCCGCGTCGCCGCCGGTGAGGTGTTTGCCGTAGCGGCTCAGAAGCGAGGTCATCTCCTGGGGGAGGACGAACGTCGTCGACTCGCCCTTGCCGATCTCCTCGAGGGTCTCCATGCCGCGTTCGATGATCGCGCGCTCGCCCATCGACTCGGCGGACTTCGCCCGCAGCACCGTCGAGATGGCCTCGCCCTGGGCCTCGAGGACGCTCGCTTGCTTTTCGCCCTGGGCCTCGAGGATGTTGGCCTGTTTGTCCCCTTCGGCGGTCTCGATCGCGGAGCGGCGTTCGCCCTGCGCCTCGAGGATCATCGCGCGGCGTCGGCGCTCGGCGGAACTCTGCTGTTCCATCGCGCGTTTGACGTCCGTCGAGGGGTTGACCTCCCGGACCTCGACGGCCTCGACCCGGACGCCCCACTCGTCGGTCGGCCCCTCGAGTTCCTCCTGGATGCGGCGGTTGATCCGGTTGCGCTTCGAGAGCGTCTCGTCGAGTTCCATATCGCCCAGCACGGCCCGCAGCGTCGTCTGGGCGAGATTCGAGGTCGCCCGCTTGTAGTCGTCGACCTCCAGGAACGCCCGCTTCGCGTTCATCACCTTGATGTAGATGACGGCGTCGGCGACCACCGGGGAGTTGTCCTCCGTGATCGCCTCCTGGTGGGGGACGTCGATCGTCTGGGTCCGCATATCGAAGGGATACGTCCGGGAGACGAACGGCGGCACGAAGTGGATACCCGGTTCGAGGAGCTCGCGGAACTCGCCGAACACCGTCAGCGCCTCCTTCTCGTAGGCCTCGACGATCTCGACCGCGCTGGAGACGGCGGCGACGGCGACGAAAAGCAGCGCCAACCCGGCGACGACGAGCGGGTCGAACTCGACGACGTCCAGCGCGAAGCCCGCCCCGACGGCGACGAATGCAAACAGGGCGACCGACGCGCGCGTGGAGAGGCCCGAGCTCTTCCGTCCGAGTTCGCGGGCGACGCTGTCCGACATGACATGTCCTTGGGCTCGGCGGTACTTGAACCCACGCCGCACGGCGGCCGCGTCGGCTCACCCGTCGTCCCCCAATTCGTCCCCGGACGTTCACCGTCCCCGACCGCCGGCACTCGACTCCCCGCCATCCGACCCTCCCAGTGGATGCCTCGATGACACCAATTATGCCGTCGGAACCCCAAACGCGAGTGTATGCAATTCAGCCTCCCCGTCTCGCTCGGTGCGTTGCTCGCCGTCGTCGTCGTGGGCGTCGCCGGTCTCGTCGGCGGCGGCATGATGCCCCTCGAGACGACGCTCATGATGGTCGCCCCGTCGATGCTCGTCTTCGGCGTTCTCGCGTTCGCGCTCGGGATGAAACACGGCGAGTACCGCGCCGGTACCGGCCTCTGAGACGGCACGACCGCGTGGGCCGCCGGGTGTACGTCCGGAACTCCTACGTCGCCCTCGCCGCCTCGAAGTCCTCGCCGACGGCGAGAAACAGCCCGACGCCGACGAGCCCGATGGCCGTCGCGCCGGCGAACGCGGCCCGCGGAGAGACGGCGTAGATCGCGCCGCCGATGGCCGCCGAGGGGATCACGACGGCGTTCCTGACGAGGTAGTACGACCCCGTCACCCGCCCCCCGGTTCCGGCCTCGGCCGGGCCGACGATGAGCGCCTTGTGGGCCGGCAAGCCCGCGAACCGCAACCCCGAGAGGGCAAACAGCGCCGCCAGCACGGCCGCGTTCTCCGGGGCGTTTATCAGGAGTACCGGGAAGACGGCGTAGACGGCGAACCCGAGGGCGGCGACCGGTTTCAGCCCGACCCGGCGCGACAGCCGCGAGACCGGGAGCATCACGACGAGCGCGACGAGCATCTCGATCGCGAGCAACACGCCGAAGTACGCGTCCGGGGAGAGCCGCCCGACGACCGGGAGTCGGACACCGACCGAGAGGAACTCCGTCACGACGATGACGAAGAAGACGTACACCATTCCGTTTCCGAACCGGACGAGCGTGTCGGCGGCGAGCAGCGGCCGCAACGCCGGCGGCATCGCCCGCAGATCCTCGAGAACCGCCGAGACGCCTTCGAAGGATTTCCCGAGACTGTCCTCGCCCGCGTCGTAGAGGACGTGCTGGGCGAGCGTCGCTCCGAGTCCGAACGCCGCCGCGACGGCGAGCAGTACGCGGAAGCCGGTTTCGAAGGCGAACACCGAGAGGACGCCGGCCGCGAACAGCGGCCCGAGGAGGACCGCCGTCCGGCGGAACGTCTCGGTGCTCGCGAAGCCGGTCGCCAGCTGGTCGGGATCGAGGGCCTGTTTGACGACCGCGAACGTCGCCCCGAGGCCGAAGGAC
>Ga0102936_1000769_pt1 | contig 12843 bp, 11 predicted proteins | sample SalPon2_A_H2O_MG_FD_78502 | JGI IMG/M metagenome (GOLD analysis project Ga0102936, IMG submission 78502) | Salt pond water microbial communities from South San Francisco under conditions of wetland restoration - Salt Pond MetaG R2_A_H2O_MG | ecosystem: Environmental > Aquatic > Non-marine Saline...
AGTTGAGTCCTGAGGCTGTAACCAGCGTTGGTGATCCTGAGTGTGAGTGTTGAACGATTTTTTTCGTAGCCTCGGTAAGGTTTTCCTCGAAGGAGTCTTCTGTTGCTCCTGTTAGGATAATACAGTCTGTGTTATGGGGTTTTAGACCTGGATAGCCTGCAACACTTCGTCTTGTGAAATCTCCAGTGATGAGTATTGTTTCTGTTTTACCCCCCTTCTCGAACTGGATATAGAATGATGTGGCTCCAGGTGTGTGGCCAGCTGGAACAGTTGAAATAGTGAGATCGCCGAGAAGTTTCGTGCTATTTGTTATTGCCTCTGCCGAATCCATCACACTGTCAATGTCAATCCCTTTTGAGTGATGATTATTAGCTGTTGTTAGGACTGTTTCAAGTAGATCTATGTTTTCCTTTGAGGAGTATATTTTTGCGCCATCTCTGAGGTTATCACTGATTGAGTTGTAATGGTCCCGGTGTAGATGTGTGAGTAAAATCCCAGTTAGATACTCATTTTCACCGAGTAAACTATCGACATCTACGCCGTCCCCCGAATCAATGAGAAAACAGCAGGTTTGGTTTTGTAGTAACCCTTCAAACTTTAGTAATATTGAGGTGTTCTCTTTGTTGGCATACTGGTAGCTGATATTCATACATATATGATGTTATACTACAGCAGTAAAAGAGTTGAGCGTATCTTATCTATAGATTGTTTAACAGTTAGATTGTACTTTTGATTAACCCGAATATATCTTGCATATGTGTGTTTAGAGTAGTGACTGATCGCGACGGTCAAAACGTATTGAGATGCTGAGAACAATTACGCGATTGTTCTGATAGCGAGTCCGGCAACAACCCCGATAGTGATCATTGTAGCAATGATAAATGGGTTGTATCCCATGGTCACGGCAGCAGCAGTGATCCATGAACCGAGTAACATGCCTGTCAGGGCACTGCCCTGTAGACGTGCAGCTTCGTTATCCTCGTCGATTGCTTCTGAAAGCTTCACCATCTTCTCTTCGATCGTCGCCTTTTGGTTTTTGAGTGTCATATTATGTACTCGCTTGTGTAGAGGCTGAATTTGGGGTGTAGTACTTGTTTTCCCAATCATTTCGGTCATCTAGGGCCTCTTCGCCTAGATCTGTTATTTTGTAACTGTTCGTCCTATCGTCTTTCTCTCCTTTCTTGATCAGGCCTAGATTGTCTAACCGGTCAAGATTTGGATAGAGTCGTCCGTTGTTGATGTCCCCACGGTATTTTTCGATCTCGTCTTTGATCGCAAGTCCGTATGGTTCATCCAATCCAACGATGATGTATAGTAGATCACGCTGGAAGGCGGTCAATTCCTCCATTGCATATCATCGGTGCGAAGAGAGGTACTTTTAATTTTTGGATGGTGACCTCTTATCACACAGACAAGATCTCTGTTTATTCATATACGTAGTACTGTTGATTTGGGGTTTAATAGGCTTAGAGCCCGGCAATAGGCGTCAATATTGGGTTTCGTCCGTGTGATTATCTTATACTCTTTTTTTATTTGAGCTTGCTTTCGCCTGTTTATTATTGTCGAGCCTCAATACGTTTCTTCGAAGATGTAGTGCGATACTATGGCCTAGTTTTGGTGGGACGGCATTTGCGACCTGCTGGAATTGTTGAGTCTTTGTTCCTGCAAATGTGAATTCGTCTCGGAACCCCTGTATACGTGCTACTTCTCTTACGGTCATTCGACGAACTTTATTCACGTCTCGTTCTGGGTGTGAGGGACACCTGCCAGCGTAATGGATTGGTGGTGTCCCATTAGAGATCGTCATTGTTGGTGCTGGCTTGTCTGGATCAAGTCGTCTTGATGTGGTTGGTTCTTTGTTCCGGCCCAACTCTCTTGTTGCCATCTTTTCTTGTGTCTCCCTACTGTGGTCTGCTTTTTTGTGGTTGGTTGGCATCCAGACTTCTTTTCCGCCTCTTTTGATTGGCTTTGATAGCGATAGTGGGTCCACACGATGGTTTGTGCATCGATTTGATTCTATGTCTCCCCTTCCACCGAGAGTATGATGTATTGGATCGTCGGCTGGATGTGACGCATCAAGAGGCTCTGGGAGACTCTCGAGAGCTTCTGAAGAAGTCATGTAGTCTACTGTGTCGTTTCGATCGCCAAATTCTGCTAAACTCCGTTGTCCCTCATTACAGACAATTGGTGGCTTCCACTGGTTTGGAGGGTTGATATCGTTTCTAATGCAAACAAAGAATACTCTTTTTCGGGCTTGTGGAACGCCGTATTTCATCGCGTTCAACTTCATTACTCTCACACGATATCCTGTATCCTCGATCTCGTCTACCAGCTCGTCGACAGTCATTTTGTGAGAATCTTGCATCCCTTCTACGTTTTCGATCAAGAGAATCTTCGGGCGGTGTGCGTTTGCCCACTCGACCATCACAAATGGCAATAGATTCTGTTCTGTCTCATATACTGTCTCACCCGCGTTATGGGAGAAATCTTGGCATGGTGGTCCACCTGCTATTAGATCCACATCACCGTAGGATAGGTCTTCTCTGATCTGTGTTGCATCTGCATGAAGTGAGATAGAGTGGGGTTCACAGTGATGGAGATGGTAGGTTGTCCGGGCCATAGCCTCTTTTTCATATGCATGTGTGACTCTGAACCCGCCTCGCATCAAACCTTCTGTTAGACCGCCACAGCCTGCAAATAGGTCTATTGCTCTTGGGGCTGTATCTTTACCTTGAAAATGAGTGCTCATATTATCAATTATCCTCTTCAACCATACCGGAGGATACAAACTATCTATCTTGTTATCTGACCGATGGTGTCATAATTTGAAAGAACTGCGCTTTATGCTCGTCTCACCATTTTCTCTGACGATGGTTTCGTTGAACCCTGCCTCCGAACTTGGGTTACCATGGTTGCCGTGACACCTTCCTTCACAGATGTGACCGCCACACTTCCCACCGTAGAACATCATATAATTCCCCGAATTACCGTTGATTGAATCTAGCGTTTGCTGTTCTTTTACTGGTCCTGGTATGTCTACTGATGGACAGTGGTTGAGTAGGTGATACACGTATTGCCACGGCATTGCTGATCTCACTCCTGACTTTTTCCAAGCACTTGGTACTCCCTTAGCTTCAGCTAGGTCTTGGATGGATTGATCGCCGTCTACATTCATGGTGATTTCTGCCTCTCCCTGCTCGTAGACATCTGGACACTCAAACGTTGTCTCGAAGACTCGAGTATTGTCAAAATCTTCTCCGAACCCTAATCCGTTCAATTGGACGTTGGCATCTAGATCCCCATAGTACGATGCATTTGGGACGTTTTCAATTATGTAGTGGCCTCCGATCGACAACAGCCATTCTCGAAATTCATCCGTTAGACGTGGGTTTTCTTTCAATGCCTCATCCGAGCTTCCGTATGCTATAGCTGAAGGCTGTGCGTAGGCAGTACAGGGCCAACTCACCCATACAACGTCTGCGGTAGCACCAGTAAATGGTCTTTGGTCAGGATTGATTAGATCGGCCTGTAGGAATTGACCAGGGTATTCCTCGGAGTAGTCTTCGATATCGACTCCCATATACATCCGATCTGGGAACCAATCATCGAGAGCTCTTCCTGTTCCCCCACGACCACAGAATAAATCGAGGACTTGAATTCGCCATTCTGATGTCCATTCTTGGGGCCAATGGGACCGGTCAAAACGTGGCTTGCTTCGTAGATGGTCTAATCTGTTCATTACTCACACTCTGGTCTACTCAGTGTATAAAAACTGACTTTCAACATCGAAAATACGCCTTTATCTGCTATCTGCTATCTGCTATCCTTGTGCTTCTCAGTTTGTCTCTTTTAGGGGAGGGCCTGTCTCATCTTTTCAACGTCACCCATTGCATATCTGCCTTTGTCGTATCCCAATCTGACTTCCTCAATGCCATCATGATTTAGATCGTTATAATCAGATCCCGCATTTTTATAGATACGCACAGCAAGAACAGCTTTTCTGTATCCAAACATCATGTTATCCAGTGAATCGCTATGTGCCGCAGGCCATTCCTCTGAATCACCTTCGAACACTCTACCTGCTAGGTCACCAATCGCGTTTGGACCATAATCATTCACTGCCAGCCTATAATCATCTTCTGCCTTTTTGAATTGAGACTGGGCTTCTGCATGATTTCCATTATCGTACGCTTCAAATGCTTTCTTGAAGTGTTCAAGCCCTTTCAGGTGGTGATCATACGCTTGCTTGTACTTCTGTAGCAGTTTTTCACTATCAGTTAGGTTCTGATTGCCACCTCCATTTCCACTGCTACTGTTACTGTTACTGTCAGTAGAATTCCCGTCTCCCATACATCCGCTGACACCAACTGCTGCAACTGTACCAATGGTTGTGATGAGGTTTCTTCGCGTACTCATAGATTACCCTCACTCACAAACCGATAAAAAAGGTCGGAAACTGGCTTCATACCGACATCTCCCCGTTTACTGTTCGACATGCGTGATTTGGCCGACTTGATACTACTGTCTTTCTGAGTGTTAATTCCGAACATAGTGTTCTAACTACCTACTTCAAATACTCTTATTTCACTCAAAACGGAAAATAAAAACACTACACCTCACTAATCACCACTATTACAATGTTTTTCCAGAGTGTTGGCACACTCTTACGCTGTTTCAAAGACCGCAGAAATTGTAGAACCCGATTTAGTTTGCTGCTATGCCGTCTTTCCGCACTAGTTCCCAGCTACTCGGGGTGATTGTTCTGCCATCGAATTCGCCCGCTTCGGGGTATGCTGTTGTGATGATCATTTCTGCGTTGTCGTCGAAGTAATTCATAAGGTTGCGGATATGCTCTGCTGCCAGCTGCCCAATCCCATCGATCATTATGACTGGTGATCGTTCACCGACGTTGAATGTTTGATATCCAGCCATTGCCGTGATGATCCCGACCAGTTCGACTTCTCCTTCGCTCAGGTTGTCGATCTCGGTATCTTTCTCGTTCCGGGCAATTGTAACGTTGAACTCCTTGAGCTTCCCATCTTCGTGTGTCTTCTTATTGAGGAAGGCTTCGAATCCGGGGTCGAATCGGTCAGAGAAGTCTTCCATAGCCGCATTGAACTTCTTTTTCAATTCGTCCTCTTTTTCTTGTCGACGCTCTCTAAGCTCCTTCTTTTCGTCTCTAACCTTTTGGAACTCTGCGTCTTTCTTTTCTTCTGTCTCTGCTATCTCGTCGAGCTCCTCGAGCTTTTCTTCTTTTCGAGATAGTTGCGACTCTTTTCTACCGATGTTTCTCTCAATCTCTGTGAGTTCAGAGTCCAATTCTTCTTCAACTTCTTCGAACTCATCCTGCAATCGCTCTACTTCTTGCTCAAGATCTTCTCTGTCTTCTTTCGCCTGTTGCAGTTCATCCTTGTGCTCTTCTACATTGAACTCGGTTTGCTCAACCCTGTTTTCAAGCGATTTCTTTTCGTTCCTCTTTTTCTTGATATTCTTCTTCGTCTTTCTGATGTCTTCGACTTCATCACTCAGGTCCTCTTTCTCACTCTCCAATTCCTTTTTCTTCTGTTGTATCTTTCCTAGATGTCTTTCGATTTCGTCCGTTGTTGTCTTATCACCGGAGAGCCAGCAGGTGATTCTGTCCCCATCAATTTGCCTATCAACATCCGAGATCAGGTCAATCTCGTTTTCTGTAATGACGGCTCTGTTGCTTCTGTAAAGATCCTGTAGAAGGTCTATTTGTAGTTCCAGTTCTTGGATCTTGCTTTCCTTCTCTTGGATATCTGTCTCTATTTTGGGTTCTTCTGGAATCTCGATACTCTCAATTTCTGCTCTCATCTCCTCTAGGCGTGCTTGTTTCTTCTCTATTTTCTCCTCTAGGTTTTCGATCCTGTTTTCTTTGTTTTGCAGTTTTGTCTCTTTATCAGTCAGATCGCTCCGGATCTGTTTTTGATCTTGGTCTTCTTCGACCTCTTCTTCCATCCCCTCTCTTTTCTCTTTTAATTCTTCAATTTCCTTTTCTAACTGCGTGACTTCCCGCTGTACTTGGGGTATGTCTTTAGCTGCCTGTCTTGCCTTGTCGCGTTCTCTTTCTAGACTTTTTTGTTTGCTGGCTAGCTTCTCGATCCTTCTATCGATATCTTCCATATCGAGAGGCTTCTTTAGCAACTCTGTTAGTCGGTCAAAGTTTTGTTCACGGATTGCCGAACGGATAGGGTTTCTTTCGTCCAGTGAGGCAAATAGTCGCGTGCATACCTGATCCTGTTCATTCGAAAGGTAAGGCTCACCACTTCTTGAGATGACTGGGTTTGCATCGTCATTGAGTCCTGTTTGGGTGAGATCGACGAACCATTCATCGTCGCCCGCGTGGAGGGTTGCGCGACCTTTGTCTGCACCTTCTGTTAGTGGGTGGGTTTCACTAAAGTATCCAGTAACCCCTAAAACAGTCTTTACAGCGTTAATGAGGCTTGATTTGCCTTTGAAATTCGACGCTTGTATGATGTTGTGACCATCACTAAACGTCGCTTTTCCAGACTTTATACCACCTATGTTATCGATGTCAATTTCCCATTCCATGTTTGTAATGTAATAGTTCAAGATTTATAAATGGCTTCCTTTTCGATTCTCTACATTTAGTGAACTTCACTAAACCTATAACAACTCGACCTACACTAATCCACATTTGCTTTCTTAGCTATTTGTTTTCGAAGTCTTGTGGACTTCTTCATCGACGCTAAAACCATTGCTCGATCTGTGGTTAGCGCATATGTATCCCTGTGAAACTGCTCTCTCAAATCTCACTTGCGTGTCACACTCCGGGCAGCTGAGTAGGATGGATACGTCGACTTCGGCTTCAGATCCTCTATCAAGCCGATCCTTATTCTCTAACGATTTGAGTGCGTCAGAGACATTCTGTGAGACTGTATTCTGGACGTATCTGACTTTATCAGTCTCCCAATTCGAATCTGGATCTGCTTTTTCTTTTTCTTTCTCACCTTCAAGACAATTAGTGAGGTGGCGGTACATTGTAGAGGTGGATGCAAAACTGTCCACTAATTGTTTGCCGTTGATCCCATCGAGTTCTAGATCGCTAATTAGCTCTTCTTTTTTAATTTCATCATCCCCTCTTAGGGTTTCATACTCGGCTTCTATTCGAGATTCTATAGCCCTCCGATTATGCTCTTGATAAACACTTTTGATGAGTTTTTGATTAAACCAATTTTTTAAAGGGCGTATTCCTGTTTCTGGAAACTCATTCCGCCCTAACCACCTTGATAATAGGTATTCGTTTATGTCCCCATCACCGATCCCGTGGGATAAATTGTACTCCTCAATAACCGATCCTATTTTGCAACAGTGAGGTTTCATATCTATTTACACTATCTCTGTGTTTACATAGCTTTTGGTATGTTTCGTGTTGGTTTGTTATTCTAAACTATTATTTACATCCGCTTTGCGATTGTCTCATGTTAAATTTATTTCTGTATGAATGTTCACAATGTGCGTTATTTATTTTATGATGGCACCCGAGATTATACTCTTGTCTGGTGGATTTTATTATTATCAAACAGGATAATGTCGCTACTACTGAAAATGAAGCCTCAACTTTCTGCTGCCCTACCATTTTGCTCGGCTTGTTTGCCAATTTTGTCCAGGTTTTTGTCTGGTTTTAGTTTTTCAAGCCCTCCCTCACAGTTGCAGATGTTGTCTTTGACTAGTAAATAATAGTCTTCCAATGGGTGGTCTTTTTCGTCGTTTTCGAATATTTGTGTCCAATGTTTTCTTGTGCAGCAGTTATGGCAAATGAATTGCTCGCTGAGTTCCCTATTTTCTATGCCAGCTCTGATCCGCGTAATGTAGATCGCTGAGCGTATATCATTCGGGCACGGGAGATGATCGAAGTACAGTGTCAGATAGTCTCTTTTGCCATTTGAGTTCTCGATAGGGTAGTCGACTGCGTGCCATTGTCTGTCTCTTCGATCACCAACAGTGACGAACTTCTGGCAGTCGTTGATATCGTTGATATTGAAGCTGTAGATCGTAGCGATCTTCCCTTCGCCCATGTTGTGCTTTTTTGTCTCAACGAATGGAATCTTCCGCCTGAAGAATTGCTCGTCGATGGGTTCTACGGTGTAATCGCGCTCCTTGTATCCGATTTTCCTAGCTTTTCTTTTTAGTAGTTTGTCAGTTAGGCCGTCAGTCGTTTTTATCTGTCCTGGGCATCTTCCGTTATCGGATGTCATTGTATTGTACTTTATTTGGAGGGTGATAGTTCGACAATACTATATTATGTCATTATATTTAGGTTACGTCTACGTCTGTTCACTCTTGCTTACTAATTGAGGGGTTATAAAAATATCTACTCCCCATACATATCACTTGCACATGGTAATGATAATCTCATATACTGGTCTTTTCATACCGACCCCTTACTGATTGGCTATTCTGATCTAAAGCTTATTAGAACATCTCTAAACGTTTTTGAATCGGTTTGCTGAGTGGTATTCTGAATAGTATGCTGGTTAGTATGTTGGTAAGCCTACTGGTGAGCATATTGGGCAGTAGGTTAACCAGTATCTTGGTGGACTGCCTACCAGTTTTATTATTTGATTTAGTATGTACTTAGCTGGTTGTTTCTCAGTTTGTGTAGTTTGCTGGATGGTTGTCTGACAAACCTTTTTGTACGCGGGTTTGATAGGTAGCTATATGGCAAAACACACTGCCACTTTGACCGATTTCGGATCGGCTCATCAAACCGATTTCCAGTCGATTAGTCTTAGTGACAATCTGTGCGGTAGTCCTGAATCAAGATCAACTGTTAGCGGGGTGTTCGTTCAATGAGCGACTTCACTCCCCGGGCAGTTACCATCAACGTTCTCAAGGGAGGACTCGGGAAGTCCACCATGACGAAAAACGTTGCAGCTGTCCTTTCGGAGGTCTATGATGTCCTCGTGATGGACCTCGATGATAATGGCCACCTGAGTAAACACCTGGGCTTCGGGGATGTCTACAAAGGCACTACCCATTTCGGTGATGTTGTAGAAGAAGATTCACCTGAAGGGTTTGGTGACGTGATTCATAGAACTGAATACGGCTTTGATTTCATCCCGTCAACTGATAAGATCGATGAAGTTAAAGGCAAGTTCAACAACCAGTTCTCTCCTGTTCAGGTGTTGAAGAATGAACTTGTTGACCCGCTCCTTGGCGAGGTCTATGATTTCATTCTTTTCGACACGCCCGCGAACAGATCCTTGATGACGAAAAATGCGGTTGTCGCATCACGCAACCTCATGGTTCCACTTGCTCCGGGTAAGCAAATGACTGATGGATTGGATGCTACGATTAATCGCATCTACAATGAACTCCAAGATCTTGGGATTCCTGTGAATATGCTTGCACTGGTTCCAAACATGATCGAGAAGCGTATCGACCACCAAACACCTGAAAGAGAGTTGCTTGAAAAAATCAATACAACAGACGGCATTGTAGAGTGGGTTCCTAATTTCGCACGTATCCCTGAGGAGGTGTGGGATGCAATTGACGAAGGTGATTTGGACTCTAACCCCAAACCGGGGATTCGAAAAGACAAGTATGTGGGACTTGAACCACCGGTTACCCACACGGCACCTGAGAATGAAAACGTCGAATACTTCCGAGAGTTGGCACGGATCATTCAAGCTGGTGGTGTTGAGCGAGAAGATGGGATCACTGAAGAACTTCTCAAGAATCACGGGAAGGTGGCACCATGACTGGTTCAGACTCCGATTCTGAGGATACAACTCGCTCGGACACTGTGTTTGAGCAAGCTGGTAAATCTGCACAAAAGAGTGAATCATGGAAAGGTCTTGGCGACAGTGAAAACGATGGAGATGGATCTGGAAAGCAGGATGATAGAAACTCTGATAACAGAGACTCCCGACAACAGCAATCCTCTACGTCCCAATCCCAGTCGTCATCCAGCTCACAGGGTCATGATGAGTTGCCTCATCGTGTTAAGTTCGACAGCCCGAAGGATGATCGCGATACAAAGACGCTCTATGTCGGAGATGATGATAAGGAGAGAATCCACGATCTCGAAGCATTAGCAAATAGCATATTCGATCAGAAGGTCTACATCACAGATGTCTATCTTGCTGCTCTGAGATCGGACTTCTACGATGATGATTCATTCATCGAGGAAATGCGGAATATTGGGTACGGTTACTTCGACTGATCCGCTCTTTTAGCTTTTCACATTCCCCTTTCGCGTTTTAGACCGTCGTTTTTACAATCCGCTGTATGATCGTCCCCCACCAACTGATCCAATTGAGATATCATTGTAACCGTCCAGCTCGTCTTCTTCATTCATTGAGCTTGCTTTAATTAGGCTCACGAATGGTGGGCTTGGGCGGTCTGGTCGCGATCGGAATTCAGGGTGAAATTGTGTCCCGAAAAAGAATGGGTGGTTATTCATCTCGAGTATTTCCATACGTTTTCCTGATTCACCTGAGAATTGCATCTCTCCTGATTCGAGTTCATCAATGTAGGCTGGGTTGACTTCGTATCTGTGACGGTGACGCCCAGTACAACTCGCAGATTCGTAAACGGACTCTGCTAATGTTCCTGATTCGATCGCTGTTTCGTATGCCCCTAGTCGCATTGTCCCACCCTTTTCGTCGATCTCCCTTTGTTCTGGTAGAATGTCTATAACTGGGTGTGGTGTCTTGTCGTCTATCTCTGTTGAGTTTGCGTTTTCAAGGCCGAGAACGTTCCTGGCATATTCTATCACAGCGATTTGGAATCCGAGACAGAGGCCGAGGAATGGGATATCGTTCTCTCTTGCGTATCGAACAGTCTCTATTTTCCCTTCGACTCCACGCGATCCGAACCCTCCGGGTATGATAATCCCGTCTGAGTTTTCTAGACGTTCTTTGTGTCTTTGATCCATCTCCTCCGTGTCGACCCATAATGTTTCTACGTTGGTATTGTGTTCAATTCCGGCGTGTTTGAGGGCCTCATGTATCGACATATAGGCATCCTCGAGATCGTATTTGCCTGCAATAGCTATCTTGACGTTACCTGATTGATCCTGCGTTACAAGGTTCTTCCACTGGTGAGATTGTTCTGCTTTGTTCGTGGCTTTTTCTTTGATGCCCAGCTTGTTCATTACAAAGCTATCGAGCCCTTCTTCTTCGACGACCAGCGGAACCTCGTAGATATCGTCTACATCTGGATTTGAGAAAACCGCCTCATTCGGCACATCGCAAAATCGGGCTATTTTTGTTTTTGTTTTCGGCTCAAGATGGCTTTCAGACCTCCCAACTACGATATCAGGATTGAGCCCTATTGATCGAAGTTCCTTGACACTGTGCTGAGTTGGCTTTGTTTTCTGGTTTCCTTTGACCGTTTCGGGAACCAGAGTAACATGCATGAACAGCAGATCATTTTTGTCTTCTTCTGTCGCAAGCTGGCGGAGGGATTCGAGAAACGGCATTGACTCGATATCTCCAACAGTCCCACCGATCTCGACAATGCATACATCACTCCCTTCTGCAACTTCTCGAATTTGCCTCTTGATATGGTTGGTAATATGTGGAATGATCTGGACTGTTTTACCGAGATAATCGCCTGAGCGTTCGGCGTTGATCACACTCTGGTAGGTTTTGCCAGTCGTAATATTGTGGTCTGAGGTCATATCGATCCCAAGGAATCGTTCGTAATTGCCTAGATCGAGGTCTACCTCACCACCGTCTTTGAGAACGTACACCTCCCCATGCTCATACGGGTTCATTGTCCCTGCGTCGATGTTCAGGTATGGGTCGACTTTGATTGCAGTTACGTTGAACCCGGCATCTACTAAGAGGCGTCCGGTGCTCGCTGCTGTGATTCCTTTTCCAAGCCCCGACATCACACCCCCTGTTACGAAAATGAATTTGTTTCCGATTGATGGATCGTACTCTTTCGGCATACCGAGTTTGTGGAACGTTCACATATAATATTTTTCCCGACTTTCCCTCCACCACTATATTCTTCCAATCACCCGTCTATAGTCTCATACCCCCACTTCTCTGTGAGTTAACCATCAATTCCCCCTTAGCAGAAAGTAAAAATACCTTGAGTTAGTTATACGCATACAGTCTTTACAATGTCAAATCATAGGACCGGTCCAGTAGAAGATCCTGATACTGGTTTCCGTCTTGGAGAGGATATAATAGATCCTGTCGTTGCAGGCCTTGACGCCTTTATTGATATCTTTATTGCCTACTTCAGAATCTTCACTTTCACAACGACTACTTTCCTCATTTCACTCTTCATCCTCTACATTATTATCTATACAATTGGTAGCCAATACCCTGTCCAGTACGGTACACGTCTTCAATACATGCGTACGCGCCGTGTTGGTATCGGCATCTTTGCACTCACGATGTTTCTTCCTCTGCTGTATATGGTTATGTGGATCTCTACTGGTTCGCAGACACCTGGTGGACGTGGACTCCCTTCAAACGGCGTTTTTGGAACTTCGTTTGAAGAGTGGTTTGTCGGTTCGGTAGGAGATCCCGATTCTAGTCTCACTCTTATCGAAAACCTTGTTGGGACGATACCGAATTCGATTCAGCCATTCGTCGATATTATTGGGACGTTTTCCCGCATCTATTTGATGACTACAGTTACGTTGCTGATTTCGCTCTCGGTGATTTTCATTGTCCTTTCTGTTGTTCTGAAGATGCCGCAGCAGGATGATATCGTCTTCTTTGAGAGAACATGGCGTTCTATCGGTGGGCTGGTCGCTATGACGTTCTTCCTTCCTGTTCTCTACATGCTGGTGTGGATTATGTCTGGCTACGAATCGGCTGATGAGGGCTATGA
>Ga0102936_1000773_pt1 | contig 12814 bp, 14 predicted proteins | sample SalPon2_A_H2O_MG_FD_78502 | JGI IMG/M metagenome (GOLD analysis project Ga0102936, IMG submission 78502) | Salt pond water microbial communities from South San Francisco under conditions of wetland restoration - Salt Pond MetaG R2_A_H2O_MG | ecosystem: Environmental > Aquatic > Non-marine Saline...
ACTGTCTGACCACTTCCACCCTGTTTTTAGTGACTGATCTTCTGCTACTGTATCTGTATTCGTGTGGTCTTCATGTCCAGTAGTTGTTTCTGTACTACCTGTCAGTGTTGCTTGGATCATTTATTCACCCGAAATCACTTTGTATTCCATGACTATCTGCGGGGTTGCAGACTCCATGTAATCAATCATATATGCTTCTATTGGTTCAGCGTAATCTGACGAACCGATCCAGAATGATGCATTTTTGTATCTTCCTCCATTCTTGATTCCGTTTACTGCGACTATTGTTCCACCGTTTTTCACTATTCGGGTCAGATCTTGGAATGGATGAATCCTGTCAAACTGCGTTCTCGGTTCGAGAAATAAATACGCTGCATCGAATTCGTTATCGGAGTATTCGTATTTTTTGTTCCCATCGCCTGTCGTTGGTAAATCACCGATTTTGAATTCAACTTCCTCTAAAAATGAGATGGCTTTTTCACCTGTTGGCAATCGGCTATTCTCTACTGGGATGTATTTCTCTACTCGGCTATCTTTTGGAGCTGCTACTATTGCACTGCGTTCTTTGTCTCCAACTGTGGTTATGAGTTCTTGTAGGGACTTAGCTGATAGGGTGACGTTCTCGAAGGTGTGCCATGGTGACCGCGATTCCGTAGACATACGATCTCCTTACGACTCTACTTCTTCCATCAGGTTAGAGAAGTTTTTGTTCCCAATACCCGGGGTTTCTCTGATATACTCTTCACTTGCAGCGACGAGATCTAACTCAGTCTCAATGCCTTTGTTTCTCAGTTTAGAAGCCGTCGCGTCACCGATCCCTTTCACATCCTCAAGTGGGATTTCTCTAGCTTCATTGTTCGAGAGAAGCTCAACCGCTTCCTCTAGAGCCTCCACTTTTTGTCCAGTAACGTCTTTCTTATCGTTACTCAACTTTTCTTTGAGTAGGTTGAGAGCCGATATGCACTGTGCTTTCTCTGATTTTTGTACGGATGTCTCTTCCCCGGAGGCTTCTTCAACAAGCTGCCACTGGTTTCCAATTCCGTTATCGAACTGCTTTCGTGGTTCGTAACGTCTGTGGCCACTCTTGGTTTCTAGGACCACCGTCTTCTGATCTGCATACTTGATCTCTAGTACGTTACCTGACGTGCTGTTTTCGTATTTCTGTCCACGCTGTAGGTCGTGATGTTCGAGTGGAATACTCATGTTAGTTCTTGATTAAGTTGCGGCCTGAGTCAGTTCAGTTTGTCCGTTGTTGTTTTGGCTCTGTGGGGCTGTTTCGTCGATATTGTCATGTCGAAATCGGATATTCAGTAGTTCGAAATGCCGTTTCGTGAGCCACTCTTTCCAGTTTTGTCCTGCACCGTCCCAATTTGACCCATCACCGACTAGGGTTTGGTTATCATCTGCGAGGTCATGGTGTTCTACGTGTCTTACTGTACGATTCCAGTAACCCTCTGGGTCGCTGTGGGTCGGGTAACTGTATCCCCATTCTTCGTGAACCCTCTCGACCATTCCGTTTGATCGGGTGAAACTTCTTTTCACAGCGTGATTGCCTGTCTCGTTTTTATAGAACAGAACGATTCTATTATCGTTTGTCTCTATCTCTGCTGGATCGAACGGTAGACCTGTGTTGTCACTCATCTTAAATTCTCTCTCACTCCAAAATGAGAGATAAAAACTATTCATTCAACACTCTTCTTACGGCCTGAAACTGCTTAAATCGCCCGAATTACCCTGTTGTGGGGTGTATTGTGCTTATGAATTCTAGTTCTGAATCTATCTTTGATGCAATTGGTTCGTATGTCTCTGATAGTGGCGACATATCTTCGACTCGATCGCCATTCACGGTTACAGCTGGTGACTCTGATATACCGGAGTTAAGAGCATCCTGTTTGTTCTGATCTATCTCTTTTTTGTATGTCTTCCAACTCCCATGAGATATCGTCGTACAAGGGTCAGCACTCACCTTTGCTGCTATGTCTCCGACTAATTGCCATGTTACTTCATCGTCGGTCGTGTAGATACTGAGTAGATAATTCTGATATGCTTCTTGTCCGTGTTCTGCGTACAGATACCTTCCTACGCTGGCTAAATCATAGCCCCACGGTTCTTCTTCTTCAACAAGAGCGTCGTGAAAAACTAGCTTTGCTTTTCCTGTTTCTACGTACTCTGTTATGAGTCGTTCTAGGGTGTTTTGGGCAAATACTTTCGATGTCCCACGGCTGTAATCATGGTATATCGAGACTTCAACTAGTGCGTTTTCTCTTCCTAGTGTAGGCTGTGAATTGGTCGGTATATTCTTTGGTTCCTCTATTTTGCACTCGTATGTTGTATCTACGAGGTTCTCGTTGACACAGCCTGCTACCGCAATACTACCAACTGAGGCTAGCGTTCCTATTACCGACCTTCTGGTTCGTTTCATTGTACGTGTGAACTTTTGTGATCAGTATTTCAGTGGGCTAGCGGAGTCGATTTTGCTGTTGCCGAAGTTCTCAAATCGGTACTCCTCTTCACCTTCGGAAGACCTGATTCCTCCTGACAGTTCTGTTGTTACTTGATATGCTGATGTACCGAAAAGCGATCTGAGTTCTACAGTGTATATCTGCGATACTGAATTGACATTCTCTGGTTCTGGTCCTGTGTGAGTCAGCAACCCATCCACTGCGAATTGCGCTGATTCCCCCGCAGGGATGAAATATGGATCTCCCTCGAACACATCTATTGGGTTGAGTCTCCCTCTAGTCGGCTTTTTAGCAATCAGGGTGTGTGCAAAGCCAGTTTCTCCACTTTCGTTCGCTAACGGTATTTTTTGCCCCGGTCTGAGAATGACGAAACTATCGAGTCGGGCTGGTCCAGCTCCCGTATTTTTGATCTCAAATACCGGTGTTGCCGCTTGAGAGTGGTTTGCTGGTTGATAGTCTATATCTGAAGCTGGGATCACATCTTTTAGTTCGATGCTTGTTGAGAAAGTCCATGTCTTGCTTCTTCTTTCTGATCCAGTATCGTCGATCGTTGTTAGAGTGATTTCGGCATTTGGGTTGAGTTCCTGGTCTTCAGTTCCAATTGTTTCTCTGTTCCCGATCTTGTATTCGATGATGGGTTCTCCTTCTGGAATAGAGACTGTCGTATTCTCACGTCCACCGTTTATTTTCAGTTTGACCTGATCAGCATATTCTGCATTAGTGATCCTAGCCTTGAGTGTCGTTTCCTCGACCCAGATATCTCCTACTGCCGGTGCTGGTGGTTCGTTTTCACCGCTACAGCCTGCTATACTTGAGGAAAGTCCCACACCCAGTGCTGTGAGATAATGTCTTCTATTCATCTCTTAGTTCTCAAATATCCAGTGTCATAATGGTTGTTGTTAGAATATTTTGTTGACTGCCTTTTCTAACCTGTTTTCGTCTCCTTTTCGATAGTCGACTGTCAAAGAGCTCATGTTGCCCTTTGAGTCTCTCCTCCTGATCTGATGAAGCAATGGGCCGTGAGGGGCTTTTGCTAATGATATCCGTGGCGTGGTTCGTTTAGTACCCGTTAGCCTCACAGAACTAATATTGATCCAGTCTGAGCTATCTTCGTAAGCCCAACTTTGAGATAATCCGTCCTGTATTTCTTGGATATACTCACGAAGAGATGATTCGTCGTTTTCGGATATGACTGTGGGTATCGTTTTTCGTTGTCCGTTCCTCCCTTCCTTGGTACTCCATTCCAGCGTTGTAGCTCCCGTTGGGGCTTCCAAGATGTTAACTCTGAATCTCTCTTTACCCTTGGAATGGATGTCTTGCTTCGCAACTTTCGACCACTTTTTCGCGCCTTTTGAGAACGTTGGTGATATGATCTCTATGATCCTGGTTCGTAGGTACTCCTTTGGTAGTTTGATCTCCTTTTCTATCGGTATGTCTTTGAAGTCTGGATACGCTTCTTCTGGATTGAATTCCGGAACCGCTTCTGGCCATACTTTCCATAGCCGTTCTTCGTCAAACTTCATTTTTGTCTCGTTGAAGTCGGACTGATATGCCCAGAATACCGAGTAACCGAGATCTAGGTATTTGTTTCCGACGTGGCCAATATTTTTACCCTTATTCTTATGTTGGGCTTCGACTATGATCCCTTTTCCAAATGGGATTCTTGGATTCTCGAAGGTGGCTAGTACATCTGCGATATTATTTTCCCCTACCTGCTTTTCTTGCTGAACAGTAGCATTGGGGAACTTTTCTTCTAATGTAGATTCTGCTAACACCTTCATCTTGAGGTGTATTGCTGACTCTCCGCCGCAGCCTTCCCCTTCACCCTGTTTATGTCTGAAGTGCCGACTGACTCTTGATTTGCTCCCTTTATTGTAGTGGCCTTTTCTTACTTCCATCGTTCCGCCACATTCGGCACACTGGACTGTAGTCGACGTACTGACTTGATGAGGTAAAACGTAGTTTCCGCCTAATTGACCTACGAAAGGCATCTTTGTTTATGCCTTTCTTTGTGGCTATTTATTATTTCTTGACTGAGTGGCTGCTATTTTCGAGGTACTTCACGACGAGACTGTTTTGCTCTAGAAGTCTCTGAGACTAGTGGATCTCCCAGATCCGTAGCCCCCACTGCTTCCAGTGTCTCCGCCTAGGAGGTCTTCGTCCGTGACTGTCTTTTCGTTCTTCCTTTCTGCGAGTGCTGTTTCCTCTTTTGTCGTACTGGGAGAGGCAGTTAGATCGTTGTTTTTGATGAAGTGAGTGAGATTTTGTGCTGTCACCTCTCCAATCATGTCTACGTTTTCGCAGAGGATCGTTTCGAATTGATCGTCGTTACCAGTGTGATAGTGGAACTCCTCAAGTAGAGCCCACATATGGGTGTTGGGTTCGGCGTCGAGAGTCTGCCTTGCCATTTGCTTGAGGTACTTCCTGAGGAATCTGGTTCGTGCTCGACCCATCGAATCGACATCTTCGACGATTGGTGTCGCATCCTGTCTCACACCTTTCTCGATTCGGTACACGAGGTTGTCGTGCCACTTCTGCTCTCGCGCATTTGGTGCTGCTTCGAGGATGTATTTTGTAGCGTCGACTGTATCGCTGAGAGTGCTTGCGAGACTTGGGATGTATGTTGGATCGATATCAGTCTCTTGTTCGATCCGCTCTGTTGAGTAGTTCCGCATCCAGTACCACCGGATCAAGCCAGCTGTCGTACTGACTTTGTTTGTGTTGTATCCGTACTCTCTTAGAATCGGCTCAAGCCTTCCATTTGCCTCGCTTGCGTTCATCTCCAGTTCGAAGTCGTTGATCGTCTCGTATAGGTAGTCCAGTTGGGTTATCTCGTCTTGGTCTGTCTCGTTTGCCCATTGGTAGAACGACTTGATGTTGAGTAGATCTGTGTCTACCCAAGAGTTGTAGTGGAAGTTGACTGCTCCCTGACCCAGTTTTGTTGTCTCGAATGAGGCCAGTGTATCATTTTCTACGATGAATCCGTTATCGATGAGCCAGTCTGTAGTTTCGATGAGCCTCTCTTCGAGGACCTCTTCTTTCGACTTCGGCTCTTCCATTCCCCAGCCTGCATCCGGAGACATCTGCTCCCAGTACAGAGACTTCTTGATGAAACTCTCGATCTGCTCTGTTGTTTCCCAGTCGTTTTCGATGAGTTCCAGAATCAGCCATCTGAATTTCTGTTCGTTATCGATGTGGGTCGTTACGTCCTCGAGCTCACGGTCGGGTGAGAAGAATTTCTCCTCTATTTCTTCGGTATCGTCTCCGAGTGTGTAGCAGTACCCACATGGATAATCAAATCTGGGCCGTGCTGCCCTCCCAGCCCACTGAATGTATTCAAACACGCCCACGTAGTTTCCTCGCCGCTTGATATCTGCTACAATGACGGTCTGAACGGGGCTGTCGAAGCCGTAGGCAAGCGAGGTCGTCGTCGTGATCGCCTGTAGTTCTCCTTCTTCATAGAGCTCCAGAATGTACTGTTTGATTGAACCTGGGAGGTCTGAATGGATATAGGCGACACCCGACTGCATCATATCGAGCAGCTCTCTGTGGGTACTAGTTAGGATTCCGTCGACGCGGCTTGCGAGTTCGTTTCTGAGGTTGATGTCTCGCGACGGTCCCTCGAAGATGTCTGCGTCAGCTAGTGCGGCTGCTCGTGATTCGGTCCAACTTTTTGCAAAGCAGAACACCAAGAATGGGGCCTTGTCTTGGTTTTCTTCTGCTACATCGATCACTTTCTGCTTGGTTGAATTGGTACTCGAATCTACAGAGAACTCCTTGATCGGAGTCTGTCGATCCTCCGGGCTAATTAGCGTATTTGCATCCATCCAGTCCCCGATCTCCTTTGCGTTCCCGATCGTGGCACTGATCCCGTAAAGACTGATATCTTCGTGTAGTGCTGCTGTGATAGAGAGTTCGATAGATGCACCTCTGAAATCCGAGTATATTTCGTGGAAATCGTCAAGTACGATAGCATCAATGGACAGGGCCCCTTCTGTCCCTTTGATGATTGCTTGGTAAAATGACTCGAAAGTAGCTACGGCTACGTCTGCATGTTGGTACTTACCCTCTCCGGTGAATACACTGTATTCCGGGCTTGCCCACTCGCTGATCGTGTTTTTCTTTGCCCAGACAAGTTGGCGGCTTGGAACTAAGTATGCGACCCGGTTTCCTTTCTCGAGTTCTTTGAGTGTGATTGATTCCGCAGTTAGTGTCTTACCGTTCCCCGTCTCTGCAATCAACAGATCATTTCCGTCATCTAGAATTCCTTCATTAAATGCGAATGATTGGGTCTTCTTCAGACCTCCGTAACCGTGTTCATGCATCAGTTCGGCGATCGTCATTTGGTCCTCAATCGGGATGTCGAGATCTTTTGGCTTTATCATTGTATTATTCTCTTTATCGTTTGTCTTAGGTGTTGCACTCGGGCTAGTTGATTCCTTTGTATCTGGCATGATTTCAAAATCCTATTTATTACTCTTCACTCCCAAACGGTAGATAAAAACTACTTCACCCTCTTCTCTAAAATCCCATCTCATTATATGCCTTTTTGACATCACCCATTTTCAACTTCTCACCCTCTCGATCGATAGCCACTAGTTTTGATTCGTTGATTAGCGAATCAATGTCTGCACCGCTTAGCCCTTCTAGATGGTTAGCGAAATAGTTGATGTGGTTATCGGTGAAACTGTTTGGCACGTCTTCCAACTTCACCTCTAGAATCTCTTTCCTTGAATCCAGATCTGGAAGTCCGATCTCGAATTTGGCGTCGACACGCCCATTACGGAGGGCTGCTTCATCCATTTTGTCTCTAAGGTTGGTTGTGAAAATCGTAATGTAACTTGTTTCTTCCTTCGTGAGCCACCGCAGAAACGTATTCGTGATCTTGCTATCTTCTTCGTGCGAATTATACGCATCTCTTTTAGACAATAGAGAATCTGCCTCGTCGATAAATATGACTGCTCTTTGTAGTTGAGCCTCCATAAACAACGTCTTGATGAGTCGGGGAGATTTGTTGATGTGGCTGTGGGTAATATCGGCTTGACCTACTTCGATGAATGTTCTATTCAACTCATTTGCGAGTGCTCTCGCGAATAGGGTTTTGCCTGTTCCTGGTGGGCCATGAAACAGTATTCCATACAGTGGGTCTACGTTGAAGTGATCGTACAGCCCTTTCTTGTCCTTGTGTGGCTCGATGACTTTCTTTTTCAGTCTTTCTTTAACAGAATTGTACCCACCAATATCATCGAATCCAACATCTGGTGTCGGCTCCCAATCGTATTCCCAATCTGAGTATCCATTGTAATCCTCGATAGGCTCGTCCCCTGCCCATTTACCCAGATTATTTGAGTCGTCTTCATCGTCAGCTGGATCAAAATCTTCTACATCTTCTTCGTTTAATTCGTTATCTGTCTCCGATTCATCTCCAGTATCGCCTTCACTGTTATTGTTTTGTTCGCTCATTGATCACTTTCCAGTGTGCTTGTAGCAGCTGTGTTGGTGACTACATACACCCTTCTACTACAGACACTCTTTAATCAAACCGGGAGCTAAAAACTCCAACACCTTTTGACTACCCTAGATCATGTTCCGCACCGATCTCAGCTAGCCGGTCTATTTCTTCTGTATCTATTTCTGGTAGCCCGTCGTCGTTCTTCACAACTTTTCGGCCTCCTATCCTATCTTGGCTCATTGCACTTATTCTTAGAGCTTGAGCTATCATTTTTGCTAATACGAATGGGATGTCTTCTTCAGTTGATTTTTCGACTGTTATCCACCCATCATCTGTTTCTGGATTATACCACAGAGTCCGGACTGTCTCACCCATTATTGCGACAATGATCGGGACTGTCTTCATGTAGTATCCTTCGCGGCTGTCATCGTGTATTCTGACAACCGGGATGATACCGTCTATTGCTTTCCCATTCGTAAGTTCTTGTAATTCAGTGAAAGTTAGTGCTCTCTCTGGAAGAGCTTTCATAATAGTGTGGTCTTCACCGCACTTAGGACAAACATCTTCGTTTGTGTACTCAGGCAGGCATGAAAGCATTGGAAGGTTCGAATTATCGTCTATCTGGCTGTGATTTATATTTTATGTTGGCTCAATTTTGTCTATCTCAACCACTTAGTTTATTCAACATATGTTGATATTGTTCTGTGATTCTATCTTTGATGGATTTGTTTTCGGTGTCGTTCCCCCCGATATCCAGTTTCCCCTGATAGAACTCTTCTATGTAGTATTCTGTATTCTCTTTTGATGCTTGTCCCCGAATCTCGACTAATGCACTTACTGGATAGGTTCCCTCTGTGGTCTTGACTTCAGCTTCGATGACGAAAAACTGACCTCTCTTTCTGATAAGCCGCTTTCTCGCCTTTCGTTTGCTCTTCTTGTTCAGATCGCTGTACGGGACATCTAGCTTTTTTCCCTCTTCAGTATGATTTGCGTATACCCAATCATCGGAAAATCGCGTTTTGATGAATTCGGCTGGAGGGCTCTCCTGTTTCAGATTTACCTGTATGTTGGTCGTTTCTCCAGATATGGTCGATAACCGCTCGACGCATTTTTCAATGATCTCTTCGGCGTCTAGTTCTGATGAGTGGTAGTAGAATCCTGTTGCCATACTGTATCACCAAATCCTCATGCCAAAGGCTAGTTGTAGATACCATTCCAAATATATTGCTGCATTATAGGCACCGTGCAACAAGATCGGCATCATAAGATTCTCTGACCAAGCATATGCACTACCAAGAATCACAGAGAGCATCATTACATGTAGGAGGCTGAGTAAGAGTTGTGCCACTGTCCCTGTTGCATATGCTGGAATGTGGACTAGAGTAAAGACCACACTGGCGAGGAATACTGCGCCAATTTTTGTAAAATCGCTGTAGAGCCACTTTTGAACGACGTTTCTGAATATGAATTCTTCTGCTGGGGCAATTGCTAAAAACGATAAGGGAACGAGCATGAGGGCGAAATTGGGATTGATCACGCCTCGAGATGCTACTCTCATTGTATGTTCTGATGAGGTAGTTTCAAAAACCGACGTTACTATGCTCATAAGATAAATCGAGAGCAGTAGTGCGACTGTTCCGAGAACGATAATTATCCTGTCTCTCCGATCGGGGATGCTCAGGTCGATGTACTCTATGTCTTTGTCTGAATAGTGGAAAACGATAGCACCGAATGTGATCGCCCCCAAGACGATTGATAGTAAGTTTATCATAATGTTTGTGCTGTAGGTGGGTGTGATTGAATACAGTTCGTGCGCCTCACGAAATGGGATCGTCCATATGATCGTCGAAAAGTAACCGAGTATGCCTAACCCGAAAGCAATTGTTGCGGTACGCAATTTGCTCTGCACTGAACTCTGTTCTGTGCGTCCGGTGTCAGTACTTTCCTCACCGCTGTTCGTCTTGTCGACACGATCTCCTTCCTTCATTTTGGATGACTGAATTCCCTTGGCTTGATCGTGGCTTGGTTACAGAATGAGGAAGGACCAACCGACCATGAGGACGTATAGGACAGCTGCAATGCCCATAGCTTTCCCTGATTCGTATTGTTCGCTGAGGGCGAGATAGAGGACACCTGCTGAAATGAGTAGGACGAACATGAGGAGCCAGTGTAACATTCCGATACCTGCGATAAACCCAAGTGAACCTACCAGTACTGAAAGGATGCTGTTGATCATGACTGTGTTATTTTGTTGTAATGGCCTATTGTATATTAGTTTCGGTCATTGTCTTCTATACAAAGGAAGTGAGGTTTGACTGATCTGCGTTCGTTGGTTTTGTATCAGTCGTATTCCCGTTCGACTCTGACTCTGTTTTCGGCTTTTCTATAGGGGATGTTAGGTGGGTTCGATCCTTATTATTGCAGCTTCCATCATGGTACTGTTTGAATTGCTCTATCCGGGCATCGCAGACATCATCGAGTGTTATTGAATGATGGGGCCCGCTCGGGTAATTGAATGATCCGTCTTCTGATCGGCACATATCTCCTTCTGTTGCATTACAGTCTGGACACCACAAATATGCGGCTGGATGATGGAAAAATGAGTTACCGCAATGGACACAAAAGGTTGCGTAATGTGAGACTGGATGATCGGTTCGGTTTCGTTTGTCCGTGATATTCGGAGCTCCTCTGTTGAAACTGTACTCACCGTCTACTTCACCTTCGCCCAACCCCGCTACTTCTAGGTTTTCGTGTCCTTTCGTATCTACAGAGATGATACGATCTGTGTTCTTTGAGGGGTGTTGGAGTATTCCCACACCAGTTCTTGAGTAGTTATAATCGTCTCCAGACATCGTAGTTGCCGTTCGGCCAATTTGTATCACCTTTCCTGTTTTGCCTTTCACGATATCTGTAATACTCCGCTTTATCGCAGTGTCGACGTGGGTTTTGTCTGATCCTTCGCTTGCCTGTTCGTGTGGTGTTCTAATATTCTGTTGCCACGCTGAGTATGGGAGGTCGAGAATGACAACATCGAACACCCCGGTTGCGAATCTTGAACCGATATTCCAAGGTGTCTCGACGATATCGGCTGTTTCTTCTGTTACTCCGTTTTGCAAGTCTGGAGAGTAGTATGCACATGTAGTCCACTCATCCGTGTGTCGTTCTATTCGTGGCTCCTCTTCGTAGATATGTAGTACTCGATCATCGTACTCGGTCCATTCGTTCGCTAGTATGGACAGTTCACTTTTGTAGTCTGTATCAGTCCCCGATTTTTTGTAGACCGTATTGATTTCCTGTCCACCGTTCCCACCTGTAGATATGTCTCCGGCTTCGATTTTGTTCGCTTCCTCGTTCGGCAGAGTCCTTTTGCTGATTTTGAACGGCTGTTCTGGTTGTTGTGATCCAACTGGCTTCTGTGCGGCAACGCCAAAGTAGTCGTTTTGACAGCCTAGCTTATTGAAAATACCAATGGCTGTAGTTTCGTATCCCAACCGATCAGGCATCACATCGGTTGAATACCCGAATTGAATGAACGTTCCTCCTGGTGCTAGGAGTGTGTCGAATAGAACTTTTATTTCATCATCGTAGAAGTAGAAGCCGTCTGGATCTATGTCTAATCCGTACTTATTGACTGCTTGGTTCCACGTATAGGGTGGGTCATATACGATTGCATCAAAAGAGTTCTCTTCGACGTGTTCTAACAGATTCCTGAAATCAATATGTAGATCAGCGTTCGCGTCTTCATTAATGTCGACTCGTAATGTTTCACCGTCCACGTTGAGAGCAACTTCGCCTGCACATGGGTTAAGCATCTGATCCACGCCACCCAATTTTGATTCTGTCCACCATCGAAGTTTGTCGGATTCGAACGTCGACCCTTCTGTTGTATCCGTCCAATATGTGATCTCTGGGTTCTGATCGCTGTGGATCGATGTTTCTGGTGTCTGTGTTTTGCTCTTACTCATAATGACAAGTGGCTAAATCAGATGGGTTGTTGGTGTAGCCTATGCTACTCGCGTGAAATGCTGTTCAATTCGAGCTCTCTCCTTGGCTTCTTCAGGTGAAATGGTTACTTTCGCACCATCCATCACAACACGGTCTTCGTAGATCTCGACCGATTTGCCGTTGTCTGTTTCCCATTCTTCGTCTGGTGAATCGTAGCGGATTCGAGTCAGCTCCCAGTCGTTGAATACGTGATCTTTGGGCAGATCGCTCACATAGGCTACCCGTGAGTCATCATCTGGAAACTCTACATTGTTTGCTGCTTCATTGAGTTCTCTTTTTGCCCCGAGTGGGAGTGGTCGATTGTACGAAACTAAGGTAAAGAACCCTTCCTTTTCTTCTGGTTTGTCATTACTATCTCTATTACTACTATTACTCATACATTCATCTCCCATCGTGAGATAAAAACTACTCCTATAATATACTTCACTTCACCTTGGTTTTGATATTTGCTGTACTGGTGAGGTAACTCATCAAGGAACAGTCTTATAATCTGTCCAGTCCTGTTACCAATATGCCTGATGGAGAGAAATCAAGCCGTTTCTCTATTTCTAAGAGAGACGTAATTACTGCTGGTACTGGCTTTTTTATTGGATCTGCACTTACTGGTTTAGGCTACTCGGATAAACTTCAACGAGGGTCTAATCAGGAATTGGATAGTCAGAACCAAGATGACCACGTTCGGACTGAGTTGACTTTGGATGATAGGCCTGCTTGGGGCCCTGATGATTCTCGGGTGACAATCGTATATTGGGGTGATTATCAGTGTCCATTTTGTTCGCGGTTTGAATCACAGACTTTGCCTGTTATTCGAGACAACTACATTTCAGGTGGTGATGTTCAATTCATATTCAAGCCGCTAGCTGTCTTTGGTGATGACTCTTTGCGAGCAGCCATA
>Ga0102936_1000776_pt1 | contig 12788 bp, 10 predicted proteins | sample SalPon2_A_H2O_MG_FD_78502 | JGI IMG/M metagenome (GOLD analysis project Ga0102936, IMG submission 78502) | Salt pond water microbial communities from South San Francisco under conditions of wetland restoration - Salt Pond MetaG R2_A_H2O_MG | ecosystem: Environmental > Aquatic > Non-marine Saline...
CAGGCCCGCCGTCGGTGCAGCGACGGCGCCGGGCCGGTCGGCGAAGACGGTCTGATAGCGCTGGCGGTCGGCCGGCGTATCCTCGCGCTTGATGTAGGGGGGCAGCGGCATATGGCCATGGCGCTCGAGCAGAGCCGGCAGCGGCTCGTCCCCGGCAAAACGCAGGCGGTAGAAATCGCCCTCGCGGCCAACCACCTCAACCGCCAGCCCCCCTTCGAGGGTGATGACCGCGGAGAGGGTCAATGACTTGTTGGCGCGCACCTGGGCCAGCGCCTCGCGACCGCCGGTGAGTCGTTCGAGCAGTATCTCGACACGGCCGCCGGTGGCCTTGTGGCCGTAGAGTCGCGCGGGCAACACACGGGTGTCGTTCACCACCAGCAGATCGCCGGGGCGCAGATACTCGCGGATCGCGGGGAACTGGCGGTCAGAAACCCCGCCGGTGTCCGGGTCGAGGACTAACAAGCGACTGTCGGTGCGGTTGGCTAGCGGCTCGGAGGCGATCAAATCCTCCGGTAGCTCGTAATTGAAATCGCTGACTTGCATGCGGTGCTGTTATACTTGTCGTTAATGCCGGGGTGGCGGAACAGGTAGACGCGCCGGACTCAAAATCCGGTTCTCGCAAGAGAGTGCGGGTTCGAGCCCCGCCCCCGGCACCAGAACCTCGAGTGCGGGCGTCAGTCGTCACCGTCCGCGCTTTTCTCGAGCGCATCACCCGCCTTTTGTATGTCCTTGCCGAGGCCCTCGAGCGTGTTGCAGCCCGCCGTCAGGGCGAGTGCCAGACTGAGGCCCAGCACCACTGCCAGCCGTTTGAGATTGCCTGCGGCCATAACCGATAACTCCCGCGCGGGTGAATATCGTCGCATCATAACAAGCGCCGCGACGCCTGTGGCATCTTCCGAGTCAGCAATGATAGGGTATTACTGATCGATGGGGCCGTAGCTCAGCCGGGAGAGCGTCGCGTTCGCAACGCGAAGGTCAGGGGTTCGATCCCCCTCGGCTCCACCACCTTCCTTGCGCATCCAGTGCATCGGCCCCGATAGCTCAGCTGGATAGAGCAATCGCCTCCTAAGCGATAGGCCGCAGGTTCGAATCCTGCTCGGGGCGCCAATCACCCGCTCACGGCCCGGCCGTTATCCAGCCGATTGACGCATCGAGGGACCACTGCGCCTGCTCGGCATGGGCGTGCAGCAGACGCAGCACCTCATGGGCATGCGTGCGGGTCAGCGACAGCCCGGCAATGGCCGCCGGTTCGAGGCGCTCATCCGGCGTGCCCGGCAGCGGCTGGCCGAACAGTGCGATGACGATCTGCTCCTGTTGGCTCTCGACCCGGGCCTCCGTGACCAGCCAGTGCGTCCACTGCGCCGGCGCAGGCGGCGTCCCGGCCTCGCCGGCTTCATCCTGATGGCGCTGAGCGGCGACTTGCGAGCGCGCCCCGATATGCTCCAGGGCCATCACCGCGTCATGGGCGGATTCGCCCTCGGCCGCCGGGTGGGAGCGTTTGAGTGTGTCGTTAATCGGCTGTATCAGCCCGCGCAGCGCGCGTCGGGACAACCACGCCACCCGTCCATCCCCCGAGGCCATGGTCAGCATCAGCCCGAGCCGATCCTCGAGCGCGGAGTAAGCAACGCGGATGCGGTTGGCGCGGGGCAGGGACACATCAGCCATCGGATTTTCTAACGTCGCTTGCGACGCACGATCCGCTCGCGTTTTTTCTGCTGCCGCGGAGTCAGCGTGTTGCGCCGCCCGGCGAAGGGGTTATCGCCGGTGCGCAGTTCCAGCCGGATGGGCGTACCGTGGAGCTGGAACGCCTTGCGGAAGCGGTTGATCAGAAACCGCCGGTAGGCATCCGGCAGATCGTGGGTCTGGTTGCCGTGGACCACAATCGTGGGCGGATTCTTGCCGCCCTGGTGGGCGTAACGCAGCTTGATGCGCCGACCGCGCACAAGTGGTGGCTGATGGGCGCTGACGGCCTCCTCGAGCACCCGGTTAAGCGCCGGCGTGGGCAGCTCGCGATGGCCCGCGGCGTCCACCTGCGCCACCTCCTCGAGCAGCCGCCCGACTCCCGTGCCATGCAGCGCCGAGATAAACCGCGGCCGGGTAAAGTCAAGAAACCCCAGCTTGACGTCGAGCTCGCGGCGGATGCGCTCGCGGTTTTCGGTGATCAGCCCATCCCACTTGTTGACCGCCAGCACCAGTCCCCGCCCGGCATCGATGGCATGGCCGATCAGATGGGCATCCTGCTCAGAAATCTCCTGGCGGGCGTCGAGCACCATGATCACCACCCGGGCCGCCTCGATGGCCTGCAGGGTCTTGATCACGCTGAATTTCTCAACGCCGTCGCTGACCCGGCTGCGTCGCCGCACACCGGCGGTATCGATCAGTGTGAAGGCGCGGCCATCACGCTCGAACGGCACCCGGATCGCATCCCGCGTGGTCCCGGGCATGTCGTAGACCAGCACCCGCTCCTCGCCGATCAGGCGATTGATCAGCGTTGATTTGCCCACGTTGGGGCGGCCAATGATCGCCACATCGATGGGCCGGTCCGCGGCCCCGTCTTTGGCCTCGACCGCGTTATCGGTCTCGGTATCCAGCTCGGCATCGGTCTCAACCCTATCCACCTCATCGCCGAGCAGGTCCCCGAGCACGGTATCCATGAGCTGGCGAACGCCGCGTCCCTGGACGGCTGCGATGGCCCGGGGGCTATCCAGGCCCAGGGCATGGAAATCCGCACCGGCGACATCGGCATCCACGCCGTCGATCTTGTTCATGACCAGCCAGACGCGCTTGCCGCGCTGGCGCAACTCGCGGGTCAGCGTCTCGTCGCCCGGCGTCACACCGACCCGGGCATCCACCAGGAACAGGATCGCATCGGCCTCGTCCAGCGCGCGCAGCGCCTGACGCTGCATGGGGTGGTCGGTCACGTCATCAGGCTCGCCAAGCCCACCGGTGTCCACCACCACGTAGGGCGCCGGCCCCAGCCGGCCGACGCCGTACTGCCGGTCGCGCGTCAGGCCGGGGAAATCCGCCACCAGCGCATCCCGCGTCCGCGTGAGTCGGTTGAAAAGGGTGGATTTGCCCACATTGGGCCGCCCCACCAGGGCGATTACCGGTTGCTCCATTGCCTCATGATAGCAGTCGGCAGGCCCCGTCGGGGTGGCAATCGGCGTTCACAGCGCCGCCGCCAGCAGGCGCTGCGTATAGGCGGCCTGGGGGTGGGTGAAGAGGCGCTCGGCCGGCCCCGATTCCACCACCTGACCCGCCTGCATGACGAGCATCCGATGGCTCATGGCGCGCACGATCTTCAGGTCGTGGCTGATGAACACATAGGCCAGGCCGTGCCGGACCTGCAGCGTTCGCAGCAGCTCGACGAGCTGGGTCTGAACGCTTCGATCCAGCGCCGAGGTGGGCTCATCCAGCACCACCACCGCCGGCTTCAGGACAATGGCGCGGGCCACCGCCACGCGCTGGCGCTGGCCGCCGGAGAGCTCGTGCGGAAAGCGCTCCGCCAGTGCCGGGTCGAGGCCGACTTCGGCAAGGGCCTCGCGGGCCAGGGCACCGCGCTCGGCGGCATCAGCCCCGATGCGGTGCACGGCCAGCCCCTCGCCAATGATCTGCTCGACGGACATGCGCGGGCTGAGGCTGCCATAGGGATCCTGAAAGACTACCTGCAGCCGGCGACGCAGGGGCCGCAACGCGCCCTTGCCAAGCCGACTGATAGCGCGCCCCTCGAAGCGGATCTCGCCGGTGGCGGCCTGCAGCCGCAGCAGCGCCATGCCCAGCGTGGTCTTTCCGGATCCGCTCTCGCCCACCACGCCCAGGGTTTCCCCGGCGCCGACCTGCAGGTCGATCCCGTCCACCGCCCTGAGATGGCCGGTCACGCGTTTCAGCAACCCGCCCCGGCGCGGAAACCACACGCGCAGATCCCGCGCCTCGAGCAGCGTCCGGGTGTGGCTGACGGGCTCGGGCCGGCCACTGGGTTCAGCGGCGATCAGCGTCCGGGTGTAGTCATTGCGGGGCTCATCGAACACGCGAGCGGCCTCACCCTGTTCGACCACCCGGCCCTGCTGCATGACGGCCACGCGATCAGCCACCCGGCGGACCACATTGAGGTCATGGCTGATCAGCAGCATGGCCATGTCCAGGCGCTGTTTGAGATCGGCAAGCAGCTCGAGGATTTCCGCCTGAATGGTGACGTCGAGCGCGGTGGTGGGCTCATCGGCAATCAGCAGCCGCGGATTGTTGGCAATCGCCATCGCGATCATCACCCGCTGGCGCTGCCCGCCCGAGAGCTGATGGGGAAAAGCCCCCAGCCGCGCCGAGGCCTCGGGCAGACGCACCATCTCGAGCAGTTCGACGATGCGATCCCGCGCCGCCGCGGCACCCAGTCCCTGATGGATGCGCAGGGTCTCGCCGATCTGTTTTTCGAGCGTATGGACCGGGTTGAGCGAGGTCATGGGCTCCTGGAAGACCATGCCCAGCGCGCCACCACGAAAGCGCCGCAGCGTTGCCGTGCTGGCACCGATCAGCGACTCGCCCTCGAGGGTGATGCGGCCGGTGGGATGACTCGCCAGCGGGTATGGCAGCAGCTGCGGCACGGAAAGCGCCGTGACCGACTTGCCCGAGCCACTCTCGCCCACCAGCGCCAGCGTCTCTCGCGCGTTCAGGGTCAGATTGACGCCCTGCACGACCGGGGTTTGCCGCCCGTCCCGACCGAACGCAATGGACAGATCCTCGATCTGCAGCAGCGCGCTCATGCCGCGTCTCCGCCGCCAAAGGTCTTGCGCGGATCAAAGGCATCCCGCGCCGCCTCGCCGATGAACACCAGCAGCGAGAGCATGATCGCCAGCGTGAAAAACGCCGTCAGCCCCAGCCACGGCGCCTGCAGATTGTTCTTGCCCTGGGCGAGAAGCTCACCCAGGGAGGGGGAGCCCGGCGGCAGGCCGAAGCCCAGAAAGTCCAGCGAGGTGAGCGTGGTGATCGACCCGGTCAGGATGAACGGCATGAACGTCACCGTGGCCACCATGGCATTGGGCAGGGCGTGACGGACAATGATCACCCGATCGGCCACGCCCAGCGCTCGCGCCGCCTTGACGTAGTCGAAGTTGCGCACACGCAGGAACTCCGCGCGGACAACCCCGACCAGCTGCGTCCAGCTGAATAGCAGCATGATCCCCAGGAGCCACCAGAAATTGGGCTGCACGAACCCCGCCATGATGATCAGCAGATAGAGCACCGGCAGCCCCGCCCAGATCTCGATGAAGCGCTGTCCCAGCAGGTCCGTGCGCCCGCCGAAATAGCCCTGGACGGCGCCCACCGCCACGCCGATCACCGAACTTGCCAGCGTCAGGGCCAGGCCGAACAGCACCGACAGACGAAAGCCGTAGATCAGCCGGGCGAGCACATCCCGCGCCTGGTCGTCGGTGCCCAGCCAGTTGGCGGCCGAAGGGGGCGCGGGCGCCGCGGATTCGCTGGCGTAGTTGATGGTGTCGTAGTGATAGGGAATGGGTGGCCACAGCATCCAGCCCCGGGCGTTGATCAGCCCGGCGACATAGGGATCGCGGTAGGCCGCCTCGGTGGGAAAATCCCCGCCGAAGGTGGTTTCGGGATAGCTCACCAGCACCGGAAAATACCAGTCGCCGTCATAGTGCACGAGCAGTGGGCGATCGTTGGCGATGAACTCGGCGCCCAGCGACAGTCCGAACAGCACCAGAAACAGCCACAGCGACCACCAGCCGCGACGATTGGCGCGGAACTGCGCCCAGCGACGCTGGTTGATGGGGTTGAGACGCGGTGTCGCCCTCACCCCTCGCGGGCCTCGAAGTCGATGCGCGGGTCGACGAGCACGTACATCAGATCACCGAGCAGATTGAGCACCAGACCGATCAGCGTAAAGATGAAAAGGCTGCCAAAGACCACCGGATAGTCCCGGTTCACCACCGATTCAAAGCCGAGCAGGCCCAGCCCGTCCAGCGAGAAGATCACCTCGATCAACAGCGCGCCGGTGAAAAGCACGCCGACGAAGGCGGCCGGAAAGCCGGCGATGACAATGAGCATGGCATTGCGAAAGACATGGCCGTAGAGCACTCGACGCTCGCTCACGCCCTTGGCGCGGGCGGTCATGACGTACTGCTTGTTGATCTCCTCGAGAAACGAGTTCTTGGTGAGCATGGTCAGCCCCGCGAATCCACCAATCACCATGGCCAGCACCGGCAGCACCAGATGCCAGAGGTAGTCGACGATCCGCGCCGGCCAGGCCAGCTGCTCCCAGTTATCGGAGACCAGCCCGCGCAGCGGAAACCAGTCGAGATAGCTGCCGCCGGCAAAGACCACGATCAACAGGATCGCAAACAGGAACCCGGGAATCGCATAGCCGACAATCACCACGGCGCTGGTCCACACATCGAAGCCCGATCCGTCGCGCACGGCCTTGCGGATCCCCAGCGGGATCGAGATCAGATAGGTGAGCAGCAGCGTCCACACCCCCAGTGACACCGACACCGGGAGTTTGTCGGCGATCAGCGAGAGCACGGTCTGGTCGCGGTAAAAGCTCTCGCCCAGATCGAACTGCGCGTAGTCCACCAGCATTTTCGCGAACCGCTCATGGGCCGGCCGGTCGAAACCGAACTGTGCCTCGAGCTCGGCGATGTAGGCAGCATCCAGCCCCCGCCCACCGCGACTCTCCCCGGAGACCTCATCGGCGGCAACCCCCGAGAATCGACTGGTGGAGAGCTCCGCGGTGCCCTGGACCTGCGCCATGACCTGCTCGATGGGCCCACCGGGGGCAAACTGCACGATCACGAAGTTGATCAGCAGCACGCCGATCAACGTCGGGATCATCAACAGCAACCGGCGCGCGATGTAGGCGTACACGCTCAGCGACCCGCGCGCTCGGGGCTAGCGGTTATCAACGCGGGCGGCCCGCTCGGGGTCGACCCACCAGCTATCCAGCGCTAGCCCGTAGGGCGGGTTCTCGGCCGGCCGACCGAAACGATCCCAGTAGGCCAGCCGAAAGCGATCGATGTACCAGTTGGGGATGGCGTAGAAATGCCACTGCAGGACCCGGTCCAGCGCCCGGGTGCGGGTCACCAGCGCCTCGCGATCGGGCGCGTCGATGACCTGCGCCACCAGTTCGTCGATAACCGGGTCACAGACACCGGCAACATTGCGGCTGCCATTGATCCCGGCGGCCTCGCAGCTCCAGAAGTCCCGCTGCTCGTTGCCCGGCGACAGCGACTGCGGGGCGACATGCACCGTCATGTCGAAATCGAACTGCTCCATGCGGTTCTGGTACTGCGTGGGGTCGACGGTGCGCACGCTCACTTCGGCGCCCAGGCGCTCGAGATTGCGCTTGAAGGGCAGCACCACGCGCTCGAACGAAGGCGAGACCAGGAGGATCTCAAAAGCCATGGTTCGACCGGTTTCGGTGTGCGTCAACGTGCCATCGCGGACCGCCCAGCCGGCCTCGCGCAACAGCGAAAGCGCCCGGCGCAGGTTGGCCCGTCGCGAGCCCTCAGCGGTGTCCGGCGGGTCATAGGCCTCGGTGAACACACGCTCCGGGAGCTGATCGCGATAGGGCTCGAGAAGGTCGAGTTCGGCCTCCGAGGGCCGCCCCGTCGCCGCCAGTTCGGAGTTCTGGAAATAGCTGCGGGTGCGCTGATAGGCCCCGTAGAAGAGGTTTTCGTTGGTCCACTCAAAGTCAAAGGCGTAGGCCAGTGCCTCTCGCACCTGCGGATCCTCAAAGATGGCGCGTCGGGTATTAAAGAAAAACCCCTGCATGCCCGCGGGCCGATCGTGCGGGATCTCGACGCGCTTGAGCCGCCCCGACTCAACGGCGGGCGTATCGTAGGCGGTGGCCCAGTTGCGCGCGACGTTCTCGCGGCGCAGGTGATACTCGCCGGCCTTGAGCGCCTGCAGCGCAACGGTGCCGTCGCGGTAGTAGTCGTAACTGATACGGTCGATATTGTGACGGCCGCGATTGACCGGCAGATCCGCCGCCCAGTAGTCCTTAACGCGTTGGTAGACAACGCGCCGGCCCTGCTCCACTGAGGCCACGCGGTATGGCCCGCTGCCAAGCGGCGGCGTCAGCGTGGTGGCGGTAAAGTCCCGATCCGCCCAGTCGTGGGCCGGCAGCACCGGGAGCTGGCCGAGGATCAGGGGCAGCTCGGCGTTGTCGGTGGTGGCAAAGTGAAACACCACCGTCTGCGGGTCGACCACTTCGACGCGGTCGACATCGGCGTAATAGGCCCGATAACGCGGATGACCGTCCTCGCGCAGCCGCCGGAAGGTCCAGGCCACGTCATCGGCGGTGATCGGCTCGCCGTCATGGAACCGGGCCGCCTCGCGCAGATTGAAGGTGACACTTGAGTGGTCGTCGGCCACCGCCATCGACTCGGCGATCAGCCCGTACTGGGTGAACGGCTCATCGAGGGACTGCACGGTCAGGGTATCGAAGACCCGCCCCATGCCCTCGGCGGCGGTGCCGCGCAGGATAAACGGATGGAGGCTGTCGAAGGTCGACGCGGCCACGTTGGCAAGCTTGAGCGTGCCGCCAGTGGGGGCCTGCGGGTTGACATAGTCAAAGTGCTCGAACCCTGGACCGTACCGGGGCTCGCCATGCAGCGCGAGGGCGTGCTCCGCCTGAGCCGCCAGGGCGGGCCCGGCGCCGATGAGCGATGCCAGTGCGAGCCCCCGCAGGGCGGCACGGACGGCGTGCAGTGACAGCATTGAAAGGCTCCTTGTGGCATTCGTTCGCGGCAGAGCTTGGCCGCGACAACGCTTTTGAGTAACGTACCGGGGATTCTGACAGGGGCAAAGGGGTTCCCATGGGTTTTCTTGATAATCGAAAGGCACTGATCACCGGTGTCGCCAGCAATCGTTCCATCGCCTGGGGCATCGCCGAGGCCATGCACCGCGAGGGCGCGGAGGTTGCGCTTACTTACCAGAACGACAAGCTCAAGCGCCGCGTCGAGCAGTGTGCCGAGGCCTGCGGTGGCGGGCCGGTCCTGCCCCTTGATGTCACCGATGACGCCCAGATCGATGCGGTGTTCAGCCAGCTCGCCGAGACCTGGGGACACCTCGATATCGTCGTCCACGCGGTGGGCTTTGCGCCCCGCGAGGCACTAGAGGGGTCGTTTGTCGATAACACCACCCGCGACGGCTTCGGCATGGCCCACGACATCAGCGCCTACAGCTTCATCGCCCTGGCCCGCGCGGCCCGCCCGCTGATGCAGGGGCGCAACGGCAGCCTGCTGACCCTCACCTATCTGGGCGGCGAGCGTGCCCTGCCCAACTACAATGTCATGGGGGCAGCCAAGGCTAGCCTCGAATCATCGGTGCGCTACATGGCAAGCGATCTGGGTGGCGAAGGCATTCGCGTCAATGCGGTCTCCGCCGGTCCGATCCGCACCCTGGCGGCTTCGGGCATCGGTGATTTCCGCCGCATGCTGGACTTTAACGCCGCCGCGGCGCCCATGAAGCGTAACGTGAGCATCGAAGAGGTGGGCAACACCAGCGCGTTCCTGTGCTCGGATCTTGCCTCGGGCATTACCGGCGAGGTCGTGCACGTCGACGGTGGCTTCCACTCGGTGGCGCTTGCCGGCAGCACCATGGGCGACGAGGGCTGAACCGCCCTCGTCGCGCGGTCAGCGCCTAGAGGTTGCCCTCGCGTATCTCCACATCGGCCTGCGCCCGCAGCGCCGCGACCACCGCCTGCACACTGGCCTGACCATCAAGATCGGTGAGCGTCTGCCTTAGCTGATCGCGGCGCTCGGCGCTCACCGCCGCCGGATCCCCGGGCTCGACCGATTCGACCACGACAGCCGCCCAGCCCGTCGACAGGCGGCCGACGCCGGCCCGATCACCGCTGCCATCCGGCCCGCTCAGGCGAAAGCCGCGCTCGCGCACGCCGGCCGGCAGCGAGCGGTCATTGCGACCGCCCATGACCGGGGCATTGAGCTGCGCGGCGTCGATCCCGCTGGCGGCGGTCTCGGGTGACTCACCGGCGTTGACAGCGTCGGCAATGCGCTGGGCGTCGGCGCGGGCGGCGGCATTGGCCCGCTGGTCGCGATAGGCGCTGACGGCCTGATCGCGGACGGCGTCCAGCGGCCGAATCCGGGCCGATCGATAATCGGTCACCCGAATCACGGCGTAGCCACCGTCTTCGAGTTCGATGAGGTCACTGTTTTCGCGATTATCGAGCATGGCGTCACTGAACGCCGTCTCGAGCACCGCCGAGTCGCCCGCGATCCCCGTGTCATCCGCCGAGGCGTCGATCCAGTCGGTGGACTGCACGGACAGGCCCGCGGCATCCGCCGCCGGCTCCAGCGTGAGCGGGTTTTCAAAGGCGAGGGTCTCGAGCGTGTTGGCCCGCTCGGTCACCCGCCGCTCGGCACGCTCCATGGCGATGGTCTCGCGGATCGACGCGCGCATCTGCTCGAACGGCGGCAGATCGGCGGCCTGCGCATCGGTGACTTCGATCAGATGCCAACCAAAGGGCGTGCGCACGGGCTGGCTCAAATCGCCGGGCTGCAGTGACCAGGCGGTCTCGGCAAAGGCATCGGCCACATCCGACTGCTCGATCACGCCCAGTGAGCCGCCTCGCCCGGCCGACCCCGAATCATCCGAGACCGCTTCGGCCACCGCCGCGAAGGACTCGCCGGCGCGGATCCGCTCGCGGGCCTCGACGATGGTCTGGCGGGCCGCGTCAACCGCCGCCTCGTCGCCGTCCTCGGGGACCGCCGCGAGGATATGACGCACCGAGCGTGCCGCGTCTTCGCCACTGCCGCTGGCGCGCTGATCGTAGCGCTCGCGCACCGTCTGCTCGGAGATCTCGAGGGTCGGCGCGATGGCCTCGGCCGAAAGGCTCAGGTAGCGCAGCTGCGCCTGTTCGGGCTCGCGATATTGCTCACGATTGTTGTCGTACCAGGCCTCGAGATCGGCCGGCGTGACCTCGATGGCGTCCCGGTAGTCCGCCGTCGGCAGGGTCACCCAGGCCAGCTCGCGCTGCTGGGCCTGGAGCGTGATCAGCCGATCGACGGTCTGATCCGATGTGTAGGGCGTGGACTGCACCGCCCGCTGGAGCAGCGAGATCGATAGATCCCGCCGGATCTGAGATTCGTAGGCCTCGGCGGTGAGGCTGTTCTGCTGGAGCAGACGCTGGTAACGCTCCGAGGAGAACTGGCCATCGACCTGAAACATGGACTGGCTACGCACCGCCTGGGAGACATCGGCATCACTCGCGCGCAGCCGATTGTCGCGGGCGTAGTTGACCAGCGCCTGACGGTCGATGAGCTGCTCAAGCACCTGGCGGCGGAGATTATCCGTGCTGAACACGGCCGGATCGTATTGATCGCCCAGCATGCGGCGCAGTTCCGACTGGCGCTGCTGATAGGCCTGATCGAGCTGGGTGCGGGTAATCTCGGCCTCACCGACGGTGGCAATCACCTGGGGACCGCCGTTGCCGACGTAGTTATACAGCCCGAACAGGGCGAAGGGGACCACCAGCAGGCCCACGATCACGTAGGCGATCCAGCCGCTGGTTCGATCTCTGATGGAGAGCAGCATGGTTGGATTCCGTATAACAAAAAGGCGCCTGAAGGCGCCTTCCTGAGGATGGGATTGTATGGCGGAGCGGACGGGATTCGAACCCGCGACCTCCGGCGTGACAGGCCGGCATTCTAACCTGCTGAACTACCGCTCCGTTTCTCACCTTGGTGGGTGGTGAGGGGTTCGAACCCCCGACATTCGCCTTGTAAGGGCGACGCTCTCCCAACTGAGCTAACCACCCCGATAAAGCGCCCCTTAGTTTACCGCATCCTTGAGGGCCTTGCCAGCCTTGAAGCCGGGCACTTTCGAGGCGGCGATGCTGATCGACTCGCCCGTGCGGGGGTTGCGGCCGGTGCGTGCGGCACGCTCACGCACGGTAAAAGTGCCAAAGCCGACCAGCGTCACCTGATCACCCTGGTTGAGCGCGTCCGTCACCGTGGCGGCAAAGGCATCAACGGCCTTCGTGGCATCGGCTTTGGAAAGATCAGCCGATTCGGCAACGGCGTCGATGAGTTCAGACTTGTTCATGAAAGGATCCCCTTCAAAATTTATTCTATCAATGATCGCCCGTTCGACGGATGAATTGAATGCTACCGCCGAGCCTGTGTGACCACAACCGCTCAGCGCCGGATCATTAAGCATGGCAAAACCGGCCGCTGTCAAACGACGAACCCTGTCAGTGCGGGCGCTGACCGGTCGCCGGGGCCTCCGGCGCACTGCCGGCCTCGGCCAGTGCCTCGCCCGCCTCGGCGAGCGGCACGGGCTGCGAGACCAGCGCCGCGGCCAGCACCTCGTCCATCCAGCGCACCGTGCGGATATCGAGCTTGGACTGGATATCGCGCGGGATGTCGGCCAGATCCTTGCGATTGTCCGCCGGAATCAGCACGATCCGGATCCCGCCCCGCAACGCCGCGAGGAGCTTTTCCTTGAGCCCGCCGATGGGCAGGACCTCGCCACGCAGCGTGATCTCGCCGGTCATCGCCACCGCGGCCGATACGGAGATGCCCGTGGCCGCGGAGATAAGCGCCGTGCACATGCCAATGCCCGCACTGGGCCCGTCCTTGGGGATAGCCCCCTCGGGGACATGGATGTGGATATCGTGGTTCGCGTGGAAATCGGTGGCGATCCCAAGCGACGCCGAGCGGCTGCGCATCACGGTCTGCGCGGCGTGGATGGACTCCTTCATCACATCGCCCAGCTGGCCGGTGTTCTGCAGCCGCCCCTTGCCCGGCACGACCGCACTC
>Ga0102936_1000778_pt1 | contig 12744 bp, 18 predicted proteins | sample SalPon2_A_H2O_MG_FD_78502 | JGI IMG/M metagenome (GOLD analysis project Ga0102936, IMG submission 78502) | Salt pond water microbial communities from South San Francisco under conditions of wetland restoration - Salt Pond MetaG R2_A_H2O_MG | ecosystem: Environmental > Aquatic > Non-marine Saline...
ATCTTCAGCGTCGTCGGCGCGGCGACGGCCGACAGCGTGTTCTGAGCGGCGACGTGAGCAAATCGCCCCACAGAGTACCGAGACCCGCAGACTTAATGTCTATCGTCCCGCCCGTTTCGGCATATGGAGTACACGCTGGCCATCGACAACACGCCGGAGACCGTCCCGGGTGGCACCGGTATCCTGCTGCTCCACCCCAGCACCGGCGAGACCGACCGGCTGGACACGGAGTTCCTCTCGACTGATACGGACGCGATGTTGGTCATCTCGACGCGGACGACCGCCCGCGAAGTCAAACAGAAGCTCGAATACTACGAGGTCGACGAGGAGACGGCGACTATTCTCGACACGCTGTCGGTCGAGCGCGGGTACACCCGACGCCAGTCCGAGAACGTCCGTTACGTCTCCGCGCCCGACGACTTGGACGGTATCGTCGAGGAGACCGAACAGTTCCTCTCGGCCCACGGCGGGAAACTGCGGGTGAGTTTCGACTCGCTGACGGAACTCATCTACTACGCCGACGAGGAGGGGGCGGCCGCGGCCGTCGCGGACATCCTCGAACTGCTAGACGAGTACGACGCCGTTGGCATGTTCCACCTCGCACAGGGCGTCCACGACGCCGAGACGGTGAACGGTTTCGGCGAACTGTTCGACGGCGTCGTCGAACTCGGTGAGGACGGCACGGTCACCAGCGATTTCTGACCGACCGTGGTACGCTGTACCACGACACCACAATTAAGAGACTCTAATCCGTCTGTCAGGGTGTATGCCGGAATGCCAGAACTGTGGGAATTTTGTAACTGCCGCATACGCACGGGTCTTTACACCGAACGGTGTGGAGAAACCGCGGGTCTGTCCGCAGTGCGAGGATAAGATACGCGACGGTGCCAACGTCCGGGACGCCCGGTCGACGCGCAGATAACGGAACCGCCTCCGAACGAGTCCGCGGCTGGGTCGCCGCGGGCGTCGCTTACTTCCGAGCGTCAGCTAACAGCTCTCGGGCCGTCGACAGCACTTCGTCGGCCCGGTCGGCCTCGCGGGCCTCCGCGGTGACTCGGACGAGCGGCTGGGTGCCGCTGGCTCGAAGCAGGAACCACGCGTCGCCCAAATCGGCGCGGACGCCGTCCAGCGTCGTCACGTCGTCGAACGCCGACAGGACCCGCTCGCGGACCCGCTCCATGACGGCGGCTTTCGACTCGACTTCGACGCTGTCCCGACGGATGGGGTAAGTCGGCACGTCCGCCAGCCGCTCGGCCAACGGTCGGTCGACGTCCAACGCGGCGATTCGACAGGCCGCGAGCGGGCCATCGGGGCAGAGTGTCGTGTCGGGCCATATCCACGCGCCGCTTGGCTCCCCGCCGAAGGCCACGCCGTCCTCGCTTGCGGCTTCCGCGACGTACACGTCACCGACTGGGGTGTACTCGACGCCCACGTCGATTTCGGCCAGATAGTCCGCGACTGCCAGACTCGTATCGACCGGCACCGCCACCCGCTCGCCCGACTCGGCCGCCGCGCGGGCGAAGATGGCGAGCAGTTCGTCGCCGGAGAGGTAGGTGCCGTCTCCGGCGACCGCGCGCATCCGGTCTGCGTCCCCGTCATGGGCGATACCCAACTGGGCGTCGGACTCGGCGACCAGCGTCGACAGCGATGTGCAGTTCTCGGCTTTCGGTTCGCTCGGCCGGCCGGGGAAGGCCCCGTCCGGTTGGGCGTTGAGCGTCTCGACGTGTGCGCCCATCGAGTTGAGCACGTCGAGGGTGACACCGCCGGCACCGTTACCCACGTCGACGACGACGCGGCTGGAGAGGGTCTCGCGGTCCAACTCGGCTCGAATTGTCTCGGCGTGGCGCGGCCGGGCGTCGAACGACTCGACGCCGCCGACGGCGTCCCACGCCGCCGGCTCGAAGGCGTTCTCGTCGATACGCTCCTCGATACGGTCCTGTTGTCCGCTGTCGAAAGCCTGTCCCGAGGGCTGCCAGAGTTTCAGCCCGTTGTCCGCCGGCGGGTTGTGACTCGCTGTCACCGAGACGCCGGCGTCGGCCCCGCGCCACCCGACCGCTCGGGCCACCGTCGGCGTCGCCGCGACGCCGGCGTCTATCACGTCGGTACCACTCTCACGCAGGCCGGCCACTAGTGCCGACTGGAGGTACTCGCCGCTGGCGCGTGGGTCTCGCCCGACGACGACCCGTTGGCTGTCGACGCCGAGCGCCCGTCCCAACGACAGCGCGAGGGCTGCCGTCACCGTCTCGCCCACCGGGCCGCGAATCCCGCTCGTCCCGAACAGTGTCATACTATGAGCGCGACGCGGGCGGAGAAAAAGTATGGTGGTGATACGCTGGGGCGCCCGGAGAACAAACGTTTTGTCGGCGTCGCTGTCACGGACGGGTATGAAACAGGGTGGCTCCGACGCGGTGAAACGAGCGGCCGGCGAATCGGCGGCCGAACTGGTCGAGGACCGGATGGTCGTCGGGCTCGGGACGGGGAGCACGACGGCCCACGCCATCCGAGCCATCGGCCGACAAGTCGATGCGGGCCTCGACATCGTCGGCGTTCCGACTTCCTTCCAGTCGCGGGCACTGGCCCGTGAGGTGGGCGTTCCGCTCGCGGAGTTGGACGAGGTCAGTGTCGACCTCGCTATCGACGGGGCCGACGAGGTGGCCAACGGCGACTTGATAAAAGGCGGCGGAGCGGCCCACGCCAGAGAGAAGATAGTCGACGCGAGCGCCGACCGGTTCGTCGTCGTCGCGGACCCGACGAAGACGGCAGAAACGCTCTCTCATCCCGTCCCGCTGGAGGTGCTTCCGGCGGCGCGGACGACGGTGGCCGACGCCGTCCGGGCACTGGGCGGCGACGCGGAACTCCGGCAGGCCGAGCGCAAGGACGGCCCCGTCGTCACCGACAACGGCAATCTCGTGCTCGACTGTGCCTTCGGGGAGATACCGGAACCGGCGACGCTGGGGGCGAACCTCGCCGCGCTGCCGGGGGTCGTCGAACACGGTCTGTTCGTCGGACTGGCCGACGCCGTCCACGTCGGGACCGACGGCGGCGTCACGGTGACGGAACTGTAGCTACCCGGTTTCGGAAACAAAAACGAAGGTGGACGACCTTACAGGTCGCGCGGCTGGACTGTCTTTCGGTCGTTCTCGTCGGCTCGTCGGGCTGCGTCGGCGAGCAGCTCCTCGACTTCGGCGTCGAGAGCATCGTAGAAGTCCGATGCGACGTTCATGTCATCGAGCTCTTCCTTCACGGCGGCTTTGACGATTAGGTCTGCCATACAGTGCATTTCTCCGAAGGGGCCGCTTATATACTTTCCCCAATCAGGTCGCTCTCGCCGGGACTGACGGGTGTTTCAGCGGATATGAGGGAACGACACCCATATAAATAAAGCTGTTTTGCGAGCGTGAATCCACCGTTCGTGTAAGCGCTTGTGAGCTTTTTGGCCGAAGTCGGGATTCGAGCGCCTCGCGCGCGCTACCGGCAGTGAGCGACTGATTAACACGGGATGCAGACGAGAGTGGACGGCACACGACGAGTCGGACCGACGGATAGGAGTGGCCGGACGAGAGACGCCGTGTATGCGCGAGATACTCGAACTGGTCGCGGCGGGCGAACTCACCCCCGCCGAGGCCGAAGCGGAGTTAGCGGGCTACGCGACGACGGGGGCCGGGCGATTCGACGCGGCCAGACGCTCTCGGTCGGGAGTGCCCGAGGCGATACTCGGCGACGGGAAGACGCCGGCGGAGATAGCCGACCTCGCGGCGACGGCTATCGAGACCACCGGGAGAGCCATCCTCACCCGAGTCGGCGCCGCGGCGGCCAACGCCGCCCGCCGTGAACTGGCGGCCGTCGCGCCCGACGCGACGGTTCGGTGGGACGAGCGCTCGGAGTGGCTGGTCGCCACCACGCCCGAGTTCGAGCGTCCCGACGTCGAGGCGAGCGTCGGTGTCGTCACCGCCGGCACCTCCGACGCCGTCCCAGCGGGCGAGGCGGCGATGGTCGTCCGCGAGATGGGCGCATCGGTGGCCCGCATCGACGACGTGGGCGTCGCCAGCCTCGCTCGGACTATCGACGCCGTCGACCGGTTGCGGGGCCAAGACGCTCTTATCGTCGCGGCGGGCCGGGAGGGAGCCCTTCCCACCGTAATCGCCGGCCTCGTCGACACGCCCGTCGTCGGCCTGCCGGTTTCGACGGGCTACGGCCACGGCGGCGACGGCGAGGCAGCCCTCTCGGGGATGCTCCAATCCTGTACCGCGCTGTCGGTCGTCAACGTCGACGCGGGCTTCACCGCGGGCGCGCAGGCGGCCCTCGTCGCTCGACGCGTGGGAGCAGCGCGGGGCGGGGATGCGTAGGGAACGTGTCGGGTCGGCAAGATACCAAACCAATTGGGTAAAGCAATATAGGACTAGAACCCCTACACTTGCATGTCGGCGGTGGTGTCGCCGGCTAACACGATGCCTGAATGTAATCACTGCGGCGCGCACGTCTCAGACCAGTTTGCCCGAGTGTTCGCGGACGAGCGTGGACACATCAGGGCCTGTCCGAACTGCTCGGCAAACGCTGGCATTGCCGAGGTGTCACGAGAGCGCGCCCGAGAAGTGTGACGCCCACTGGGCTACCTGCATCGTGCGATGACCACCACGCGGAGCCCTGACCACTACGTTTACGTGGTTCGCTGTCGCGACGACAGCTTTTACACCGGATATACTACCGACGTAGAGCGCCGGGTGCGCGAACACGACGCCGGTGAGGGTGCGAAGTACACTCGCGGCCGGACGCCAGTCGAACTCGTCCACGTCGAGCCGTTCGACTCGAAATCCGCAGCCATGAGCCGCGAGTACGAACTCAAGCAACTCTCACGACGGCAAAAGGAGTCGCTGGTAGCAGAGTCGGACGGAGAAACCGAGTTTACGCCGTAGCTGGCGCCCCTGAAACCGAGGGATGACTTTTTGTCAGACGCATGTGAGAGTGCGAGTATGGACGAAGACGGTGCTGCGGCTATCAGCTTTGGCACAGACGGCTGGCGAGCGACGCTCGATACGTTCACCGAACCGCGGGTGCGTATCGTCGGCCAAGCAATCGCGACGACGCTGCGAGAACACGACGAGGGCAATAGCGTCGTCGTCGGCTACGACGCACGCGAGACGTCGCGCGGGTTCGCGGAAGCGCTCGCGGACGTCCTGACCGACAACGGCTTCGACGTCCTGCTGCCGGACCGCGATACGCCGACGCCCATCGTCGCGTGGACGGCCAAGGAAGGCCCCCACGCCGGCGCGCTCCAGATTACGGCGAGTCACAACCCGCCGGAGTACAACGGCGTGAAGTTCATCCCCGGCGAGGGCGCGCCTGCCCTCCCCGACGTGACCGAAGAGGTCGTCGGCAACCTCGAAACGCCCCAATCGCTCCCGGAAGACGACCACGGCGAGATAACCGAGCGCGACCTCGTGGCCGACTTCGCCGACCACGCCGTCGCGTACGCCGACACCGACTTAGCGGGGCTCGACGTGGCCTACGACGCGATGTACGGCAGCGGCCGCGGCGTGACCGACGCGCTCCTCGAACGGGCCGGCGCGGACGTGACGTCGCTCCGTGACGAACTCGACCCCGAGTTCGGCGGCGGGTCGCCCGAACCGACCGCCGAGAAGGTAGGCGAACTCATCGAGCGCGTCACCGAAGGCGAGGCCGACATCGGCTTCGTCAACGACGGCGACGCCGACCGCCTCGGCGTCGTCACGCCCGACCGCGGCTTTCTGGACCCGAACCTGTTCATCGCCGCCATGTACAGCTACCTGCTTGAGGACGACGAGGGCGACGTGGTTCGGACCGTCTCCACCTCCAGCATCGTCGACCGCGTCGCGGAGGCCCACGGCCACGACGTCCACGAGACCGCGGTCGGCTTCAAGTGGGTCGCTAAGGCGCTCGGCGAACACGACGCCCTCTTCGGCGGCGAGGAGTCGGGCGGCTTCGGCCTCCCCGACCACCTCCGGAACAAGGACGGCGTCCTGCTGGCGCTGGTCGCCGCCGCCGCCGAGCATCAAGAGTCAATCGACTCCCGTGTCGACCGACTCATCTCCGAGTACGGCGAGATTCACCAGAGCCGTATCAGCGTGACCTGCCCCGACGACCGTAAGGGGCCCGTGCTGGACGAGTTGGAGGCTGAACTCCCCGAGTCCGTCGCCGGCGTGGCCGTCGACGGCATCAACACCATCGACGGATTCAAAGTGCGACTGGAGGACGGGACGTGGCTGCTGATGCGTCCCTCCGGCACCGAGCCGAAACTGCGCGTCTACGCCGAGGCCGGGAGTTCGGAGCGCGTCGAGGAACTGCTGGAAGCCGGACGGGACTTGGTCGAACCGCTCGTCTAAAGCCGTCGACCCGTTCGCTTAATCTGTCAGCGCGCGTGGGACTTACATGGACCCCGACGCCAGATTCGCCTACACCACGGCGATGTCCCGCGCGGACGTGGAATCTCACCTGCGACGTACCGGCCACGGCGTCCTCTCGCTGGCCGACGGCGGTGACAGCTACGCAATTCCGCTGTATCACTACTACGAGGACGGCACGCTCTTTTTCCGGTTGGGTGAGACGCCGGGCAACCGGAAGGCGGCGTACATCGACCGGACCGACACCGCGACCTACGTCGTCTACGAGGCCAGAGAGACGGCCAACCCGGCGGAGGAACGCGGCTGGAGCATCGTCGTCCGCGGCCCCATCGAGCGGGTGCCCGAAGACCACCCCGCCTACGATATCAGGGCCATCAACGAGCGATTCGCCCCCATCCGACTGTTCGACGAGGCCCACGACGAGGTCGAACTGACGCTGTACGAACTCCGGATAGACCACCTCTCGGGCCGGCGGAACTATAGTAGCCATTGAGAATCAATGCACACCCGACCGCACGACGGCAGTGCGGTCGGTGTGTAAATCGTTTCAATTGTTACTATAGCCGCGCTCGCCTCGTAGACGGCCCGCGTCCTCGGCCGGGTCGATATCGAAGTCCAACCGCTCGTAGAACGGTCGCAGGTCGGCATCGAACTCGGCGGTCAGTCGGGGACGGCGGTCGGCCGCCGCCTCGACCAGCGCCGTCCCGATGCCCTGTCCCCGGCGGCGTCGCCGGACCGCGACGGCCTCGATGTGGTCGCCGCCCAACACCAACGCACCGAGGACGCGTTCACCGTCGTCCGAAAGGGCGACCAGGACACCCCCCTCCCGGATTCGTTCCCGGACCGTCCCCGCGTCGGCGGAAAGCACCGCGCCGTCGACGACGTTCATCACGTCGGGCAGTTCCCCGACGGTGGCCGTGCGGACCCACATCGTCACTGCGCGTCGTCGATGGCCGCGAGCAGGTCGTCGACGCTCGGCCGGTCGAACGTCGACGAACTCCGGTACTGCCAGACGATTTCGGCGTCGCCACGCAGGTCGACGAGCACGGCCTCGGGCATCCGGCCCAGAAAGTCGCTCCAGTCACCGAGAAACCCGAATCTGACGGGCTGGTCGTAGGCGTCGCCCGCTGCCGTCTCGGGGTCTGCGACCAGCGGATACGGCAGGTCGTAGCTCTCCTGCCACTCCCGGACGTTCTCGGGCGGTTCGGGCACGATAGAAACTACCTCGGTGGCCCGCGTGGCGAACTCGTCGTACCGCTTCGCGACGGTCTGGACCTGCTTCCGGCAGTTCGTGCAGTAGTGGTCCCGCTGGAAGAGGAGGAGGGCAAAGTCGTGGTCGGCGGACAGCGACGACAGCGAGAGTGGGTCCGGGCCCGGCCCGACGTTGGGCAGGGAGAAGTCGGTCGCTTCGGTTGCCATACCCACACTGGGGGCTTGACGGACAAAAACGGGCGGTTACGGACTGGTGACGGGGTAGGCCGCCTAGCCGCCCTTGATGAGGCGCACCACTCGGACGTGGTCGCTCTCGACGGGGTGGTCGCTCGGCACCGTGCGCTCGTCGACCATGACCGACACCTCGTGCGGTGAGAACTCCAAGGGTTCGAGCAGGTCGGCGTAGACGGCGTCCTCCGGGACCGTGACTTCGTGCGTGTCTTCGCCGGCCACCTCGACGGTGACGTTCATGTATGTCTGTATCGGGATTGCGGGTATCAGTGTGTCGGCTAGTGCGGGCGGCGCGGCGTGGGTCGGACGCCAGCGTCTAGCCCCTTTTTATCCCGTGGGGCGTCCACCACGACGTATGGTCGTTGGAGACGTAACTACCGGAACTGAGCTATTGGTCATCGGCGGGGGGCCGGGCGGCTACGTCGCCGCCATTCGCGGGGCCCAACTGGGGGTAGAGACAACGCTGGTCGAGCGGGACGCCTACGGGGGCACCTGTCTGAATCACGGCTGTATCCCGTCGAAGGCGCTCATCTCGGCGGCCGATATCGCCCACGACGCGAAGACGGCCGAGTCGATGGGCATCTTCGCGGACCCCGCGGTAGACATGGCGGGGATGACCGAGTGGAAAGACGGCGTCGTCACCAGACTCACGCGGGGTGTCGAATCTCTCTGTAAGTCCGCGGGCGTGAATCTGGTCGAGGGCACCGCCGAGTTCGTCGACGAGGAGACGGTTCGGGTGGCCCACGGCGGCGAGGGACAGGGCTCCGGGACCATCACCTTCGAACACGCCGTCATCGCCACGGGCTCGCGGCCAATCGAAGTTCCCGGGTTCGAGTTCGACGGCGAAGCCATCCTCTCTTCGCGGGACGCGCTCGCACTCGAAACCGTGCCCGAGGAGCTACTGGTCGTCGGCGCGGGCTACATCGGCATGGAGCTGTCGACGGTGTTGGCCAAACTCGGAGCGAACGTGACCGTCGTAGAGATGTTAGACGACGTGTTGCCGGGCTACGAGAGCGACGTGGCGGGCGTCGTCCGCGAGCGGGCCGAGTCGCTGGGCATCGATTTCGCCTTCGGCGAGGCGGCGAACGAGTGGGAGGCACTCGACGACGGCCGCGTCCGCGTGACGACGGTCGACGCGGACGACGAGCCCACAGAGTACAACGCCGAGCGGTGTCTCGTCGCCGTCGGCCGCGAACCGGTGACGGACACGCTCGGGTTGAACGCTATCGGCCTCGACCCGACCGACGACGGCTTTCTGGCCACGGACGAGCAGGCTCGCACCGACGTGGAGCACATCTTCGCCGTCGGTGACGTGGCCGGCGAGCCGATGCTCGCCCACAAGGCGATGGCCGAAGGCGAGGTGGCCGCGGAAGCCGCCGCCGGCGAACCCGCCGCACTGGACCAGCAAGCGATTCCCGCAGCGGTCTTCACCGACCCCGAAATCGGGACGGTCGGGATGACCGAAGCCGAGGCGGACGACGCCGGCTTCGACCCCGTCGTCGGTGAGATGCCGATGCGAGCAAGCGGCCGCGCGCTCACGCTCTCCGAACGTGAGGGGTTCGTCCGCCTCGTGGCCGACGCCGAGACGGACTTCGTCTTGGGCGCACAAATCGTCGGGCCGGAGGCCGCGGAGCTAATCGCGGAGGTCGGACTGGCCATCGAGATGGGCGCTCGGCTGGAGGACATCGCCGGCACCGTCCACACTCATCCGACGCTGTCGGAGGCGGTACAGGAGGCCGCCAAGGCCGCACACGGTGAGGCTATTCACACGTAGCGAGGAGCCGAGCGAAACGAGCGCCCTCGGTACGACCGAATGGCGGTCGTCGCGAGCACGCAGTGAGCCGAAAGGTAGCCACGAGGGTATCAAAAAGTTTATATTTTTGCTTGGGATATCGACCGGCAGAACCGGCAATAAATATGGATAGTGACACCCAATCGGACGACCGAATCACGAGGGCCATTCTCTCGGGGAGCACGTACCAACGAGTCCGCTACGAGCGGCATTCGTTTTTCCGGCAGTCGGTCCCGCGCACGCTGACACTCCAGAGCGTACTGTTGGGACTGCTGGCGGTAGTGCTCCCGGTATACGGGCTGTATCCCGGCGGCGTCGCCGAGTTCCTCCCGACGACCAACCCCGCGGCGGCCTCACCGAAACTGCTTCTGTTAGGGCTGTTCGGCGGCGTGTTGGAACTGCTCGGTGCGGCCCTCCTCGTCGGCGCGGCGCTCTACCGGATTCGGTTGGCCCCCCTGACCGAAGCCCAAGCGCACACGGCGCTGGACGTCGAGGACTTCGCCAGATACGTCGGCCTCGGGACCGGCGGACTGGCGATTGTGCTGACCGTCGGGCTGTTCGCCCTCGGCTTGGGCGGCCAGTCGACTGTCAGCGCCTACGTCGCGGCCGCCGGCGCGAACCCCTTTGCGCCCTCCGGGTTCGATATGTCGGTCGCCACCGTCTCGCTCGGGGCCTTCGCCACGAGTGTGGCCGTCCTCTTTACCGGGAGTTATCTGTCGGTGCGCCTCCCGTTGGCGCGCGGCGAGTGAGTCGGGAGTCCCAATCTCTTTCGCCAGTATACCTATCTGGGTCCGTGCGCCATCTACGCCTGATTTCGCATGGATGGCGAGCAGCGACTCAGCGTCCGCAACCGCGTGTTGCGTCACGACATCCGAACGCAGGCCCAACTGCTCTACGGCTACACGGACCGGCTGGAAAGCGGTGAGATTGCGTCGGCGCGGGCCACCGAGGAGATTCAGGCGATTACCGACCAACCGGTCGAGCTCTCCGAGGACGCCCAGCAACTCCAACGGCTCTTCGACGGCGTCGAGATGGAGACGAAGACGCTCGACATCGTTCCTGTCGTTCGGGACGCCGGGGCAGCCGTCGAAGCCAGCCACGAGCAGTTGGACTCGACTACGACCTTCCGTCGGAACAGGCGGTACACGGGCCGCTGATGCTCGGCGACGCCGTCGAGCACGCCGAGACGGCCGAGCCGAGGGCGTCGGTTTCAATCGCTGGCGGGGACGAGTGGGTCAGACTCACCGTCGCGGACAACGGCCCCGGCATCCCCAGCATCGAACTGATACACACCACCGAGGAGAGCGAGTCACAACTCCACCACAGCAAGGGTATCGGGCTGTGGCTGGTGACGTGGATAGTCGAGGAAGGCGGCGGCCGGATGGACATCGAGACGGACCCCGACGGGGACTTTGGCACTGTCGTCAGCGTCCTGTTGCGGCCGGCCTGATAGTGGGTATTGTCGCGATTTACCGGGACACACTGACCCCGGGGTCGGCGCTATCCGGAAACACTCTACAGTGGTCACTATGCGAGGCCACGCCGACCCGGCCCCATTTCAGCGTGGCCCGCGAACGGAGACGTGATGGTCAGTGACACCTTCGACATCGGCGGCGACCTGACGGTGAACCGACTGGGCTTCGGCGCGATGCGGCTCACCGGTGACGGCGTCATCGGGGAACCGGACGACGTCGGAAATGCCCGCGACGTACTGCGCCGGGCGGTCGAACTCGGCGTCGACTTCATCGACACCGCGGACTCCTACGGTCCCGGCGTCTCCGAGCGCCTCATCGGGGAGACGCTCGCCACCGAGCGAGATGACCTCGTGATAGCGACGAAAGGCGGTCTGTTGCGCAACACCGACAGCGACTGGCTCCCCCACGGCAGCCCGGACTACCTCCGGAACGCCCAGTTGTGCTCGCGTGACCGCCTGCGGATGGACCCGATAGACCTCTATCAGTTCCATCGCCCGGACCCCGACACCCCCTTCGAGGACTCCGTGCATACGCTCGCGGAGTTGAAAGACGAGGGCCTCGTCCGCCACGTCGGCCTCTCGAACGTCTCAGTCGAGCAGTTGGACCGCGCCCGCGACATCGTCGAGATAGCGACGGTCCAGAACCAGTACAACATCGCGAACCGCGACGCCGAGGCCGTCCTCGAAGCCTGCGAGACCCACGATATCGGCTTCGTCCCGTGGTTCCCGCTGGCGGCCGGCAGCGTCGACGACGTCGACGGTCTCGACGACATCGCGGACCGCCACGACGCCACACCGTATCAGATTGCGCTCGCGTGGCTGTTGCACCACTCAGACGTGACCCTGCCGATTCCGGGCACCGCGGATATCGAACATCTGGAACAGAACGTCGCCGCGGCCGACGTCGACTTGAGCGACGCGGAGATGGCACGACTGACGTAGGCCGGCAGTCCCGGGTCACTCCTCCGGGAGTTCGTAGCCGACGGCGAACCGGGCGGCGGTCGCGAGCGTCCCGACGACCAGGATGTACAGTTCCCAGCCGCTCCGCGCGATGGGGAAGATGCGGTCGACGGGCTCGTCCGGAGCCGTCTCGCCTCCCGGGTTCGGGTCGACGCCGGTACTCATCTGCACCTCGCTCGTGTCGCCGATGGCCCGAAGCGTCGGCCTGCCGCCGGCCGAGTCGTCGCCAGTCTCGACGAACGTCTGGACGACACCCCGTTGGCTCGACAGTTCGAGTCGCCCGTCGATGACGTAGAACTGGTCGTGGACGGGCCAGAGGAGGTTCGCACCGCCGGTGATGGCGTCGGGAAGCACGTGGCCGACGGCGTAGACGACGACGCAGAACCACGCGACGCGAACGCCGTATGCGCCCCACCGCCGCCCGATATACCCCTCGCCTGACCCGTAGCAGTCGGCGGCCAGTGCAATCGCTAACACGGCCGGAATCACTAGATTGGTCGTCGCCGCCCGGTGGCCGACACTATAGTAACAATTGAAACGATTTACACACCGACCGCACTGCCGTCGTGCGGTCGGGTGTGCATTGATTTTCAATGGCTACTATAGAGACCAGCCCGATGAACGCGTCGATATCCGGGACTGTGACGACGACCAGCGCCAGCAGCAGCGAGCGCTTATCGAACGCCGCACCGAGAACC
>Ga0102936_1000785_pt1 | contig 12666 bp, 13 predicted proteins | sample SalPon2_A_H2O_MG_FD_78502 | JGI IMG/M metagenome (GOLD analysis project Ga0102936, IMG submission 78502) | Salt pond water microbial communities from South San Francisco under conditions of wetland restoration - Salt Pond MetaG R2_A_H2O_MG | ecosystem: Environmental > Aquatic > Non-marine Saline...
GTCAACGGCGTCGCCTACCTCCTGCCGGGATGGGTTGGAACGATAGAGATACTGGCGGCCGTTTCCCTCCTCCTCGTCGTCCCGGTCTGGGTTGTCGTCGAGTGGCGGCGGCGGCGCTTCGACGTGTCCGTCGAGTGGCCGTTCGAACTCCGTGAGCGATGACCGGGCCGTCGCCCGCCAAGCGACTGCGGACGGCGACTCCCGACCCACCGCTGTCCCGAGCAGACGCGCGGTGGCTGGGGTGGCCGCTGGCCGTCGGTCTCCTCGTGACGGTGCTGTACGTCGTGACGAACGACTACCCCGCCTACGGCGCGGGGTTGTACACGCTGACGGCCGACACCGTCCGCGCCAACGGCTACGCGCTGCCGCCGACGGTGCCACACTACGGGCCGGAGGGCGTGCCCTTCGCGTACCCGCCGCTGGCCTTTTACGGCCTCGCCGTTCTGCGTGACCTCGGTGCGAACGTCTTCGGGACGGCGCTGTTCCTCCCACCGCTGGTGACGGTGGCGGCGCTGGTGCCGGTGTATCTGCTCGGCCGGGACATCGTCGGGGACCGCCGGGCCGGCACCGCGGCGGCGCTGTTGGTCGTCCTGAACCCCCAAGCCATCGAGTGGCACGTGAGCGCTGGCGGCCTCGTCCGCGCGCCGGCCTTTCTCTTCGCCTTGTCGGCGGCCTACGCCGCCCTCCGAACCTTTCGGGACGGCGAGCGCGAGTGGGTCCCCGTGGGGCTGCTCGCGGTGTTGTGCGTTGGACTGACACACCCCACCTACGCCATCTTCACCGTCGCAACCTACCTCGTGTTCTGGGCGGGCTACGACCGCTCGCTCCTCGGTTTGGGACGGGGTGCGGTCGTCGGCGTCGGCGCGCTGGTGCTCGCGACGCCGTGGCTGCTGACCGTCATCGAGTTCCACGGCGTCGGAGTGTTCTCCGGCGCGGCTGGCACCCACGGCGGGCTCGGCGGTGGATTCTACCGACTCCGCCAGTGGGGCCCGACGTGGGCCGTCGTGCCCGTCTTCGCGGGCATCGGCTTGCTGGCGACGAAACGCCGTGTCCTCGGGCTCTGGACCGGCGTCGTGTGGATACTGTTCGCCCAACCCCGCTTTGCCTTCGTCGTCGGGTCGATTACCGTGGTCGCCGTCGTCGCGACGCTAGTGGAAGACGGATATGGGACGCGAGCGCGGGCCGCCGTGCCCCGGACCGTCGTTGCGGCGCTGCTCGTCGTCTCACTCGTCGGCCTCGGTGGTCTCGGCTACGAGTTCGCCGGTCCGGGCGACGGCACCACGCCGGAGTTCGTCGACGACGCGGACGTGGCGGCCATGGAGTGGGCCCGCGAGGAGACCGACCCGTCGGCGACGTTCGTCGTGCTGGGCGACGCCGCCGAGTGGTTCCCAGTGGTGGCCGACCGGCCGATACTCGTCTCGCCGTGGGGTGCGGAGTGGCGCGGCCCAGACACGTACGGCCCCCACCTCGACGCGTTCAGAGCCGCCTCCCACTGCGACACCGTCCGCTGCGTCGAACAGTCGATGGCGGCTGTCGACGCCGACCCCGAGTACGTCGCGGTGCCGAGAGACGGGTACACCGTCCGGGGGAACTACCGCTGGGCCGACGGCGAACTCGTCGGGTCGTTCGCGGACAGCCCCGACTACGAGCGCGCCTTCGAGAACGACGGCGTCGTCGTCTTTCACGCCCGTTAGCGCCGGCCAATCGCGTCGATGCGGTCGTCGTTGGCGAGCCAGACACTAAACGCCGCGAGCAGCACACCCGCGATGACATCCGTGGCCCAGTGGATGCCAAGCACCATCGTCGAGAGCACGACGCTGGCCGCGAGGACGACCGCCGCCGGCGTCCACTTGGGAAACGTCTCGTGCGTGTCGAGGGCCAACAGCGCGGCCGTCACCGACAGCGAGGTGTGCAGCGACGGGAAGACGTTCGTGTTGGCGTTGACCTCGCTCGTCAGCAACTGGAACCGCGGCAACAGGTCAAAGAGCAACGGTTCAACGGTCGGCACGGCGTTGCGCGGGCCGTAGGAGACAAACAGCACGTAGCATGTCATCCCGACGGCGTAGTTGACCGTGTAGGCGAGCGCCGTCCGCCGGAGGAGTCGATGCTCGCCGGTCACGACGGTCGCGAGCAACGGAAAAACGAGCAAGAAGACGTAGCCGTAGACGTAGACGTAACCGAGGTAGTAGACGAACCACAGCGGGGCCACCGACTGTAGTGTCGCGACGACCGCACCCTCGACGGCGTAGATTTCGTCGGTGACGTTGAGCCCGATTATCCACGAAACTGAGACGCCGTAGTCGCGGACGACGCTATTCAACGCGAGGACTGCAACGAGGACGGCCAGCGGTCGCGCGGCCATCCAGAGGCGCGCGCGGTGGTCGGCCAAGCCGCGTCGGACCTGCCGAGGCCCGACGACGACGCCGAGGGACACCGAAAGTAACACGGAGAGAACGACCGCGGCCTCCGTGAGAACGGCGAGGATACCCATGCTGCTATCGAATCAGCCGACCCTGTTCGTTGTATCGGTATCCAGCCGCCCGGAACGCCGCCCGTGCCTGCTCGGTGTCGACCACGCCGTCGCTCCCGAGGAACTCGGCGGCGGAGCCGTCTGGCGACCACGACAGCTCCGAGGGGAGCCACGTCGTCCCGGAAAGCGGGGAGGCAGCCGGCTCGACGTACCCCTCGAACACCGACGTTTCGAGCGCTGCCCGGTCGACGAGTCGGGACAGCAACACCCGGAACCGGGGGTTCGTCAGCGGCGACCGCCGGGCGTTGAAGCCCGCGAGGTAGAACGACGGGCTCCGATTGACGTGCAGAGAGAGCTCGTCGGTGCGCCCGATTCGCGACGTGAGGTCGGGGCCGACGCCGAGCGCTGTCACGTCGGCCTCGCCGTTCGCGATGCGGTCGACCGCCGAGGAGTCCGACGCGACGAACTGCAGTTCGAGGCGCTCGAACGGCGCGCCACTGGCGAACGAACTCGGCAACCCCGTCTCGACGTCTCGATGGAGGAAGTGGTCCTCGTACCGGTCGAGCACGAGCCGCTGGCGCGATGTCACCGACTCGTAGGCGAGCGGGCCGCTCCCGACCGGGGGAATCGCGTCGGTGACGAGCGCCTCCGTCGTCGTCACGCCCACGTCGACGCCGCTGAACTGTGCCCGGGAGGTGCGGTCACTCCAGATGTGTTCTGGCAGTATCGGAACGGTCAGCGCCCGGCTGGCGACCGCCCGTGTACAGTCGGTAAACCGAAACCGAACCGTCAGGTCGTCGAGGGCCGCGACGTTCTCGACCAGCGAGGACCGGCCTCGAAAGCGCAACGCCGGGACGGCCTGTTCGAGCGACCCCAGCGACGTATCCTGCAACAACGCATACGTGAAAGCCACGTCATCGGCGGTGACGGCCTCGCCGTCGTGCCACAGCATCTCCTCGCGCAGCGTCAGCTCCAACTCGGGCGGGTCCGACTCGGTCCACGCCCACTCGCCCGCCGCCCACGGGTAGAGCGTCCCCCGGTGGCGTCGGGCCAGTGGGTCGTACAGCAGGTCGGTGGCGTCCGACGGCCCCCGGTAGCTCGCCATCAGCGGATTGAGGTTCGCCATCGGCCGGCCGTCCGGCGTCGTCGCTCGGAGCGTCGTCGCATCCTCGTCGACACGGGTCAGCCCGAGAACGTGCGCAATGGAGGGGTCGAACGCGGCGGTCCAACCGGTGAACTGGTCGGTCCGGGCGGCCCGAACGGAGTGGGGAAAGCCGATGACGGAAAAGGGCGCAACGTCGACGAGCTGGCGTTGAATCGCCGCCGCGGCCTCCGCTCGGGCGTCGGCCGCCTCGACGCGCTGTTGTTCCAATAAGTCGTCCATCAGGAGGTTCGTGTAGCCAAACGGGTTCTGCAAGCCGGGCTCGACCGAGTACGTCGAATGGAGGAGCGAATACAGTGCGTCGGGGTCTGTGACGTGGCTCGGGAACTGTCCGACGAACACGTCGAAATTGTGGTTGAGCAGCACCTGCTGGTACAGCTCACCGGCCGTCATCGGCTGGACGCTGGTTCGGATACCCGCGGCCTCGAACCACGCCGACAGCTGGCGGGCGATAGGAATGGCAAACGGGTCTTCGTCCACGGGGAGCGTCTTTATCGAAAGCGTCACCGCGCTTGGTTCCTGTCGGCCCACCATGGCCCGCAGCCGGCTGAGACAGCCGCTCGTCGCGGTGAGGCCGGCGACCAGACTCGTCAGTACCGACCGCCGGGACACGCCCGCGCTACCGTCGACGGACCGCTCCATGAAAGTAGCTGTTTACCTCGTGATATAACAGCTCTGTGTTTACAGACCGGCCCGTCAGACGAGCCCGAAAAGCGGTGCGGCGACCGCCCAGAACCACAGGGCGACGCCAGCGACGGTCAACAGCGACCGACGCGTGCGAGCGCTCGACAACGCCGTGCCCCCGGCGGCGAGCAGTCCGAGCGCGGTCGCCGTCAGGAATCTGTGCTGGACGATAGGCGGCGGCGGGGTGACACCCAACAGGGCGAACTCGGCAGCGAAGCCGATGGCGAGGCCGACGGCCGCCGCTGTCCCGGCCAGCGCCGCCGAGCAGTCCGTCCCGCGGCGGGCCACGGTAAACGGCAGGGCCGCGACGAGACACGGATACAGAAACACGACGAACAGTTTCGGGTTGACCAGCGGGACGACCCGCTCCAGGGCGATGCCGGCGACGCGAACCGAAACCGGCATGACGAACGCGACAGCGAAGATGGCGAGTGCACCGGTCGAACTGGACGGCCGGGCGAGCCGCTCGAAGCGGCCGGACCAGTGCCGGCGGCCGGCCAGTATCGGGAGGAGCCCGCTGACGACGACGATACCCCGCAAGAGCGGACCCGACGGGCGCGTGTGCCGTCGCTCGACGGTAGTGCCGTTCAGCGATTCGAAATCCGCCGCCAGCAGGTCGGCCGTGCCACGTACGTCGGTGACGGTGTGGCGAAGCCGGAACCAGTCCCAGTACTCCGAGTGCGCCTGTAACGCTGTCCAGTCCGAACGCTCGGTGGGTGCGAAGGCCCGGACGTGGTGTCGCGTGCCGAGATACGTCCCGACGTGGAGTTGATAGCGCTGTGTGAACTACCCCACCCTACTCGCTCACGGCTTTCGCCGTTCGCTCCTTGAGGGTGGGGCTTCCTGTTTCCACGACGCGCTTTGCAGATACAGGCGTATCCACAGGGAGCGCAGTCTCCACAGGCGTTGATTCGGAGTGAACCACTCCTACGTCTTCAAGACCGCGAGAAAGGATGTTCCACGCTGCGTTTGCGTCTCTATCTGCCCCAAACCCGCACGCCGGACACGAATGCTCACGAACCCACAACGGTTTGTCCGTCGAAACGCCACATGACGCACACTCTTTCGTCGTTCCACGAGGGTGAACGGCGACGAAATGCGTTCCTTCCCGCTCGCACTTGTACTCAAGCAACCGAAGGAACGTCCCCCACGCCGCTCCCGCCCGGTTCCGAGAGTTGCCCGGCAGTTCGACCAGCCCCTTCGCGTCCAAGTCCTCCACCGCCACGAGGTCGTACTCGGTAGCGTAGTAGTTCGAGAGCTTGTGAAGGAAGTCGCGGCGCTTGTCCTTCAACTCGGCGTGACGTTCGGCCACGATGCGGCGCTGTTTCTCCCAATTCGCAGAGCCGTGATCCTTCCGCGAGAGGTCGCGCTGTGCGCGTTCCAACCGCTCGCGTTCGTCGCTGAAATCAGGACTCTCGATGGCGTACCCATCAGTGTCGTGAGCGTACTTGAAAATCCCTACGTCGATGCCAACGACCTTCTCGGGATTCTCTGGTTTTTCAGGCGTGGCTTCGTCCACGTCGATACCGAACGTGGCGTACCACTCACCTGTCGGCTCCTGCTTGACCGTGACCTGTTTGATGATCGCGTTCTCGGGAATGTCTCGGTGGAGGTGAATCGGAATCTCTCCGATTTTGCTCAACCACAAAACAGGCCGACCACTCGTATTCTTGAGTTCGAAGCCGGACTGGTTGTAGGTGAGCGACCGATACTCTCGGGGCGGTTTCCACTTGAGTATTCCCACGGCGCGTCCGTTCTCCTTCTGCGCTTTGAGCGTGGAGAGGTTGTCGTAGACGCGCTTGACGACCATCTGCAACACCTTCGAGTGAACATTTCCGAGGTCAGTCCACCACGATTTGAGGTCGGGAAGTCGCCCCTGCACCTCGTAGCGAGCAGGAATGTCGTCTGCCTCGTTGAGCAGGTAGAGGACGTGGTTGTAGAGTTGCCTACAAGTATCGACATGGTGCAGAAGCCTCTCGATGAGGGGTTCCGGTGGGTCAAGTTGATACTTGTAGTTGTACTGCATCTATGTCTCTCGTTCCTCAATGAGTTCGTCCAATTTCTCTTGGACGAACGAGGAGAGATTCAGATGATTCTCCTGAATCCACTCCTCCTGGTCGTCACGAATGGAGATATTCTTGCGCGTTGCCACAACACACGATACATAAAATACATAAATAAGGGTTGCGATTGCGTGGGCCTGTGGGTCGAGTGGTGAACGTGTTTGAGAATCGTGCGGCGCTGTATCCCCTCCCTACTGCGCTACTCGGTCGCTTCGCTCCCTGCGTTGCTCCTTGAGGAAGGGGACTTAGCGCCTATTTCCAGTTAATTACGTATCGCTAAATCCCCACTCTGTGGCACGCTGGGCTGCTTCTTCGCGGGCTTGTCGTTGGATAGCCTCGATTTTCTCGGTATCGTCGAGGAAGGCAGCCACAGCGCTGTGGTCGTCACCGTCTGACTCCGTCGGGCGTCGGTCTGCCGGGGCACCGCGTCGCGTGCTGTCGGCCAGCGCCGGGGCGCCGGCGGGGCGGTCGGCCGGCATCCCCGGCGGCACGCGGAGGTCGTCGGCGTCGTGGACCGGAGCCAGTTCGTCGGCGTCGAGTTCGAACACCGAGACGTGATACGGGCCGGGAACGGCGAGGTCGGCTAAGGCGGGCGGCCCCCCTCGGTCGCTCCCGGTGTGGTAAGCCACGACCGGAATCCCCGCCTCGAAGGTGACGACGCCACGGCCCTCGGCGTCGAGCAACAGCGAGTCCTGTGATTCGAAGACGGCGTAGCCAGTCAGTTCCCGGTCGAGCACGTCCGCGAGGGTGTCACGCGGGTCCGTGACCACACGGGACTTGCGGAGCCGTCCACGGGGGAGCCTCATGGTCGCTCCGGGATGACGGCGCTCCGGAACCGGTCGGCCACGTCGTCGGACTCGCCCTCCCGAACCGAGAGTGACGCGGCGACGCTCCGGTAGGCCTCAGCGGCCGGACAGTCCGGCGCGTGAGCCAACAGCGGCCGGCCGGCCCGCCGCGCTTCACGCGCGCAGTCACTTTCCGGCACCGAACCGAGTGTCGGTCCTTCGAAGTAGCGCTCGGTCTTCGTGACGACTTCGTCGATGCTGTCCTCGTCGCGGACTTTGTTGAACAGCAGGCCGGCGATACCGGTATCGTAGGAGGTGGCGTACTCCTGGACTTTCAGCCCGTCGGAGATAGCGGGAATCGTCGGTTGGAGGACGACGACCGCCCGGTCGGCCATCACCACCGGGAGGACGGCAGCCCTGCTGTCCAGCGCCGGCGGTGAGTCGAGCAGGATGACGTCGGTGTCTGCGGCCAGCGTGGCGACCACTTCACGCAGGCGTGTGGGGTCCGAGTCCCGAAACCCCTCTAAGCTCGTCCCGCAGGGTACTACCGTCATCCCGAAGCGCTCGTAGGCAGCTTCGGTCACAGCGACCTTGTCGGCCAACACGTCGTGTAGCGTCGTCTCCACGTCAGAGAGCCCGGCGTGAAAGAGGAGGTTCGCCATCCCCGTATCTGCGTCGACGACGGTCACATCGTACCGCTGTGCGAGGGCCATCCCCAGCGCGACCGTACTCGTGGTCTTGCCAGTCCCCCCCTTTCCGCTCGCGACGGCGAACACTTCGACCATTGGCGGTAGTCGGCGCGTCCAGCCATATAAAGTTCGGGGTTGGGTGGGCTGAACAAATCACCACTCGACGGACAACGGTCTCGGGTCGACGTGATTTCGGACCAACGTAGCGGCGCGGTCGTACGGGTCGGCCGCGGCGTCGGTATCGAGTCGGTTACGGTCGATACCGGTGGACTCGAACGTATTGTTCACGAAGGCATCTCTGGCGTCGCGATTGGCGAAGAGGTCGTGGAGATAGGTGCCGAGCACGCGGCCGGTCGCCGCGCCACTACCTTCGAAGGGCGTCCGGACTTCGGCGGTGTACTCGGAGTCGCCCATGTGAATTTCGTAGCCAACGACGGGACCGCTCGCGCCGGCTAGCGGCCCGATGCCGTCGAGAAATCGCTCGACGTGCTCGACAGTCTTCTCTGTCGAGAACGTCGTCCGAATCGGGAGCAGTCCGAATCCATCGACCGTGTCGTCTCCGTTGATACCTTCGAGCGAAGCGTTACGTATCTCCGAGCCGAGCATCTGGTAGCCGCCACAGAGGCCGACGATTGGCCCCTCGAACGCCGCGATAGCGCGGTCGAAGCCGGCGTCTTTGAGCGCCAGCAAATCGTCGACGGTGTTTTTTGTGCCGGGTAGCACGACGGCGTCGGCGTCGTCGAGCGAGTCCGACGGCGGGACGAACGCGACCCGAACACCGGGTTCGGCGGCGAGCGGTTGGAGGTCAGTGAAGTTCGAGATGCGGGGGAGCCGTGGCACCGCGACGGTGACGCTCTGTGCTGCAGCAACGCCGTCGTCGTCGCCCCACACCGCGCGCTCGCAAACCGCCGGGAGCGCGACGCTGTCCTCCTCGGGTAGCCCGGGGTCGTCGTACGGGAGGACGCCAAGCACCGGGACGCCGGTGCGTTCCTCGAAGGCCTCTAGCCCGGGCGCGAGCAGCGAGCGGTCGCCGCGGAACTTCGAGATGACCGCGCCGGCGATACACTCTCGAATATCTTCGGGGACGAGTGCGATGGTCCCGACGAGCGACGCGAAGACGCCGCCACGTTCGATGTCCGCGACGAGCAGGATATCGGCGTCTGCGAAACGGGCCGTTTCGACGTTGGCGAGGTCGCGGTCGTGGAGGTTTATCTCCGCGATGGAGCCAGCGCCCTCGGCCACGACCACGTCGTGGTCGGCAGCGAGTCGGGCGTGGGCGTCCCGGGCCGCGGCCAGCGCGTCACGCCAGTGGTCGTCGTAGTACTGGCCCGCCGCGTAGTGCCCGACCGCCTCGCCGTCGACGACCAGTTGGGACTCGCCGTCGCCGCGTGGCTTGAGCAGGACGGGATTGTGGTCGGTCGCGGGCGCGACGCGGGCCGCCCGCGCCTGAACGTACTGTGAGACGCCGATTTCGCCACCGGGCGTCGCCCGGGCGTTGTTGCTCATGTTCTGGGCTTTGAACGGTGCAACGGCGACGCCGCGGTCCGCGAGGAGACGACAGAGGCCAGCGGCGACGGTACTCTTTCCCACGTGTGAGGCCGTCCCGGCGACCAGTATCGTCTCCGTCATCGGGTAGTGGTGAGGACGCCGTGGACATGAGTGATTCGGCGGCGCCGAGACCGACCGCAGGCTTTTGCCCCCGGCGTTCGTCGCGGCGAGCATGGACGACGAGCGCGTGCAGACCGTCTACGAGGAACTGGCCGCCACCGGAGAGCGCCCGGTCGAACGAACAGCGAGTCGGTGGCTCGGTGAGGCCGAGGCCATCGCGGCCGACATCGCCCACGGAGAGGTGGACGAGTCGGTGCAGCGAGAGCGTCTGGAGAAAATCGAACACCTGCTGGAGAACGTCGAGTCGACCGGTGACGAGGTCGCCGACGAACACGTCGAAGCAGCCCGCGAAATCGTCACAGAATTACGCTAGTACTCGGTGCCCTTCCGCGCGGGGTGGCCCGCCTCTAAGGGGTGTTTGACTTTCCCGACTTCGCTCACGAGGTCGGCGTGGTCGTAGACGTACTCGGGGGCCTCGTGGCCGCCAGTGAGGACGAGTTCGAGAGCGTCGGGCTTTGCCTCGATGAGTCCGACCACGTCGTCGGGGTCGACGAGGCCGCGGTTGGCGGCGTACAGAATTTCGTCGAGGACGAGCATGTCGACCCCCGCCTCGGGCGGCCCATCGGGGTCGAACGGCTCCGAGCCGTCGGCGTCGGCGCTGGCGTCGATAATCTCACGAGCGCGTTCGAGTGCTCCCTTCGCGCGGGCCTCGTGTTCGTCGTCGGAACTCCCGTCCATGAAGCCGTGCCAGCCGTAGTGGCCGGCGTTCTCGTAGGAGAAGCCCGGTAAGGCGGCGATAGCGTTGTACTCCCCGCGAACGTCCTCTACAGTACCAGTACCGCCTTTCATAAACTGCAACAGGTGAACCCGGTAGCCGTGGCCGACGGCGCGGGTCGCCATTCCCAGCGCGGCGGTCGTCTTGCCCTTTCCGTCGCCCCACCACACCTGCACGAGGCCGAAATCCTCGGGCGTGGCGGGCGTGATTGGCTCGGCCGTCGGGCCGGCAGTGTTGTCTGTCATAGTCGCAGTTCAGAGTGTGTGAACATCCGTCTGGCGGTCGGTGACGACACCGTACTGGGCCGCCTCGAACGTCGGCGGCCCGTCGTCGTATCGGGCGTCGAGACTCGCCAGCACCGCGTCCCGAACGCAAGCGCGAGCGGCCGCGCCAACCTCGGTCGCGCTCCCGGCGAACGTGGCCCGCTCGGCCGCCGGGTCGGCCCCGACCAGCACGGCGTCGGAGGTGGTCCCCGGCGCGTCGGAGACGGCGAGTAGTGTCGCGGCCTTCGCCTCGACGACGGTCCCGAGCAGCGTCGCCAGTCCGCCGTCTGCGAGCGCTCGGTCGACGCCGACGACCAGATTCACCGTCCCCGGTCGCCACGGCGCGGCCCTGTCGGTCCGGTCGGCGGCGTCGTGGTCCTGCTCGCCGACGTCCCCGCTGTCCGCGACCGGCAACACCGCGGGGTTCGACAGGCCCGCCGTCGCCAGCACCGTCACCGGGCCGCTCGTCGCACAGCGGGCGTGGGACATCTCGACGCCCGTCAACAACGTCGGCCCGCTGGGGAAACCGACTTCGGACAACCGCTCGTCGCGGTAGGCGTCGAGGTCGGTCCGGTCGAACCCCGTGGGGACGCTGACGTTGTACACCGCGTCCGCCTCGCGGTAGCCGCCGTCCCACGCCGTCGACAGCCAGCGCGCCCCCTCGCAGCGGGTCTGTACGATACCGTCTCGCCGAGTCGTCTCAAACACCGAGCGCCTCCAACAGTCGGTCGTTCTCCCCGGGCAGGCGGACGGCGACCCGGACGTGGCTGTCGAGGCCGCGGAACGTCCGGGCGTCCCGCAACGCGATGCCCTCGGCGCGGGCACTGTCGAGCAGGGCGTCGACGCTCGTCTCGCCGGTGTCGAACAGGAGGAAAGGCGCGTCGGAGGGGAACACGTCGAAACGGGCTTGGAGTCGCCTCCGCATGCGCTCGCGCTCGCGGTGGACGCGCGCTCGGGTCGTCTCGACGAACTCGTCGGCTCGATAGCAGTGTGCGCCTAGGGCGGCGGCGGCGGTGCTCATCGACCACGCGCGCCGGGCAGTTGCGAGGCGGTCCAGTCGCTCGCCGCTCGCGACGGCGTAGCCCATCCGCACGCCCGGCAGGCCGAACAGTTTGGTGAGCGAGCGCGCGACCACGGTAGCGGGATGGCCGGCGAGCGACGGTTGCTCGGTGAATCCGAGAAACGCCTCGTCGACGAGCAGCGTCGTCCCTACCTCTCGACAGCGGTCCGCGAACGCCCGGAGCGCGTCGGGGTCGTAACACTCCCCGGTCGGATTGTTCGGGTTGCAGGCGACGACCAACGCGTGGTCGGTCGGGTCGGCGTCGAGGACGTCGTCGTGAGCGACGGCAGCGGGGTCACCGCCTTGCAGGCGGACTTCGCGGGCGTACTCACCGAAACTGGGCGCGGGCAGTAAGACGGAGTCGCCACGGCGGACGGCCGTCCCGGTGGCGAGGCGGATGGCTTCGAGGCCGCCCGCGGTCGGGACGACGTTCTCAGGAGTGCAGTCGACGAACTCCGCGGCGGCCGCGCGGAACTCCGGATAGCCGTCGTCGGGGTACGAGCGGGCCGACTCGAAGGCGTCGACGAACACGTCCCGCGCACCCGGCGGGACTCGGGGATTGGTGTTCGCACTGAAATCCAACAGCGATGGGTCGTCGCTGCTCCCGTGGGGGACGCGGCCGTCCGCGCCGATGTGTGCGTCGCCGTCGCCGCGCAACCGCGCGACGCTGTCGGGGTCCATGGCCGGTATAACGGTCACGACCGTTAGGAAACTTTCGCGCTAGTGGCTGGAAGTGTGAGATAGTTCAGGTAACACTGGCCGTTTGCGGTCGGCTGAGAGGGTACCGCTAGCGGGGCTTTCTGGCTCTCGCAGTCACGCTCACATCAGACGCTCAGCGACACGGGCGTCGGCGAGCGTGTTGACGTTGACCGCGACGCGGTAGTCGTCGGTGAGCCACGCGTCGTCGCCGCTGTTCCCGACGGCGTTGACACCGGTGGGAGCAACCTCACGGCCGCCGCGCTCGAAGGTGGTGCCATCGCTGACGCCGAGGGCACGTTTACGAGCGGCGGGCACCAGTACGGAGAGCGAGCCACCGTCGTGGGCGGTGAGTACGCGGTCGAGAATCTCACCGTCGAGCAGCGGGAGGTCGGCCGCGACAGTCAGGAC
>Ga0102936_1000790_pt1 | contig 12621 bp, 10 predicted proteins | sample SalPon2_A_H2O_MG_FD_78502 | JGI IMG/M metagenome (GOLD analysis project Ga0102936, IMG submission 78502) | Salt pond water microbial communities from South San Francisco under conditions of wetland restoration - Salt Pond MetaG R2_A_H2O_MG | ecosystem: Environmental > Aquatic > Non-marine Saline...
CCGAAGATGGGGACGACGGCGCTGACGGGGCCGAGCGAGAGCGCGCGGTAGTACGCGAGGATGCCCACCGCGAGGAAGACGCCGGCGAGGTAGAGATACGGCGCCTTGGGGTGGCCGAGATACGTAATCACCGACTGGCCCTCGTAGAGGACGACGCCGATGGTCGCGACGAGGAGGAGCCCGTTCGTGATGAGTGCGGCGACGAAACTCGGGACCTTCGGATCGCCGGTCGTCGCGAAGCCAACGAGCGGTGCGACCGCCGAGTACGCCAGCAGCGCGACCACCGACCACTGCAGATAACCCATAGGGGGACGCCGCTCGGCCGACAGTATAGGGTTTCGATTACGGCCGGTGGGCGTCGACGTGTGCCCGCAGGTCGTCGACACCGCCGGTGCCCTCGCCGGCGACGTAGTGGGCGGCGCAGGCGTTGCCCATCGCAAGGGCGAGGTCCCAGCCCCACCCCGCGGCCAGCGACCGGGCGAGGCCGGCGCTGAAGCGATCACCGGCCCCCGTCTCCGTCAGCCCTCGCGACACGTCGAGGGTGGGCACCCGCACGCGCCCCCCGGGCGTCGACACGACGGCGGCGTCGGCCCCGTGGACGACGACGCCGGCCGCGTCCGCGGCCGCCCGGAGGCCGTCGAGTACCTCGGCGTCGGTCGCCGGCCCCTCGCGCCCCGCCGCCGCGGCCAACGCCCGCGCTTCGTCGTCGTTCACGCTCAGGACCACGTCGTACGCACCCCCCAGCGGTTCGAGGGCGGCGAGCAGGTCGCCCGCCTGCCCCGTCGAGAGTGGGCCGGGATCGACACAGAGAACGCCCCCGTCGGGGTCGTACGCCGCCACCTCACGGAGCGCCGCGCCCAGTCCCGGGACGGACGCCCAGTTGGTACAACAGAGCGCGTCGCGTTCGAGGAAGGCGGCGACGTCGACGGCGTCGCGCAAGTCGGCGAACGCCCAGTCGGCGAGGTCCGCCGACTCCTCGACGAACATCACGTCGTCGGCCTCGAAGAGACAGACCCGAACGCGGGCGGGTGCGCCCATCGAGGCCGTCTCGAAGTCGAACTCGAAGATCGGGTGGTCGAGGTGGCCGGCGAGGGACACGTCGTCGCCGAGCGCCGCCGCCTGTCGCGCCGCGTTGACCGCCTGGCCGCCGGCGTCGGTCACGACGTGGTCGAAGGTAAACGAGTCCCGCCCCGCCGTGACCGCGTCGGCGAAGGACGCCCGCGAGGTGACCGTGGTATCCCCCTCCCGGAGCCGGTAGTAGTCGTCGACGCTCCCGTCGGGAAAGGCGCCGAACGCGACGGGATCGAGACCGTCGGTCAGGCGGTCGACGAGTGCGTCGTACGGCATCCCGTCGGCGTAGGGCGGCCGGGGTAAAAACGCTAGCCGATCCAGACCGACGAGAAGGCGTCGAAGAACTCCTCGTCGGTCGCGACGAGGGCGTGCGTGATCCGGAGGTCCTGAGCCCGGTCACCCACGTCGTCGACGAACTCGTCGACACGACTGCGGTACTGCTGGGCGAGACGGCCGCCGAAGTACGTCCGCCGCGTCAGGTCGGATTCGATGTCCTCGAAGATGGTATCGCCACCCACCTCGGGGTCGAGTTCGTCAGGCGAGAGGGTCTGAATCAGGACCACCTCGTTGCGCGCGAGCGACGCCAGCCCCGTCTCTAACCCGTCGAGGTCGCCGATACAGTCGGTGACGACGACGACGAGCGAGCGCGACCGGATCGACGCCGCGTACGTCGACAGCGCCGACTCGAAGTCGGCTTCGCCGTCGGGTGTCGTCTCGTTGCAGCGGTCGACGAGCGCCAGCACCTCCCCCCGCGTCGACTTCCCGGTGTCGATGCGCTCGGTCCGCTCCCGGAAGAGGGAAAACCGGAAGTCGTTGTGCTCCTCCGCGGTGAGGTAGGCGTAGCCAAGTCCCAACTTCGCGCCGAACTCGAACTTGTGTTCGTCGCCGTCGCCGAAGTCCATCGACGCGCTCGCGTCGAGGAGGATGTGGACGGTGAGGTTGCGCTCCTCCTCGAACTGCTTGATGAAAAACTCCTCCGTGCGGGCGTAGAGCCGCCAGTCGATGAGGCGGGTGTCGTCGCCGGGGGAGTAGCGGCGGTAGTCGCTGAACGTGAGTCCCTCGCCGACGCTCGGCGACTCCTGTTCGCCCTTCTTGATCGCCGTCGTCTGCTGGTTCAGCGTCGCCTCGAAGCGGTCGAGTTCGTCGAGGAAGTCGGGATCGATCGTCATACCTCGTCGACGAGTTCGGCGATCACGTCGTCGGTCGAGAGGCCTTCGCGCTCGGCGCGGAAGTCGAGCAGGATGCGGTGGCGGAGCACCGGCGCCGCCATCGCCTCCACGTCCTCCCACGAGACGTGATTCCGCCCCCGCATGAACGCCCGCGCCTTCGCGGTGAGGACGAGGCCCATGCTGGCGCGAGGACTGGCGCCGAACTCGACCGTCTCGGCCTCGCGGGTCGCCCGCACCAGCCGGATCGCCCGGTCGCGCACGTCGTCGGCGATAGGTACCTCGCGGACCAGCGACTGGATCTCCTTGATCTCCTCGCGCGTGAGCACCTTCTCGACCGGGGGCGTCGATCCCGACCCACCGCCGGTGTAGAGGTTGACGATGTCGCGTTCCTCCTCGTAGGACGGGTAGTCGAGGACGAGTTTGATGAGAAAGCGGTCGGTCTGGGCCTCGGGGAGGGGGTAGGTCCCCTCCTGGTCGATCGGGTTCTGGGTCGCGAGCACGAAGAAGGGCCGCGGGAGGTCGTACGTCTCGCCCGCCGCAGTCACCTGCTTTTCCTGCATGGCTTCGAGCAGGGCCGCCTGGGTTTTCGGCGTCGCCCGATTGATTTCGTCGGCGAGGACGACGTTCGCGAAGATGGGGCCTTTCTCGAAGACGAACTCGCGATTCCCCCCCGACTCGCGGATGATCTCCGTCCCCGTGATGTCGGAGGGCATCAGGTCGGGCGTGTTCTGCACCCGCGAGAAGTCGAGGTCGGTCACGTCGGCGACGGTGCGGACCATCGTGGTCTTGCCGAGCCCCGGATTGCTTTCGAGCAGGGCGTTGCCGTCCGCGAGGATGCAGACGAGGAGGCCTTCGAGCACCTCCGTCTGGCCGACGATGCGTTTGCCGACCTCCTTGCGGACGCCGACGAGTCGTTGCTGTAACCGATCGATGTCCGTCGTGGGTTCGCTCATTCGTTGTCGGTCTCCTCTCGAATCCGCAGGTTGTATTCGCGGATCAGCTCCGCGTCCTCGAGTTGTTCGCGCTCGGTGAAGCCCGCGCGCTGGCTCTCGACGGTCTCCGGGCCGGCGAAGCCGCTGTCCTCGTAAGACGCCGCCGACTCCGCATCGGTTCCGTCACCGCTTCCCGACCCGCTGGTGTCGATGGTCGCGTCCAAGTCCTCCGACCCTTCCGGCACGTCCTCGGGGTCGCCGAGGATCGCCGACCCGTCTTGGAGGCCGGTGTAATCGGCGTCGGTGCCGCCGGTCTGGACGCCCGAATCGGACCCGTCGTCGAGGCCGGCGAGCGAGATGTCGACGACGGCCACCTGGATGGTCGCGACGCTCACCGCGGTGATCAGGAGGACCGTCACCGCGACCCGCCGGAGGTCGAGGAGCCCGACGCTCGACGCCCGCTTGAGGTCGGCGAGCACGCTCTCGTAGAGCCGGCGGGCCATCCGGGAGTGCCGGTCGGCGCGCACCGCGTCCCGCGCGGTCCGGAGCGACTCCTGCAGGGCGGGGTTGGCCGCCTCGAACTGCTCGACGAGGGGGCGGCGTACCCGCAGGGCAACGTCGACGGCGAAGACGACGAGGCCGACGGCGACGCCGACGACCGCCGCGCTCGACACCGTCGGCTCGGCGAGGGTCACGCCGGCCGTCTCGCGAAGGGGCCGCAGGAGCGCCCGTGGAATCGGGAGCCGGGTGGGGAGTCGCGGGACGCCGCCCGCCACCGTCGCGGCGAGGTTCACGACGAGCGTCGCGAGCGTCGCGTCGATCACGGCGTAGATGACGGCCACCTTCCACCCTTCGCGTCGGATCTGGGTGAGCGCGCGGCGGATCTTGCGCTCCTCGGTCGGCCGGTCGGACTCGTCGTCGCCGGTCCCAGTCGTTTCCGACATGGTCAGCACACGCTCGGTTTGGTGCCGTTGATGGCCGCACACGCCGTTGCCAGATCCCGTTCGAGCTGTCTGTTCTCATTTCGGAGCCGCTCGTTCTCGGACTCTAGCTGGTCGACCTCCGACTCCAGTTGCGAGATGTCGTCGTTCAGGTCGTCGACGTCCTGTTGCAGCTGGTCGCGCTCCGCGCGGAGGTCCTGATTGGTCGATTCGAGGCTGTTGACTTCGGAACGAAGCTCGCTGTTCCGATCCTCGAGCGTGTCGACGCGGCCTTCCAGGCTCTGGACCTGCTGGCGGGCGGCCTGCAGGTTCTCACGCGTCGACGCGAGTTCCTGCTGTGTCGACTCCAGTTGGCCTTCGGTCTCTTCGAGGTTCTCCGAGACTTGGCTCACGTCGCTCCGGGTCGTGTCGAGGGTCTGGTTCAGCTCCCGGAGCCGTTCGCGGGCGGACTGCAGGTCGCTCCGCGTCGTTCGGAGGTCCTCTCGGAGCCGTTCGTTCTCCTGGCGAAGCTGGCTGTTCTCGGTGTCGAGTTCCTCGACCGACTCCTGATAGAACAGGGTCGCCCCGGCGGTGCCCGCGACGGACACGCAGATGAGGAGGGCGAGGGCGAGGTTAATCGAGCGACCGATGAGGCTCATGGGAGACCACTCTCGCTCCGTGTACGCCCGTTGTACACTTGAAGCCGCCGGACGACCACCTCGGTCAGAAAGAGGAGGAGGCCGGCGAGGAGGAAGGCCCAGTCCCACGTCTGACGCACGTCGCGGACGCGCGTCGCTTGCTGGCGGGCGAACGCGGCGATTTCGGCCGCCTGCCCGCGCTCGAACTGCCGGCCCCCGCTCGCCCGCACGGCGTCGGAAAGCGCCGACGACGTGCCGAAGCCGGCGTACTCGGCGGGGTAGTTCGCGGCGTACGTCGCCCCCACGACGCTCTTGAAGCCGACGCTCGTGGGCGTCGCCTGCGCCCGGTAGACGCCCTCGTCGACGGCGGTGAAGGGGAGGTCGGTGCCGCTCGGCGGGCTCTCGCCGCGGTAGATGACCGTCGTCGGCTCGCCGACCCGGGTGTCCGCCACGTCGGTCACGCCGGTAGCCTTGCGCTCTGGGTCGCCGATGGCGTAGTTGACCGACTTCGTGACCAGCAGGGAGTCGGGTTGCTGGAGCAGGCCGTCCAGACCCCCGTCCGGCCCGTAGGTGGTGATGGTGGCGACCCGGCCGAGACCGTAGCGCCACGAGGCGACGGCCGGCGTGCCGTCCGGGGCGGCGACGAGGAAGTCGGCGCCGGGGCGCATCGACACGTCGTTGACCCGCCCCGGATTCGACTCCAGAGTCACCCCGCTGGTGATGAAGTGGCCGGAGTCGACGACGGTCAACCCCTCGCCCTGGAACTGTCGGCTCCCCCCGCCGAACAGAAGGCGAAGCCGATCCGTCTCGTCGGCGCGGAAGTAGTTGCCGCCGGACTCCTCGGCGATCCGACGGAGGACGCCCTCGTTGACCTGCCGGCCGGCGCCGACGGCGACGACGCGGATGCCTTGCCGGCCGAGGGCGTCGGCGACCACCGCCGACCGACTCTCAGCGTCGCCGCCGTCGCTGACGAGGATGATCGTCCCGCGCTGGCCGGCGAGCATCTCCTCGGCGCCCCGCAGACCGTTGGCGATGCTCGTCGCGCCGCCGGCCTGCAGGCGCCGGATGCTGTCTTCGACCGTCTCGCGGTTCCGGCTCAGCGGCGCCGGTTCGACGACGCTGTAGGCCTGGTAGTTGAAGCCGACGACGCCGACCGTGTTGTCGTCGTCGAGTTGTGAGAGGGCGTCGAGCGCGATGGCCTTCTGAATCCGCATCCCCGACCCCGCGCTCCCGGAGACGTCGATCAGCATGACGATCCGGGCGCTGCCGGGCGCCGACTCCCCGAACGTCACCGGAAGCGTCGCGGCGATAGATGAGTTGGCGTACCCTCCGTTCTCGAAGCTGTTCTGGCCGCCGGCCATCAGGAGGCCGCCGCCGTCGATGACGAACCGCTGAAGTTCGTCGACGTTTCCGAGGTCACCCGCGGCGACGTTCTGCACCACGACCGCGTAGTACGGTGACAGGTCGTCGGGAACCGACGACGCCGTCTCAACGTCGTACAGCTGTCCCAGGTACGACTGCAGGGCGTAGCTCCCCCGGGAGACGTAGAGGACCCGCGGCTGGTCGACGACGCGGACGGTCTTCAGCGCCCGATTGTTGATCGGATAGGCGTCGCTCCCGTCGATTTCGGCGGTGATCTCGTGGCTCCCCGTCCCCTCGAAGGTGTAGCTCACGGGGACGCTTCCCGTCCCCTCGTCGAGCCGTTCGGTCGTCACCGCCTCGCCGTCGACGGAGACGGTCACCTCGGTCGGGGAGTCGACCTGCACGCCCTGTACCTGCACCAGGAATTGGCTCTCGACGCCGACGCTGGCCTTGCTCGGGCCCGCGAGGGTCACGTACCGTTCGGTGCGGCTCGGCTCGGTCCTGACGGTGCTGATGGTGGCGTTGAGCGAGCGGGCGAACTCCGCCGTCTCGGTCAGGCTCTGTCCACCCGTCACCTGCCCGTCGGAGACGACGACGACCGAGCCGTTCTCCCGGAGGTTGGCGGCGATGCCGTCGCCGATCCGGGAGTCCGTCCCCTGAGCGATAGTCGACGTAGTGACCGGGACTCCCTGATCCTCGATGGCCGACGACAGGCTCTCGGCCACGTCGGGCGAGACGGTCGTGCTGTCCGAGCGGTCGACGAGAAGGGAGACGGTCGGGTCGCCCTGGGTCTCCATCGTGACGATGCTGAAGGGACCGGCGGCGGCGACGACGACCAGGGTCGCGACGACGACCCGCGACGCGAGCAGGAGGCGACGGCTCCGTTTCGAGGCCGTCCCCGTCGCCCGGTAGCGAACCAGGAGAACGAACAGGACGGCCACGACGGGGAGCGCCACGAGCAGTGCCGGGCGTTCGAGCCCGATCACGGTGCCGTCGGAGAGCGTCGTCCGGACGGCGAGGGGCCACATCAGAGATCACCCCGCCGGCGGAGGTAGGCGATTTCGCCCACGGCGACGAGCAGGGCCGCGAGGGCGACGAACGGCGTCAGCGGCCGAGGGACCCGTCGCTCCTCTTCGCGCATGGTGACGCCGTCGTCGTCGCTTCGCTCCTCGAGCGGTTCGGCGGCCACGTCGGATTCGGCCTCGCTGTAGAGCGAGACGCCGATCCGTCGGGTCTCCGTGGCGTAGAAGCCCGTTCGGTCGAGCGGGACGACGCGGGCCGAGACGGTACCGTCGGGCGTCCCAACCCGCGTCTCGTTCGCGAACTGGAGGCGACCCCCGGTCTCGCGGTTCAGCGTCGGGAGCGGGTCGCGTCCCGCGAGGTAGAACGTCGCTCGCTTCCAGAAGACGGGGTACTGGTAGTTGAACCGGAACGGGTCGTCGTTCACCACGTAGCCGTAGTAGAGGACCCGTCCCGGCCCGCGCTGCTGGGTCGCCACGACCGGCGTCCCGTTTCGGGTCTGGACGAGGACCGTGCCGGCGTCGAGCGAGCCCCGAAGGTAGCGCTCCGGCGGGGGGAAGTCGATTCCGCGGGTGAGGTCGTCCGTCGCCACCCGACCGAGCGAAGGGTTGGCGCCGACGCCGGACGGCGAGAGTAAGAGGAGGTCGCCGAGGAGCGCCGGCGGCGACGACTGCGCGAGGACGCCGACGCCGCCGCCCGCGTCGAGCAGGTCGCGGCCAGCTTCGACGTTGCCCCGGAGGAGGCGTTCGGGGTTGAGGTTGCTGTAGAGGATCACGTCGTAGTCGCCCTCGACGGTCGTCGGCGGCTGATCGACGGTGAGACGGACCTCGTCGACGACGGAGAGTGCGGTCGTCAGATACCGGTTCCGGTCGTTGGTCAGGAGGAGCACGTCGACCGTCGGGTCCGAGGGGGCGGCCAGATACGCCGTGTCGTCGGTGGGGAAGTCGTCGCCGGGGTTCAACTCGGCCCGTCCGCCGCCGGCGGGGATGGTGAACGAGACGCGTTCGAGGTCGCCGGGGCCGAGCGAGACGGACCGACGCTGGTTTCCGAGCGTCACCGACCGGGTGACGCGCTCGCTTCCGAAGTTCTTCACCGACAGCGTGACGTTGCGCCCGGAGAACGCGCGGTCGACGATGCCGACGTTCGCCGTCCCGCCGCCCGCGAACTGCCGGAGGTCGACCTGCAGGTTGCGGGCGCGGGCTGAGCGGACGGCGTCGGTCCAGCCCGCGTCGTCCGCGAAGTCGCTGAGGACGACGATCCGAGCGTTCTCGCCGGCGATGGAGGCCGCCTGCGAGATGGCCGCGCCGAGGTCGGTCGGCGCGTCGACGACGGCGAGGCCGTCGAGCGCGCCGTCGACTTCGTCGCTCCCGCCGGACCGGAGGACGATCCGGCTCTCCGCGCCGGCGAAGACGACGGCGTTGGTCCCGGTCGTCACCTCGCGGGCGGCGGCGACGGCGGCGGAAAAGCGCGTGCCACCGTCTGTCTCGACGCCCATGCTCGCGCTGCCGTCGAGGACGATGACCGTCTCCTCGATGGTCTGACTCTCGGAGACGGAGACGTAGGGGCCGGCGAGCGCGACGGCGAGACCGACGATGACGAGCAACTGCAGGAGGAGGAGGAGGCTGCGCCGAAGCCGTTCGAGCAGGGGGTTCGACGCGTCCCGCTCGTCGTCGTCGAGCAGGAGACGGAGGGTCGGGAGCTCGATTCGGCGGGGATCGGGCTGGACGAGATAGAGGATAACGAGGGGGACCACGGCCAGCAGGGCGACCAACCCCAGCGGCGTGAGAAAGGCGTCGGAGAGGGCCATATCGGCACGTCGGCGTCGCTACCTATCGGTCTTTCGCCGGCCGCGGGGGACGGGATCGACGCCCGTCGCCGGGGTAGAAATGTTATCAACGTTTCACACTGATACTGACGCGTAGACAAATCCTTTTAGTCAGGCCCCCGACCCCGAAGTATGGACGCAAAACGCGAACTGGTCGACTTGCTGCTGGAGGACGCCCGCGAAGACACGGAGACGATGGCGCGTCAGCTCGGCCGGTCACAGGCCGAAGTCGAGGAGATGCTCGACGAACTCGAAGCCGAGGGCTCCATCGTCGGCTACCAGGCCGTCGTCGACTGGAGCAAGGTCGACGAGGACCACGTCACCGCCGAAGTCGAGTTGAACCTCGAACTCGACCGCGACACGAAGTACGCGCAGGTCGCCCGTCGGATCACGAAGTTCGACGAGGTGACGGCCCTCCATCTCGTCTCCGGCGACTACGACTTCGACGTGACCGTCGAGGCCGAGTCGATGCGCGCCGTCTCCATGTTCGTCTCCGAACAGATCGCGCCGATCCCGGAGGTGACACAGACGGTGACGCACTTCGTGATGAACACGTACAAGAACCGGGGTATCGAGTTCACCGACCGCGACGACGACGACCGGCTGTCGGTTTCGCCATGAAGCTGTCGGATCGCGCGGAGTCGACGCCGCCCTCCGGCATCCGTCGGTTCTTCGAACTCGCCGAGGAGATGGACGACGTCATCTCGCTGGGCGTCGGCGAACCGGACTTCAGCGCCCCGTGGAAGGCCCGCACCGCCGCCATCCACTCCCTGGAGCGCGGGCAAACCTCCTACACCACGAACCGCGGAATGTACGACCTCCGGGCGGCCATCTCCGAGCACGTCAGGCGGTACGACCTTGACTACGGTCCCGAGGAGGAGATTCTGGTGACGACGGGCGCGAGCGAGGCGGTCGACCTGGCGCTCCGGGCCATCGTCGACCCCGGCGACACCGTGGCCATCCAGTCGCCGGCGTACATCTCCTACGGGCCGGGCGTACGGTTCTCCGGCGGCGAGCCACTGCCCGTCTCCACGCGCGCGGAAAACGACTTCGTGCTCACCTACGACGACTTGGAGCGGGCCGGCGCCGGGGACGCCGAGGCGCTGATGATCTGTTATCCGAACAACCCGACGGGCGCGACGGCTACGGAGGCGGAACTCGCCGACATCGCGGCGTTCGCCCGGGAACACGATCTGACGGTGCTGTCCGACGAAATATACGCGGCGCTCACCTACGACGGCGATCACACCTCGATATCGACGCTGCCCGGCATGCGCGAGCGGACGGTCGTGTTCAACGGCTTCTCGAAGGCCTACGCCATGACGGGGCTCCGCCTCGGCTACGCCCTCGGCCCGCCCGAGGCCATCGACGCGATGAACCGCATCCACCAGTACACGATGCTCTCGGCGCCGACGACGGCGCAGTACGCCGCCCTCGAAGCCCTGCAGTCGTGTGACGACGACGTCGAGGAGATGCACACCCAGTACGACCGCCGCCGGCGCTTCGTCATCTCGCGCTTTCGGGACATGGGACTCGACTGTTTCGAGGCGACCGGCGCCTTCTACGCCTTCCCCGAGGCGCCGTACGACGACGAACAGTTCGCCGAGGACCTCCTCCACGATCAGGGGGTCGCGGTGGTGCCCGGCCGGGTCTTCGGCGAGGAGGGGTACGGCCACCTCCGCGTCTCCTACGCCACCGGGATGTCGGAGTTGAAGGAGGCGCTGAACCGCATCGAGACGTTCCTCGACGAACGGTGAGGGCGCGGTGGGAATATTACCAGTGATTCTGCGATAAGAAGTATTATTTGTGGGCGTTCCCTTCGTCGAGTTGATGGTTGCGGGTGGTGGGATGGGACCCGACGACGACGGCGTCAGCTTCGCCCACGCCCTGGCGACGCTGAAAGAGCAGGGTAGCGCGCTCCTCGTCGTCGGATCAGTCCCCGAAGAGATGTTCGCAGACGCGTCAGCGACGATGCTGGGCGATCCGTCCGCCGACCCCCCGCGGCGGCGTCTCGTCGTGACGCCGGAACCGAATCGATCGAGCGCGATCCGTCGGCTTCGCGAGACCGGGCCGCTCTCTTCGGAGTACGCCCGGCTCGTCACGCGCGGCGAGGCAGCACGCAGCGCCGCGGCCGCCGAACAGTCGCTCGATCAGGTCAGACCACGAACGCACGTGATCGACGGGTCGATCCGCGACCTCGGCACCACGATCGGCGAGGTGATCGAGGAGTTCGACCTGTTCGCGGGCGGCCTCGACGCCGCCGAGTTCCGGATGGCGTTCGACTGCCTGCCGACGCTCCTGTCGGCGTACGGCCGGGAGACGGCGTTCAGATTCCTGCACGCCGTCGTGGGACAGGCCCGCGCGGTGTCCGGACTCGTCCACTTCCGGCTCCCACGGCCGTTCGACTCCGAACTCGTCCGCCTGTTTCGGCCGCTGTTCGACGCGACGGTCGAACTCCGGATCGACGGCGAGAGTCTGGACCAACGGTGGCACTTCCGTGATCGGGACCTCACGTCCGATTGGCTGCCGATCGAGCGTCCGTCTGGACGGCCAGAATGACAGTGAATCAACAATACCCTTTTGTGACCGACGACTGACTTACACACACACGATGAGTCGTACCGAGCGGCCGCACGGGGACCACTCCGAATCGGGGAGTGACGCCCTCGAAGTGTCGTTTTCGGTGCTCGAAGACGGAACGGGGCTGGTCGTGTCGGATCTGATCGAGCGCAACCAGTTCCGTCTGTTCACCGACGGCCCCGTCGCACCGACGCCGGCCGATCCGGACGGGCACCAGTTCCCCATCGACGCCGCGGTGGCGGTAGACGCCGCGGCGATCACGCTCCCCACGGTCGTCTCGGTCTGTGTCAGAAACGAGGCGGGCGACATGCTCGCCGAGACGGACCACTCCGCGTACGAGGAGTTCCCGCCCGGTAGCTACAGCCTCGAACTCTGCGGGCCGATCAAGATCTACCTCCGTGTCGACGGGCCGGTGACCGTCGCTTCGGACGTGGACCGGACCCACATCGACTTCGACGGCGCCCGCGAGGTGCGCATCGGTGCTCGGTCCCATCACGAGGGGCCGGCGGCGACGCTCACCACGACGGCGGATCCCGTCGACGTGATGAGTGCCGTGTCGGAGTTCTCCTCGGCGCTGAAGACTACGTCGCCCGAGCGGTCGTATCCGACGCTCCGGGGTCATCCGCCGCTCGTCGAACTCGGCGACCGGTTCGAGGTGCCGGACGGCGTCGTCTCCCCGGAGACGGGCATCAGGCTCGAACTCCCCCCGGAGTACGAATCGATCTACGTGGCGGCGCCGCTCGCGTACTACCTCGCGGCCGACGTGGTGCCCGGCGACCGCCCGCGACTCGTGACCGACGACGGCTTCGAACACGACCTAGATACGGTTCGCGGGTTCGAGACGGAGGTCGAACGCGTCCTCAAACAGACGTTCTTCCTCGACTGCGTGACCCGGACGGAGGGGTACTACTCGGTCGCCCTCCACGAACGGGAGGCGGTCGAAGCCGACCTCGATCTGGATTTCGAGTGGCTGTACGACCAGCCGCTTCGAACGCAGGTCGAGGAGTATCTCTCCCTTCCCTTCGGGACCGTCGAGGACGAACTCCCCGAGTGGCGGATGACCTCCCACGTCGCCCCCACGCCGAAGAACGTCGAACTCCTCCC
>Ga0102936_1000794_pt1 | contig 12583 bp, 13 predicted proteins | sample SalPon2_A_H2O_MG_FD_78502 | JGI IMG/M metagenome (GOLD analysis project Ga0102936, IMG submission 78502) | Salt pond water microbial communities from South San Francisco under conditions of wetland restoration - Salt Pond MetaG R2_A_H2O_MG | ecosystem: Environmental > Aquatic > Non-marine Saline...
ACGTAGCTCGCGCCGGCTCCGGACAGCTCGCTCGCGCCGTTGATCCCTTCGAGGAGCGGGTTCAGGTGGAGCTCCGTGTCGGCGTCGGCCGGCTGGTGATGGTCGGCGATTACGGGCGTGAACTTGCCCGCGGCCTCGTGCTCGGCGATGGCGTCGAGCTGTCCGGAGCCGAAGTCGGTGAAAAGCACCGTCTCGTAGCCCGTTGCAGCGATGCCCTCGATGGCCGCGTCGTCGAGCTGTTTCTCGAAGACGACCTCGTGGTCGATGCCGGCGCGCGCGAGCGCGGTCGACGCGACCGCGGCGCTCGTGAGCCCGTCGGCGTCGATGTGCGACGCGAGGAGGACCCGATCCGCCGCGCGCAGCCGCTCGGCGCACGCGGTCGCGCGATCGGCCAGATCCGGAACGGGAGAGTCGGCGACTGCCATTACCGTCCGATGGCGCTCGATGGGGGATAAACTCACGCCTCGGGCTGTCGGGTCCGATAGCCGGTCGTCTCGTCGCAGACGCGCCAAATCGAACCGGCCGCGGCTCGGGCTCCACCGGCAGAGGCAACAGTTGCCGTAACTGGCAGTTATAGATGTGTCTAGATATATGCACTACACACATGACACGTGGGTTCAACACCCGGAGTCTCCACGCCGGTGCCGAGGTCGATCCGGCGACCGGGTCGCGCGCGACCCCGATCCACCAGACGACCTCGTTCGTCTTCGACGACGCTGACGCGGCGGCGGACCTGTACGCCCTCCGAGCGGAGGGCAACGTCTACTCGCGGATCGCGAACCCGACCGTGCGCGTCCTCGAAGACCGTCTCGCTGACCTGTCCGGCGGCACCGATGCCGTCGCCACCGGTTCCGGGATGGCGGCGTTCGACGCGATCACGACCGTGCTCGCGAGCGCGGGCGACAACGTCGTCGCCAGCTCGGAGATGTACGGCGGCACCGCGTCGTACCTGTCGACCATCGCGAATCGCCGGGGGATCGAGACCCGGCTCGTCGACACCCTCGACGTCGACGCCTACGAGGAGATGATAGACGACGACACCGCGTTCGTTCACGTGGAGACGGTGGCGAACCCCTCGCTCGTCGTTCCCGATTTCGAGGCGATAGCCGCCGTCGCCCACGAGCACGCGGTGCCGCTCGTGGTCGACAACACGTTCGCCACCCCGTACCTCTGTCGGCCGTTCGAACACGGCGCGGACGTCGTCTGGGAGTCGACGACGAAGTGGATCACGGGCAACGGCACGACCGTCGGCGGCGTCGTCGTCGACGGCGGCCAGTTCCCGTGGGACCACCCGGACGCCGACTACGACGAACTCGACGGGCAGTCGCCGTCGTTCCCGATCGATTTCGTCGAGCGGTTCGGCGATTCCGCCTTCGCAAACGTCGTCCGCCAGCGCGGCGTGCGGACCACCGGCGGCCAGCAGTCTCCCTTCGACGCGTGGCAGACGCTTCAGGGGCTCAACACGCTCCCGCTCCGGATGGAGCGCCACTGCGAGAACGCCCGCGCTGTCGCCGAGTTCCTCCGCGACGACGACCGGGTGGAGTGGGTGACGTACCCCGGGTTCGACGACCACGACAGCCGCGAGAACGCCGAACGGTACCTCGGCGGCGATGGCGGCATGGTCACGTTCGGCGTCGACGGCGGCTACGAGGCCGCGAAGACGCTGTGTGAGTCCGTGGACCTGACCAGTTTCCTCGCGAACATCGGCGACGCGAAGACGCTCGTCATCCACCCCGCCTCGACGACGCACGCGCAGTTGGACGAGACCCAACAGCGACTGGCCGGCGTCTTCCCCAACATGCTTCGCCTCTCCGTCGGTATCGAGGACGCAAACGACGTGATAGCCGACCTCGACCGCGGGCTGGCCGCGGGTGAGCGCGCGGCGGACGAGGCGGGAGCCGACGGGTCGGAGGTGTGACTCGCGTGAGCGCCATTCCAACCGACCACGGCGTCGCCGAACTCGGCGAGTTCACCTTCGAGTGCGGGCAGTCGGTCCCGGAGCTGGAGGTGGCCTACGAGACGCACGGCGAGTTCGAGGGCGACAACGTCGTGCTGATCTGTCACGCGCTCACCGGCAGCCAGAACGTCGCGCGCTCGCCCGCGGCCAGCCGGGATGAGAGCGCCCGCGGAGCCGGGCAGGCCGGGCAGGCCCGCGCGTGGTGGGACGACATCGTCGGCCCCGGGAAGGCGATCGACACGACCGAGTACTACGTCGTCTGCGCCAACGTCCCCGGTTCCTGTTACGGGACGACCGGACCGACGAGCGAGCGACCGCCCGACCTCGATCTCCCCGACGAGCCGGACCACGACCGGTGGGGGACCGCGTTCCCGCCGGTGCAGGTCGAAGACTGGGCGCGCGCGCAGCGCCGCCTCCTCGATCACCTCGGCGTGGGTCGGCTGCGAGCCGTCGTCGGCGGTAGCGTCGGCGGCATGAACGTCTTGGAGTGGGCGAAGCGGTACCCGGACGACGTCGACCGGATCGTCGCGATCGCGACCGCCGGCCGGCTCGACGCGCAGTGTCTCGCGCTCGACGCCGTCGCTCGCCGCGCGATCCGCGCGGACGCGCACTGGAACGAGGGGAACTACTACGGTGACGACCGGCCCTCGCCGGACGAGGGGCTCGCCTTGGCCCGACAGATCGGCCACATCATGTACCTCTCGAAGGCCTCCATGGAGCGGAAGTTCGGCCGTCGCTCTGCGGGTCGCGACTCGCTGACCCGCGAGGAGGGCGACCTCGGGCTCCCGCCGGAGCCGACGGCGGCGTTCTTCCCGTATCGGGAGGTCGAGTCGTACCTCGACTACCAGGCCGAGGGGTTCAGCGAGCGGTTCGACGCGAACAGCTACCTCTACCTCACGCGCGCCATGGACGAGTACGACCTCTCCGCGGGCCACGGCACCGACGCGGACGCGATCGCCGCCTTCGAGGGCGAGGCGCTCTTGGTGAGCTTCACCGCCGACTGGCACTTCACGGTCGAGCAGTCCGCGTCGCTCGCGGACGCCTTCCGCGAGCGCGACGTGCCCGTGGCTCACCACGTGATCGACTCCGATCACGGTCACGACGCGTTCCTCGTCGAACCCGAACACGTCGGGCCCCCGCTCCGCGACTTCCTCGTCGACGGCGTCGCGGGCCGTGCCGTCTCCGACGACGGCGGCGACGACGAGGACCCGCGTCCCGAGTCGGACCACGCGCCCGTCCACGCGAGCCTGTTCAGGGGATGACCGACGGTGCGGCCGACGCGCGAACCGACCCGCGGTCGGTGCGCCACCTCGGCTCACCCGGCGCGGTCTGTGCCCGCCTCGGCTACTCGTCCCGCTCGCCGACCACCCACTTGTGCGAGTAGCTCTCGCCACAGGTACAGTGGGCGTACGCGTGGACCACGTCGCCGTCGGCGTAGAGCCCGCCGACCTCATCGTTTTGCGCCTCGGCGAACGCGAAGACGAACTGGACCGCGTGGTCGGTCTCGGAGTCGGCGTCGGGGTCGTCGTCGCCGGAGCCGGCGTCGCCGTCGACGCGCTCACCGTCACCGAACGGGCAGACGCCGCCGTCGAGCGAGCGCGCGATCTCGCCGTCCGCGCCCATCGCGGTCTTCGCGAACTCCATCGCCCCCATACCCGTGCCGGCCTCGAACGCCGACCGTCCCGTCTCGCCGTCGAGGATCAGCCGGACCCCGTCGTCGGTCTCGGTACCGACCGACCGAAGCCGAGAGTCGTCGTCGAGATACGCGTCGCTCACGAAGAACACTACGTCGTCGAGCCGCTCGCCGGCGAGGAACTCGTCGAGGTTGCTCATGCCGGCCGGACGCGCGTGAGCGGTAAAAGGCGTGCGAGTCGCGCGTACGAGCCGCGGGCGTGCGAGTCGCGCGCTCGTCTCACGGGCGATCCGAGCCCGCCACGCCGGACGTACCGATGCCGACGCGGCTGGAATCGGGGTAACTGTTAATACGTACCACTGAGATCCGTCGCCTGATGAGCGCGCAAACCCCATCCGGAGATCGACTCGTCGAGTGGGCACAGCTGGTCGACGAGACGGTTCCGGAGGAGGTCCGAGAGGACCGTCCCGCCGAGCGATAACTTTCACCCCGCTTCGCGAAGGCTTTAGGCCGGAGGCGGCGTAGGCCCGCCGATGGCGACCGAGGCCGCCGGAATCGACCGATCGCTGCTCGTCGACGACTTCCTCCAGCACCGCCGCTACCAGGTCCAACTGGCCGACGCGGCCGCCGCCGACCACACTCTCGTCTGTCTCCCGACCGGCCTCGGCAAGACCACGGTCAGCTTACTCGTCACCGCAGAGCGCCTCCACGAGGCGGGCGGGAAGGCCCTCTTTTTGGCCCCGACCAAGCCGCTCGTCCAACAGCACGCGGAGTTCTACCGCGAGGCGCTCTCGATTCCGGACGACGAGATCGTCGTGTTCACCGGCGACGTGAAACCCGACGACCGCGCCGCGGTGTGGGAAGACGCACGCATCGTGATCGCGACCCCGCAGGTCGTCGAGAACGACCTGGTCGGCAACCGGATCTCGCTTTCCGACGTGACCCACCTGACGTTCGACGAGTGTCACCGCGCGACCGGCGACTACGCGTACGTGTACATCGCCGAGCGCTACCACGCCGACGCCGCGGACCCGCTCGTCACCGGGATGTCGGCGTCGCCGGGCGGCGACACGGAAGAGATCGAAACGGTGTGTGAGAACCTCGGGCTCCGTAACGTGGAGGTGATGACCGAGGACGACGCCGACGTCGGCGAGTACACCCACGACACCGACGTCAGTTGGGAGCAGGTCACCCTCCCCGACGAGGTGCTCGCGATCCGCGACGCCCTCAACGAGGTGATCACGGACCGGCTGGAGAAGCTCAAGCAGCTGGGCGTGACGAATACGACGAACCCCGACCTCTCCCAGCGCGACCTCAACGAGATGCGGGGGAAGCTCAAGAAGATGATGGACAACGACCAGTCGGACGGCTACAAGGGGATGAGCACCCACGCGGAGGTGATGAAGCTCCGCCGGGCCGTCGAACTCGTCGAGACGCAGTCCGTGGAGTCCGTCCGGCGCTACTTCGAGCGACAGCGCGAGGCGGCCCGCTCGTCGGGCGCGTCGAAGGCGAGCCAGCGGATGGTCGCGGACCCCAAGGTGCGAGACGCGATGCGGAAGGCCGAGTCGTTCGACGGCCTCCACCCGAAGTTCTCGAAGGCCCGCATCCTGCTCGCGGAGACGCTCGGCATCAACGAGGGCGAACGCGCGATCTTGTTCACCGAGTCCAGAGACACCGCCGAGGCGCTGGTCGAGTTCCTCTCCGCCAGCTTCGACGTCCGGAAGTTCGTCGGTCAGGGCGACAAGGAGGGCTCCGACGGGATGAGCCAGAAACAGCAGCAGGAGACCTTAGACGAGTTCAAAGACGGCGCGTTCGAGGTGCTCGTCTCCACGAGCGTCGCCGAGGAGGGGCTCGACGTCCCCGAGGTCGACCTCGTGTGTTTCTACGAGCCGGTTCCCACGGCCATCCGGTCGATTCAGCGGAAGGGACGGACCGGCCGGCAGGCGGAGGGGAAAGTCGTCGTTCTGATGGCGGAAGACACCCGCGACGAGGCGTTCTTCTGGATCTCGCGGCGGCGCGAAAAGAAGATGGAAAGCCAGCTCGCAGACCTGAAGGAGGCCACCGACGACATCGAGGAGTCCGTCGGCGACGACGGGCAGGCAGGACTCGACGCGTTCGCCGAGGAGTCCGCGCCCGACAGCGACGGGGAGACGACCGCGCCCGACAGCGACGGGGGGCCCGACAGCGACGGAGACAGCGTCGACGGCGAGGGCGACGCCGGACTCACCGACTTCGCCGCGGAGGTGCGCGACGGGGGTGACGACGGCGACGACGGAAGCGAGGCCGACGGCGTCGTCGCGACCGCCGGCGTCGACGAAGGCGTCGAGGTCGTCGTCGACCAGCGCGAGCTCGACTCCTCGATCGCGAAGGACCTCTCGACGCGGGACGGTCTCGTCACCCGGCTGGAGACGCTCGCGGTCGGCGACTACGTGCTCTCGGACCGCGTCGCCGTCGAGCGGAAGTCCGCCGCCGACTTCGTCGACTCGATGCTCGACGCCGACCGCTCGTTGTTCGAGCAGATAGGTGAGCTCTCACGGGCGTACGCTCGGCCCGTAATGATCGTCGAGGGGGCGAACCTCTACGGGCAGCGCGACATCGACCCCAACGCGATCCGCGGCGCGCTCGCGTCGCTCGCGGTCGACTTCGACGTGAGCGTTCTGCGGACCGAAGGCGAGACGGACACCGCCGAACTGCTCGCGACGATCGCCCGCCGCGAGCAGGAGACGCGCGACCGCGAGATAAGCGTCCACGGCGAGAAGACGACGAAGACCCGCGCGGAACAACAGGAGTACGTCGTCTCCGCCATCGCCGACATCGGCCCCGTCACCGCTCGCTCGCTCTTGGAACACTTCGGCACCGTCGAGGCGGTGATGACGGCGCGCGAGGAGGACCTGCTCGCGGTCGACGGCGTCGGACAGGTGACCGCGGAGCGCATCCGCGAGGTCGTCGGGAGCGAGTACGAGTGACCTACAGTTCGTACACCTCGCCGTCGACCGCGAGCGGCTCCGCGAACGCCTCGTCGACGGGATAGTAGTGTGCGAGGTGGACCAGTCGCGTCCGCGCCGCGTCCAGTTCGTCGGCGAGCGCCAGCGCCCCCTCGCGGGTCATGTGCTTCGTCCCGAACGTGCGCGGGACGCCGTCTGCGTCCTCGTGGCGGCCGCCGATCGGGTGGTGGTGACAGAGCGACGCGGGGACGATGGCGTCGGCCAGGAGGAGGTCGGCCCCGGCGAGCGCCTCGCGCGAGCGCTCGGGTATGTCGTAGCTGGTATCGCCCGTCAGCGAGAGCTTTGCACCGGTTTCCGGATCCTCGATGATGACACCGAAACACAGGAGCGGCGGGTGATCGACGGGCACCAGCCGGACCTCGAACCCGCACGTCTCGAACGGGGCGAACGGCTCGCGGGCGTGGACGCCGATCCGGTCTTCGAGGTAGTCGTACTTCCGGCGGATCGTCTCCGCGACGCTCTCGTCGGTCGCCGGGTCGGTCTCCGCGGGCGCGTGGACCGGGAGCCCGTCGACGAGCCGGTAGACGTTGCCGAGCCCGTCGAGGTGGTCGAAGTGGATGTGGGTCACGAGTCCGGCGTCCGGAAGCGGGACGTCGGCGTCGAGGAACTGGCTCCGGAAGTCGGGACTGAAATCGACGAGCAGGGCCTCGCCGGTGCGGTCGTTCTCGACGTGCACGGAGAACCGCGAGCGCGACACCCCTCGTTCGCGCGCCGCCTCGCAGGTGTCACAGTCGCAGCCCACCGTCGGCGTCCCGGTCGTGTCACCGGTTCCGAGGAGCGTGACGCGCATGGACAGCCGTCCTCGGGCCACGGACTTAGCGTCCGCGGTCGGGGATTCGTGAGACGGACCGGTTCGGTCGCTCGTCGCCGTCTCGCCGCGCCCGCGGGCTCGGCTACGGCTGTCGCACTCGGATCCGTCCGTCGGCGTCGACGGTGACGAAGAGCCGGGAGCGGACCTCCCGGCCGTGGACCGCGTCGCCGGCGCGGTCCCCTATCGCCTTCATCAGCTCCGGCGCGGTCTGGTTCACCTTCACGCCCGCCTCGTCGCAGGCGTCGTACACCCGCTTCGGCGCGTCGTAGAGGTCCGTTCCCGCGCCGATCTCCACTCTGACCGGCGCGGAGAGCGCCTCCGCGAACGCGACCGTCTCGCGGGCGCGCTCCACGTTGTCGCGGGCGCTGGCCTCGACGCTGGAGACGTTCGCCCGCGACGTGCCGAGTCGGTCCGCGATGTCCGACTGCCGGAGCCCTCGTTCCCGCAGCGCGAGCACCTCGGCTTGCCGGTCCGTGAGGACGCTCTCGTCGGCGTCGAATCCCGCTCGTTCGAGCAGATCCGCGGCGTTGACGTCGTCACGGTCGGCGTCCGGATCGGAGTCGGCCGAGCCGTCGTCTGCGACCATGCCGACACAGACGAGACGAGCGTTCAAAAAACGGCGGTTTCGGGGCGAATGGACTCCGGTGCCCAGTGCGCTCCGACGCGTCCGCGTTCGGTACGTGTCTCCGCGTGGTGCGTGCTCTCCGTATCGTTGGATCATCCGATCGGCGACGAGAGGGTCACGCGGACGGAGAGCGTGTGTCACGCGACCGGAGGGTGTGTCACGCGACCGGCGGCGTTCGGACTGTCCGTGGGGTGGGGCCGCCCCGGGAGCCGGTCACTTGCCCCAGAAGTTCTCTCGGCTGCCGAGCCGTTCGCGGTCCGGGCGGTCGCGGCGGCGGTCGCCCTCGTCGTCTTCGGCGTCTGCGTCCGCGTCCGTCTCGGCCGCGTCCGCGTCGCCGTCCTCCTCGTCGGGATCGTCGGGGAGGCGCTCGACGACCTCCTTCGCGGTCGCGTGGCTCGATTTCACGCGGTGGATCCGCACCTCGGCGCGCGCCGGGGGGAGGAGCCCGTCGACGAGCACGATGAAGCCGTCGTCTGTGCGGCCGACGCCCGACCCGCTCTCGTGGATGTCGTCGACCTCGACGACGACCTCCTCGCCGGGCTGCACCGGCTGCTGTTTCAGCTCGTAGATCGGCATGTCGTAGTGGCTACACCACTCCGCGCCGCCCTTGTTGCCGTAGTGTTGACACCCCATCCCCTGGATCTGTTCGTCGAATCTGGGGCAGTCGTCGGCGAGTGGACAGTCCGCCATACCGTACAGGAGTTCGGCCGCCGTTGTAAACGTTTTCGACTCTCAGACCGAAATTCGACGGAATCAGGCGTCTCACGCGGCCGAGCGGTCGCTGATCGGGAACGGCGGCGTTACGACCGCGACGGTCACAGGAACTCGCGGACCTCCGAGTACCACATGTCGTGGTGGTCGACGGCACCGATCGCGTCCGCCACGTCGACCGCGATCGCGTGCCAGCACCGTTCGTCGGGGTCCGCCGGATCGAGGTTGTACGTCGCGTCCGCACAGGTGCACTCGCCGTCTTCGACCACGTACTCGTCCTCGTGGCCGACGACGACGGTGAAGTCTCTGTAGCGTTTCACTCGCCCCTCGCCGACCGCCTCGATCGCCCGCTTCCCGCGGTCGCCGTGGTCGTCGACGACGGCGGCGGCGATCGGACCGGTCAGCTCCCCGGTCTCGGCGAGCGCCTCGCGCCAGTCGTCGACCGGCTCCATGCCGCCCCGTTCTCACGCAGTCCGTTAAACACCGTCGGTCAGTCCGACGATCCCGATCACAACCGATTCACCGCTGCCGCTCGAAGCGCTCGACGATGAGTGAGACGGACCCCTCGGAGCCGGTTCCCGTCACGGTGTACACCCGTGAAGACTGTTCGCTCTGTGTCGCCGCCCGAGAGGCGATAGAGGACGTGGCCGCAGACCTCGACGTGGCGATCGACCTACGGATGGTCGACGTCGACGAGGACCCGGAACTCGCGGACGAGTACGGCGAACGCGTCCCGTACGTGCTCGTCGACGGCCATCCGGCCTTCAAATACGAGGTCGACGAGCGCGAACTGCGGTTGAAACTGTTGGCGTCGTCGTGACCGCCCGCTATTCGACCGTCTCCGTGTCGGCACCGGGCGCGTTCTTTTTCACGCTCGTGACGCCGTCGACCGCGTTCGAGCGCGAGGCGTATCCCTCACCGGAGTCCGCGATGACGTTGCCGTTGCGGTGGCGGAGCCGCCAGCGCCACTCGTCGGCGGCGTCAGCGTAGATCTCGAAGGCGGCGTTTCCGACTTCGAGAGCGTCTGCGTCGGGTGCGTAGCTCCGAATGCGCTCGATCGCGTCCTCCGCGCCCGCCTTCGAGGCGTATCCCTCGCCGGAGTCGGCGATGATGTTGCCGTTGCGGTGTCGGAGTCGAAAGCGGTACTCGTCGGCGGCGTCAGCGTACAGTTCGAACGTCGCGGCCGCGCTGCCGTCGCTATCGCCGTCCGCCTCGGCCTCCGATTCGAGATCGTCTATGCCCGCCGCCGCGGCGTTCTTCCGCACGCTGTCGAGCCCCTGCCGGGCCTTCTGACGCGAGGCATACCCCTCACCGGAGTCGGCGAGCACGTTCCCGTTCTCGTGGATGAGCCGCCAGCGCCACTCGCCCGCGGCGTCCGTGAACACCTCGAACGCGGCGGGAGCGATCCGGAGATAGTCCGCGGCAGCGACGTGGTCACCGATCCGATCGAGCGCCCGCTTCGCGTTGGACTTCGAGGCGTACCCCTCGCCGGAGTCCGCGATGACGTTGCCGTTGTCGTGGCGGAGCCGAAAGCGCCACTCGCCCGCGACGTCTTCGAACAGTTCGAACGTGGCCGCGGTCGTGATCGCCTCGTCTTCGCTCGGCACGGCGATGTCCGGATCGGCGGCGTCGTCTGGTTCCGGCCCGTCGTCTTCGGCGAGCGATTCGGCCTCCTCGACTGCCGTCTCGATCCGTAACACCCCGGCACCGCGAGCGTTCCGCCTGACGCTGTGAAGCCCTTTATGCGCTTTCCCGCGGCTGCTGTATCCCTGTCCTGACGTGGCGATGACGTTTCCGTTGCGGTGGCGGAGCCGCCAGCGCGGCCTGCCACCTGCGTCGTCGAACATCTCGAATCGGGCCTTGCTCTCGCGCAGGGCTGCCGTTTCGGCCCGCGCGGACGCGACTTCGGCGTCGAGATTCGTGACCCGCTCCTCGGCTGCGGCCCGTTGGTCTCGGGCTGCGTTCAGTTCGTCCCGCGTCGTCGCCAGATCCTCACGAGTCGACGCCAGCTCTGCGGCAGTCTCGTCGCGCTCCGTCACGGTGGCGGTCGTTTCGGCCTGCATGCGCTCGTAATCCTCGTACACCGGATCGGATAGCAGCGGCACGACCGTCCCGGCGAGCCCGATCAGGAGCAGTCCGATCCCGTACAGAGCGATCACCGTCGGATCTCCGGAGGCGGTGAACCAGCCGTCGGGAAAGATGTTCACGAACCACACCACACCGGCGACGCTCACGGCCGTACCGAGGTACCCGAGGTACGTTCCGGTCCGCCGGAGCGGGAAGCGAATGACCGCACCGAGCATGATGAACGGCGGTGCAAGCGCCGCGAACGCGTACCCGATACCCCGCGTCGTCGTCTCTGAGTCGGTGAACAGAAACAGTACGACACCGCCGAGGCCGAGAACCACGCCGAACCCGAACAGCCAGTACCCGTTCACCTCGTCCGCGGTCCTCGGCGTTCCGATGCGTCGCTCGTACACTCCGCCCCCGGAACTCGCTTGGCTGTCGTCTACCATGGTGGTGAATCGACGGCCAGTTGGTTATATGTATGGGTGCGTGACAGGTAATATCCACGACGCGATTAGATACCGATGATACGCCCGATTATCGATAAAAAGACCCGAATTGAGATGTATACGCTATCCGAAAACAACGGGTCAAAGTGGCAGACTCTGACCTTGTGGGATGAAGTCAAGTCACACGCCGTGCTCCGCTGGGCGGCCGTCGTCCAGACGCTGACGCGAACGGGCGTTTTTAATCCGAGCCGCCCAAGGGTAGTCCGATGACGAACGCGCAGTCCGGGTCGACGGCCCGGTACGCGGACCCGGACGAGAACCCGTACGTCGAAGCGCCGCCGACCGACTTCGAGCCGGCCGAGTCGCTCTCGGCTGACGCGGCAAAAGCGCAGGCGGCACTGCTTCGGGACGCGATCCGGGAACACGATCACCGGTACTACGTCCGGGCCGATCCGCTGATCGCAGACGAGACGTACGACCGGCTGTTCACGCGGCTCCGGACGCTCGAAGAGGCGTTCGACCTCTCGACGGAACACTCCCCGACGCGACGCGTCGGCGGCGAGCCCCTCGACGAATTGGACACCGTCGAGCACCTCGCGCCGATGCGGTCCATCGACAACGCGACCGATGCCGACGCGGTCCGCGAGTTCGACGACCGCGTCCGCCGCGGCGTCGCGGACGCAGGGCCCGACCCGGACGCGATCGAGTACGTCTGTGAACCGAAGTTCGACGGGCTCTCGGTCGAAGTCGTCTACGAGGACGGCGCGTACGTTCGCGCCGCGACCCGCGGGGACGGGACCGAGGGCGACGACGTGACGGAACAGGTGCGAACGATCCGGTCGGTCCCGGAACGGCTCCGGGGCGACGCGCCCGCGCGGCTCGCGGTCCGCGGCGAGGTGTACATGCCGCGGGACGCCTTCGCCGCGTACAACGAGGAGCTGATGGAGCGCGGCGACGAGCCGTTCGCGAACCCCCGCAACGCCGCCGCCGGCACGCTCAGACAGCTCGATCCCGCGGTGGTCGCCGAGCGCCCCCTCGACGTCTTCTTCTTCGACGTGCTGGCGTGGGAAACGCTCGAGACTGAGGGGGCGGACGGTTCGAACGGTTCGAACGGCACAGACGTCACCGACGACGCGGACGGCGACGAGCACGGCGGAGGCCGCTCGCACCGGCCCGACACCCACTGGGCGGAGTTCGACGCGTTCGACGCGTTCGGGCTCCGGCGGACCGACCGGACCGAGCGGGTCGACGACATCGACGCGGCGCTCGACTACCGAGACCGCCTCATGGCGGACCGCGACGACCTGAACTACGAGATCGACGGC
>Ga0102936_1000796_pt1 | contig 12578 bp, 11 predicted proteins | sample SalPon2_A_H2O_MG_FD_78502 | JGI IMG/M metagenome (GOLD analysis project Ga0102936, IMG submission 78502) | Salt pond water microbial communities from South San Francisco under conditions of wetland restoration - Salt Pond MetaG R2_A_H2O_MG | ecosystem: Environmental > Aquatic > Non-marine Saline...
CAACCCCCACGCCAGGATCGAGTTCCACGAGCCCGACGGCTCGTTCAAATCCGAGCGCGCGACCGACGAGTTGCCGCCCGAGACCGAGGAGATCAGACCCCACCCCCACGGGGTCGAGTTGGGCACGCTTCTGAAGATGCTCGACTCGACGGAGTCGTACTCGCTGTCGGGGTTCCTCCAGGGCGAGTTCACCCGCGTCGGCGCCAAGACCGCCGGGGGCGTCCTCGACAACTTCCGGGACAGACACTTCGGGCGGGCGATCGCCTGGCGGCCGCCGGGGCCGGCCGTCGACGCCGACGTCGAGGCGGCCGTCGAGGGCGCCGTCGCGAACAAGACGGCGGCCGCCACCGCGGCCTTCGCCGAACGCGTCGCCGATTCGGTCGGCGGTCGCGAGCGCATCGCCTCCCCCGAACTCGCCGACCTCGTCGAGGGCCACGCCGACGACATCGAGGCGGAGTTCGACGAGACGTTCGGCTCGACAGTGCGGGAGAAGGCCGTCGACGCCGCGTGGGGCGAGATCGTCGCCGATCGGGCCGCCGACTGCTATCGGCTCGTCGACGACGCGACGACGAGCCGCAAGGACGACGCGGCGATCGAGGGGCTCTCGGACCGGCTGGCCGACAAGTTCGACGACCAGGACGACCCCCGAAACCGGGTCACCCGGGCGGGGCTCCGGGAGTTCGTCGACCGGGCGGCCGACGCGACAGAGGAGTACGACGGCGCGACGTTCGGGGAGACGGCGCGCGAAAACGTCGTCGAGGCGATCTGGTCGCACGCGGTGACCGTCGACGAGGAGCCGCCGAAGGTCCGATCCGTGGCCGAGGACCGCGACGTCGCCGCACGCCTGCTCGAGGCGATGCGCGAGACCGACATCCTCGCGCCGCCGACGGACTGTCTGGCGCCGATCTCCGAGGAGTTGGTCCTCGCCGGGTTGCGCAAGGAGTACGACGCCGACTTCTACACCGCCGTGACGCGCGACGCGGCGGTTCACGGCGGCGACCCCTTCGTCGTCGAGGTCGGGATCGCCTACGGCGGCGGGATCGAGGCCGACGGCTCGGTGGAGATGCTGCGGTTTGCCAACCGGGTCCCGCTCGTCTACCAGCGCGGGGCGTGTGCGACCGTCGACGTGTTGAAAAACGTCAACTGGCGCAACTACGGCCTCGATCAACCCGGCGGGTCCGGGATGCCTGGCGGATCGGCGGTGATCATGGTCCACGTCGCCTCGACGAGCGTCCCCTTCACCAGCGAGTCGAAGGACGCCGTCGCGAACATTCCCGAGATCGAGGACGAACTCAGACTCGCCCTCCAGGAGGCCGGCCGCGACCTCCAGTCGCACCTCAAAAAGCAGCGCTCCCTGGAGAAGCGACGGCGCAAACAGGACGTCATCGCCGACATCCTCCCGGAGATGGCCGGGAAGCTCTCGGAGGTGACCGGGCGCGATCCCCTCGACGTCGAGGACTCGCTGGCCCGGATCATGAACAACGTCCTCGTCGAGCGGGCGGTCGAGGGATCGACGGTCCGGCTGTCGGTCCACAACCACGGGAGCACGATCGTCGCCCCCGAGGTCACGGAGATCGTCACGAGCGATCCCGGCGATCCCGACGGGGCGACAGTCGTCGAGATGGACGGGGAGTGGTTCCTCAAGTGGTCGCCGACGGTCGAAAGCGGCGCGAGCGCGACGCTGGAGTACGGGATCGACGACGAGGCGAGTTTCGACGTCTCCGTCGACGGCATCGAGGCCGAAAAACTCACCATCAACGCATAACATGAGCACGGATTCAGACGCCGACACGGAGACCGAAGCCGACGTGAAAGACGATCTCGCCCGGGAGCGACTCATCGACCTCGCCAGCGAGTTCTACGACCAGTTCGCCGACGGGAGCGTCCCCGAGATGGAGATCCCGACCCGCACGAAGAGCAACATCGTCTTCGACGAGGACAAAGACGTCTGGGTGTACGGCGACCGAACCTCGACCCGGTCGGCCAACAGCGTCCGGGGCGCACAGAAGCTGTTGAAGGCGATCTACACGATCGAATTCCTCGCCGACCAACTCGATCAGGGGCGTTCCTCGACGCTGCGGGAGCTGTATTACCTCTCGGAGTCGTGGGACGAAGAGCGCGCCCAGTTCTCCGGTCAAGACGAGTCCAACCAACTCGTCGAGGACTTGGAGATCGTCAGCGGGGTGACTCGCGAGGACTTCCACATGCGCCCCGAGGAGTCCGGCGCGACGATCATGGGGCCGCTGTACCTCCGCGAGCAGACCCGCCGGGGCGAACGGGAGATCCACTGCCAGGAGGACGTCGGCGAGGGCGGGTATCAGATCCCGAACAACCCCGACACGATCGAGTTCCTCGATCACGACGCCGACTTCGTGCTCTGCGTCGAGACCGGCGGGATGCGCGATCGGCTCGTCGAGAACGGCTTCGACGAGGCGTACAACGTCATCGTCGTCCACCTGAAGGGCCAGCCGGCGAGAGCGACCCGCCGGATCACCAAGCGGCTCAACGACGAACTCGACCTGCCGACCGTCGTCTTCTGTGACGGCGACCCGTGGTCCTACCGGATCTACGCCTCCGTCTCGTACGGCTCGATCAAGTCCGCACACCTCTCGGAGTACCTGGCGACGCCCGACGCGGAGTACGTGGGCATCCAGCCCGTCGACATCGTCGACTACGAGCTGCCGACGGACCCGCTCAGCGACTCGGACGTCAACGCCTTGGAGAGCGAACTCGAGGACCCGCGGTTCCAGGACGACTACTGGACCGAGCAGATCGAGCTCCAACTCGACATCGGCAAGAAGGCCGAACAGCAGGCGCTGGCCTCCCGCGGGCTGGATTTCGTCACCGACACGTACCTGCCCGAGCGGCTCGGCGAGATGGGCGTCCTGTGAGGTCCGCTCCCGGCACGCACCGGCAGTTTCGGGGCGGCGGCCGAGTCGGGGGCGCCCGACCGACGGCGCTCAGGACGGCTCCACCGACGGCTTCGGGTACAGCGCCAGCCCGACGACTGCGGACAGACACGCGAGGACGTTCCCCAGCCAGGGCGGGTTCCCGGGCGTGTTCCGGAGCACCGACAGCGTCGCCCAGAGGTTCGGGAGGTAAAAAAGCAAGATGACTGCCGGCACCGCGTAGACGGCCCACGTCCGGTCGTTGCGGAAGGGAAAGATCACCAGCAGCGAGATCACGACACCGACCGTGAACCACCCTCCGCCGGAGACGGTCATCAGCGCCGATAGGAGCACCCGCGTGGCCGACCCGAGTTCCCCCCAGCTCTGCGAGAGGGCCTCCGCGTGATACGGCATGAACGAGCGCTTGAGCACGTAGATCCCGCCCATGACCAGACTCACGACCGCCGTGATCCCGTAGGAGAGTCCGGCCGCCCGCTTTCTGTGTGTGGCGTCACCGATTGACATGGATCGACCCCGTCGTTGGTACTGGCCGGAACCGATTAAGCGTTGCCACCGAAACCGAAATGAAACTCCCCCGCGTCGTCGGTACCGGACGCAATGCTCGAACTCTACCAGTCGGAAGGGTGTCCGCACTGCGGCACGGTTCGTCAAAAGCTCTCGGAACTCGGCGTCTCGTACGTGAGCCACAATCCGCGCCTCCCGGGTGACGTGGGCGGTGACGTGACCAACGAGGTGACCCACGAGGAGCTGACTGCGGGCGGCGAGGATCAGATCCCGTATCTCGTCGACACCCAACGCGGTGTGACGATGTACGAGAGCGACGACATCGTCGAGTATCTTGAAACGCACTACGAGTGAGACGGCCTCGTCGAGATCGGATACGTCAGCCGCACTCGGCAGCGGGCCCGGACCGGAGCGGCGGCTTTCCTCGAACAGGAGCCGTTCACGCGCGGTCGATCCCGAGCGCGTCGGGGACCTCGGCCAGCGAGTCGACGACGTAATCGGGTTGGACGTCGCTCGCGGCGACGTCCTCGTCGGTCGCGACACCGGTCCGGACCAACACGGTCGTCATGCCCGCCCGCTCGCCGAGTTCGACGTCGGTGTTCAGGCGGTCGCCGACGACGAAACAGCGCTCGGGCGGACACCCGAGCGCGTCGAGTGCGGCGCGGCGGGCCTCCACCGAGGGTTTGCCGAGCGTCTTCTCGGGGTCGCGCTCCAGCGGGCCGCCGACGGCGTTGACGATCGCTCCGGAGCCCGGGGCCATCCCCTCCGAAGCCGGGATCAGCCGATCGGGGTCGGTCGCGTAAAACGTCGCCCCCGACGAGAGCGCCTCGTAGCCCGCCACCATGTCGTCGTACTCGAACGCCCGCGTCCAGGAGGCGACGAGGACGTCGGCGCCGGTCGGCTCCCCCACGAGGTCGACGCCCGCGGCCTCGAACTGCGCCCGGAGGCCGTCGTCACCGATCAAAAAGACGGCGTCGTCGGCGTGTTCGGCGGCGAGATACCGCGTCGTGACGGTGCCGGCCGACAGCACCGAACGGGGGTCGACATCGAGTCCGAACCCGCCGAGGCGCTCGGCGTACGCCTCGCGGGACTTCGTCGGGTTGTTCGAGAAATAGAGCGGGTCGATCCCCGCCGCCCGAATCCGCTCGATCGCCCCGACAGCGCCGGGGATGGGTTCGCCGCCGCGGTAGACGGTCCCGTCGAGATCCAACACCGCACCGTCGTAGTCCATGTCCGGAGTAGGCGTCGGATCGACTTAACTATCCGTCCGGTCGCGGTCGAGCACGCGGCGCTCGCCGCCGGGGTCGTCGCTCTCGTATTTATAAATCGTTCCCTCGGCCTCGTCGGTCGTCGCGTTGTGTGAGCCGTCACAGAGCGCGCCCTCGGCGAGGCCGCACCGACAGACGTAGAGTTTCCCGTCATCGCCGAGGTCCTCGGCGTCGAACACCGCGGGACCGCCCGCGTCGTGTCTGACTTCGCGTGCCATACCGACCGATTCGGGCGGCACCCCACAAAACGGTGCCGCCGATCACGCCGGATCGACCGGCGCGTCGCCGAGCTCCGCTTCGATCGATCGGAGCCGCTCGCGACGCCGCTCGCTCCGTCGCCGCTGTACCGCGGTCTGGAGCCGGTCGGCGACCGTCTCCCGGAGGTCGGCGGCCCGGCCCGCGTCGATGTCGAGTGCCCGCGGCTGTCTGCTCGTCAGCCCGCTGGAGCCGGCGGTGTCGACGACGAGCGAGGCGAGGCCGCGCCGACGCTGAAAGACCGACTGGGAGTCGAGGACGGTCTGGACCCGGTAGTAGGGGACGACCGTCGTCGTCCGTGTCCAAAACCCCTCCCGGAGGACGACGTAGTCCTGTTGGACGTCGTAGCCGAGGTGTAGCCACTTGAGATGCGCCCCGACGAGCGCCAGCGGCACCAACGCGAGGGCCACGTACCACGCGAACGTGAGTCCGGTGTAGCGGTCGGCCGCGAACGCGATCCCGACTGCCAGCGCCGCCACGACGGCGTACCGGACGGCGTAACGCTCCCGGGCGCGCCTCGGCGGCCGCTCGAACTCGATCCCGTCGAACGACTCGATGGACCGCGCGAGGTCGACGACCCGGCCGCGCTCGGCCAGCGGGATCGCGGACTGTGACCCCTCGTCGTTCGGCGCGTAGCCGGCCGTCTCGACCGCCAGCGAGGCGTAGCCGAGCCGGCGAGCGAGGAAGTTCTCCGAAATCGTCAGCGTCTGTACCTTCTCGAGCGGGATCGTCCCGCTGAAGCGCTGTAAGAGCCCCCGCTCGTAGAGGAGCTCGTCGTTCTGCCTGGCGAGGCGGAACCCGTAGTAACTGGTCAGCGCGATCGCGCCGCTTATCAGGGCCGCGATCCCGACGACGGCGACGGCCGCAAGCGGCGCGGTCACGGCCAAGCCGACGAGCGGGTCGGCGAACCGCTCCCGGAGCGACGGCGAGATCACCGGCAATAGAACCGTAACGAACGACAACAGCCGGAGGTCGATCCCGATGAGCCCCAGGAGAACGAGCTCCTTTCTGGTGACCGCGAACAGCTCCCGTTCGGGCCCGGGATCGGCCGTTCCCGTCGACGCCGCCCCGCGCTTCAGCCGACCGAGCTCCGATTGGAGCCGCTTTGCCTCCTCGAAGCTCACGTAGCGCAACGACGCCTCGGTCGACGAGCCGCCGGCGGTCTCGAGGTTGATCTGTGCGATCCCGAGCGCGCGTTGGACGACGTTGCGGCTGATGTCGACGTTCTGGACCCGGCCGATCGGGATCTCGCGGTTGCGTCGCGAGACGACCCCCGAGACGATATCCAGCGTGTCGCCCGAGAGGTCGTACTCGAAGCGCTGGTAGTAGACCAGCTGGTAGGCGAGCGCGATCACGAACCACCCGACGACGGCGACGCCGATCCCCGAGACCCCGCCCAAGGCCGGCGACCCGACGAGAGCGAACACGAGGACCCACGCGAGCCTGACGACCGATTCGCCGGCACGGACCGGGATGGAGAGCGGGTCGAGCTTCATCAGACTGCGTCTTCACCCTCGGCGGCGATGGCGAGGTGTTTCAGCCGGGTCTGGAGGTCGTCGGCCCGCTCGGGCGTCAGACCGGGGATCGAGACGTCGGCCCCCCGCGACCCGGCCGTGTAGACAACCGTCGTCGCGAGCCCGAAGGCGCGCTCGATGGGTCCGCGGCGGGTATCGACGTGTTGGATCCTGACGTACGGCGCGACGGTGTTGACGCGGGTGAGCACGCCGCGTTTGAGATACAGCGAGTCGTCGCGCACCTGATACATCCAGATGCGGTATTTCAGCAGCGAGAAAACGATCCCGAGGGCGGCGGCGCCGGCGAACACGACGGCGCCGACCCAGGGGCCGCCCGGCGAGACGACCGAGAAGACGACCGCGGCGATGACGCCCAGAACCGCCGCGGATATCGCCGATTGGATCATCCACACGCTCCGGATGGTCGGTTCGAGCGTCTGTGGGTCCCCGGTCAGCGACTCGACGTCCGGCACCGTGGTCTCGGCGTCCGGCACCGTCGCATCGGGTGCCGACGCGTCCTCGATACGCCGTATCGCCGGCGTGGTCTCCCCGCCGAACGGGTTCGAGCCCGCCCGGTCGCCGTCGGTATCGTCCATCGATGGACACTGCGGGCGCGACGTATTTAGTAGGCCGTGTCGGTCGCGGCAGTGCCAGTGGACCTCACGGTCGGCTCCGGATATCGACCCGACGGAGCCGTCCGGCGGTGACGTCTATCGGGGCCGCGGCGTGCAGGATCGGCTCCCCCTCCGGGTGATCGAACCCGTTGGCGCGAAACAGCGTGTTCGCGCGAACGTCAGCCCACGCCGGCGCGAGCCGCCACGGTTCGTGCTCGATATCGCCGCTGTAGAGCCGACCGTCGTCGTCCGCCGTGTAAAACCGATAGCGCTCGGTGAGAAACGCCTCGATCGAGCCCGGTTCCGGCTCCGAAAAAGTGCCGTCGGGACCGTACGTCGCCCCGAAGCGCGCCGCGGGGGCGTCCGTCGTCAGCCGACGGCTTCTGAATCTGACCTCGCGGGAGCGGCCCTCGCCGCGCGTCCCGACGCTCATCGACGCGCGGTAGTACGGCAACCGGAACAGCGACCGCGCGAGGCGGACGCCGATCCGGTCGTCGGCGTCGAGGTTGAAAAAGTAGACGCCGGGGCGGCCCTCAGCGGTGACGTAAGTCCGGAGGTTCAACTCGGCGAAGGACAGCCCCACCGGCGAGCCGCGGGGTCGGATGTCGGCCATGACGAACGGGACGACACCGAGGTAGGCGTCGCCGTCGTAAGTGTCGACCGAAAGGCCCTCCGGGAGGGCTCGATCAACCGTCTCGGGATCGACGGGCCAGTGTGCGAAAAGCAGGTCCCGCCACCGCATCGACAGGAGCGAGCGCATGGTCGCCCTACGCGCTCCGACCGGGTTTCGATGTCGGTTCCGGAAGCGAGCCCCGCGAGTCGGCGCGCCCGAGCGACGCGTCGGGCAACGATCTATTCGACCCCCGGCGCTCGGCGGTGGGGTCGGCGGGGCCGACCTCGGGCGGGGGGCGCGCATCGTCGGCGGGACGATCGGCGGCTACGACCCGAAAACGCTCTCGGACGGCCGTTTCGTCGCCCACAGCGGCTCGGAGTTCGAAACCGTCCCTGCGGCGACGGCGGACAGATGAAGCGGGCGTCACTCCGCAGCGTCGCCGCCGTCCTCGAGTTCCGGCGGGAGCCCGAGGTGTTTGATCCCCGTCCGTTCCTCGACGTCGAAGCGGTACAGTTCGGTGGCCTCGGCGGACAGCGCGCGCTCGAAGAGGTCGGGGCGCGCCGCCGCCATCACGTCGCCGACGGCGTCGGCCTCGTCCTCGGGAACCCGTTCGATCGTCCCCGCCAGCAGGACGCTCCGCCAGTTGAACGGGGTCTCCATGCTGTAGACGAGAAACCGGGCCGCGTCCGCCCGCTCGCTCAGCTCAGATTTTCGGCTCTCCTCGCCGACGACGTACACGAAGTGAAGCGCCGCGTCGCCGTCGAAGTGAAACGACAGCGGGCGCATGCTCGGCGCCCCCTCGGCCGGGAGTGCCAACACGCCCGTGGTCCGGTTCGAGAGGAGCTGGTCGATCTCGCCGCCGTCCATCCGCTCCGTGCCGTAGGCCTCGAGTTCGTCGATCGTCATGTGGTGTCATTCGCCGTGCGCACACATAATGCGAGCGTCGGTTCTCAGCCGCCGGGACGCCACGGCACGTCGGGGCGCCACGGCGCATCCCGCTGCCCACACAGCGACTCCCCGGAGGCTCACTCCGACGCTTCGACCGGCGCACCGGCGACGTTCGTTTGCACGCTGTCGAGTCCCTGTTTGGCCTTCTGTTTCGAAGCGTACCCCTGTCCGCTGTCGGCGATGATGTTCCCGTTGTCGTGGCGGAGCCGCCAGCGCCACTTCCCCCCGCTGTCCTCGAAGAGTTCGAACGTCGCGTCGCTGCCGCCTTCCTCGGGGGCCTCGTCGTCTTTCGACTGGTCGATCACGTAGCCGCCGGGCGCGTTGGTCCTGACGCTTTGGAGGCCTTGCTCGGCTTTCGCTTTGGCGCTATACCCTTCGGCGCAGTCGGCGATGATGTTCCCGTTCCGGTGGACGAGCCGCCATCGGTGCTCCCCGGCCTTGTCCTCGTAGGTTTCGAAGCGGGCCTTGCTCGCGGCGGCCTCGACGTCGATGGCGCCGTCCGCCTCGTCCCACTCGAGTTCGATCTCGAGGGACGCCGTCCCGCCTTCGCGTTCGAGTTCCACCGCCATGTCCGGTTCGGGCGGCACGTCGACGGCGACGTTTTGTTCGTCGTCGACGGCGACCGCTTCGCCGCGACCGAGTCGGTCGGCCAGCCGCCTGAGGTACGTCGCGATCCATCGGCGCTTGCGGGGCGAGCGGTCCTCGTAGATGGTTTCGTCTGTCATGCGGACGCACAGTACCGGGGCACCCTGATAACAGTACCCCCACGGGCGGGACGCCACGACGCGAAGCGGCCACCGGTGTCGAAGACGGCCCGGTCGTCACTCGTGGCCGGACACCGGGACCGGCTCGTAGGGCTCCTAGGTACTCGAGGTCCGAATCGGAGAGGTCGATCTCGAGGGCCTCGACGGCGGCCTCCAAGTGTTCGATCTTCGACGCGCCGACGATGGGCGCGTCGACCCACTCCTTGTGGAGCAGCCACGCCAGCGCGATCTGGGCCATCGAGACGCCCCGGTCGGCCGCCAGTTGTCCGACGCGCTCGTTGATCTCTTCGCCCCCGTTGTCCGCGTAGGGGTGTTCCTGTGCGTAGTCGTCGGTCTCGGCGCGCTTCGTCGACATGTATTCCTCGTGGGGGCGGGTGAGATACCCCCGCGCCATCGGACTCCAGGGGATCACGCCGAGCCCCTCGCGTTCGCACAGCGGCAGCGTCTCGCGTTCTTCCTCCCTGTAGGCGAGGTTGTAGTGGTTCTGCATCGTCGCGAACCGCTCGAGGTCGAGCCGGTCGCTCGCGTGCAGCGCCTCGGCGAGTTGGCGAGCCCACATCGAGGAGGCCCCGATATGGCGGGCCTGTCCGCGTCGGACGGCGTCGGAAAGCGCCCGGAGCGTCTCCTCGATGGGCGTGTCGTAGTCCCAGCGGTGGATCTGATAGAGATCGACGGTGTCCATTCCGAGCCGATCCAGCGAGTTCGACAGCTCCTGGTCGATCGTCTTCCGGGAGAGCCCCCCGGAGTTCGGGTCGTCCTCGCGCATCGGGAAGAACACCTTCGTCGCAACGACGGACTCCTGGCGGTGACCCTCCAGGGCCTCGCCGAGGATCCGCTCGCTCTCGCCGCGGGAGTACATGTTCGCCGTGTCGAAGAAGTTGATCCCCAACTCGCGGGCGCGTTCGACGAGTTCGCGGCCGAACGCCTCGCCTTTGACCCACTCGCGCCACTCCGGATCGCCGAAGCTCATACAGCCGAGACAGAGCCGCGAGACCTCGATGCCGGTCGAACCGAGCGTGGTGTACTCCATACCCGGACCACCCCCGGCGGGAGGAAAAAACTACCCGAGCGCCTCGGCGTCGACGCCGCGGACCCACCGGCGGAACGCGGCGACGGCGACGACCGACACGGCGACGTACCCGGCGAGGTGGGCGTACGTGCCGAGCGTCGGGCTGTCGATCGCGAAGCGTGCGACCGTCGTCGCCGGGTGCTCGGGCAGGAGCGCCGCGGCAGCGAAGGCCGCCAACATCCCGAACGAGTAGGCCAACTGCGCCCGCTGTCGGGCGGGGACGACGATAGCGAGTCCGGCGGCGAAGACGACCGACAGCGCCGACAGCGCCGTCGCGATCGCCAAAATCGGCGCGACGTTTCCGACCGGGATGTCGTTCGCGGACAGCAGCGCGATCCACAGCCCGACCTGAATCGGCGTCAGCGCCGCCATCACCCCCGCCTTGCCGTCGACGACGTCCAGAAGCGACGCCGGCGTCACCCGAAGCAGCGTCAGGGTTCCGCGCTCGACCTCCTCGGTCAGCGAGTCGACGACGACGGCTCCGCTTATGAAGACGGGCAAAAAGACGAGCGTCGGCAGGAGCACCGTGTAGGGGAACCCGAAGTAGGGGCTGGCGTCGACGCTCGGCGGGATCGGCAAGGGGTCGTTCGCGAGCGACGCCGTCCGGTCGGCGCGCTCGTTGCGCTCGAGCGCTTCGAGGGCGGCCCGCACCTGGACGACGATGAACGTCTTCCGGACGCTCGCCTGCGGCGCCGTGACGCGCACGACCGTCCGCCCCTCGGCGCGTTCGGCGTGAGCGGTCGCTCCCACCCGGTTGGCGTCGAAGGCGGCCCTCGCGGCGTTTCGGTCGTCGTACCGTCGGGCGTCGAGGCCGTCGACCTCCCCGGCGGCCGCGACGAGCGCGTCGGCTTCCTCGCCGGTGACGCCGACGACGACGTCGTCGGCCGCGGCCCCGGGCTCGTACAGCGAGGTGAGGCCGACGACCAGAAACGACGAGAAGCCGGCGATGACGACCTGGATGAGCAACGCGAGCACGATCGTCTTCTCTCGGGAGAGCGACCGGAACTCCCGGCCCGCGATGGTCGTCTTAGACAAGGGTGTTCACCACCGCGACGTTGTAGGCGAGATGGACCAGGACGGCCGTACAGAGGCCGACCACGAACAACCGTCGGCCGCGGGACGCGCCGACGGCCGTCAGGGTCGCCGTGACGACGTGGAGGACGAGCGGTGCCAGCGCCAGAACCGCGACGAGGGCCGGATCGCCCGTCCCGAGACCGGTCTGGAAGGCGGCGTCGGCGACGGCGAGGCCGGGCAGGCCGACAAACTGGATCGCGAGGGAGATCTTCTCGGCCAGGAAGAACCCGAGCCCCGAGGCCGCTCCGACGGCGACCGCGACCGGGAGCGTCCGCCCGTACCGGGCGTGGACGTAGCCCGCGTAGATCGGCAGCCCCTTCGCGAGTTCCTCGATCACCGCGATCGTGCCGAAGATCAGCGGGATCGAGAGTGTCACCGGCAGCGCGAACAGGACGGCGACCGCCAACAGTTCCGCGACGAAGACGAACGGGACCAACAGAGCGACGGCGACGGCGACGCCCCGCGGCCGGTGGATGCGCCCCGCAAGCGCGTCCAGTGCTTTTAGATGGACCGGTCGCTGGGTGAACAGGTCCTCCTCACGGTAGATCCCAAGTCCCAAGAGAAAGCAGATACCGGCGACGAGCGTCGGCGGGCCGACGGAAAAGGCGATTTCCCCGGCCGAGACCCCCGCCCCCGTGAGATCCTTGATCGCGAGGGTCAGCGGCGAGACGAACGCCACCTGGCTTGTCTCGGCGAAGATGGCGGGGACGAACGCGTATGTCGTCAGCGTCGTGGTTATCGTCACGGTGAGGAAGGTCAACTCCTTGAACGACCGGGCAAACATCGCCGCGAGAAACGTGGTGCCGAGGAACAGAAGTGCCAGCGGCGTGACCGCAAGCACGGACAGCGGCCCCCCGCCACCGCCGAGCAGCCACAGACCACCGACGATCGCCGTCGTGATCCCGAGCGCGGCCGCGAGATACGGGAGCGTCTTCCCGACGACGATCTCGCTACGACTGATCGGCGCGACGAGCAGCAGTTCGCCGCGCCGGTCGAGGCGTTCGGCGAGCATCGAACTCCCGTAGGCCTGAACGAGGAAGTTCAAC
>Ga0102936_1000799_pt1 | contig 12575 bp, 9 predicted proteins | sample SalPon2_A_H2O_MG_FD_78502 | JGI IMG/M metagenome (GOLD analysis project Ga0102936, IMG submission 78502) | Salt pond water microbial communities from South San Francisco under conditions of wetland restoration - Salt Pond MetaG R2_A_H2O_MG | ecosystem: Environmental > Aquatic > Non-marine Saline...
GCTGTCCCCTGGTGGTGCGTGCGCCGTACGGCGGCGGCATCCGCGCCCCGGAACACCACTCGGAGTCGAAGGAGGCCTTCTTCGTCCACGAACCCGGGCTGAAGGTGGTGATCCCCTCGACGCCCGCCGACACGAAAGGCCTGCTCGCCTCGGCCATCCGCGATCCCGATCCAGTCGTCTTCCTCGAACCCAAACTCATCTACCGGGCCTTCCGCGAGGATGTTCCGACGGGTGACCACACCGTCCCCCTCGGCGAGGCTGCGGTCCGCCGCGAGGGGAGCGACGTCTCCGTCTACACCTGGGGTGCGATGACGCGACCGACGATGGAGGCCGCCGAGAATCTCGCCGCGGAGGGTGTCGACTGCGAGGTAATCGATCTGCGGACGCTCTCGCCGCTGGACCGCGAGACGATCGTCGACTCCTTCGAGAAGACGGGGCGGGCCGTGGTCGTCCACGAGGCGCCACGGACCGGCGGTCTCGGCGGCGAGATAACCGCCATCCTCCAGGAGGAGTCCCTGCTCTATCAGGAGGCGCCGATCGGGCGGGTCACCGGCTTCGACACCCCCGTCCCGTTGTACGCCTTGGAGGACTACTACCTCCCTTCGCCGACCCGCATCGAGGACGGCATTCTGGAGGTCGTCGACTTCTAATGACGGTCGAGACGTTCAAACTCCCCGACGTGGGCGAGGGCGTCGCCGAGGGCGAACTCGTCCGGTGGCTGGTCGAGGTGGGCGAGGCGATCGAGGAGGATCAGCCACTCGCGGAAGTGGAGACGGATAAGGCACTCGTCGACCTTCCGTCCCCCTTCGAGGGGACGGTCACCGAACGCCACGTCGAGGAGGGTGAGATGGTACCCGTCGGGACCGTCATCGTCTCCGTCGAGGTGGGCGGCGAAGACGCGGCGGCGGACGCCGAATCGGACCCGGCGTCTCCCGACGCCGACGCCGAAGCCGACGCTGAATCCACTCCCGCGCCTCCGACTGGCGGCCGCGTCTTCGCTCCCCCCAGCACCCGTCGACTCGCCCGCGAACTCGGTGTCGACCTTGCTCGCGTCGACGGATCGGGGCCGAGCGGACGGCTCACCGACGCGGACGTGCGGGCGGCGGCCGAGAGAGCGGACGCGCCGGCGCCGCGGTCTGTGGATGCGTCGGCGACGAGCGTCGTCCAAGAGCGCGACGCGGCGACCGACGAAGAGGCCCACCGGGAGTCGGCCGACGCAGCGACGGGAGCGGCGACAGCGGCCGATCGGATGGAGTCGGCGGCCCGCGACCGCACCCTCGCCGCCCCGGCGACGCGCCGCCTCGCCGACGACCTCGGCGTCGATCTCGACGCGGTGCCGACCGACGAAACGCGGGACGGCGAGGCCTTCGTCACACCCGCGATGGTTCGGGCGTACGCGGAGCGGGGTGACGAGGCCGAGGCGGAAGCGGGGACGGCGGACCCCCGTCCCGAACCGACCGCGGCGCCTGCCGAGGGCCCACACCCCGGCGACCGCATCCCGTACCGTGGCGTTCGGCGCGCCATCGGCCAGCAGATGGAACGCTCGAAATACACCGCGCCCCACGCGACCCACACCGACGAGGTGGACGTGACGCGGCTGGTGGAGACGAAAGCCGAACTCGACCCCTACGCCGACGAGGCGGGCGTGTCTCTCACCTACCTCCCGTTCGTCATGCGTGCGGTGACGCGGGCACTCCGCGAGTTCCCACAGGTCAACGCCTCCCTCGACGAGGAGGCGGAGGAAATCGTCTGCCACGACGACTACAACCTCGGCGTGGCGACGGCGACGGACGCGGGCCTGATGGTGCCGGTGGTCGAGGACGTCGACGAGAAAGGACTCCTCGATCTCGCCGCCGAGACGGCCGCGAAAGTCGATCGAGCCCGCGACCGCTCCATCGCGCGCGAGGAGATGCAGGGCGGGACGTTCACCATCACCAACGTCGGCGTCATCGGCGGGGAGTACGCCACGCCCATCGTCAACTACCCGGAGGTAGCCATCCTGGCCCTCGGCCGTATCGCGGAGCGTCCGCGAGTCGTCGACGGCGAGGTGGTACCCCGACACACCCTGCCGCTCTCCCTGTCGGTCGACCACCGCGTCGTCGACGGGGCGGTGGCCGCCCGCTTCACCAATCGGGTGATGGAACTGCTTCGCAGTCCCGCGCGGTTGCTGGTCGACTGACGGGCCCGTCCACTCCCGTCGCCGCCGACATCGTCCCGGATTTAAACGCCTTTTTGCACTAAGCGCGTCACTTATTCGGCCCGTAGACGCAGGCTATGCCATGACAGAGTCAGTCACGATCGCTGACATCGAAGCCGCTCGCGACCGATTCGACGATCCGGCCATCGTCAGGCAGACGCCGATCGAGACGAGTCGATCGCTGAGCGCGATGTCCGGCGGTGACGTCCACCTGAAGATGGAGCATCTCCAGCGGACGGGCTCGTTCAAGACCCGCGGCGCGTACAACAAGCTGAAACAGGAGGCGGACGCGGGAAGCGACAAACACGTCGTCGCGGCGAGTGCCGGAAACCACGCACAGGGCGTCGCGCTCGCGGCGACGACCGTGGGGTTGGAGTCGACGATCGTGATGCCGGAGAACGCACCGCAGGCGAAAATCGACGCCACGCGGAGCTACGGGGCGACGGTCGAACTCCACGGCTCGAACTTCGGCGAGGCGATGTCGCACGCGCAGGCGATGGCCGAGGAGCCGGGCCGACTCTTCGTCCACGCCTACGACGACCCCGACATCGTCGCCGGGCAGGGGACCCTCGGGCTGGAGATTTACGAGCAGGTGCCGGACGTGGATACGGTGATCGTTCCCATCGGTGGCGGCGGACTGATCGGCGGCATCAGCACGGCGCTGAAGGCCCTCGACGACTCGGTGCGCGTGATCGGGGTCCAGGCCGAACTGGCGTCGACGGTCCACGAGAGTCTCCGGAAGGGGGCACCGGTCGACGAGGACTCCCCGAAGACCATCGCGGACGGTATCGCCGCGGGGAGCATCTCGGAGTTGACGCTCGGCCTCATCGAGGACCACGTCGACGAGGTGGTGACGGTGACCGACGACGACATCGCACGGGCCATCCTCGTCGTCCTCGAACGGGCGAAGCAGTTGGTCGAAGGGGCGGGCGCGGCCGCCGTCGCCGCGATGCTGAGCGACCAGGTCGACGTCGAGGGGGAGACGGTCGTCCCCCTGCTCTGTGGCGGCAACATCGACATGTCGATGCTCCAGACGGTGCTGACTCACGCACTGACCGACCGGAATCAGCTCCTTCGCCTCCGCATCCGCATTCGCGACCAGCCCGGCGAGATGGGGCGGATTTCGGGCATCATCGGCGAGCAAGGCGCCAACATCCGGACGGTCAGACACGACCGCGCCGTCGGCGACCTTCAGGTTGGCGACGCCTACCTGGTCTTCCAGGTGGTCACGAGCGGTGAGAGCCACGCGAAGTCGGTCATGACCGCCATCGAGGACGCGGGCTACGAGATCGAACGCGTGAACTGAGCCGCTGCACCCGGACTGTGACCGACTAACCGATCAACGATTCAAGAAAAATAACTCACTATGCAAATATCGTGTCAAATGTCCACTCCATCGGCATATCAGTAAAAAAAGGTGTAACGCGCCGACAACTTAAACGACCGCACATAGCCAGCGTAATGGTGATTTGTGACACTGTTGCATTCCCTATCGTGACGCGGTGGGACGTTCCGTTTGTCCGGCCGCGAGCCGACCACCCAACATGACCAACGATCACGACCTGACGCGGCGGCGATATCTAAAGGCGGCGACCGCTGGCGCGATGATGACCGGTGCGGCCGGTTGTCTCGGCGGCGGCGGTGGCGGCGGCGGCAGCGAGGGGAACAGTTGGCGGACCCAGGAACTCGCGACGGTGCCGGCCGAAGCGGACGGCGGCCTCTACGAACCGACCGAGCAAGACGAGACTGGGGAGACGATCAACCACCTCACGTGGACGGGGTACGACGCCTCGAACGTTCAGGACCCCTTCCGCGAGCAGTTCAACTGTCAGACGCAACTGGACCTGTTCACGTCGAACCCGAAGGCGTTCAACCGGCTTCAGTCCGGCGAGTGGCAGCAGTTCCACCAGGCCACGTTCGACATGGCGTGGATTCCGCGGCTAGCCGAGGCGGGGCTGATCCGCCCGATGGACTACGAGGAGTGGAAGCCGTACACGTTCGATCAGTACATCGATCTGTTCCAGAAAGAGAACGGCTACAAGTACGCCTTCGTCAACGAGGACGACTACACGTTCGACACCGACGGCAAGATGTACGGCGCGCCCCAGCGGTTCGGGTGGGCGTCGTTCGTCGTCAACACTGACAACGTTTCCGAGGACGCGTACTCCAGTTACGACGCGGCGTGGTCCGACGAGTACAACGTCGGCGTCTACGACCTGATGTTCTGGGGTATCCAGATCATCATGCTCCGCGAGGGCATCGATCCGTTCAAAGAACACACCGAGGCGGAGGTCGAACAGGTCAAGCAGGCCACGTTCGAACTCTTCGACAACGCGAAGACGCTGCTGCCGGATTTCGCCTCGATGAACCAGGCGATGAAGTCGGGCGAAATCGACATCGGCTTCATTTCGGGCAACTGGATCAACGGGACGCTCCGCCGTGGCGGGAACCTCCAGTTCCAGTCGGTCGTCCCCGAGGAAGGGAGCGTCATCTGGGTCGAGACGACGGCCTTCGTGAAAGGCGACCAGCCGACCGTCTCCGACAACTACCTCGCGTACATGCAGCGCGGCCAGAACGCGCTGAAACTCTCGTGGCCCACCTCGGGTGGGACGAACGTCGTCCCGCACAAGACGGCGTGGGAGAACTACAACGACCGGCAGCGTGAGGTGCTTCGGGTCGACGAAGTGCGGGATATCATCGACCGGTCGGTGTTCTACACGGGGATTCCAGACCTGGAGAAGTTCGAGCCCATCTGGCGGCAGGCAAAGAGTCGAATCTGACAGCGACGGTTGTAAGTACTCCCCGGGCGTCGCGAACGGTCACGCGGCCGCTCACGGTAGCGCTTGCAACTGTGGCCTCCAGCGGCTTCCGGGCCGCGGCGATTATCAATGTTACAGGCAATCAATCTACGAAAGGAGTATGGCTCGCTCGTCGCGGTCGACGATGTCGACCTCGAGATCGAGACCGGCGAGTTCGCGACCATCGTCGGTCCGTCGGGGAGCGGAAAGAGTACGCTGTTGCATATGCTGGCGGGGCACCTCGAACCGACGGACGGGCAGATCACGCTCGACGGGGCGGATATCACCGACACCAAACCACAGGAGCGTCCGACGAGTCTCGTGTTCCAGTCGTGGGCGCTGTTCCCCCACATGACCGTCCGTGAGAACATCGAGTTCCCCATCCGGACCACGGGTCGGGAGGTCAACGGGCAGGTCGAGGAACTCCTCGAGCAGGTCCAACTCGACCCCGACGTTCAGGCGGACAAGAACGTCTCCGAACTCTCCGGTGGCCAGCGCCAACGGGTCGCTCTCGCCCGTTCGCTGGCGTACGACCCCGACATCCTGCTTCTCGACGAACCGCTCGCATCCCTCGACTACGTCCTCCAGAAACAGCTCCAGCGCGAACTCGCCGACCTCAACGTCGAACTCGACATGACGTTCGTCTACGTCACCCACTCGCTCGAGGCGGCACTGGTCATGAGCGACAAACTGTTCGTCATCGACGAGGGTGACCTGATTCAGACCGGGCCGCCCGAAGACATCTACCGCGAACCGAACAACAAGTTCATCGCGGAGTTCATGGGCGACGCCAACGTGTTCGGCGTCGAGGTACTCGACAGCGACGCGACGACGGCGACGGTCGACAGTCGCGAGTTCGAAGGCACGGCCACGGTGTCGACGCACGTCGACGGCGACCTGCGTTATCTCGTCGTCCGCCACGACGACTGCGTGGTCGAGTCGGAACTTCGGCGTCCCATCGGCGCCGAAGTCCGCGTCGACAACATCCTCGTACGGGGCAACACCGTTCTCGTCGAGTGTTCGTCGACGCCCACCGACGATGACTACGTCGCCGAAGTCGATTACGACCGCTTCGAGGACGCTGACGTGGCCGTCGGCGATACCGCATACCTCCAGTGGGAGGCGGAAAAATCCATCTTGGTTCCGGAATAATGTCCACGATAGATACGCTCCGCAGTCGGGTCGGCGCGGCGACGGAGAGCGACAACCCCCTTCTGGCGCTCGTCCGTCCCCCGTACGTCCTCCTGCTTCCACTGGCGATCCTGTTGCTCGTCATGTTCGTCGGGCCGATGCTCGCCATCGTGGTGTTCTCGGTCCAGTCCGCCAACTCCATCTCGCTCGATCCCTCGATGTGGACGGCCGAACACTACGCCGAGATCATCGGCGGCATGGTGAGCGGAGGGGGCGTCTACGGCGACGTCCTCGTCAACACCGCCGCGGTCAGTGCGGTCACGACGGCCGTCACCCTCGTGTTCTCGTACCCCGCGGCGTACGCGCTGGCACGGAAGATCAACCGGTACAAGACCGTCTTCCTGCTCGTCCTCATCATCCCGCTGTTCACCAGCGTGAACATCCGCGTGTTCGGATGGGCGCTTTTCCTCGTCAAAAACGGCGTCCTCGACAGCGTGGTGAGCCTGTTCGGCGTCTCGAACTACCCGTCGATGATGTACCAACGCTGGACGATCATCCTCGGAACGACGTACGTCTACATGCCGTTCATGCTCTTTCCCATCTACCTCTCGCTGCTCTCAGTCGAGGACGAGACGCTGGCGGCCGCGCGTGACCTCGGTGCGAACCGGTGGACGCTGTTCCGGCGGATCATCCTGCCGCTGAGCAAGCCGGGCGTCATCATCGGGTCGCTGTTCGTGTTCATCCTCAGCCTCGGTGCGGACGTCGAGGCGCAGATTCTCGGCGGCGGCTCCATCTTCACCATGGCGAGCAACATCAACTACTCGTTCGGCTACAGCCAGAACTGGCCGCTCGGCTCCGCACAGGCGGTCGGCCTCCTGATCATCACGCTGGTCTGTGGGCTCATCATCCTCCGGACGATCGATCTGAAGGAAATCGCGTCGCGGGGTGACGCATGAGCGCCGAGTCCCGTAGTCTGGCCGGCCGCCTCGGCGCTGGCGCCTGGTACGGCTACGTCGCTCTCGTCGCCCTCTTTTTCCTCATGCCGCTGTTCTCGCTCGTGATCGCATCGTTCTACGACGGTCGGTTCTTCTCCATCGTCGACTACGAGTTCTCGCTCAACTGGTACCGGGCGGCTATCGAGTCGGGGAGCATCCGCTCTGCGTTCATGAACACGGTTCGAATCTCGGTCCCCGTGACGATCATCAGCACGATCATCGGGACGAGCGGTGCCATCGCGTACACGCGCTACGAGTTCCCCGGACAGGAACGGTTCAAACTGCTCGCGCTCCTCCCCATCTTCTTCCCGCTCATCCTCCTGGGCCTCGGGATGTCGATGTGGGCGAGTGTCATCGGCCTCGGCTACGGCATCGTGCCTTCGATCATCGGCGAACTCGTCTGGATTTCGCCCATCGTGATGTTCGTCGTCTCCATCACGGCGCTCGGTATCGACCCGAACGTCGAAGAGGCAGCCCGTGACCTCGGTGCCGACACGCTCACGATGTACCGCAAGATCACGCTCCCCTTGATCAAGGACGGCGTCGTCTCCGGCGCTATCTTCGCGTTCGTCCTCTCGTGGAACAACTACTACATCGTTTCCTACCTCTCCGGCGCCCAGAGTACGATCACCACGTGGATCCACGGCCGGATGACCCAGGGGTTCACGCCGGTCGTTCCCGCCGTGGCGTCCCTGATATTCTACGTCTCGCTCCTGTTGGTCGTCGCCGCGTTCCTCGTGGAGTTCCGCGAGGAGAGCGGCTGACGCTCTCCCCGTTTTCGCGACGGCGTCCCCCTGTGGACCCGGATATCTACGGCTCGATAAACAAAATCCGTAAATATGTGGGTGTCAAAGCGGCCGGAACCGCCACCGGAGCGAGACGATGCTCGAATACACATTTAGAATCAGACACAAAGGCTGCTGGACCGAGACAGTCAACGAGGCGTTTCCCGGCGTCTCCGCCACGATCATCTACTCGTATCGGCTGACAGGGACGAGTATCACGATGATCGAAGCGACGGGTATCGACGAGGAGCGCGTCGGGGCGCTGGTCGAGTGGCTCGGCGACCACGAGGTCATGACCACGGCGCAACTGGTCAGCTACCACGAGACGCGCGAGACGGCCTTCATCAGCCTCGAAGGCGACTACCGCACCGACACCGAACCCGTGCTGAACGTCCTCCTGCGGAACAACTGTTTTCCCACTATTCCGGCGACCGTTTCGAACGGACGGGAACACTGGAGCGTCCTCGCGTCGACCCACGCGGAGGTGAGCACGACCCACGAAGAACTCCGCGACATCGGCGCAGTCGAAGTGGACGCCCTCCGTCAGCCCGAACTCGGGCGCCTGCTCACGGGACTCACCGAGATCAAACAGGCCGTCCAGGATCTCTCGCCCAGACAGATGGAGGTGTTATCCCGCGCCATCGAACACGGCTACTACGAGTCGCCCCGTGGGTGCAACATCGAAGAACTCGCGGAGATGGATTCGGCGAACACGTCGACTGTCGGCGAACATCTCCGGCGATCGGAGGCGAAAATTCTCGAAGCGGTCGGAGCGATGCTGGCGTAGCGGCGCGCGAGCGAGCGGGTTAGAACTCGTCGCGGTACTCGTCTGTCTCCCACTCGGTTACCGAATCCATGTAGCGGTCGAACTCGTCGCGTTTGAGTTTCACGAACTCCTCGACGAGCGGTTCGCCGAGCGCCTCGGTCAGCACCGCGTCGGCTTCGAGTTCGTCTAGCGCCGCCCAGAGGGTGCGCGGGAGGCTGTCGTAGTCTTCCTCGTACGCGTTCGCGAGCGTCGGGTCGCCCGGGTCGGTTTCGTTACGGATGCCGTCCAACCCGGCCGCGAGCGTCGCCGCGAGACCGAGGTAGGGATTACACGCCGAGTCGGGCACCCGGTGTTCGATTCGCGCCGCGTGGCCGAGTTCCGGCGGCACGCGAAGCACGGTCGAGCGGTTGTCCGGTCCCCACGCGACGTTGACGGGCGCCCAGATACCCGGCAGGAGACGCTTGTACGAGTTCACGGTCGGCGCGCAGATGGCCGTGAGCCCCTGCATGTGATCGAGGAGGCCGCCGATGAAGTGGTGGGCCGTCTCGGAGAGTCCCGACTCGTCTTCGGGATGTTTTCCCGCCGGGAACTGCAGGTCTCCCGTCTCGCTGGCGAAGCAGTTCTCCTCCTCGGCCTCGTCCCACAGGCTGAGGTGGAAGTGGAGGCCGTTGGCGTCCTCGCCGGAGTACGGGCGCGGCATGAACGAGGCCTTGTACCCCTGGTCGTGAGCGATGGCCTTGGCGGCGTGGCGGAAGAACATGAGCGAGTCTGCCGTGGTGAGCGCGTCGTCATACTGGATGTTCACCTCGTACTGGCCGGGCTGGGACTCCTGATGGACGCCGAGTACCGACGACCCGGCCGTTTCCATCGCATCTGACCACGCGCGAACGAGGCCGTCGGCCATGTCGACGGCGTTCATGTCGTAGGAACACCGCGTGTTGTAGGGTTCCCAGTCGCCGTCGCCGTCGGGTTTGAGTACGGAGAACTCGGCTTCGACACCCGCGAAGGGTGTGAACCCTTCGCTCTGTAGGTCCTCGATGACGCGTTCCAGCGCGCCGCGCACACAGAGGTCGAACGGCGTCCCGTCGACGTCGGTGAGACTCGAGAAGACGGCTCCGGTGTCCTCGGCCCACGCCACCTCGCGGAGCGAGTCGGCGTCGGCGACGGCCATCATGTCACCCGCTTCCGCGCCGTACCGGGGGTCGTCCAGGAGCCCCGGTTCGAGCGTCAACTCCGCCACTCCGTTGGCGAATCCGACACCCTCCTCCACGGCCGACCCGTACTCGCTCCCCGGGAGAGAGATTCCGCGTGCGACGCCGTTCAGGTCCGTCCAGAACAGTCGAACCCGCTCGTACTCGGTCATTGGAACAGCGTAACAAGAACTCTACCACCTCATAGCGGTTCACCCGGGGACTTACGAGTGACTAAATACGCGACCGGGGACGGTGGCGGTTCGGCCCCTCACCCGTATATAAATGACCACACATTCGGTGGGCAACGCTTAGGCCGAGTCGCCGGGGAGTCGCCGCATGGAGAGCCACGAGTACGAGATGGTGATCGGCGGGGAGCGACGCGGTGCGGCGGCGACCGTGTCGGTCGAGAATCCGGCGACCGGCGAGACGGTCGGTCGGGTCGCGCGCGGCGACGCCACCGACGCGGCAGCCGCCGTCGACGCGGCGGCCGCGGTGGCCACCGACTGGGCGTCGGCGTCCCCTGCCGAGCGCACCGACCCGCTCCGAACGGTTGCCGACCGCATCGAGAACGAGGCCGACGAACTGGCCGCGCTACTGGCGGCCGAGGCGGGCAAACCCCTCCAGACCGCCGAGGGCGAAGTCGCCGAAACCGTCGCCCAGTACCGCTTCTACGCGGGCGTAACCGACAAGATCCGCGGCGACACGGTGCCGACCGCCGAGAACCGCTTCAACTACACGAAACGATCGCCCTACGGCGTCACCGCCCACGTCGTCCCGTGGAACTACCCGCTCTTGCTGGGCACTCGCGGGTTCGCGAGCGCGCTGGCGACGGGGAACACGCTCGTCGTCAAGCCGCCGAGTCTCGCCCCGCTGTCGACGATGTGGGTCGGCGAGGTCATGGCCGACGCGTTCCCGGACGGCGTCGTCAACGTCGTCCCCGGTCCGGGAAGTGAGGTCGGCGCGGAACTCACCGAATCGGCGGGCGTCGACGCCATCACGTTCACCGGGTCGACCGGCGTCGGTCGGGGGGTCCTCGAAGCCGCGGCCGAACATATCACGCCCGTCGACGTGGAGCTTGGCGGCAAGGCGCCCGCTATCGTCCTCGACGACGCCGACGTGGAAAACGCCGCCCGTGGCGTCGTCGCCGGCATCTTCTCGAACGCCGGCCAGAACTGCGTCGCCACCTCCCGCTGTCTCGTCCACGAGGACGTCCACGACGAACTCGTCGCGGCGGTGGTGGAGAAGACGGAACGGATCACGCTCGGCGCGGGCAGCGATCCGGAGACGGATATGGGTCCGGTCATCTCGGCGGACGCGAAAGCCGACGTGCTGGGGTTCGTCGAGTCGGCCGTCGAGGAGGGGGCGACGCTTCTGACCGGTGGCGGGACGCCGGACGACCCCGAACTCGCGGACGGCCACTTCGTCGAACCGACCGTCTTCGACGACGTGACGCCCGACATGACCGTCGCCTGCGAGGAGATTTTCGGCCCCGTCCTCTCCGTTGTCACCGTCTCCTCGACGGCGGAGGCCATCGAGGTGGCGAACGACTCGCCCTTTGGCCTCGCGGCGTCGCTGTGGACCGAGTCCATCGACGCGACGCAACTGGCCGACCGACTGGATCACGGCCTCGTCGCCGTCAACACCTTCCCGGTGTCGATGCCGCAGAGTCCGTGGGGCGGGAACAAGGAGAGTGGCATCGGCCGCGAGGGCGGTCTTGAGGGTATCGAGGCGTTCACGACCGTCGACAGCGTCGTGATCGAACACGACGACATGGGGGACCCCTACCTGTGAGCGACACCGTCCTGATCGGCCAGATCGAACACGAGACGAACACGTTCTCGGCGCTCCCGACGGGGATGAGCCAGTTCGCGGACGCGTCGCTTCACTACGGCGACGACGTGATCGACGATCTAGCGGGCACCAACACCGCCGTCGGTGGGTTCCTCCGCGTCGCGAGCGAGGAGGACTGGGACGTGGTGCCGACCGTCGCCGCCGACGCCACGCCAGGCGGCGTCGTCACCGCGGACGCTCGCGAGACGCTACTGGAGGAGGTACTCGACGGTATCGAGCGGACGGACCCGGACGGCGTCCTCCTCGCGCTCCACGGCGCGATGGTGAGCGAAGCGGCGAGAGATGGTGACGGCTACATCCTCGAACGCGTCCGTCGGGCCGTCGGCGACGACGTGCCCGTGATGGCGTCGCTCGACCTCCACGCCAACATCTCGGCGCGGATGGCGACCCACGCGGACGGCCTGTTCGGCTACGACACGTATCCGCACGTCGACATCGGCGACACGGGCGAGACGGCCGCGCGGGCGATGGCCGCGACGCTCCGGGGCGAGTTGACCCCGGAACTCGTCGTCGAACGCGCGCCGCTCCTTCCGCCCCTGCCGGAACTCCGGACGGAAACGGAGCCGATGACGTCCCTGCTCGCCGCGGCGGCAGACGCCGAGGGGAGCGACATACCGGACGTATCCGTCTTCGGCGGCTTCGCGCAAGCCGACGTCGACCACGCCGGATTTTCGGTCGTCGGCGTCGCGGACCGGTCGGTCGCGGACGACGTTCGGGAGACGTGTCGTGCCCTCGCGGACGAGGCGGTCGACCGCCGCGGCGAGTTCGACCGTGATTACACGAGCGTCGCCGACGCTGCCGCGGAGGCGGCGGCCTGGGATCGGGACGCCCCGCTTCTCCTCGCCGACATCTCGGACAA
>Ga0102936_1000800_pt1 | contig 12573 bp, 13 predicted proteins | sample SalPon2_A_H2O_MG_FD_78502 | JGI IMG/M metagenome (GOLD analysis project Ga0102936, IMG submission 78502) | Salt pond water microbial communities from South San Francisco under conditions of wetland restoration - Salt Pond MetaG R2_A_H2O_MG | ecosystem: Environmental > Aquatic > Non-marine Saline...
GACGCGCAACGCCTCCTCGCCGCGAACCTCCTCGGCGAGCAGCGGCACCCGTTTCACGTCCCGGCCGCGGAACAGCTCCGTCGCCCGCCGGATGGCGTCCTGTTGGACCTGCCACCGGCGCTGGCAGAACTCGCACGCCTCCAGGTTGGGGGAGACGATCCACCGGTCGTCGACCGGCGCGTCGGTGGCGTCGGCGAGGTCCTCCATCACCCGGTTGACCACGAGGGTCTGGACCGGGATGCCGTAGCCGTCGAGCCGGTCAACCAGCCGCTCGGTCTCGACGACGCTCATCTCCTCGGGGATCAGCACCACCCGGAAGTCGGTCCGCTCGGGGTCGCGGAGGACGGTCCGGAGCCGCTCGATCCGCTCGCGGAGCTCGTCGAGATCCGGCTCTCCGGCGCCGCCGCCGCCCATCCCGACCATTCCCTTGACGCCTTCCATCATGCCGGAGAACTGCTGACGGAGCTTCGCGATCCGGCCCAGCATCGAGTCCATAACCTCCGGAAGTTCGAGCAGCCGGAGGGTGTGGCCGGTCGGCGCGGTGTCGACCACCACCCGGTCGAACCGCGGGTCGTCGAGGTACTCCAGGAGTTGCTGCATCGCCGCCGCCTCGTCGGCGCCCGGCATCGCCCCCGGATCCATCGCGCCGCCGAGCAGCTCCTCCATCCCGCCGAGGTCGCCGAACGGCGACGCGCCCTCGGGGCCGTCGGCGCCGAAGGCGTCTCCGCCGGCGTCCGGACTGAAGGCGTCGCCGCCGACGGTGCCGTCCCCGCCCTCGACGTCCGCGCCGCCGCGTCCCGACTCCGGCTCGCTACCGCCGAACGGCCCCCCGACCGCCGTTTCGGGGTCGATCTCGGCGGCGTACAACGGTACGTCCTCGCGGATCCGCGTCGGCCGCGCGGGCACGTCAACGTCGAGGGTGTCCGACAGCGAGTGGGCGGGATCGGTCGAGACAACGAGCGTCGCGGTCCCCGCGGCCGCCGACGCGAGCCCCGTGGCGGCCGCCATCGTGGTCTTGCCCACGCCGCCCTTCCCGCCGTAGAGGACGTACTCCGGCGCGTCGACGCGCTCGGGGAGGGCACCGGTCTCGGTGGTCGTGTCGGGCGCGGCCGGGTCGTCGACGTCGCCGGCGTCCTCGACCGGCTCGACGTCGATGGTGGTGTCCTCCGATTCGGCAGTCGAGTCGGCGTCGGCGCTCCGCTCGTCGGGCTGGGCGGCGTCGACGTCGGTCCCTGACATACCGAACGCGACGCGGCGGGGACTTGTGTACTTCCCGGTCGGCGCCGGTGCACGCCCCGAGACGGCCCCGTACTCGACCGCCGGCCGGTGGCGGGTGTCGTAGGATTTCCCGGTCGATGCTCACTCGCTGGCACGACGGCGCGTGATCTGACGCGCAGTCGGGTGCGAACCCCACTACCTCGCCGACTCGCCGAAGTACCCCGCCAGCCGATCGGCCGCCTCGTCGACCCGGTCGGTACACACGGTGAACCGGAGCCACTCGTCGTAGGCGTCACCGAAGGCGGCCCCGGGCATCCCCGCGACGCCGGCGTCGTCGATCAGTCGCGTCACGTTCCGGAGCGTCCCCGGGAAACCGTCGAACCGGACCAGGACGTAGAACCCGCCCTCCGGCCGAGTGTAGTCGGCGCCCGCGGCGTCAAGCGCGTCGGTGAACGCGTCGATCCGCTCGCGGAGCTGGTCGCGGACCGCCTCGTGGTACGACGCCGGGGTCTCCCGGAGGGCCGCGAGGACGGCCGCCTGTGCCGGCCGGCTGACGGCGAGGTTCGTGAGCGTGTGTCTCGTCTGCACCGCGTCGACGAGCGGCGCCGGCAGGACGTTGTACCCCACCCGAAACCCGGTGATCGCGAAGGACTTCGAGAAGGAGGTGGTGACGACGACGTGGTCGCGGTCGAGCGTGATCGCGCTCTCGAACCGGCCGGTGTAGTCGAAGTGGTCGTACACCTCGTCGACCAGGAGGAGGGCGTCGACCTCGTCGGCGACGTCGGCGAGTTCGGCCACCGTCTCACGGGGATACACCGCGCCGGTGGGGTTGTTCGGGGTGTTGAGCACGATCGCGGCGGTGTCGGCCGAGGCCGCCTCGCGCATCGCCGCCACGTCGACGTGGGAGTCGTCGCGGACCGGGACGCGGGTGACCTCCCCGCCGAGCATCGTCGTCCGCCCCGGGTAGTAGGGGTAGACCGGATCCGTCATCAGGATCTCCGAGCCCGCGCCCCGGTCGAGGGCTTCCGCCATCGCGAGGTAGTTGGCCTCGCCCGCGCCGTTGGTGACGAGCACGCGTGACTCCTCGACCCCGCGGCGGGCGGCGATCTCCGCGCGGAGCTCGGAGAGCCCCTCGCTCGGGGGGTACTGGAACGCGTCGACGTCGGCGCCGGCGTAGGCTTCCAGCCCCTGCCTGAGGGGGTCGGGCGGCTCCCAGTCGGGGTGGCCCGAGACCATGTCCACCACGTCGCGGTCGGCGCCCGCCGCGTACTCGATGACGCGCTGGAACAGCGGCTCGTCGTAGGCGTCGCCGTCGGTGTCCGACATCCTGCCTACCCGCTCGGCCGCCGTCGACCTGTGTCTTTCGACCCGACGACGTGGGGGCGGGGAGAAGGCTTTTGATCGGAACGCCCGAAGGTCGATTCGATGAGAGACGACCGCGACGACCCGTTCGACGACTTCTTCGAGGGGATCGAACGGATGATGGACGAGATGACCGGCGACGACGCCGCCGGGTTCGCCTCGGAGACGCACGTCGACGTCTACGACGAGGACACGGAACTCCGGCTGGTCGCCGATCTGCCGGGGGTCCGAAAGGAGGACGTCGAACTGAAATGCGACGGCGAGATCCTCACGATCACCGCCGCCGGCAGCCGGCGCGAGTACGACGAGCGGATCCGGCTCCCGGCTCGGGTCGACGAACACAGCGCCGCGGCGTCGTTCAACAACGGCATCCTCCAGGTTACGCTCGACAAGGTCGACGACTCCGCGTCGATCGACCTGGACTGATACTCTCGGTTTTCACCGCCCATCGCTACTCCCGTTAGCGGTGATCAGCGGGACGCGACGGGAGTACTCGCCACGACGCGCCGGGAACGGATTCGGTCGTCGCCGGACGCGCGGGCGACGAGCGGCAGTCGACCGTCACAGTCGGAACGAGCGGCCGGTCGGTCCGGCCACGTACCCGGACCGTCGCCGCCGCTACTCCCCTTCGGCTGCGGTTCGCCGGATCAACGCAGCCAGCCGGTCCCAGAACCCGGCGTCGTACTTCCCGTCGTCGATCGTGGGCCGCGCGTTGGCCTCGGAGACGACCGCCCGCCCCTCCGACACGAGGACGTCGACGCCGAGGTAGTCGATCCCGAGGGCCTCGGCCGTCTCGACCGCCAGGTCCCGGAGGTCGTCGTCGACGTCGGCCGCGACGGCCGTCGCCCCGCGGTGGACGTTGTGTTTCCACGCCCCGACGTCCCGATCCGCACGATCGAGGCGGCGCTCGACCCCGCCGACGACCGTGCCGTCGACAACCATCAGCCGGTAGTCGCGGGCGTCGGGGAGGTACTCCTGGAGCAGGTACGACTTGTCGCCGGTCGCGCGGAAGTCGTGGACGAGATCGGTGTAGTCGGTGAGCCCCAGGAGGGAGTCGAGGTCGTGGGCCTTCGCGATGCCGGTCCCCCGGGTCGCGGAGTTCGGCTTCACCACAACGGGGAACTCGAGGTCGGCCGCCGCGGCCGCCACCGCGTCGTCGTCGACGGGGTTCGAGACGACCCGCGTGTCCGGCACGGGGAGTCCCGCCCGGGCGAGCCTCGCGACGGTGCCCGCCTTGTTCCGCGAGGTCGCGACCGCCGCCCGACCGTTGACCCACGGGAACCCGTGGCGGCCGTCGACCACGCCGCCCGCCATCAGCCGGGACGGGTAGACGAACCCCGCGTCGAAGCGGCGGTCGGGCGGCTCCGCAGGGTCGACCGCCCGTCCCGTGACCGCGAGGTGCTCGACCGCGATGTCGCGGGCGGCCAGCGGGTCGCACAGCCGGTCGAAGGTCTCCGCAGCAGTGGTGACGGCGAGCCGAAGCATCGCTCATACGAGGGAGCGATCGGACAAAAGCGGACGGGTCGACGCCGGGGCAGCGACGACGGATCGGCGCTCGACCCTACGAGATCAGGAGCTGCTCGCCCTTTTCGACGTCGACTCGGCACGGCGGCGACATCTTGTTGTACGCCCGGCGGAGCGCGTCCTTCGCCACGTCGGCGTCCTCGGGGTCACAGTAGACGGTGAAAACCCGCTCGCCGTTCTGGACGCGGGCGGCGGTCCCGACGATCTTCCCGAACGACTGGCGCATCCCGTCGGAGACGCGGTCCGCGCCCGCGCCGGTCGCCTGCTTGTTCTCCCGGAGAATCTGGTGGGGGAACTTCCGGAGCACCATCTTGTAGTTCTCCTGTCCGACTTCCTTGAGCAGCACGCGGTTCGCCGAGAGGCGCGCGGATTCGAGCGAGCCGTGGCGGACCTGACACTCCTCCCCGAGTCGGAGGCTGATGTGGACCGGGTAATCCTGCGGGTCGCTCTGGAGGTTGCCCATATTGTGCTGTGCGATCTTCGAGCCCGGGATGCCCGTGACGTAGTCGCGTCGGGTGTACGACGGCTTCGAGATCTCACGGTACATCGAGGCGGGTTTTTCGGACATAGTTACTTGTGAATCACAACGCCGATTCGACCTAAAAGCGCTTCGAAGCGCGCGCCGGCCCGTGCGCACCGACGACTCCGGGGTCACGCCGGAGTGGAACAGTTATGTCCGTCCGTCACCGTAGCTTCGGCCGTGATCCTCGTCCTCGAAACCGAGGTGGATCCCGACGGCCGGTACTTCGTGCCGGAGATCCGCCGCCACCTCGAAGCCGCGGGTGCGACCGTCCGGACGCACCCCTACGCCGACACCGGCGGCCGGCCCGCGGCGCTCGACGGCGGGCAGGCACCGTCGTCTACAAGCGGGACATCGTCCCGCTCTGTCTCTGCAAGCGGGCAGTCGTCCCGCTCTGTCTCTGCAAGCGGGCAGTCGTCCCGCTCTGTCGACGCGGTCGTGATCTCCGGCAGCACCGCCGGGGTCTACGAGACCGACGCCCACCCGTGGATGGACGACCTCCGCGCGGTCGTCCGGGATCTCCGCGACGCTCGGATCCCCACCCTCGGGATCTGTTTCGGTCACCAACTGATCAACGACGCGTTCGGCGGGACGGTCGAACACCGCGGGCTCCGGAAGGGACTCGAGACCGTGCGGTTCGGCGACGACCCGCTGTTCGAGGGGGTCGGCGCCCGCGTCCCGATGGTCCACGGCGACGTCGTGGTCGACCTCGGCGACGGACTGACCCCGATCGCGACGGCCGACTACCACGAGTACGTCGCCACCCGCCACCGGGAGGCGCCGGTGTGGACCGTCCAGTACCACCCCGAGCTCACCGCGTCGCTCCTGCCCCGCATCGACGCGGACTTCGGGTGGCCCGACGACCCCGACGACCGTGACTTCGACCGCGTGACCGTGGAGCGGACGCTCGCGAACTTCGCCCACCTCGCCGGCGTGACGTAACCCGGGCGAGCCGCCGGGATGGCACGGGCCGTCGTAACGATGGTCGAGTACGACGCCCCGTCTCAGTCGCGGTTCGCGTCGGCGTCAACGTCAGCGTCGGCTGTGGGCTCCAGCGAAACGAACGCCAACCCCTGCTCGTCGAGCAGCGCGGCCGCCCGGTCGGTCACCGAGGGCGCGACCAGGATCCCGCGCGCTCCCTCGTCGGGGAACTCCGTTTCGACGGCCTCGACGTACCGCCGGAGCTGGCTGGCGGCCGAGGGGCCCACGCGGCGCCGCTTCAACTCCACAACCACGGGCCGGTCGTCGGCGTCGACGCCGAAGATATCGACCGGGCCGGCGGCGGTCTCGCGCTCGGTCGCGGTCGGGCGGAACCCCGGCTCCACGAGGTCCGGGTCGTCGAGGATCCGGGTCCGGAGGTCCTCCTCGCTGCCCGACAGCGTCAGGTCGCTCCGGTCCTCGACCTCGTAGGCCGACACCTGCTCCAGGCGTCGGAAGTCGACGTCGAGCCGCTCCGACGGCGAGGAGCGCTCGCTCCGGATTCTGAGCCGGCCGTCGCGCAGGCTGGCGTAGTGGGTACACCCCGGGGGCTGCCAGTTGACCGGCTCCTGCCCCTCGTCGGTGTGGACGAGCACCGTCCCGTCGGGCTTGCAGACCACGAGCCGGTCGCCCGGGCCGAGGTCCGACGACGCGCGGCCGTCGTAGTCGACGGTGCACCGCCCGAACGCCGTGGCCATCCGCGCCTCCTCGAAGGCGGTTTCCAGAAGCGACAGCGCGTCGCGGTGGGCGGGGCGGTGGAGCGTCGTGACTGACATCCGGTACGGCTCCGAGTTGGCTCTCAGGGGGTAAAAACCGCGCGGCGGACGGTCGGCGGGTGGGGACGCGGACGCAGCGGACGATCGACGGATGTGGACGCGATCGCGGCGCTACCGCCGACGAACCGCCGCGCCGACCCCGGCGCCCACGACCGCGCCCACGGCGTTGACGAGGGCGTCCGCCGCGCTCGCGGTCCGCGCCGCGAGCGGCGCCTGGAGGAGTTCGACGCCGACCCCGGCGGCCGTGGCGACGGCGACGGCGACGACCACGGCCCGGAGTGCGCCGGGCTCCCGGTCGACTGCCCCCACCACTAGCCACCCGAGCACGCCGTACGCGACGAGGTGCGCGGCCACGAACGCGTCGATCCCGACCGGGAAGGCGTCGGTCGCCCCGGTTGGCGTCGAACCGAAAACGACTGCGGGATCCACGACCGACGCCGCCACGACGACGAGGAGCCAGCCGGCCGCGGCGCGTCGCGACCGGCGGCGGACCGGATCGGCCGGCGCCGTCATCGCCGCCCGCCGTGGCCGACCCCGCCGATCACCTGATCTCGCTCACCATCCCGTCCAGCATCGCCTTCCCGGACCGGAGCAGCGACGGCTTCGTCAGCTCGTCGACCTCCGTGCGGGTGAGCTTGAAGTCGAACACCGCGAGGTTCTCCGCCAGGTGGTCGGGGTTCGTGGTCTTCGGAATCACCGCGACGTTCCGGTGTTGGACCGCCCACCGGAGCAGGATCTGTGCCGGCGTCCGATCGTACTCGGCGGCCAGGCGCTGGACGGTCTCGTCGCCGAGGGCGGTGCCGCGCGCGAGCGGGCTGTACGCGGTCAGGAACATCCCCTCGTCCTGGCAGTGGCCGAGCATCTTCCGCTGGGTCTTGTAGGGGTGGAACTGGACCTGGTTGGTGACGATCGGCGCGGCGGCGGCGTCGCGGGCGCGGTCGAGCAGCACGCGCGGGAAGTTGCTGACGCCGACGTGGGACACCAGCCCCCGGTCGACCAGGTCGTCCATCGCGGCCATAGTTGAGTCCAGGGAGACGAGCGGGTTCGGCCAGTGGAGGAGAAGCAGATCCACGTACGCCGTCCCGAGCCGTTCGAGGCTGGCCTCCGTCGACTCGATCAGATCGTCGTAGCCCGCGTTCCGCGGCGAGACCTTCGTGGTCAGAAACACCGCGTCGCGGTCGACCTCGCCGTCGGCGATCGCGCGCCCGACCTCCTGCTCGTTGTCGTACAGCTGTGCGGTGTCGACGTGGCGGTAGCCGAGGTCGAGCGCGGTCGAGACGGTCTCGTAACACTCCCGGCCCGTGAGCTGCCAGGTCCCGAGCCCCACCGCCGGCACGCGCGCGCCGTCGGCTTCCACGTACTCCATTCGGGTGTCGTCGCCGGTCATATTCCCGCTTGGAACGCCGCCGTCGAGAACGTGTCGGCGGCGGCTGGGCGTCGACGTCGGGGGCGAACCGCCGACGACGCCTGGCGTTTCGACTCGGGAGAGGTGAAAGAAAACCACGTTCGGTCGCCGCTCGGTACGTGTGCGTCGGGTCGACCGCGGCGGTTGCCGGGTCGGCCGAACGCCTTACAGGCGCTGGAGGTTCGTCGCTCGCGGGCCCTTGTCCGCCTGCTCGATGTCGAACTCGACTTCCTGTCCCTCTTCGAGGTCGGGGCCGCCGACGTCCTCCATGTGGAAGAATACGTCCTCGTCCGCGTCGTCCGTCTCGATGAAACCGTAGCCGCCCGTGTCGTTGAAGAAGTCCACAGTGCCGTTTGCCATTGCATCTCTCCGAACGCCGCCCGCAGGCATAATACTTGTGCGGGACGTGATATCACGGCGTCCACGCGATCATCCGTCGCATCACAACAAATTTGACTCGGAGGAGCGAATTCGACGGTATGTGCGCACCGATCCGGGTGCTTCACGTCGAGGACGACGCCGACGTCGCGGATCTGACTGCGACCTTTCTCGTCCGGGAAGCCGACGAGATGACCGTCGAAACCGTCGGGAGCGGCGCGGACGCGCTCGATCGGCTCGACGGCGACGACTTCGACTGCGTCGTCTCCGACTACGACATGCCGGGGATGGACGGCATCGAACTCCTCGACGCCGTCCGGGCGGAGTACCCCAACCTCCCGTTCATCCTGTTCACGGGGAAGGGGTCGGAGGCGGTCGCCAGCGACGCCATCGCCGCGGGCGTCACCGACTACCTCCGGAAGGAGTCGGGCACCGAGCGGTACGAACTGCTCGCAACCCGGATCCGGAACGCCGTCGAGCGCACCCGGGCCGAGCGGGCCCGTAACCGCCACCTCGAAGCCATCGAGACCGCCCGCGAAGGCATCAGCATCCTCGACGGCGACGGCGAGTTCATCTACGTCAACGAGGCGTACGCCGACCTGTACGGCTACGACCCCGCCGAGATGGTGGGCGAACACTGGGAGATCGTGTACCCCGACGACGAACTCGACGTGGCGCGGACGGAGATCCTGCCCACCGTCGACGCGGAGGGCTACTGGCACGGCGAGACCACCGGGCTCCGGGCCGACGGCACCACCTTCCCCGAGGACCACGTCGTCTCCCGGACCGACCAGGGAGACCTCGTTTGCACGGTGCGGGACCGCTCGGACCGCCGGGACCGGCAGGCGGAGCTCCGGCTGAAGGACCGGCTTCTGGACGAGGCCCCGATCGGCATCACGATCGCGGAGCCGGGAGACGACTCCAACCCGCTGCGCTACGTGAACGACGAGTTCGAGCGGCTCACTGGCTACGACGCCGCGGAGATTCTCGGCGACGACTGCCGGTTCCTCCAGGGTGCAGACACCGGCGAGGCGCCGGTCGCGGCGATGCGGGAGGCCGTCGACGCCGTCGAGCCCGTCACCGTCGAACTCCGGAACTACCGGAAGGACGGCACGGCGTTTTGGAACCGCGTCACCATCTCGCCGCTGACCGACGCCGACGGAACGGTGGAACACTGGATCGGGTTCCAGGAGGACGTCACCGAGCGGAAGGAGCGCGAGCGGGAGCGCGCGGCGCTGGAACACGGGGTCGGCCAGGTCGGCGTCGGCGTGGCGAGCTACGACGGGGCGGGCCGGATCCAGTACGCCAACGAGGCGTACGCACGGCTGGTGGGAACGACCCCCGAGGAACTGACCGGACGCCACGTGTGGGAGGTCAACCCCGAGTTCGACCCCGACCGGTTCGAGAGCTACTGGGACTCCTACGACCGCGGCGAGACGCGGACCCACGAGACCGTCCACGAGCGGGTCGACACCGGCGAACGGGTCCAGGTCCGGACCACGACCACGCGGGTCCGGATCGACGACGCGACGTATCACATCGGAACCATCACCGACATCACCGAGCAGAAGGCCCACGAGAGACAGCTCCAGCGCGAGGTTGAGCGCCTCGACAAGTTCGCGGGCATCGTCTCCCACGACCTCCGGAACCCGCTCAACGTCGCGCAGGGCCACCTCGGATTGATCGACGAGGAGTGCGACAGCGACCACGTCTCCACCGTCGAGGACGCGCTCGGGCGGATGAACGAGCTCATCACGGACACGCTCACGCTCGCGAGGCAGGGGCGAACGGTCAACGAGACCGAGCTGGTCGACCTCGAATCCGTCGCCCGGCAGAGCTGGCGGAACACCGACACCGACGGTGCCACCCTCGAAACGCCCGACGAGCTCGCGATCCACGCCGATCCCGAGCGGTTCCGGAGCGTCCTGGAGAACCTGTTCCGGAACTCCGTCGAGCACGCCCGCGACGACGTCAAGGTCACGGTCGGGACGCTCCCGAACCGCGCCGGCTTCTACGTCGAAGACGACGGCCCCGGGATCACCGACGCGGATCGTGACGACGTCTTCGAGGCCGGCTACTCGACCGCGACGGGCAGCAGCGGATTCGGGCTGACGATCGTCCGGGAGATCGCGGAGGCGCACGGCTGGGAGGTCAGCGTGACCGACGGAACCGACGGCGGCGCGCGCTTCGAGTTCACTGGTGTCGCGGTCGGGAGCCGGTAGGGACGGTGTCGATCCCCGCGCATCTCCCGTCGGACGGAACCGCAGGAGCCCACGAACGGTTGCACGCGCGGATGCCGACAGCGAGCCGTCGGTTCGGACACTGTCCGCCTTCATAACTGTCGACACGTCAGTTGTAGCGATGAAAACTCCACACTGCGGGCCTTATTTCCGGCTCAGACTCCAGCTCCGTCACCTTCCACGCCGCCGCAGTCGGATCCGGTAATAAACGACCGTCAGTTGACGGCAGAACGGTGATCACCCGTTCTTCGAGAGGTTGTATCGTTCCATAGCATCCCCGGGCGGGGAGCGGATCGCCGCTCGGCGGACTCCCTATGGGGAAACTCACGATGCCACGAGAAATTCCGATCCCACGGCGGGAGTACATGCAGGCTGCCACGGCCACGGCCGGGCTAGCCGCGATCGTCCTCCCGTACGTGCTGGAGTACAACCTGCCGCAGGTCCCCGAGCTGCTGGTCGACGTCGCCGAGGCACTCGACGAGGACGTCGACCGCTCGGCGCCCGCCGCGGTCGAGGCCCGGGCGGCGGTCGGGGCGGTCCGGCGGCTGGCGGACGCCGTCCGGATCCCCCGGACGCTCGAGGAGACGGCCGCGGACCGGGACGCGATCCCGCAGTTGGCCGAACAGGCGCTCGACGACGGCAGCCTCACCGGAAACCCCCGCGTCACCGACGCCGACGACGTCGAGGGGATCCTCGAGCGCGCCTTCGACGGGGAGTTGGCGTACGCCTGACCGGCGGCTCGCCCGCGAGCACCGCTCGCGGACCTGCGACGCCTGGGGAGTACGAGTAAGACTCAAGACGGCGTGTGACCTCCGTCCACGGGAATGCGCGTCTTCTCGTCGCGAGCCGACAGGTGGCGCGGGATCCTCCTCGCACTCCTCGTCGCACTCGCCTTCGTCGGGCTCTATTTCGCGGTGCGACGGTACGCGCCATTCGTGTTCAACGCGGCCGAACTCCGGGTTTGGATCGCGGGGTTCGGAATCTTCGCGCCGCTCGTGTTCGTTCTCATCCAGGCGACGCAGGTCGTGGTCGCGCCCATCCCCGGTCAGGTCGTCGCCCTGGTCGCGGGCTACCTGTTCGGCCCGCTCGCGGGGACGGTCTACAGCCTGACGGGCGTCCTGATCGGCAGCGCGGTGGCGTTCAGTCTCTCGAAGCGGTACGGCCGGTCGTTCGTCGTGGACATCCTCCACGAGGACGTGGTCGAGCGGTTCGACGGCTTCGTCGACACGGTGGGGGTCCCCGGGCTCTTCGCGTTCGTGATCATCCCCGGCCTCCCCGACGACGCGATCTGCTTCCTGAGCGGCCTCACCAAGTGGCGGCTCCGGACGTTCATGGCCGTCATCGCGGTCGGACGGCTCCCCGCGTACGTGCTTACCGTCTACGCCGGCGGCGAACTCGCGAGCGGCCAGTTCGTCGAGGGGATGGCGCTGATCGGCGTCGTGATCGCGCTGTCGGCCATCGGCTACTACAAGCAGGAGACGGTCCGCGACCTGGTGCAGCGGCTGGAGCCTCGACTCCCGTTCTGACGCCGGATGCTCGCGTGCCGCCCCGGCGATCGCCGCCAGCGGGAGTGCGATCGCCGGGAAACGGAGAGCGTGGTCGGTGCGAACCGCCACGGGCAGGGTCTCGAACTCGCTCGCCCCCGCCCGACGGCCCGTCTCACTCGGAGACTGAGTAGTGATTCAGCGCCTCCCGGTCGTCCCCGTCGGTCGGCGGCGCGGGCGTCGCGCTCACGTCCAGTTGGTCGAGTGCCTCGGCGACCTCGTCGAGGTCGTCCGCGAGCGCCAGCGACGCCAGGCCCACGAACACCTCGTTGCTCACTGCCCCGCCAAGAACGCTATCGCAGCCCGGACACGTCAGAACGGCCTTCCCCGCGGTCTGTAGTACGTTCGGCCCCTGGTCCGTGATGTCCTCGCGACAGTGCGGGCACTTCGCAACGCCGGTGGTGGTATGTTCAGTCATACACATATACAAGTAACGTAGTCCCGGTAGTAATATCTTTCTATATTTGAATACCTCTCAGTAATTAAAATCCGCCGTACGCCGTTTTGTCTCCCGTCCTCGTCGCCGCGTTCGGCCATCCGCCCGCTCCCGTCATCCGGGCCGGCCGGCGCGCCGGAGACCTCCATTGACGGCGAACCGAACGTGTCTACACCGTGGCGATCGAAGGGC